>Ga0210057_1000725_pt1 | contig 53922 bp, 55 predicted proteins | sample CryGeyCG2114_010_2_FD_183968 | JGI IMG/M metagenome (GOLD analysis project Ga0210057, IMG submission 183968) | Groundwater microbial communities from aquifer - Crystal Geyser CG10_big_fil_rev_8/21/14_0.10 (SPAdes) (version 2) | ecosystem: Environmental > Aquatic > Deep subsurface > Groundwater ...
AATGAAACGAAGTGATATTTTCTTCAACTTGTTGTTGGTCCCCCTTGATTATTTGGCACTGGTGGCCAGTTTTATTGTGGCTTACTATCTGCGATCTGTTAAGCCTGGACTAATTCAAGATCTAGTCAATCAAGATTTGGTTATGGCATTAAACGTTTCTCCTATTCAAACAAGATCTTTAGAAAGTTATTTACTTCCAATTATGGTGGTGGCTTCTTTAATGATGATAGTTTTTGTATTTTGCGGATTGTATAAAGTATCTCGTTTCTCCACCACAGCTGAAAGCTCTAAAAAAATATTGGTTTGTATATCGTATTCGTTTTTAATTCTCTTACTATTTATTTTCTTTAGAGGCAACTCAATTATGCCTAGGTTGATGATTATCTATTCTATGGTGATTTCTGTATTTGCCCTTTTTCTAACTAGATCTATTATTGCCTTTTTGAAAACCATATTACAGAAATACGGTTTTGGCATCATTAGAATTGCAATATTAGGAAAGGGTCAAAACGCCCAGCGTGCGCAAGAATTTTTACAAAAGTATAAAAAAGACGGATACCGAGTAGTTAAACTATATGGCAAAACCAATCTTGGTATGTTGACGAATGCAATTGCAAAAAGAAAATTTGATGAATTAATTATCGCCACCCCTAGCATAGCGGAAGAAGATTTAATTAGCGTCAGAGAAGAATGTATTGCGCACAAAGTAGGCTTTTTGTTTATTCCGAGCGCCTTAGAAGTGTTAACTTCAAAAGTGGTTGTGCGCGATATGCGCGGATATACACTAATTGAAGTTCCTGCTACGCCACTAGAAGGATGGGGGAGAATTTTCAAAAGAATCTTAGATTTTTGCGGATCTTTATTTGGCATCGTCATTTTAAGTCCATTATTAATTCTGGTGTCTATTTTTATTTATCTGGATAGTCCGGGGCCAATTATTTTTAGACACCGGAGATTAGGTAAAGATCTAAAGCCGTTCTGGCTTTATAAGTTTAGAACCATGCGAAGCGAATTTTGCGACGGTTATGGCTTCAACCAGCAGAAAGCGCAAAGAAAATTTAAAGATCTATTAGATTCTAATAAAGCACTAAAAGATGAGTGGAGTAAGTATCAAAAATTGAAAAATGATCCTCGTGTTACCAAGTTAGGAGCTTTCTTACGCAAATCTAGCATTGACGAACTTCCTCAGCTTTTCAACTCACTGAAGGGAGATTTAAGTCTGGTTGGGCCTAGACCTATTGTAAAGAATGAATTAGATAAATATGGTCAAATGAAACATCGATTGGCCCTAATTAATCCAGGGTTGACAGGTTTATGGCAGGTGAGTGGGCGCAATGATACAACTTACGAAGAGAGGGTTCGGCTCGATATGGTGTACGTCGAAAACTGGAGTGTATGGTTAGATTTGGTAATTATTCTCAAAACAATTATGGCACTAATCTTCAAGCGTGGAGCATATTAAAGTCGCAGTGGTCAAAGACTGGCTCACCAGCTATGGAGGCTCTGAAGAGCAGCTGGTGCAAGTTTTGAAAATATTTCCCAAAGCTGATATCTATACTTCTGTATATGACAAAGAGAGGTTACCACAACTGAAAGACTTTAAGATTAGGACGCCGAAGTTGCCAAAAATATTTTCTCACGGAAGAAAATTTGAGTATTTAGTGCCTTTTTTGCCTTTGCATTTCAGCTTATTAAAATTAGACGGTTATGACTTGGTAATTTCTATTACCTCCGGTTTCGCCAAAGGTGTAAAGACTGGGAAAACGCCTCATATTTGCATATGTAATACCCCTATCAGATTTGCTTGGAGTTTGGGTGGTGACCAAAGAGGATTAATAAGCAAAATACTAAGTCCCTACTTTCGTTGGTATGATTTGTGGTCGGCGAAAAGAGTTGATTACTTTTACGCAAATTCCAAAAATGTGGCAAAAAGAATAAAAAATATTTACAAACGTGACAGCGATGTTCTTTACCCACCCGTTAGAACAAATCTTTATCAACCAAGTAGAGCAGAAAAAGAAGATTATTACATAACATTTAGTCGGTTGGTTCCTTATAAAAGAGTTGATTTGATTGTCAAAGCGTTTACCAAAATGAACAAAAGACTGATTGTGGTTGGCGAAGGTCCTCAGTTAGGGCAGTTGCGACAAATGAGTGGACCAACCATTGAGTTTAAAGGATTTCTATCTGAAAAAAAATTGAATAAACTGATCAATCACGCCAAAGCCTTCATTTTTGCCGCTGACGAAGATTTTGGTATTTCGCCTGTGGAAGCAATGGCCGCCGGTTGCCCAGTTATTGCTTTCAAAGGTGGGGGCGCCAAAGAAACTGTCACCAATAAAACAGGAATATTTTTTTCCCGACAAACAGTTAATAGCTTAATTGATACCGTCGCTCTATTTGAAACGAAGAAGTTTAAACAGCAAGACTTGGTCAAGCAAGCGGCAAAATTTTCCACCGAAAAGTTTCAGCAAGAACTGATCAAGATTGTTAGAAGACATACTTGATTCTCACTCTTTTATGAGATAATAGTTTTAATGAAATTCAGAGAAGTTTTCTTTTTCAGTTGGCTTGTTTTAACACCTGGGCTTAACTCAACTGTTTCGGCGGTAGAGAGTCAAGATTTTGTATTAGAAAATCCTACTTTTGCTCCCCGTTTTGAATCAGACAGCCAAGACAGCGCAATTTTTGGAGGAGTGAATTACTCACAGCAAGAGACAGAAAATAGCATTTACAGAATTGCTGAAGGAGATTCAGATAGAATAATCCTTCCAACACCAAGCGCACCCGTACTGTCAAACAATCTTTCTAGCAGTCAGAAATTAGATATTAGTGTGAATGTTGGTGATAATGACAATAGCGTTCAAGTTCAGGTCCGTCTAATTAATCAAAATAACAATAATGTTACATATTTTTCACCCAACGGCAGTGAAACCAATGGCTCAAGCTGGTCAAGCTATGAGAGTTGGGCTTACGGTGGCTTAGTAACCTTAGAAGGATTAGATCAAGATAGTTATTATAAGGCTCAGGTGAGGGTCAGACAGGAAGAGTTTTCAGTATCCAATTTTAGCGAACTGTCTGGTCAATTCACTCCAAAAGTTTTAATTGGTGGTGTTGATCCAAATACTGAAGAACAGCCAGGATCTGGGCCGGGCACGCCCCGTATTACAACCCCTGGTCAGTCTTCAACTCCCGGTATTGGCGGAGTTGTTGAATCAATAATTCAATCATTAAATCCAAAGGAAGTTCTGGCCAATGAAAACGTTCAAGACGCCGTAACCGCTATTGCCACTGTTTTAATTCCCCTTACTGCCATTGCTTTAGCCTCACAGCTAAGCACGGCGGGCAGTGTGATTATTCAACTGATAATTAATATTATGCAAAGACTTATAAGCGGTATTCTTTCTGTGGCGCAATATTTTTCCTTTTGGAGTAAAAAAAGAGTCTTTGGTATAGTTTTCGATAAAAAGAAGAAGCCGATAGAAGGAGCTAGGGTGACTTTATTCAAGCCAGACACAAGAAGAATTGTAGATACTCAAATGACAGATAAAAATGGCCGGTATTATTTCTTAACAGACGATAGATCTGCTTATATTCTACAAATTCGTAAAGAAGGATACGATTTATTTGAAAAAGTATTGAGGGGCAGAGTTAATATCAGTGTGTACTTGGGTCAACAGTTAGAGTATGACGAGTTTGAATTGAAACGAAAAAAGAGAGTAATTCATTTTCTCAATATTCTTGGTAAAGCTCGCATACCTCTTTTGATAATTGGCACATTATCTTGGGGCTTGCTTTACGCTGTCAACCAGTCGTCTCTGATCGTTATATTAGGTTTATATTATGCTTTAGCATGGTTAATAGAATTATACGTTCAAAGACAGCCCAAACCGTATGGAGTTGTTAAAGATATGCAAAATAATCCGCTGAACACGGTGGTAATTAGAGTTTTCAATTTCAAAGATAAACTAATAGCTACACTAATTTCTGACGATCAGGGCCGCTTTAAAACCTTACTACAACCTGGTAATTATCGCATACGTTTTTCTAAGAGTGGCTATGAGATGTCAGAATTAAAAAATCTTCACATCGGAGATAGACTTAGTTCGTTAAGCCTTGATGTCAAGCTACGACCACATTCTACCCCTCCTATTACTGCATCACCCTAAATTTGTTAAAATAAAGAAGATTGATGGGGCAAAAATTAACGAAATACTTTAGGCAGGCACTTGCCACTTGTTTTTACATAGTGGTCGTGTTTGGTTCTGTAACAATCGGCTTGACAGAGGTCAAAGGTGCAACTCAAGATGTATTGACTTTTCAAGCCAGAATATTAAGTAAAGATAGGGCGTCTGCCCCAACTGCTTCTTATAATTTTAGGTTTAAGATATTTAATACTTCATCTGGAGGTAGTGAGATCTGGTCAGAAGATCAAAGTTCGGTAGCAGTCAGAAATGGTCTCTTCACGGTTAATCTCGGTTCGGTTAACTCTTTAGGCACTGTGAACTTTGCATCGTCAGATTTGTACTTGAGTATTGAGTTTGACTCTAATGGAGACGGTTCTTTTGAACAAAGCTTTGACTCGCGTCTTCCTCTTACGGCAGTGCCAACTGCAAAAAACGCTCAATCGTTAGGGGGAAAAGCAGAAAGCGTCTTCGCTGACAGAACGGAAAATGAAACAATTACAGGTGCCTACACTTTTCAAAATACAGTAGATGTTCATGGCGTATTCACCGTCAACGCTGCCAGCAACTTAATGGGCTCAACAATTTTTCATAGCAATGTCACTTTGGGTAATGATAGTTCAGACTTAATAAATTTTGACGGCAGAATTGCTTCATCTCTTGTGCCATCCTCAAACAACACCTATGACCTAGGCGCGTCAGACAACTTCTTTCGTCATTTATATATTGAAAACGGTACCGTCAGTAATCAGTTAAACTTTAGCTCAACCTCAAGCTCTTCTTCAGCCGGACTACTCTTTGGTGGAGATACTAATCTTTATCGGACCGGTGCTAATGTCTTAAAAACGGATGATACTTTTAGAGCTAAATCTGGTCTTTTAGTTGGCAGTCAAAGCACTGACGTGAAAAACACAGAAGCGGCAGCTTATATTTATGAGGCGAATACCAGTAGTAGTGATCGCTATGGGCTTCGTTCTGTGCAAATCAACGTTGGAAACGGAGCGGCGGTTGGCGTCTTTGGAACGGGCTATAAAGCAAACGGATCTTCCGGAGGAAACGCTATTGGAGTTTACGGCTCAACGTTAAGTGAAGCTTCAGGAGCCAATACCATTAGCTCAGCAAAAGCTTTGTATGCTATCAATACGCTTGGAGTGGCCACCACAACTAACGCTTATGGTCTTCACGTTGACACAACGACGGGCACAGGAATAACGAATAATTACGGTATATATATCAGTCCACAAACGGCTGGGTCAACTGACGTCGGGTTATACGTAGCTAAGTCAGACACTTACTCAATACAAATTGCTGACACAGGTGGTACAGCATCTGGGGGTATTACTTTTGCCACCGACACAAACCTCTACCGCTCTGCGGCTAATACACTGAAGACCGATGATACGTTAGCTGTTGCAACTGCTGTCGGTATAGGAATTGATGCGCCTTCGACGATCCTTCACATTAAGGGTGACTCCGCAACAAGCACATTTGAATCAACAAATAACAATGATTCAAGATTGAGAGGATATGCAGATAGAACCTCCGCAGATTTGGGAGTGTTCTCTTTGAGGGGTGATTGGGGAACAGTTGCTTCGAGTACTACTATTGCTCAAATAGATTTCATAACCGGCGCAGATACGATTAATAAAGATGACGGGCAGTTATGGTTTAGAACTACTTCAGGCGGATCTATAGGTACAAGATTGCAGATTGGTAGTGCTGGAGATATTATCTTTAACACCGCTAACGCTACTTACCCGGTGTATTTTGGTAGTTCATTAGACACCAACCTCTACCGTGGAGCCGCCAATGAATTGGCCACAGATGACCTCTTATCGTTTGGCAGCTCTGGTAGTTCAAAGGCAGCTTCCGCCACCACTTTAAAGTCTTACGTCACAGACGCGACTGGCGGGGCTTTTATATTGGACACTTCGGCTACCCTAACTACTGCCAGCTTATTTGTTTTAAAAGAGAATGGCACGCAAAGACTGGCTGTTGACCCTAGTGGAAACTTAATACCCGGCTCAGACGGCGCTCTTGATTTGGGTCAGGCAAATGCTCGCTGGAAGGATGTTTATGCCACTAACGGTTCAATCCAAACATCAGACCGTAACTTAAAAAAAGAAATCAAAACACTTGACTACGGGCTAAACGAAATTCTAGCTTTAAACTCAGTCAGCTATAAGTGGATTGACAGCACTGACAACACTAAACACCTAGGTTTAATCGCCCAAGATGTACAAAAAGTTATACCCGAAGCGGTTGTCGGTTCAGAACCAGGAAGATTGGGTCTTCGTTACACAGAATTAATTCCGGTAGTCATTAAAGCCATTCAAGAACAAAACAATGAAATTAATGCTATAAAAGATATTCTTGGCGCAGACTCGCGGGTGATTTCCACTATTAATAGCCAAAATGGTAAAGATTTGGAATTAGTTCCATCTTCAGGTAAGGCCATAGTAAAAGGTTCTCTATGGGTTAATAATAAGTTGGTTGCCAATTCAGCTGAGTTAGGTGATACCAGAATTGACGGCGCTTTAACCGTTAAAGGCTCTGTTACGGGTGCATCTTTTATTACAAACGGTTCAACCGAGACAGATATATCTATTCCTTCACAGGGCGATAAAGAGTACTCTGTAATTGTTACTTGGAGTAGTGATCCGGGGCAACCATATTGGGTTCAAGTGTTAGATGCCGAGCATTTCAGAATCAAAACTCAGAATCCGGTCAATCAAGACGCGCACTTCAGATATCTTATTATAGATAATCAGTAAATCTATGCATTACGTTATTCCTCATTACGGTTCTAAGTTTTTGTTGAAAAAAACCATTAAAAGCATTCAGACCACTGACAGTCGTGCTTCAATTTATATTGGAGATGATTCGGGCAGACTCAGAAAGAAAGAGTTTCCCAATATACAAATTATTGCTGGCCCAAAAAGAGGTTTTGCTCCCAACGTTAATAATTTAATGAAACAGATAAAAAAAGGATGGGTTTGCATCGTGAATAATGATATGGAGCTTGATGCGGACTGGAAAAAACACATTAATAGATGCATCAAAGAGGCGAAAGGAAGTAAACGTTGTATTATAGCCTCTAAAGTGATTAATAAAAACGGGCTAATTGACAGTGCTGGTGATTGCTTCTCTTGGTTTGGTCAGGGTTATAATCGTTTACATTTAAAAATGATTCACGAAAAAGTCAATGAATCAGAAAAGATTGTTGGTGCGACGGGTGGGCTGATGGTTGTTGAGGCATCCGTTTTTCATTCACTAAACGGCTTTGATGAGCAATTCGGCTCTTACGTTGAAGATACAGACTTTAATATTAGAGCTGTTAAGGCGGGCATTAAGCCAATCTTTTGTACCAAGGCGACAGCCGTGCATTTCGGTTCAGCGACTTTTAATGATTACGCCAAACAATACTATTCGGCTCGCAATTCGGTTTTGAATATTAAAAAAAATTTTATTGGAACGCTTAAGAGTCAGTTAATGTTTAGGAATATTTACTATTGGAGATTAAAACGAACTTTAAAACCTCATTTGAAGGAGCCAATCAATAAAGGATTAAAAGATGGTCTGACTATGAAGATTGAAAGAATAAATGAAGGAGCCAAAATAAAAAGACTCAGTCAAATCTCAAACGATTCTTTTGTCAAAAGCTTTTGGCGGTTGATTAACTTATAGAAGAAATTGAAAACGGGTAAAAATTTTGATAGAATACATTAGTCAGACCTATATTTTTTGTGTTCATAACTTAATAATGGCTAAAGAGAAAGAGAATAAAGAACAATATGGTGCCGATCAAATTACCGTCCTTGAAGGGTTGGAGCCTGTTCGCAAACGACCAGGAATGTATATCGGAGGCACAGGCAAGGAAGGGTTACATCATTTGGTTTGGGAAGTTTTTGACAACTCCATAGATGAAGCGATGGCTGGGCGTTGTGATTCCGTAGAAATAAGATTACAGAAAGACAACTGGGTATCAATTTCAGACAACGGTCACGGCATTCCCATAGAAAAACACAAGAAAACGAAGAAGTCCGCTTTAGAAACAGTTCTGACCGTTCTCCATGCCGGTGGTAAATTCGGTGATGGCGGCTATAAGGTCTCAGGTGGTTTACACGGTGTTGGTGTTTCTGTGGTTAATGCTCTATCAGAAGAACTTGTAGCTAATGTTAAAATTGGTGGCAAATATTATGAACAGTTTTACTCTAAAGGAGCTCCCAAAGGAGATGTCAAATCTGTGCCTCTGCCTAAAGATGACGTCTGGTTCAACGAAAACGAATCAGGTACAAGAATATCTTTTAAAGCAGATTCAGAAATTTTTGAAGAGATTAAATACAGTCTGAAAACTATTTACGATCATGTCCGACAGGTCGCTTATTTAACCAAAGCAGTTAAAATTTCTATTATTGATGAGCGTAAAACAGATCAAAGCAATTACAATTTTTACTTTGATGGGGGTATCGCCTCATACGTCAGGTATCTCTCCAGAGTCCATAAGTTTGTAGATCCGCTAGTTTTTTATGCAGAAGAAAAGTTTGATGATGTAGAAGTTGAGGTATCTTTTGCCTACTGTGACGACTTTAACGAGAGAGTTTACAGTTTTGCTAATAATATTTACAACCCAGAAGGGGGCACACATTTGGCTGGTTTTCGTACATCACTCACACGCACCCTTAATTCATACGCCAGAAAAAATAATTTAGTAAAAGAATCTGATGTCTTCACAGGTGAAGACGTCAAAGAAGGATTAACGGCGGTCATTGCCGTACGCTTAACTGATCCTCAATTTGAAGGCCAAACCAAAGCAAAGTTAGGAAACCCCGAAATAAGAGGCTTTGTAGATAACGCAGTCTCAAAATATTTAGGTTATTTTTTGGAAGAGAACCCCAAAACAGCCAAGGCTATAATCAGTAAATGCTCAACTACTCTACAAGCTCGGTTAGCTATGCGAGCTGCCAGAGAATCTGTTATTAGAAAAGGAGCATTAGATGGCATGACTTTGCCGGGCAAATTGCGAGACTGTTCAGAAAAAGACCCGGCCAAAAGTGAAATATATATAGTAGAGGGAGACTCAGCTGGAGGTTCGGCTACTCAAGGAAGAGACAGAAAGTTTCAGGCAATCCTTCCATTAAGAGGTAAGATATTAAACGTAGAAAGAGCAAGGTTAGACAGAATGCTTAACTCAGACGCCATTAAATCGCTCATTATCGCTCTGGGTGCAGGTGTGGGTGAAGATAAAAACCTAGCCAAGCTACGCTATCATCGCATTATTATCATGACAGACGCCGACGTGGATGGTGCACACATTAGAACATTATTATTGACTTTACTGTATAGGCATTTCATAGAATTCATACAGCAAGGCTATGTCTATATCGCTCAACCTCCCTTATACGGCTTACTACAAGGAAGTAAGAAAATTTATGCCTACACCGAAGAAGAGAGAGATAAGAAATCAAAAGAGATGATGGCTAAATCTCCAAGCAAAAAAATAAATATTCAAAGATATAAAGGTTTAGGAGAAATGAATCCTGACCAGCTTTGGGAAACGACTATGAATCCGGCTAATAGAATTTTGATGCAGGTAACCATGAACGATGCAGAAGAAGCAGATAAATTATTCACACTGTTGATGGGTTCAGAGGTACCACCACGCAAACGATTTATTCAAACACATGCCCGACAAGTAGAGAACTTAGACGTATAAAATGGATGACGCAATAGATAAAAATATAGGAAATGTAAAACCTCTAGCTATCGTAGATGAAATGCGAGCATCCTTTTTAGATTACGCTATGAGTGTTATTGTTTCGCGCGCTTTGCCAGATGTAAGAGACGGCTTGAAACCCGTTCAGCGCAGAATCTTAATGACGACTCACGATTTGGGCTTAACCGCCAAGGCGAAGCATCGAAAATCGGCCAAAATAACGGGAGACGTGGTTGGTAACTATCACCCACATGGCGATATGAATGTATATCCGGCCATGGTTCGTTTAGCTCAAGACTTCTCTTTGCGCTACCCTCTTATTGATGGTCAAGGAAACTTCGGCTCAATTGACGGAGACGAGCCCGCCGCTATGCGTTATACAGAGGCGCGTATGACTTCATTGGCCGAGCTAATGTTGCGCGACATTGAAAAAGAGACTGTTCCTTTTGTAGATAACTATGACAACACTAGAAAAGAACCCCGGGTTCTACCTGCCGCTCTGCCTCAATTACTATTAAACGGAACGCTCGGTATAGCAGTTGGTATGGCATCCAATATGCCACCGCACAATATGAAAGAGGTCATTGACGCCACTGTGGCACAAATAGACAACCCCGAAATAGAGATGGCCGAAATAATGAAGTTCATTAAAGGGCCTGACTTTCCTACGGCTGCGGAAATATATGGGGTAGAAGGAATCAGAGAGGCCTACGCCACCGGTAGGGGGCGAGTTGATATCAGAGGAAAGGCAGAAATTGTCGAGAACTCTAAAGGAAAAAATACAATCATCATCACCGAGATTCCTTTTCAGGTCAACAAGGCTGAACTGGTTCTAAAAATAGCCGATCTTGTTAGAGCGAAAAAACTTGACGGAATTTCAGATATCAGAGATGAATCCGACAGAGAAGGTTTACGGGTTGTAATTGAGTTAAAGAAAACTGCTTATCCAAAAAAAGTTTTAAACAGGCTCTTCAGCATGACCCAACTGCAATCTGCATTCCATATGAATATGGTCGCTTTAGTAGATGGTATTGAGCCAAGAACTCTAAGCTTAAAAGAGATTATTGGTTACTTCATTGCTCATAGGGAGGTTGTCGTTACTAAGAGAAGTGAATACGATTTAGCCAGAGCAAAAGAGCGAGCACACATTCTGGAAGGATTAATCAAAGCCCTCGACAACATTGATGAAGTTGTGGCTATTATACGAAAATCTAAAACAAGAAATGAGGCAGCTGACAATTTGATGAAGAGGTTTAAGTTTAGCTCAGAGCAAGCCAACGCTATTTTAGACATGAGATTAGCTACCTTGGTTGGCTTGGAGAAAGACAGACTAGAAGATGAACTGAAAGAGAAAAAGAAATTAATAGACTACTTAGAGAACATTTTAGCCAATAAGTCTGAGCTGATGAATGTCATCAAAGAAGAGCTGTTACACATCAAAGAGAATTACGGTGACGAGCGAAAAACAAAAATATTCAATCAAGGTTTAGATGGTTTTCAAGCGGAAGATTTAATACCTAGTGAGGACGTTTTAATTAGCATTACCAAGACTAATTACATAAAGCGGGTTACTCTTGACGAATACAAAGCGCAGGGTAGAGGTGGAAAAGGAGTCATTGGCATGACTACCAAGGAAGAAGATACGGTAGCCTTTACCAGAATTGCCAACACGCACGATGTTATCCTTTTCTTTACTGACAAGGGTAGAATTTTCAAAACAAAAGTATATGAAGTGCCGGCTGCCTCAAGACAAGCGAAGGGCAATGCTATCGTCAACGTTATACAACTTGCACCAGAAGAGCAGGTGACTGCAGTTATAACTTTAAACAAGAAGGTCTTTGATAAGAGTGGGTATTACCTCATTATGGGTACGGAAGATGGCACTATTAAAAAAACAGAGATCTCGCAGTACAAAAATGTGCGCAGTACAGGAATCAGAGCTATAAATCTCAGAGAGGGAGACAAGCTCAGATGGGTAGCTCCGAGTTCGGGCAAAGACTTTATTGTTGAGGTCACTAAAAGAGGTCAAGCCATAATTTATCCAGAAACTGATGTCCGCCCCATGGGTAGAAGTGCGTCTGGTGTCCGAGGTATCAGAGTAAGAGAAAATGATGGGGTTGTTTCTATGAATGTCATCAAAGCGACAGATAACTATAAAGAAGCAGACCTTTTGGTCATTTTAGAGAAAGGATTCGGTAAAAGAACTCAAATTGGCAATTTCCCTATTCAAAAAAGAGGTGGTGTCGGAATTAAGGCTGCCAATGTTACCGGTAGAACGGGCAAGGTGGTTGAGGCCAGAACAGTCACTAATATTGAAGGGGAGATTGTAATAACCTCCACCAAAGGCCACGTTATCAAAACCAGACTAAAAGAGATAAAACGCTTAGGTAGAGTTACACAAGGAGTAACTGTAATGAAGCTAAATAAAGATGATAAAGTGGTGTCTGTAGCGGTTGTTCGGGCGAACATGGAGCCTGTAAAAGCCGCTTTGGAGCCAAGTTTAGAGATACCAGTAAAAGATAATAAAGATGATTAAAGTCCCTCCAGTCATTTCCGTCAAAGACTTATCAGACAAAATAGATAAGCCGGTCAACACGGTAATAACAACCTTGATCAATTTTGGTGTTATGGCCAATATTAATCAAAGTATAGATTTTGATACAGCTCAAATTGTGGCCGATGAATTGGGTGTTGAAATTGAACTTGATGATAGCAATAAGGCGGTAGATAACATCACAATTGACGCAAGCAAAGCTGTTACAAGGCCACCGGTAGTAACTATTATGGGTCACGTTGACCATGGCAAAACAACCCTACTTGACACCATCCGTCACACCAGTGTAGCCGATAAAGAAGCAGGCGGAATCACCCAAGCTATCAATTCCTATCAAGTTGAAACAGAATATGAGGGCACTAAAAGAAAGATTACTTTTGTTGACACACCCGGTCATTCTGCTTTTGAGGCGATGCGTCAACATGGTGTCAAAATTACAGATTTGGTAGTTTTGGTAGTGGCTGCTAACGACAGCGTTAAGTCTCAAACTATTGAAACAATAAAACATACCCAAAAACACAAAGTCCCAGTTTTAGTTGCTATTAACAAAATAGACTTACCAGACGCCAATATTGAAAAGACAAAAAGAGACTTGGCAGATAACGGATTGCTCATAGAGGAGTGGGGTGGTAAAACTGTGGCTGTGGAAATATCAGCTAAAGATGGTACAGGAATCGACACTCTTTTAGAGGCAATACTACTGCAAACCGATGTGCAAGACCTGAAGGCAGAGAAAGAAACAGACGCTTCTGGTGTAGTCATTGAGTCACATATGGAATCTGGTTTGGGTCCCGTAGCTGTCATTCTAATACAGAATGGTACTTTAAAGCTGTCGGATGCGGTAGTTATTGGTGAGTCATACGGTAAAGTTCGTCTAATAGAAAATCATGCTTTAAAAAAATTAAGATCAGCCGGTCCTTCTACTCCGGTGAGAATTTCCGGGTTATCGGTTGTCCCTAAATTTGGTGAAAGATTGATTACGGTTCCTTCAGAAAAAGAAGCAAAAGAGATAGCCAGACATAATTCGGTTCTTAATTCATCTGAAGTGCTAAGCAAAAAGTCAGAAGAGTTGTCAAAGAAATCCAAGAAGATAGGTGACACAAATGAGCTCAATATTTTTTTCAAAGCAGATACGCAAGGATCTTTAAATGCTCTAACCACTATGGCAACAAATCTTTCTAACGAAAGTGTCAAAATTAATATTTTGAAAGAGGCAGTTGGGCAAGTCTCTGAAGACGATGTCAAACAGGCATCAGTCTCACACGCCATTATACTATCCTTCAATCTTAAAACTTCGTCAGTTATCAAGAAGTTGGCTGATGAATTAAACGTCTCTATTCAAACATTTAATGTTATATACGAGGTAGAAAAGTTGTTAAGCAAAACCGTTGACGATTTAATGCCAGAAATAGAAATTGATGAAGAGATAGGAAAGTTGAAAATAATCAAAAGATTTAACGACAATAAGAAGAATATAGTTATTGGGGGGGAAGTCACTTTAGGGAAGCTGACAGTAGGACAAGAGGTTCAAATAAACCATAAAACTGAACTTATTGGTCAAGCCAAAATACACGAGATTAGAGTTGGTCAACAGAAGGTAGATACAGTAGAAGCCAAGAAAGAGTGCGGTTTAGAATTAACCCCCCTTCAACCAGGACTCTCAATATCAGAGGGTATGACTCTAGTAGTTACTAAGAAGGTGAAAATCAAAAAAACCATTTAGTTTTGTGGATAAACCGCTTGACATTAAATATTCAATGTAGTATTATTTTTAGGTCTTAGGATATGTATTCTAAAAACGAAGAAGAGCCCCCGTTAAGCAATAAAGTTCTTCTGGCCAAACAATTTATTCGCCAAAAAGGCAAATCAAGCTGGGCAGCTCTTGTAGCTGTTTTTTCTGTATCCCAAAAAAGCATGCTCTACATATATGTTTTACCTGCTCTTTTGGTAGCATCTTCCGTATTTTCTAATGTAACCAGCTCAAAATCCTATGCCCAGTCTTTGTCAGACTTTGTTACTTTAGACCCCAAAGCCAAAATCAACGCTATGCAGTCAATAGATGAGTACAGTCCCTTCATTAGTGAGTCTGAAGATGCCGAGCCTATCGTTACTGCTGACACCACCTCAGAAGCTTTAGTTTTAACCAAGCCAAACGTTGTTAGAACAGATATTCGTCCTGAACCACAGCCCGAAACTAGAAAAAGCGTTATTACTCACGAAGTGACTGATGGCGAAACTCTCTCTCAAATTGCTAAAAAATATTCTGTCAGAGTTGCTTCTATTGAGGTGGAGAATAAAGATATAAAAAATATCCATAGATTAGCGGTGGGTGATTCAATAAAAATACCGCCGGCAGACTTTTCGCAAGATTATATTGACTCACAATTAAAAAAGAAAACGGTTGTGGCTTCTGTTAGCACTCCAGCCAATTCAAGATCTGTCGTCACCCGAGATGTTTCTAACGAACGTTTTACAGATAGTGGCGAACCCGCCTTCAGGCGACCAGCCGGCTCTTTGGGTCAGAACGGCTACCACAGCTGGGCTTTAGATATTCCGCCTTCAGGAGGTACGGGCATTTATGCCTCAGCTGACGGAGTAGTGGAAGAGGTTGCAACCGGCTGGAATGGGGGTTATGGAGGAAAAATTGTTATTAATCACGGCTCTGGTTGGAAAACCTTATACGCTCATTTGGAGTCCATAAATGTATCGGCCGGTCAAAAAGTATCTGCCGGATCAGTTATTGGAGTTATGGGGGCAACCGGAAGAACCTACCCTAAAGGAGCAGTTCATCTTCACTTTGAAATTATTAAAAATGGTAGCAAGCTTAACCCAATCAGTTACGTAAAATAATGAACTTTGTTGATCGGGTTAATATTGAATTAGAGTCAGGCTCTGGTGGAGATGGTATGGTGCATTTTTTGTCTGAGAAATATAAACCGAGAGGAGGGCCCGATGGAGGAGACGGAGGCAACGGAGGAAATATAATTATTAAGGGCAGTAACAGCTTTCAAACCCTATCCCATTTAACAGGCAAACAAAAGATTAAGGCAGAAGACGGAGAAGATGGCAGTAAAGATAAGAAAAGTGGCAAACAGGGTGAAGATATAATCATTCACGTACCACTTGGAACGCAAGTAATAAACGAACACAACAGTGTCATTAAAGACATTGTTGATGAGAGCGAATTTGTACTCCTTAGAGGAGGACAAGGGGGCAGAGGAAATCAACATTTCGCCTCTTCAACACACCAAGCGCCGAAATACGCCGAGTTTGGACAGCATGGTAAGTCAGGTAATTTCTTGTTAAATTTGAAATTATTGGCTGATATTGGGTTAGTCGGTCTCCCAAATGTTGGTAAATCATCCTTAATAAAAATACTAACCGGTTCAAAAGCAAAGGTGGCTAATTACCCTTTTACCACCAAAAATCCTAATTTAGGTATCCTTAAACTGTACAACAAAGAATTGGTCATGGCTGACGTGCCCGGACTAATTGAGGGCGCCAGTAAAGGAAAAGGATTAGGAGATAAGTTCTTGGGCCACATTGAAAGAACAACGGTTCTATTACTTTGTTTGAGCGCGGAGAGCCAAAATATTGCCCAAGATCTTAGTTTACTTGAAAATGAACTGAAGCTTTATAATGAAGCACTACTAAAAAAACCATCAATCGTATTAATTACCAAAGCAGACTTATTAGACAGCGAAAGTGAAAAAATAATTAAGAAAGATTTGCCTAAAAAAAGGAATATTCTGTTTGTTTCATCTGTCACAAGAAAAGGCTTAGATGCGCTAAAGAAAGAAATCGGTAAAACATTTGACAAGATTAATAATTAGCAGTAGAGTAATAAAGTATTAATAGGGTGTATAAATTAGAAGTTACTTAATTTAGCTGTAGAAACAGTTCTTTTTAAGGGCTGGTTTTTGGTGTTATGAATACAACAAGACGAATTATTGGTAAGTCCATGGTCTCTACGTTGGAGTTACCAAATCTTATAAAAGTACAGACAGATTCTTATGACTGGTTTTTGCAAGAAGGAATTAGAGATCTTTTAAACGAAATTTCTCCCATTGAAGATATCACGGGACGAAACCTTGTGTTGTCTTTTGATGATTACGAGTTTGAGCAACCAAAAGTTACAGCCGAAGAAGCGCGCGATAAAAATTTAACTTTCAAGGCTGGGCTGAAAGTGAGAGCGGTCTTAACAAACAAAGTCAGTGGAGAGGTTATTGAAAACACTGTTTACTTGGGCGAGTTCCCAATGATGACCAAGTATGGCACTTTTATTATCAACGGCATTGAAAGAGTGGTTGTTAACCAAATTGTACGCTCATACGGCGTACTTTTTGTCAAAGACTATAATAAAGGGCGAGATTTATTCGGAGCTAAATTAATTCCTTCTAGAGGTGCTTGGTTGGAATTTGAAACCAGCTACAAAAATGTTATTTCAGTCAAAGTAGATCGTAAAAGAAGAATACCAGTCACTACTTTTTTGAGAAGCTTGGGTTACAGCAAAACAGAACAAATCAAGGCCTTATTTAAAGATGTAGATAATCACCCTGAAAATAAGTACATTGAGTCAACTCTTGAAAAAGACCCATCCGAAAATCAGGAAGAAGGAAGCGTAGAGGTCTATAAGAGAATCAGACCGGGCGACTTAGCCACCCCAGAAAACGCCAAAACCTTTATTGACGATATGTTCTTTCAATTGAAAAGATACGATATTGGCAAAGTTGGTAGATATAAATTCAATAAAAGACTAAATCAAAACGTTGAGATTAATAAATCAACCAGAATCTTGCGTAAAGAAGACATTGTCGAAATTATCAAAGAGCTTATTAGACTAAATAACACCCCAGGCTCCAAGGCAGATGATATGGATAACCTAAGTAACCGTCGCGTCCGAAGCGTCGGTGAGCTTGTTCAGGGCAGAGTACGAGTAGGCTTAATGCGCATGGAAAGAATCGCCAGAGACAGAATGTCTGTTTCAGATTTAGATACTGTAACACCTGCTCAACTAATTAATGCCCGTCCTGTAGTAGCCGCCCTACAAGAATTCTTCGCCTCTTCACAGTTATCTCAGTTTATGAACCAGACTAATCCTTTAGCTGAACTTGAACACAAAAGATGTGTCACCGCTACTGGAGCAGGTGGCTTATCACGAGAGAGAGCGGGCTTTGATGTTAGAGACGTTCACTCATCTCATTACGGCCGACTTTGTCCCATCGAGTCACCAGAAGGTCCGAATGTTGGTTTAGTTCAATACTTGGCTTCTTATGCCAGAATCAACGAGTATGGCTTTATTGAAACTCCTTACAGAGTAGTGGAGACCGTTAAAGGTAGTCCACGGGTGACAGATGAAATAGTTTACCTTGACGCTAGTGAAGAACAGAATTTAGTTATTGCCCCAGCTTCAATTCGTATTGATGAAAAAGGCTATTTCACAGAAGAACGTTCTCCTGTTAGAAAATATGGTGATAATGTAATTGATAAAACAACAAACGTGACTCATGTTGACGTCTCTCCTATACAAACATTCTCCATCTCAACAAACTTAATTCCCGGCCTAGGCAATGACGAAGCCGCTAGAGCGATGATGGGTGCAAACATGCAAAGACAAGCTGTGCCTTGCGTTATCCCTGATTCTCCTGTTGTCGGTACAGGCATGGAAGCTGAGGCGGCAATTGATTCGGGCGCCTTGGTAGTCGCTCAAGAGTCCGGTACAGTCACCTCTTCATCTGCTAGTGAAATTATTGTTAAAGGAAAAACCACTCTAAAGTACCCCCTAATTAAATTTTTAAGATCAAACCAAGGAACACTCATAAACCAACGACCGATGGTGGTGGTTGGCGATAAGGTAAAGAAGGGAGCTGTGATTGCTGATTCTTCCGCCACCCTCAATGGTGAACTTGCCTTGGGTCAAAACGTCATGGTTGCTTACATGTCATGGGGTGGCTACAACTATGAAGATGCCATCATCATTTCAGACAGATTAGCCAAGTTAGACAAATATTCATCCGTCCATATTGAAGAGTATGCCATAGAGGTAAGAGATACCAAGTTAGGCCCAGAAATTTTAACTAGAGATATTCCTAACGTTTCAGAAGAAGCCCTATCTAATTTGGATGAAGAAGGGGTTATACAAAGTGGAGCAGAGGTCAACTCAGGCGACATTTTGGTCGGTAAAATTACACCCAAAGGTGAAACAGAACTAACAGCGGAAGAAAAACTATTACGAGCTATTTTCGGCGAGAAGGCGAAAGAGGTGAGAGACTCTTCATTACGTTTGCCTCATGGTCAAAAAGGCCGCGTCATTGGTGTAAAAAGATTTTCCAAAGACGCTGGAGACGAACTAAACGCCGGAGTACACGAAGTAATTGAAATTACCGTAGCCCATATTAGAAAGGTTTTAGCCGGTGATAAATTAGCCGGACGACATGGTAATAAAGGAGTTATTAGCATTGTTGTACCACAAGAAGATATGCCATTTCTACCTAACGGCACTCCTATTGACTTAATTATGAACCCTCTTGGAGTTATCTCCAGAATGAATTTGGGTCAAATTATGGAAACTACTTTAGGCTGGGCAGCTCATGCTCAGGGAGAAAAAATAGCAGTTCCTGTTTTCTCTGAATTTGACTCCACCACATTAGAAGAGGAGCTGGCGAACGCCGGTCTGCCTACAGATGGTAAGTCGGTTCTATATGACGGGAAAACAGGGGAGCAGTATGACCAGAAAGTACTGGTAGGAATCAATTATGTTATGAAGCTCGTGCACATGGTTGACGATAAAATGCATGCCAGATCTGTTGGTCCTTACTCAATGATTACCCAACAACCACTTGGTGGAAAAGCGCAGTTTGGTGGTCAAAGATTCGGTGAGATGGAAGTTTGGGCCTTAGAAGCTTACGGCGCCGCCCATACCCTGCAAGAAATGCTAACCATTAAATCTGACGATACTTTTGGTCGTTCCCGAGCCTATGAATCCATTATCAAAGGGGAACCAATTGAAAAGCCAAGCGTTCCGGAATCATTTAATGTCTTAGTCCGTGAATTAAGAGGCTTGGCCCTCAGCGTTGATTTAGTTGGTCAGGGAGGAGTCGCAGAGGAAGCCGAGAAGTCAAGAAATTTACAAACAAAAGATTTACAAAAAAGAGAGAAGAAAGATGAAGATCGACTGACTACTGAAATAGCCAGCAACCAAGAGGTAATTGAAGAGCAAGAACCAGTAGACGCTAAAGAGGAATAAAAAAAATGGCATACCAAAAAGAAAAAGAGAATACAACAAATTTTAGCGCCGTTAAGCTCGGAGTAGCCAGTCCGGAAGAGATTTTGCAATGGTCATACGGCGAAGTTTTGAAGCCGGAGACTATTAACTACCGCACGCAGAAGCCTGAGCGTGATGGGCTTTTTTGTGAAAGAATTTTCGGACCTATTAAAGACTACGAATGTAGTTGTGGTAAATACAGAAAAGTTAGATACCGAGGTGTTATTTGTGATAAGTGTGGTGTAGAGGTAACTAAATCTTCCGTCAGAAGAGAGAGAATGGGTCACATTGACTTAGCCGCTCCTGTTGCTCACGTTTGGTATATTCAAGGAGTACCTAGTACTTTAGGTACAATTCTAGACATATCTGTAAATGAATTAGAGAAAGTCGTTTACTTTGCCGCTTTCATTATTATGGGAGTAGATGAAGCTGTCAGACAACAAGCTATAGATAATCTAGAAAGAGAGTACCAAGAATTCAAAGACGCTGTTTTAGGCAAAGACAAGAAAGAAGGAGCTTCAGACGATCTCCTTTCAAAGCTAGATGAAATAGAAACTCAATATAGAACTGAAAAAGGATTACTAGAAAGTCTTAGCAAAGCCAGAATTATCTCTGAGCAAAGATATCACGAGCTTTCCTTAAAGTACGGGCGCATTATTGAAGTTGGCATTGGAGCCGAAGCAATTTTGCATCTTTTAACAAATATTGATTCAAATCAAGAGATGAAAGAGTTGGAAGTAAATATAGAGACTGCTTCACCTGTCGCTAAGAAAAAAATGATGAAAAGGCTGAAACTTTTCACCGACTTGAAACGAGCAGGCATCAAGCCGCATTGGATGATTCTAAACAGACTTCCGGTCATTCCACCCGACTTAAGACCAATGGTTCAGCTTGATGGTGGTAGATTTGCCGCTTCAGACCTTAATGATTTGTACCGAAGAGTGTTAAATCGCAATAACCGTTTAAAAAAATTATTAAACCAAGGCGCTCCTGAAGTCATTACCAGAAATGAGAAAAGAATGCTACAAGAAGCAGTTGATGCCTTAGTAGATAACAACGCCCGCAGAGGAAAAGTCGCTGCTTCTACCAACGGCAAACGTCGATTAAAATCTTTATCTGACATGTTAAGGGGTAAGCAAGGAAGATTTAGACAAAACCTATTAGGAAAAAGAGTTGACTATTCTGGTAGATCCGTCATTGTTATTGGTCCTCATTTAAAGCTTCACCAATGCGGAATTCCCAAGGGCATGGCACTAGAACTATTCAAGCCCATGATTATCAGCCGATTAATTAATGATGGCCACGCACACAACGTGAAGCAAGCTACTAGATTAATAGAATTAAGTGAAAAATTAGTTTGGGACATCTTAGAAGATATTACGAACAATCATCACGTCTTATTAAATAGAGCACCAACCCTTCATCGTTTGGGTATTCAAGCTTTTAAGCCAGTTTTGGTAGAAGGAAAAGCTATACAGGTTCACCCCAGCGTTTGCCAAGCATTTAACGCTGACTTTGATGGAGACCAAATGGCTGTACACGTCCCATTATCAAAACAAGCCCAGAAGGAAGCAGCAGAAATTATGCTGTCCTCAAAGAACTTGCTCAAACCGGCATCTGGTGACCCTATTTCAGGTCCTCGTCTAGACATGACTTTGGGAGCATACTACATGACAGGAGTTGATAAAGGAGCGAAAGGAGAAGGTAAAGTCTTTTCTGACATCAAAGAGGCCATTCGTGCTTTTGAAGACGGTCACATTAGACTGCGAGCACAAATTAAAGCCAGAATTGACATCAAAGGAGAACAACAGTTAATTGAGACAACCGTCGGTAGAATAATTTTCAATCAGAACATTCCTGAAGAATTAAGATTTATTAACCAAGAATTAGATAAAAAAGAGTTAAACAAGTTCTTCTCCAAATCTTTCGTAGAGCTTGGCACAGATAAAACTGCTGAACTGGTAGATTCGATCAAAGACATTGGCTTTAAATATGCAGAATTTTCCGGTATCACCTTTTCTATTTCTGACATTAAAGACCCTGAGCAGAGAGAAGAGATACTTGAGGCAACTGAGCTTAAAATATCAGAAGTTGAAGGGCAGTTCCGTCGCGGTTTAATTACAGAAAATGAAAGATACCTCAAAACAGTTGAGTTGTGGTTTGATGCTCAGTCACAAATTGAGAAGAATCTAACGGGCAGTCTTGATGAAAACAATCCTGTCGTGCAAATTTTCAAATCTGGTGCTCGTGGCTCTCTTTCTCAAATGCAACAAATCGCTGGTATGAAAGGTTTAGTGGCTAATCCTTCAGGAAAAATTATTGAGATTCCCATTAAGCATAACTTCAAGAATGGTTTGACCGTGTTTGAATACTTCGTTTCCACTCACGGAGCTCGAAAAGGACGCGCCGATACTGCTTTAAGAACATCTGATGCTGGATATCTAACTCGTCGCTTGGTTGACGTTTCTCAAGACGTGGTTATCTCTGAAATTGATTGTGGTACAAAAGAAGGTATTTATTTAGAAGCCCAAGACTTCATTGATTTGGGCGAATCATTCGCCGTGGCCGTTTCAGGAAGATTCTTAGCCGAAGATATTGGCGAATTCAAAGCGGGAACAAAAATATCAGCAGAGAATGTAGAACAAATTTTAGCCTTAATAGACGGCAAAGTAAAAGTTAGATCTCCGCTAAGATGTGATAGCACTTGGGGTATTTGCCAAAAATGTTACGGAGAAGATTTAGCCTTAGGTAAAGATGTCAGCATGGGAGAAGCAGTCGGTGTTATTGCGGCCCAAGCCATTGGCGAGCCCGGCACACAGCTAACTATGAGAACCTTCCATACAGGAGGAGTAGCTTCATCAGGTGGTGATATTACTACAGGTCTGCCTAGAGTAGAAGAGCTCTTTGAGGCGCGCGTGCCTAAAGGAGTTGCCGCTATGGCTGAAATGTCAGGTAGAGTTTCTTTAGAGAGTGTTAGCGAGGGCAAGAAAATTACTATCAGTTCCAAAGCTGAAGCTTCAGAAGAAGTTAAGATTACCAAAGGATTTGAATGGAATATCAAAGATGGCGACAAAGTCAAGACAGACCAAATAGTTGCCAAAGGAGAAAAAGGTCAAGTCGTAAGAACGCCTTTTGCTGGAGTTATTCACATTAAAGGCAAAAAGGGTAAGGTAGACGGTTTGAAAACTGTAGTTCAAGAAGAAATCGTTGATATTAATCTCCAAGTTTTAGTCAAAGAAGGTGAAGAGGTAGAATCTGGTGATGCTTTAACAGAGGGTCATTTAGATCTAAAGAAATTGCTTGAATACAAAGATCGAGAAAAGGTGGAAAATTACATTGTGAATGAAATTCAGAAAATTTACACTGCTCAAGGTCAGCCAATCAACAATAAGCACATTGAAATATTAATCAGAAAAATGCTTTCTAAAGGTCAGATTACTGATCCGGGTACCTCCAAATACATTGAAGGAGAATTAATAGACACCCTTGAGCAGTTAGATCTCATCAAGAAACACAAAATTAAGTACAATAACATTTTGTTGGGTATTTCACGAGTTTCCCTCAATACTTCAAGCTTTTTGTCTGCCGCATCCTTCCAAGAAACAACGAACGTTTTGATGCAAGCCGCGATTAAAGGTCAGAGAGATGACTTGAAGGGCTTGAAAGAGAACGTAATTATTGGTAAGTTAATTCCTGCCGGTACAGGATATAATTCAAAATAATGCCTACAGTTAATCAACTCATCAAAAAACCACGAAAATCACCCACTAAAAAAGTGAAGGTGCCTGCCTTGAAGACCACTTATAATTCTTTCAAAAGAAAGCCCGTACCAAATGAAGCTCCACAAAAAAGAGGGGTCTGCTTAAAAGTTTATACTACCACACCTAAGAAACCGAACTCTGCTTTGCGAAAGGTGGCCCGTGTCAGACTTTCAAACGGACAAGAAGTAACCGCCTACATCATGGGAGAGGGGCACAATTTACAAGAACACTCAGTTGTTCTAGTCAGAGGTGGTCGTGTCAAAGACCTTCCTGGTGTGAGATATCACATCATCAGAGGCAAGTTTGATACTTCCGGTGTTGAGGGAAGACGACAGGGAAGAAGTGCCTACGGCACCAAAAAGCCTAAAAAATAATTATGAGAGGAAAAAAAGCTAAAAAGAGAGTAATAACACCCGACACAAAATTTGACTCTGTCACCGTACAGAAGCTAATTAACTATGTTATGAAAGAGGGTAAAAAGTCAGTAGCTCAAAAAATTGTTTACGGAGCACTAGAAATTGCCGCCAAAAAATCTAAACAAAAACATCTTGATGTCTTAAATAAGGCCATAGATAATGTCGGTCCAAACCTTGAAGTTAAAAGCAGACGTATTGGTGGAGCCAACTACCAGATACCTTTTGAAGTAAACTCTGACCGCAGACTTGTGCTTTCACTAAGGTGGATTGTTGACGCTGCCAGATCAAGAACAGGTCAAAGCATGGAAGCTTTATTAGCAACTGAAATACTAAACGCCTACAACGGTGAAGGCTCAGCGGTTAAGAAGCGAGAAGATACTCACCGCATGGCCGAAGCAAACAGAGCGTTCGCTCACTTTGCTAGATATTAATAGCCCTAAGAAAGAATAAATGGAAAAGGTAAACCTAGATCACGTCAGAAATATTGGTATTATTGCGCATATAGACGCGGGAAAAACTACCGTCACAGAAAGAATTTTATATTACACAGGCATTTCGCATAAAATTGGTGAGGTACACGAAGGCGAAGCCACTATGGACTGGATGGAGCAAGAGAAAGAAAGAGGCATTACCATTACATCTGCCGCCACCACCTGTTTTTGGAAACCAACTTACTTAGAAAATCCTGACAGTTATCGCATAAACATTATTGACACCCCCGGTCACGTTGACTTTACTATTGAAGTACAACGTTCTTTACGTGTACTTGACGGAGCTGTTGTGGTTTTAGACGGTAAAATGGGTGTAGAGCCTCAAACAGAAACCGTTTGGCGACAAGCTGATGAGCACAAAGTTCCTAGAATCTGCTTTATTAACAAAATCAATTTGCTAGGCGGGGATTTTGAGATGTCAATAAACTCTATCCAAAAAAGACTCTCTCCCAAAGCCTTACCTGCCGCCATCACCATGGGCGTCGGGGAAGAGTATAAAGGTGTGGTTGATTTAATCCAAAATGTCGCTTTTATTTACAAGAATGAGGAGAAAATTGAGCTAGAAAAAATTGAAATACCCGACGAATATAAAGAACAGGCAAGCAAGATGCGAGAGCAGTTGGTTGAGAAGGCGGTTGAATCCGACGAAGAGCTAATGGAAAAATACCTTAACGGAGAAGAGCTGACAGTAGAAGAGTTACGACTAGCAGTTAGAAAAGCCGTTTTGAATAACGATCTTTACCCAATTTTTGTCGGCGATGGTCGCACAGCAATTATCAAACATTTATTAGATGCGGTTGTTGCTTATTTGCCTTCACCTTTAGAAATAGAGCCAACGACCGGTCAAGACGTCAATGACAGTAGCAAACAGTTGGTTAGGGAGCCTTCCAACGATGAATCTATGTCTGCGCTGGCTTTCAAGGTTGCATCTGACCCATTCGTTGGAAAACTAACTTTTGTCAGAATTTATTCAGGTGTAATTGAAAACGGCTCCACCATACTAAATGCCAGTAAGAATGAAACAGAAAGAATTGGCCGAATTTTCAGACTACACGCCAACCACAGAGAAGAGATTCCTCGCGGTGAAGCTGGAGAAATTGTCGCGGTGGTTGGTTTAAAGAACACAACCACGGGCGATACTCTTTGTGATCCGAAAGCTCCTTTGGTTTTAATGGGCATCAAAGTCACAGACACCGTTATCTCTATGGCTATTGAACCAAAAACTAAAGCCGACCAAGAGAAGCTCGGAGTTGCGCTGTCTAGACTATCTGAGGAAGATCCTACCTTCAAAGTGACTTCAGATGAAGAAACTGGGCAAACAATTATCGCCGGCATGGGAGAGCTACACCTTGACGTTCTCGTAGATAGAATGAGAAGAGAATTTAATGTTGAAGCAAATGTTGGCAAGCCCCAAGTTGCTTACAAAGAAACTATTCGTAAAGAAGTTGAAGAAGAGGCAAAATACATCAGACAAACAGGTGGTCGTGGTCAATATGGTCATGTGTTAATTAGAGTGACTCCAAATGAAACCAGTGCCGGTTTTGAATTTATCAACTCAATTGTTGGTGGAACGATTCCTAAAGAATATATTCCGGCCGTTGAAAATGGGGTTAAAGAAGCTATGGCTAAAGGTGTCATTGCCGGCTACCCAGTTATAGACTTGAAGTGTGAACTATACGATGGCTCCTACCATGATGTTGACTCTTCAGAAGTTGCCTTTAAGATTGCTGGCTCAATGGCTTTACAAGGAGCTGTAAAAAAGGCTGACCCCGTTATTTTGGAGCCAATTGTTTCTGTTGAAGTTACAGTTCCTGAAAGTTATTTTGGAGACGTCATGGGCGACATCAATTCACGTCGAGGCCAAGTATTGTCATCTGAAGATAAAGGAGTATTAGACATTAAGGTTATAAAAGCAGAAGTTCCACTCGCCTCCATGTTTGGTTACGCCACCTCACTTCGCTCCATGACTCAGGGTAGAGGTAATTATGCCATGGAATTCGCCAAATACGCTGCTGTTCCTAAAAATATACAAGAAGAGCTAACTAACAGCTCTGCGGATTCAAAAAAATAAATCTCACCTGTTGACAGCAAATGCAAAAAGTAATATAGTATTTAAGGAACAAAGCCAACCATTTTTTGGGTTGATTTGAGGTTATAACATAAAAAATAAATAGTAAAACGTACCAATGTCAGATAAATTTGAAAGATCAAAGCCGCACGTTAACGTAGGTACCATCGGTCACGTCGATCATGGTAAGACTACACTTACTGCTGCTATTACCACCGTTCTAGCCAAAGACGGAAAGGCCAAAGCCATGAACTTTGACCAAATTGATAACGCTCCAGAAGAAAAAGAGCGTGGCATTACTATTGCCACCACTCACTGTGAGTATGAATCAGAAAAAAGACACTATGCTCATGTTGACTGTCCTGGTCACGCCGACTATGTCAAAAACATGATTACAGGAGCCGCTCAAATGGATGCCGCTATTTTAGTAGTTTCCGCACCAGACGGCCCAATGCCACAAACTAGAGAACACATTTTATTAGCTTACCAAGTTGGTGTGCCTAGAATTGTTGTCTTCTTGAACAAAGTTGACATGGTTGACGACGAAGAGCTACTTGATTTAGTTGAAATTGAAGTCAGAGAATTATTAACTAAATACAAGTTTGACGGCGACAACACACCTATTATCAGAGGATCAGCTTTGAAAGCTTTAGAAGGAGATGAAAAGGCAGGTGAATCCATTAAAGAACTTATTAAAGCTTTAGATGAATACGTGCCAGAACCTCAAAGAGATATTGATAAAGATTTGTTAATGCCCGTTGAAGATGTTTTCTCTATTAAAGGTAGAGGCACAGTCGCCACCGGAAGAATTGACAGAGGAATTGTCAAAGTCAACGATGAAGTTGAGCTAGTCGGAGTCAAAGACACTCGCAAAGTTATTGTCACAGGTGTAGAGATGTTTAAAAAACTTCTAGATCAAGGTCAAGCTGGTGACAACGTCGGAATTTTATTGAGAGGAATTGAAAGAGAAGAGATTGAGCGAGGTCAAGTTATTGCCAAACCCGGCTCAATTACTCCCCACACTGATTTTGAAGCAGAAGTATATATCTTAAATAAAGATGAAGGAGGTAGACACACTCCATTCTTCAAAGGCTACAAACCTCAATTCTACGTCCGAACCACAGATGTTACCGGAGAGGTTAAATTACCTGAAGGAACAGAAATGGTTATGCCTGGTGACACAGTTAACTTGGAAATCAACTTAATTGTTCCTATCGCCTTAGAAGATGGTATGCGTTTCGCCATTAGAGAGGGCGGAAGAACAGTCGGTGCTGGAGTAGTAACTAAGATACTCAAATAGACATAAGCAGCTCTTCACGAAAGTGGAGAGCTGTTATGTCTTAATTGAGACAAATTATGAACAAGAAGAACAAAGCAGAGAAATCCTATAAACAAAAAATAAGGATTAGACTAAAAGCTTATGATCATCGCATCATAGACTCAGCTGCTAAACAAATCATTGACACTATAGAGCGCACAGGTGCAAAAACGGTTGGGCCAATTCCATTGCCCACACAAAGAACAGTCACCACGGTTCTACGTTCACCTCATGTGCACAAAGACTCGCGCGAACAGTTCGAGATGCGTACGCATAAACGCTTAATAGATGTTTTTGATCCTGCTTCCAACACCATCGACAATCTAATGCATTTAGATATCCCCGCAGGCGTCGACGTAGAAATGAAAATGTAATTTATCGATACTACTTCTCAATAGAGGTAAGTCGGCGTAAAGTTAGTTAACTTTGAGCCGATAAGGCTCATTTTTAAATGAAAATACTGATCACCAAAAAAGAAGGCATGACAAGAATCCATAAAGAGAATGGTACTATTTTGCCTGTCACAATTCTGTCTGCTTTTGCGACAAAAAAAGTTGGTGACAAAACTCTGGAGAAAGACGGATATATTGCATCAATTGTTGAAGCTAACGGCAAAAACTATGAGTTACTAGGCACTGAGTGTAATACATCTATTGATGATCTAGAGAATCAAAGTATTACCTTAGCCGGCACTACCAAAGGCAAAGGCTTCACTGGGACTATCAAAAGATTTGGCTTCTCTAGAGGTCCCATGTCACACGGTTCACATAACAAAAGAAAACCGGGTGCCGCTGGTTCTGCTTATCCGCAAAGAGTGACCAAGGGCCAACAAATGCCCGGAAGAGTTGGTGGGCTTAAAACTACTATCAAAACAAAGGTAGAAGGAATTATTAAAGACAAAAATTATATTTTGGTTAAGGGTTCCGTACCAGGTAGAAGAGGCTCGTTGATCATCGTAAAGACAGTCAAATGAAAATAGATAAAATAAGCTCACAATCGGTGACAAAAATAGATTATCCTAAGGGCTTGGAGTCAAAGGCGTCTTCAGATTTGATTAATCAATACATTAAATATGTAGATCTAAAAACAAAAATAAAGGCAGGCAACACCAAGTCAAAAGCAGAAGTTAGTGGTGGTGGAGCTAAGCCTTGGAAACAGAAAGGAACGGGCAGAGCACGTCACGGCTCAACCAGATCTCCTATTTGGAGAGGCGGTGGAATTACTTTTGGCCCTACATCTGGCCCAAGTCGCAGAATATTGATGAATAAAAAAATGAGACGAAAAGCGTTTAAGGCAATTTTGTCATTGTTGGCCAAAAACAACCAAGTAAAAGTTGCCGAATTCGAAGATTCAGACCTGCCCAAAACAATCAGAGAACAAATAACTAAAGAAGCTTCTTCAGTAAACTCTATCAAACTGATTGTAATAGACAGAAAGAAATCCATTCTTTCCAAGGCAGCTAATCTTAAAAATACCGAGCTGGTTAATCTTAACAGGTTTGGTGCAGCTCAAATGCAAGGAAAAACACTTATTATTTTTGAAGACGAAGCCATTGCCGAGTTAGTTAAAAGATTAAAATCATGATCAAACCACATTTAACAGAAAAAAGTTATATGCTAGCCAACACAGAAAATCCTGTATTTACTTTGACTGTTGGTCAGTCTATGAGCAAACCGGAAATTAAAAACTATCTGCAAAAGTTTTTACACGTTGATGCTATTAAAATTAAGGTCGTCAACAAGAAGGCTAAAACAGTGAAATTTAGAGGCATCACAGGCAAGAAGAGCAAATCTAAGAAAGTGTTCGTTACTCTGAAGAAGGGGCAAAAAATTTCTGAGTTAATTGTTGAAAAGAAAGAGAAAAAAGATAAAACCAAAAAAGCTAAATAACCATGAGTAATAGAATTGTCAAACCGACGACTGCCGCTAGGCGCAATATGACTGCCGCCGACTTTTCTATGCTTACAGTTAAAAAAGCAAAGAAGTCATTACTATCTGGCAAGAAATCAATGGCTGGTCGTGGCAACCAAGGAAAAATAACCACCAGACACAGGGGAGCCGGAGCTAAACGATCGTTGAGAGATATTAATTTCAAATTCCAAGACGGTACATACGAAATCATTTCTATTGAGTATGACCCAAACAGGTCTGCTCGCATCGCTTTACTAAAAGATAATAACGGCAAATATTCATACGTATTAGCTGCTAATAAACGAAAAGTAGGAGATAAAATTGAAGTCGGAGAGAACACTCCAATTGAAGATGGTAACACCATGTCGCTCAAAAACATTCCTGTTGGCATCTTAGTACATAATATTGAAATGAGACCCGGTCAGGGGGGAATATTTGCTCGCTCCGCCGGCAATTACGGCATTATTCAAGCAGTTGAAGGTGGTATGGTGCATGTCAAACTTTCTAGCGGTGAAATTAAGCTTCTTCACGAAAATTGTAAGGCAACCCTTGGTCAAATTGGTAATGTTCACCACGGAGCCATTAAAATTGGCAAAGCGGGCAGAAACAGATATAAAGGTAAAAGACCAACTGTCAGAGGTAAAGCCATGCATCCGGCCGCTCATCCCCACGGAGGTGGTGAGGGTGCTAACTCTATTGGTCTGAAGGGTGGACCCAAAACAAAATGGGGAGCTAAAGCTTTAGGGGTAAAGACCAGAAAGAGAAGCAAAAAGAAGCTAAGAAAATAATCTTAATAACAACATGTCAAGATCATTAAAAAAAGGTGCCTTCACCCATCCGTCAATCCTTAAAAAGATTGACAAGCTACGACAGGGCGATCGCACACCAATCAAAACTTGGAGCAGAAACAGTACCATTATTCCTCAAATGGTTGGTTTTACATTTGGTGTTCACACAGGCAAAGACTTTATTAGTGTCTTAATCACAGAAGAACACGTCGGACATAAGCTTGGTGAATTCGCCCCAACCAGAAAATTCATCAGACATGGTGGTCGTATGGCTAAAGAAAGCGCTTCTAGCGGACCAGTAACAAGAGAAGAATGAGTTACCAGCACAAAGTTAGATTTATGAGAGTCTCACCCAAGAAGCTACGCATGGTAGCGAAGTTAATATTGGGCAAGAATACCAAAACCGCTTTAGACATATTGACTGTTCAAAAGCAGAAAGGCTCTTCTTTACTCTATAAAGCTATCAGCGCCGCTGTTAATAACGCCGAAGCAAACAATATAGATGTTACCAAAATGGATATCATCTCAATCAGTAGCAATAAAGGACCCGTGTTTATGCGCCGGTGGATTAGGCCAAGAGGCATGTCACAACCAAAAAGAAAGTACACCTCACACGCCTTAATTGTTTTTGGTCAGAAAAAAAAGAAAGTGAAAACCAGAAAAGCTATCACAAAAGAGGTCAAAGCCGTTAAAAAAGTAACTAACAAGAAGTAATGGGTCATAAAGTACATCCAAGCGGAATGAGAAGAGGATTGAGGTCTGAATGGCCCTCAAGATGGTTTTCTGATGGTAGTAAATATGCCAAGAATTTAATTGAGGATATCAAAATTAGAAATTACGTCACCAAGAAGTTTGACTCCGCCGGCATTGAAGACATTATTATTAAAAGAAACGTCAATTTAATAGAGATTGAAATCAGAACCGCCAAGCCAGGCATTATTATTGGCCGAAGTGGCGCAGGAGCTAAAGGAATAAAAGATTTAGTTACCTCACTTGTCGATCACAAAGACGAAACCCAGAAATCTCATATCAGAATCAACATCGTTGAAACAAAAGATTCCGACCTTTCCGCTCATTTGATTGCAGAGAACATCGCAAAAGCTTTAGAAAGAAGAATCAATGTTAGACGAGCAGTTAAGCAAGCCATGGAGAAAGCCAAGGAACGTGGTGTGACTGGCATAAAAATCAGAGTGTCTGGTCGTTTAAACGGAGCTGACATTGCACGCTCAGAATACGCCTCATTCGGCTCAGTACCACTTTCTACCTTGAAAGCCAACATTTATTATAGTATGATTCATGCTTGGACGTCATATGGAACAATAGGAGTCAAAGTATGGATTTATAAAGGAGAAGAGATTTAAACATCATGCTGTTACCAAAAAGAACAAAATTTAGGAAGAAGCAGAGAGGCAAGAACAGAGGCGTCACCACTGGTGGCAGCAAAATTGACTTTGGTCAAATTGGTTTGCAAGCAGTGGAAAATGGTGTTTTGTCTTCCCGACAAATTGAATCTGCTCGCAGAGCCATTACCAGGTATATTAAAAGAGGTGGACAGGTCTGGATTAGAGTTTTCCCCGATCATCCAATTACTAAAAAAGGAGCTGAGGTACCTATGGGTAACGGTAAAGGCGCAGTTGACCATTATGTTGCCTACATTAAAAGAGGACGCATCGTCTTTGAAATAGGAGGCATTGACGAAGCTCTGGGCAAAGAAGCCTTAAGATTGGCTTCACATAAATTATCTGTCAAAACTGCCATTAGATATAAATCACATTCATGAAAAACACCGAACAAACAAACAAGTTTCGCTCAATGAGCACATCAGAGATTTATAAACAAATCAGAGTTTTACATAACGAAATCATTGAACAGAAAGAAAACAAAGATGTACATTCATTCAATAAAAAGAAGAAAGACATAGCCCGTTTAAAAACAGTTTTGTCTGAAAAAAGGATTATAGACCATGAATAAAGAGTTTAGCATTAGTGGAAAAGTCACATCTGTTATGGGTAACACCGTAAAAGTTTTAGTAGAAAGAAGAAAGACTCATCCTAAATACAATAAAAGCTACACCGTTTCCAAATTATTCATGGCCCACTTACCAAAAAGCATGAAAATAGAAGTAGGTGAAGAGGTGGTGATGATTCCAAATAAAAAAATAAGCAAGAGAAAAGCTTGGCTAATAAAACAATAAAATGATACAACCAGGTTCAAAAATACACGTGGCAGACAACTCAGGCGCTCGAATCATAGAGTGTATCACTGTTTTAGGTGGTTGCAAAAGAGATCAAGCAGAAATAGGAAATATTATTTCTGCTAGTGTCAAATCTGCCGCACCGCATGGTCAAATAAAAAAGAAGGCGGTCATTAAGGCAGTTATAGTTAGACAACGAAAACCTTACCAAAGAAAAGACGGTTCAACCATTAGATTTGACGAGAATGCCGCTGTTATTATTGATGATAACAAGCTACCTGCTGGCACCAGAATATTTGGTCCTGTCACCCGTGAATTAAGAGATTACGGTTATCAGAAAATAGTATCCTTAGCTCAGGAGGTATTATGAATAAAATAAAAGTAGGAGATACAGTCTTCGTCAGATCTGGCAAGTATCGAACAAAAAGCGGCACAGTTGAAAAAATTGCTAACGATAGAATATTTGTATCCGAAATTAACAAAGTAATGAAGCATCAGAAAAAAAGTGAGATCAACCCTCAAGGGGGAATTATTGAAAAAACTTTGTCTATTCATATCTCAAACGTTATGTTAATTGATAGCAAAACAAAAAAACCTTCACGTGTCAGAATAAAACAGTCTGGCAAGACCAAGGTGAGAGAATATATCAAAAGTTCAGAAGAGGTGGTAAGCCAAAAAGAGAGTAAATAATTATGAAAAGCACAGCTACAATAAAAGTTGATAATAAAGTGATAGCTAAGCAGCTTGGCTTAGATAATCCTTTTGATGTACCAAGAATAAACCGAGTTGTTATCAACGTTGGTGTAGGCTCAATACCAGAGAAAGAGCGTCGTCAAAAAATTGCCAGCGCAGTTGAGCAGATAATCGGCCAAAAAATGGTCCCCACGAAAGCAAAGAAGTCAGTCGCCGCCTTTAAAATAAGACAAGGGAACACAGTCGGCTTTAAAGCGACAATTCGAGGAAAGCGCATGTATGCCTTTCTAGATAAATTGGTGCACGTTGCCTTACCTCGCACGAGAGACTTTCAAGGAATTACTAAAAGCTCCGTCACTAGTAGTGGTCTTTCAATAGGCTTAAAGAGCATATCCGTCTTCCCTGAAACAAAAACTGCCGACATAGATGAGCTGAGTGGCATGCAAATTAGCATCATTACCCAAAATAAGCAAAAAAATATTAACGAGGAATACTTCAGACTGATAGGATTTCCTTTAGCAAAATAATATGGCTAGAAAAGCACTGATAATTAAAGCAAATAAAACACCCAAATTCAGCACTCGTAAAATAAACCGATGTCAGCTTTGTGGTAGAAGCAAAGCGGTAATCCGCAAGTTTGGCATGTGTCGGCTCTGTTTTAGAGAACACGCCTCCAAAGGTGAGGTGCCCGGAATTAAAAAATCAAGTTGGTAATATTATGACAGACCCAATAGCAGACTTATTAACAAGACTGAAGAACGCATCCATGAGCCACAAGAAACACTGTGATGTGTTAAGTTCAAATTTCAACAGAAATTTATTACAGTTACTAGCCAATAAAAAATTTATCAAGCAGTTCAAGGAGTCGGAAGATGGCAGAAACTTGATTGTTAGCTTGTATACTGATAGAATTTTTGAGTTGAGAAGGTTATCTAAACCGGGTAGAAGGCTGTACGTCGGGCATAAGAGCATTCCTCTTTCAAAAGCCTTAGACGGTATAGTTGTAATTTCAACACCTAACGGTTTAATGACAGCTAGAGAAGCCATAAAACAGAAAGTCGGTGGTGAGTTAATATGTGAGGTAGCTTAAATGTCAAGAATAGGGTTAAAGAAAATAAATATTCCAGAAGGAACAACCATTAGTCAAAATGGTGCGGTTTTAGAATTTAAAGGTCCCCAAGGCACTTTAACAGTCCAAGTTCCATCTTGTATTGAAGTAATAATTGACGGGGCTTTAATATCAGTAAAAGCCAAAGAAAAAACAATCAAAGCTAATTCACTGCACGGCACAACTCGCTCTCACATCAACAACGCAGTCATCGGAGTGAGTGAGGGGTGGAAAAAAACTCTAGAAATTCACGGCTCAGGTTACCGAGCAATGGTTGATAACGACATATTAGAGATAAACGCTGGTTATTCACACCCAGTTAAGCTAAATATTCCAGCTGAACTAGACGTCAAAGTGGTAAAGAATAAAATTATCGTATCAGGTATTGAAAAACAGGTTGTCGGCCAGTTTTCAGCCATTGTTAGAGAAGTGAGAAAACCTGAGCCGTATAAAGGCAAAGGTATCAGATATTCTGACGAACATGTAGCAAGAAAAGTCGGCAAAGCATTAAAGGCTAGTGAATAAAAATGAGCATTTCAAGGACAAGAAAAGATAGAGTCAGACGAAAAACTAAAGCGGTCAGCAATAAGGCCAGACTTTCATATGAAAAAAGTAATCGCTTTATGAGCTTTCAGTTAATATCTGATAAAGAACAAAAAACCTTATTTGGTGTTCACGAGAAACAGGTAGAGGGCAAAACAAAAGATGAGATTAATGAAGGCCTAGCTAACAAAATAGTGGAGAAATTAAAAGAACATAAAATAGATTCTATTTTCATAGATAGAGGAGCCAGAAAATACCAAGGTAATTTAGCCATCATTGTTGAGAAGATAAGAAAAGCAGGAATAAAGGTATAGCATGAAAAAACAAAATCAGTACAACAGAAACACCCCAAGACCAAAACCAGAATTTGAAGAGAAAATAGTTGATGTCGCCAGAATAACGCGTGTCGTTAAAGGTGGTCGCCGCATGAGGTTTAGAACTTTGGTGGTAGTAGGCGATCGAAAAGGGCGTGTTGGAGCAGCTGTCGCCAAAAGCATTGAAGTGCCGGTGGCCGCTCAAAAAGCCGCTAAAAAAGCCAAACAGAACATGGTGGTGGTTCCTATAACAGAATCGGGCAGCATTCCACACGAAATTAAATCAAGATTTGCCTCAAGTACGATATTTTTAAAACCCGCCCCTGAAGGTTCATCTTTGGTTTCTGGTGGTTCAGCTAGAACAGTTTTGGAATTAGCCGGCTTACGCAATGTTGTTTCCAAAAGTCTTGGTTCAAACAACAAGCTTAATTGTGTCTTCGCCACTATTCAAGCTTTAAGTGAATTAAAAACAGCTAAAAAAGAGACAGATGTTAAAGATAAATAAACACTCAACCAAAAGAAAGCGCGTTGGTAGAGGCACAGCTTCTGGTAATGGGAAAACCTCTGGAAGAGGAACTAAAGGGCAAAACTCCCGTCCCGGCCATAAAAGACACTCCGGCTTTACTACGGGTGCCACACCCTTGCATATGAAGTTACCCAAACTTGAAGGTAACAGTATTTTGAAAAAATATGTGACCATCAATTCTGATACAATCGAGAAGCATTTCCAAGAAAAAGATAAAATCACGAAGCAGGCATTACAAGATAAAGGAATCATTAGCAATCAAGACAATAAACACTTTATCAAAGTGGTGCTGGGAAAGAAACAAAGCTACAGCTACCAACTTGATTCTGATATTAAACACTCAAAATCAATAAAAACAGCTTAATTGAAGCTTTATAAATTTTTAATAAAGATATTCTCCTTACCCGATTTAAGAAAACGGGTTCTGGTAGTTTTGTTTATTTTATCTTTAACACGTTTATTAGCTGTTATTCCACTTCCGGGCGTAAATGTGCAACAACTACTTAATTTCTTTGGTGCCAACCAAGCATTGAATCTCTTAAATCTGTTTACCGGCGGAGGATTATCTAATGTATCTGTCGCACTCATGGGAGTTGGCCCGTACATTACAGCTTCTATAATTTTTCAATTGTTGTCATACGTTATTCCTTCTTTAGAAGCAATGCAGAAAGAAGGGGAAGCGGGCAGACAAAAGATTAACCAATATACCCGACTAGCAACCATTCCTCTAGCTATCATACAGTCGTTTGGTACCCTTACCCTTTTGAGAAATAGTGGGGTGATAGACAGTTGGAATCCTACTTCATTACTTTTGATGCTCGTAATATCAACTGCCGGAAGCATCTTGTTAATGTGGATGGGTGAACTCATTTCAGAATACGGCATTGGTAATGGCGTCTCGCTTATTATTACTTTGGGAATTATTGCCGGATTCGCTTCATCTTTCTCCAACTCCATATCTACTCTTAGCTTTGGCAACGAACAGGTAGTCAACCTAATTGGCTTCTTGGTCATATCTCTAATTACCTTGGCAGTAGTGGTAATTGTCAATGAAGGAGTCAGAAACATACCCGTAACTTACGCCAAAAATATAAGAGGTCAGGGCTTACTGGGGCGGGCAAATGCAAAGTTACCTATTAAAATAAATAGCGCTGGTGTTATTCCAATAATCTTTGCCATCTCAATTGTGCTTGTACCACCTGTGGCCGCTCAGCTGTTTCAAAACTCAGATATCGGTTGGCTGGCCAACACGTCTGATTTCATACTAAAGGTCTTTGATCAATCACACTGGTTCTACTCTACCTTGTATTTTGCCATGGTCTTCGCTTTTACTTACTTCTATACCTTCATCATTATCAAGCCTGAAGATATGGCCGAAAACCTACAAAGACAAGGGGGGTTTATTCCCGGGGTAAGGCCAGGTAATGATACGGCTAAGTATATTTACGACACTGTTAATAAGCTAACTTTCCCGGGCGCTCTGTTTTTGGCCACCATCGCAGTGCTACCTGTGGTAATTCAAAACTTAACTTCAATTGAAACGCTATCGTTAGGTGGCACCAGCATATTAATAGTTGTTTCCGTCTCTCTTGAAACACTTAGACAATTAGAAACCCAAATTGCCACTCGTACATACGAGAGCAATATATGAATAAATCCTGTCTTTTAATTATTATTATATCTACTACTTTTTACGCAGCTTACTATTCCGGTTATAGAAAAGGTTCTGCCAATATTGATTCAGGTGAGCAGGTAAATGCGACAAATGACATTAAAACCGTTGAGACACTGAGTCAAACTCCAACAACAGAAGATCCTGTTACTGAAACCACATCTGAAGGTACAGCGACTATCAAACATAAGGTGCAGGCGGGCGAGACCTTGTTTCTGGTGGGTTTGAAATATGACGTACTTTGGACAACCATTGCAGAAACAAACAATCTATCTGAAGACTCTGCTTTAATTGAAGGGCAAGAATTAATTATCCCCATCAACGAAGATGGCAACATTACCAAAGAAGAGTCACTAAATATCAACGAGGAAGACGTTAAAAAAACCCAAGCCTTAGTAGCTAAAGGAGAAATGAGCTGGCGGACAGACCCTGTTGAAGTACTGAAAAGAACCGCACCACTTGATTATCATCTAAAAAATAGTGATATTTTCACACTAATAGAGTTAAATAAGGATGAGGGAAAAGCAATAATTGAAGTATTGCACGATAATCAAAAACTGATTGTAAATTTGGTGCAACCTTTAGAAAAAGGAGATAATGGTGTTTGGTACATCATAAACATTAAAGTCACATGAATGATTAAAACAGCATATTTATTTTTAGGACCACCAGGCTCAGGCAAGGGCACACAGGCTCAATTGTTGGCTCAGGACAGAAAATTAAAACATATTGATGTTGGCTCATCATTAAGAGAAAGAGCAACTAAAGGTGATGCTTTGGCTACAACAATTGCCGCCATTATGAAAAAAGGACAGACCGTCAGAAACTCCATTGTCAACCAAATTATTGAAGAGAAACTGAATGAGATCAACAATCAAGATGTCGTTTTAGACGGTTACTGTCGAAATAGGCCCCAATCAAAACACTTTTTAAACTTACTGGAACAGAAGCTGATCAACAACGTTATTGGCATCTACATTATGATTTCCAACGATGAGATTCGCCACAGAATTGATGGCCGAAGGTACTGTAAATATCCAGATCAAAGCGTTAAGCTAATGAACACGGAAAAACAGAAAGAAGCATGTGTCAAAAAAGGAGGAATTTTAATCAGAAGAAACGATGATAATAATAAAACCGTAGAAAGCAGAATAAGAGTTTTTAATCAAAAAACATTACCAGCCATTGATTTGCTGGCTTCCAAATGTAGAATAATCAACATAGATGGCAATAAACCAATACAACAGGTTGCCCAAAATATTAAAGAGTCTTTAAATGGCGTTAATTAAGACGAAGAAACAGTTGACCGAGATCAAAACAGCAGGTAAAATTTTATCGGCAGTTTTTGATACAGTTGCCCCAGCCGTCAAGCAAGGAGCCAGTTTAATTGAACTTGACAACATCATACATCAAACGATTACGAGTAATCAGTGCCGCCCTTCATTTTTAAACTACGAAGGATTTCCAAAATCCAGCTGTATCTCTGTTAACGATCAAGTCATCCATTCCATACCTGATGAATATCAGCTTAATGATGGAGATATACTAACAATAGATATCGGACTTTGGTACAACAAAGTTTGCGTTGATTCAGCTAGAACATACTCCGTTGGAAAGATAGACGAGAAAGCAAGAAATTTGATTAAATATACGGCAGAAGCCCTAGAAAAAGGAATAAGTCAAGCAGTCAGCGGCAATCATATTGGTGCCATAAGTGACGCAATAGAAAGAGTAGCTAAAAAACATCATTTCGGCATTGTCAGAAACTACACCGGTCATGGGGTCGGATTGGCCGTACATGAAGAACCTTCGGTGCCGAATATCGGTAAAATAACTGACGGTATAGTTTTGAAACCCGGTATGGTTCTGGCCATAGAACCGATGTTCACACTTGGAGGAGGCGAGGTGCTGACCATGCCTAATGGTTGGACTGTGGTAACAGCCGATGGTAGTCTGGCTGCACAATTTGAGCACACAATTATAGTAACAAACGGAAATCCTATTATTACCACTAAATGACTTGCAAAGAATTAATTAATCTGTTAAGTTAATAAGGGTTTCAAACCTATTTTATTTATGGCGAAATCAGAAATTAGATTTGACGGAGAAGTGATAGAAGCAAAACCAAACGCTGTCTTCGACGTTGAATTAGACAACGGCAACATTATCAATGCCAGAATTGCGGGTAAATTAAGAATCAACTACATCAGAATTACTCCTGGCGATTGGGTAACAATTGAAATGTCTCCCTATGATTTAACCAAAGGTAGAATAATAAAACGTCTTTCTGAAGCTGACTCTAAGAGATTATCAAGAGATAAGGCCAGAAAGAAACAGTTGCAAAAAGAATCAAACGAACAAGAAGAAACGCAAAATGAAAGTTAGAGCTTCAGTAAAAAAACTGTGTGACAAATGTCAGGTCATTAAGAGAAAAGGAGTTGTCCGAGTAATTTGCGTAAATAAAAAACATAAACAAAGACAAGGATAATGAGAATATCAGGCGTAAACATACCAGATGACAAACAGATTGGCGCAGGCTTAACTGCGGTGTACGGCATTGGTAGAAACCTAAGTCGGTCAATCTTAAAAAGTTTAGAAATTGACCCTGCTACTGTTATTAACAATCTATCTGAAGCAGAAATAACCAAAATTAGAGAAACAATAACACAAAACAGAATTGAAGGTGACTTAAGAACAGAAATCCAAAAAAACATTAAACACAAAATTAATGTCCAAAGTTACCAAGGCATTAGACATCTAAAAAAACTTCCCCTACGCGGACAAAAAACCAAAACAAACGCTCGTACTAAAAGAGGTAAAAAAGTTACAGTAGGTAGCGGAAGAAAAGCACCAGCCCAAAAGACATAACAGAAAGATGAAGAAAGTAAAAACAAAGACAAAGACAAAGAATGTTGGCCTAGGCATTTTACATATCAACGCCTCATTCAACAACACAATGATCAGTCTCTCAGATAAAGACGGAAACATTTTATCATGGTCAAGTAGTGGCAGAGAGGGGTTCTCCGGTTCCAAAAAATCTACACCTTTCGCCGCTGCTCAAATTGCAAAAAATGTTATTGATGAAATGAAGAAAATGGGAGTCACACAGGTAGAAATAGTCGTTAGCGGCATTGGGAACGGTCGTGACTCAGCTCTGAGAGTAGTCGGTTCCAGTGGAGTAGATATTTTAAGCATTACAGATAAAACTCCATTACCACACAATGGTTGCCGACCAAGAAAAAGTAGAAGAGTATAATGGCTAAAAACACATCATCAAAATGCAAACAATGCAGACGAGCAGGGGAAAAACTTTTCTTAAAAGGAGAGAGATGTTTAGGTGGAAAGTGCTCATTCTCCAGAAGGTCATTTGCTCCTGGCATACACGGTAACTCCAGAAGGGTTCGTCTTTCAGATTACGGCTTACAGCTTAGAGAGAAGCAAAAGGCGAAAGCCAGCTACGGCATTTTAGAAAGACAATTTAGAAATTACATTGACAGTGCACAAAAAAGCGACAATACAGGATTTGCCTTGCTCAAACTGCTTGAATCAAGACTAGACAATGTGGTTTATCGTGGAAACATGGCCGATTCAAGGTCACAAGCCCGACAGTTAGTAAATCACGGTCATGTCTTTGTCAACGGAAAACAGTTAAATATTCCTTCATATCAATGCAAAGAAGAAGATGTCGTGGAAGTAAAGGGCAAAGAAAGAAAAGCTGATGAGAAAGAATCCTTACCTAACTGGTTAATTAAAGATAAAACCGGAGTGAAGGTAGGCACCATTGCAGACAAAAGCAATATAGAAACAAATTTAAATGAACAATTAATAATTGAGTACTATACGAGGTAAAAAATATGTTTGATCACGATTTATACATTAAGCAAATAAAAGAAGACGGAAACATTGGCGAGTTCGCCATTGAGCCATTAACGGCCGGTTTTGGAAACACAATTGGCAATTCCTTAAGAAGAGTTTTGTTATCAAGTTTGGAGGGGGCCGCAGTTGACACCGTCAAAATTGATGGGGTAGAGCACGAATTCGGCACTATTGAAGGTGTCAAAGAGGATGTCGTTGAAATAATTTTGAATCTTAAACAGTTAAGATTTGATCTTAAATCAGAAGAAGCAACAATGATTTTAAACAAAAAGGCCAAAGGCCCTGTTACTGCTTCAGATTTTGAGCAAAATTCTGAGTGTGTTCCAACAAATAAAGAGCATCACATCGCCACTATTAGTGGAAATACCGCACTTTCCATGGAATTAAAGATTAAGAAGGGAAGAGGGTACGAAGCAGTTGAAACCAAAGACACCAAATCAAATCCTATTGGGGTTATATCAATTGATAGTATTTTTTCACCAATCATCGCCGCCAACTATAAAGTTGAACATACTCGTGTTGGGCAAGAGACTAATCTTGATAAAGTCATTCTTCACATTGAAACAGATGGCTCCATAACACCCAAAGACGCCTTGGCAGAATGTTGCCAAATATTGACCAATCACTTCACTAGAATTGGTGGTTTACCAGAGCAGAAAGTAGAACCTATTGAAGTTGAGATAATCAAAGAAGAATCTTTTGAAGAACACAACACCGCTCCTTTACATCCAAAAATGAAAATTGAAGAAGCTGGTTTTTCATCTCGCACTACCAACGCTCTACTGACAGCCGGCTATAAGACCATCAGCGGCCTTGTCAGACTAAGTGATATAAAATTAGAGAGCATCAAGGGTCTGGGCGCAAAAGGTTTGGCAGAAGTCAAAGAAGCCCTAACGAGAGTCACTGATAAATAGAAATGGCCAGATTACGAAAATTATCCAAAAAGAAAGCCAGTCGTGAAGCGCTTTTAAAAAATGCATTTAAAAGTCTGGTTTTACATAAAAGAATAATCACCACAGAAGCTCGAGCTAAAGAAGTGAAAAGATACGGCGAGAAAATTCTTACCAGAGCGCGTTTAAACACTTTGCACGCTAAAAGAGAAGTTGACAAGAAGCTTTCTAGCAAGGCTGTCATTAAAGAATTATTTGAAGTAGTTGTGCCCGCACTACCAAACAAAACATCCGGGTTCATTACTTTTCAAAAAGTTACCCACAGAGATGGTGACGGTTCAGATCGGGCCGCGCTAATTATTCCTAAAAAAATAGCAAAAGCCGAGCCTGAAAAGAGTACTTCTAAGCCCAAAAAAGATAAATCAACAGAATGATGAATAAATGGATAGAGGTTGACGCCTCCAACAGACAATTAGGAAGGTTAGCAACAGAAGTTGCCAACTTAATAATTGGCAAGAATAATCCTGATTACCAACCAAATAAATCAAAGCAGACAAATATAGTGGTCATCAATTGCCAGAAAGTCTCAGCCAATTTAGTTGGTAAAAACATTTATAGCCACTCAGGTTATTTGGGTAATTTAAAAACAAAACCGAAATCAGAAGTCAGTTTAGACAAAATTGTTCAACGGTCAATATTAGGTATGTTGCCTAAAAATCGATTATTTAAAGGTTATGCAAGTAAGATACACTGCTATTTAGCAGATTCTCATCCTTATAAAGGTCAAATCAAATGAATAAAGTATATTGGGGAACAGGTAGAAGAAAAACGTCTGTAGCTAGGGTTCAAGCAACGAGCGGCACAGGTAAAGTCACACTAAACGATAAAAGTGTTACGTTAGAAAATAGCGTCAGCACCCCCTTAGTATTAGTAGGTAAAGCAAAAGACTTAGATTTGAGCATTAAAGTAAAAGGTGGCGGTTTCAATTCACAAAAAGAAGCTATCAGACATGGCATCGCCAATGTCTTAATTGACATAGACGAAACACTCCGTCCAACTCTCAGAAAAGCAGGCTTCCTCACTCGAGATGACCGCATGAAAGAACGAAAGAAATATGGCTTAAAGAAAGCCCGTCGTGCCCCACAATGGTCTAAAAGATAAAAATGTATCGAACACTTTTTTCAACAGTGTCAGGTTTGATTCTATCATCATCAGCCCTGTACATTGTATTGACCTCAAGTGTTTCCGCCAATCCATCTTTATCTAAAGTTTTGCCCGTCATTATGGGCCTTCTGGCTATGTTTCTCTATGTATTAATCAGATCACTATTCATCAAAACGGACCTAAACAAAAGAACTACTTTCGTACTATACAGACAAGGCTTTCTCATTGCTCTGGTTGTTATGGTGCTAATATTTTTACAAGACTTTAGGGTTTTATCAATTTTAGATACGATACTAATATCATCTGCAGCCGTTTTACTTGAACTGTTTTTCCAGTCAGAAAAATCTGAGTACATAAAGAAAGATTAATGAATTTAAAAAAACAGATTGAGGAAATTCTAAACTCCACTCTTTCGGTTGAAGAAAAAAGGATTAAACTACTAGGCAGAAAAGGCTTGCTAAGCTTACAATTCGGAACTTTAAAAAACTTACCTAAAAATAAAATCGGTGCGTACGGAAAAGAACTGAATGATTTAAAAACATACGTTGAAAATTTCCTTACCAAAAAAACAGAAACAAGTGAGCAGATATTTGATCTTTCAGTGCCCGCCAGTGAACAGCTAATTGCGAGCAAACACCCTATAAGCCACACCATAGATGAAATGGTTGATATCTTCTCAACACTGGGGTTTGACGTCTTTACCGGTCCTGAAATTGTTTCAGACTTTGACAATTTCGGCAGTCTTAATTTCAGTGAAGACCACCCCGCCCGAGACACGCAAGATTCTTTTATGATTAAGAATTCGGCTAAAATGATGCGCACTCAGACATCTGCCATGCAGGTTGAGGTAATGAAAAATAACGAATTACCAGTAAGGGCAATTGTGCCGGGTAAAACATATCGTCGAGAAGCAGACGCCACACACGCACCCATGTTTAACCAGTTAGAAGGATTCGTCGTTGATAATAAAGTTTCTTTCGCAGACTTGAAGGGCATCTTAACCAACTTTGTCGAGCTGTATTTTGGCAGAAAAATTCCGATGCGTTTTCGACCTCATTATTTTCCTTTTACCGAACCAAGTGCTGAAATTGATATTCTCTGGAAACAAGAAGGTAAAGAAGATCGCTGGTTAGAGATATTAGGTTGTGGCTGTATTCATCCTAATGTACTAACTACCGCCGGAATAAACCCTAAGATATATCAAGGAATCGCTTTTGGACTCGGCATTGAAAGACCTTTTATGTTAAAACATGGCGTGAACGATATGCGCGACATTTACAAAAATGAAATATCATTCTTAAAACAACTAGCCCAATTATGATTTTTTCAATTGAATGGCTCAATGAATATTGCAAAATTGATTCAGACGCCCAAACTCTGAGCGACAGATTAACTATGCAAGCCGCTGAAGTGGAAGAGATCGTGCCCCCTCCGCTACCACTACAGGAAGCGAAGCTCGCCAAAATAATTAATATTAAAAAACACCCAAATGCCGACCGTTTAAAGTTGGTTGATGTTAAAATTGGTCAAATAACAAAAACCGTCGTTTGTGGAGCGAATAACATTGAAGTCGGCTGTTTAGCTCCCTATTTAGCTGAAGGCAACCATTACTACGACAACGAAAAGCTGTTACAAACTATTGAGCCGGTTGAAATTAGGGGCATTAAATCGGCAGGTATGCTAGCCTCAGCGCGAGACTTAGGTATATCAGCAGAACACAATGGGGTTTTAGTAATTAAGTCTGACGAGAAAGTTCAAAACCTGCAAAAATATCTAGGATTCACTAAACCTTTACTGAAGCTGGAGATTACACCAAATCGAGCTGATCTATTTTCATATTTTGGCCTAGCCAGGGAATTAAGCTTTATAGAAAATAGTCGTTTAAAAGAAGTGGCTGTTCAAAGTCTTTTCTCAACTAATAACAATAGTAATCCATTGTTGGACATCAAGATAGAAACAGATAAATGCGCCAGATATGCCGCCGTTGTTTTGACCAACATTACGAACGTGCAATCACCTAGGTGGTTAGCCAATAGGTTATTATTGTCAGGTATTAATCCTATCAACGCCGTAGTAGATGTCACAAATTACGTCATGCTTGAACTTGGGCAACCCCTTCATGCGTTTGATTACGACAAATTAAATACTCAAAAAGAGCGGGTGCAAATTGTTGTCAGACAAGCTAAAAAAGAAGAAAAAATAGAATCACTTGATGGTACTTCTGTGCAGTTAACAAAAAATGACACAGTCATTAGTAATGACAACCGCGCCGTCGCGCTGGCGGGTATTGTCGGTTCCAACAACTCCGCCATTGATCAAAACACTAAAATGATTGTTTTAGAGGCCGCCCTTTTTCATGCCGGATCAATAAGAAAAAGCTCATTGAATCACAACCTAAGAACAGAGTCTTCAACTCGTTTTGAAAAAGGAATAGACCCCGAACTGCCCGTCATCGCACTAAAAAGAGCCACCTCGTTGCTAAAAGACATTTGTCAATCAGAGGCTGTCGGGCGACTTCACGACATTAGCAGTCAAAAGTTTGATAAGAAAAGATTAAATATTTCTTTACTTAAAGCAGAACAGAAATTAGGCATGAAGCTAGATCGGACCAAAATTAAACACTTACTTTCTGCTATCGGTTTTTCTGTCTCTTCTATTAGTAAAGAGGGGTTGAGTGTTCTAGTACCCTCTTGGAGATTAGATATAAATATTGAAGAAGATTTGCATGAAGAGATTGCCAGACTGATGGGCTATGAAAACATTCCACAGACACAAATTGGGGGTAGCTTCATCATTCCTCAAAAAAAAGATCTGTACTGGAAAGAACGAAATATTCGTCAATATCTTCTACGTAGAAATATTTTTGAAGCAGTCTCTCAGCCATTCTTCAGCGAAGAAGACACAAAACTATACCAATTGAAGAACTTAGTAGAATTAGCTAATCCAACTAGTGCAAATGAACAGTATTTGAGGTCAAATATTAGCGTACCTCTCATTAAAAAAGTTATGGCTGAAAGTAGAAAAGTAGAAGAGGTTAGCTATTTTGAAATAGGTAAGACATTCCTGAAAGACAAATCTTCGCTAAAGGAAGAGAGCTCACTCGGCGTAGTTATACTAGCTAAAGAATATTTGCAGACTACCAGATTAATAAAAAGTTTAATATTAGGAGTTTACCAAACATTATCTGTTAAAGATCAACTCACATTCAAATTTGCCAAGTCAGACAAGACTTACTTGGCAGATAATATTGAAGAAATTTATTTGAATACAAAGCGCATTGGCTACATTGGAGTGGTAAAAAACGAGATTATTAAAAAGAGAAAAGTCAGGGGAACAAAATACATTGTGCTCGGTGAATTACAAATAGATCACTTATTAAAAGCACGAAGGGTTAACCACAAAATTGAAAACCCCAGCGCTTACCCGGCGGTGATTAGAGATCTCTCAATTGTAATCAAAAAAGGCACCGTTCAAGATGCATTACACTTTCTAGCCACTATTCAACTAAATCATTTGTCACGTCACTTTGTCACAGACGTTTTTGAAGACGAAGAGGGCATCTACACCGTAACCATCAGATACGTTTTTCAATCCTATACCACCACCTTGAAAGATGAACTAGTTAACCAACAAATCAAGCGAGTAGTTCAGTTAATTAATAGCTCTAAAGAAATAACAATCAAGGAGTAATGGATACGGAGAAAAAAGTTACTCTAACAACTAAGTTGATTGTGTTCTCTTTACTTGTAGTGGCCTTTAAGGGAGTCAACTTACTGAATCTTTACCGAGGAGCGAACACGACCTCTGTCAATCCAAAGGTTTTGGGGGCTAGTCTTTCCAAAGATGTATCTTTCGGTTTTTTGCCAGACTACCCAATATTACAGGACGAGGCACCGAAATTCGCCGCCCGACAATACACCCTATTTGATGCAGATAGTGGTATTTTTTTGGTCAATCAGTCAGCTTCCGAGCCCGTACCTTTGGCTAGCACAACTAAAATAATGACCACCATACTGGCCATAGAAGAATTAGATCTAAACAGAATTCATACAGTGCACCGATCATCAGCCCTACAAATTGGCTCTACGGTGCAGTTACGAATTGATGAGAAGATTTCTGTTGAATCTTTACTGTACGCCGCTTTATTAAATTCGGGTAATGATTCAGCTTTTAGTTTAGCTCATGAATTAGGTATTCATTATTCTAATAATCCCAACATTGGTTATGATGATGCGATCAATATAACAGTTAATAAAATGAATGAGAAAGCTAAAAGTTTGGGGCTGTCCAGTTTGAGTTTTACTGATCCGGCTGGTCTGGACTCGTTGAATGTTGGCACAGCACAAGATATGGCCAAGTTGGCACATTATGCGGTGCAGAACGATACTTTTAAACGCTTTGTCGGCACGGCGGAGAAAACTGTACACAGCGCTGACGGTTTATTGTCACATCAGCTAAAAAATTCCAATAGATTAATATCTGAATGGAACTACCCAGGCGCAATCGGTATAAAAACAGGCTTCACTCCAGAAGCGGGACATAATTTAATTGCTGCTATTAATTACAAAGGTCATATAATAATTGCGGTCGTCTTTAACACATACGCAGATACAAAGACCGCTTCAGCAGAAGTTGCTCGAGATATTTTGGATTTCGCGCAAAGATCAGTCAACTACCACTAAGAAGTAGCTTCCAATTGGGCCACAGCGTCAGCAGCGGCTGCAATTTGCGCTTTTTGCTTACTATTTCCCTTACCTTCGCCTAAAGTCTTTCCATTAGCCTTAACAATCACCACAAACTCTTTCTCATGGTCAGGCCCGCTTTCTTGTACGACTTCATAAATAGGGGTTACTCCTTTGGTTCTTTGTAGTAACTCTTGTAAATGACTTTTAGGGTCAATATGCAACTTCTTCTCTAATATCTCTGGTAAATTGACAATTAAATTTTTGTGAATAAATTTCGCCGCCACCTCATACCCTTGATCTAAATAGATAGCTCCGACCACAGATTCAAATGTGTTAGCCAAAATAAGACTTTTAGCTTTTCCTTCACTAGCTTTTTCTCCTTTTGAGAGCAAAAGATACTCTTCAAAGCCTAATTTTTTGGCCACTTGAGAGATACTTTCACCCTTTACCAAAGCAGCGCGCCAATTCGTTAATTCTCCTTCCGCGTTTGGGTAGTTATTATAAAGGTGTTCTGTCACCACCAACTCCATGACCGCGTCTCCTAAAAACTCCATTCGTTCATTATGCGTATCAACCGACTTGTGTTCGTTAAGATATGATTTATGGACAAAAGCGGTTTTAATTAGCTCTTTATCGGTAAATGATATCTCAAGAACCTTCTCTAATTCTTCAATGTTATTCATTTTTCTCCTTATCTTCTAAATATTTTCTGTACAATGTACCCAAAACTCCGTTCACAAATTTTGAGGAACTCTCTGAACCGAATCTTTTGGCAATTTCTACTGCTTCGTTAATTACAACCTTAGTCGGTGTATCTTCAATTTCGTCACGATAAAACAGCTCAGCCAGACTAATACGCAAAACTACTTTATCAACTCGCGAAACCTTTTCAATTGGCCAGTCCGGCGCGGCCTCTAAAATATATTCGTCAATTCGAGCGCCATTTTTCGTGACGGCGTTAATAACATTATGAGCGAACTTATCGTCTAAGTCATCACCGATTTCCGAAAAGACCCGATCAAAATTCTCTAACGGGTCATTATTTCTGAAATCTGACTCAAACAACGCTTGAAATATTGCTTGTCTGGTAAGATAGCGATTTGGTTGTTTCATTTAATTAACACAACCGGCACAACGTCTGTGTGTGGCTACTACTTTGCCACACTCCGGACATTTACCGACTTCATTTGTCTTCAAATGTTTCTTGGCGAAAGCTCTGCGGGTTCTAGATTTGCTCTTCTGTTTCTTTGGTTCTGCCATCTGTTTAGTTTAATTTTAACATTGCTATATTAACTCAAAATGCCCGTCGTGTCAATCTGTCACTATATTAACTATTTTATTTAGTTTGCTAATTATTTTAATTATTTTTTTTCCTTTAGTGTGATTAATGACATTATCTACTTTTTGGGCCAAACTCTCTTGTTCTGCTTGCGTGCTACCAACTTCAACCGTAAAACTACCTCGCAGACGACCATTAACCTGTACTGCCACGTTAACTTTTTTATCTTCAACAATATTCTGGTCAAAAGATGGCCAAACCGCGTCTTCTAACTTATCGTTGCCAATAATTTGCCATGCCTCATATGAAACAAAAGGAGCATAAATAGAAAGAAGGATTAAAAACTTACCAAAATCTTCTTTAGAGGTGTCGTGCTTCTCCGCCGAAGAGATGAACTCCATTAACGAAGAGATGGCGGTGTTGAAATGAAACTTCTCTGTATCTTCTGTCACTTTTTTGATAACCTTATTTATCTTCAAATTCACCTCGGTCGTCGACTTTGATTCCGATTTCAATTTGAAAGCGAGCGCATAAACCCGATTAACAAAACGCTTTGCTCCAATAATTGACTCGGTATTCCACGGCTTCTCATCGGAGAACGGCCCCATAAACAGTTCGTGCAAACGTAGAACGTCGGCCCCGTATTCGGCTATTACTTCATCTGGATTAATGACGTTGCCTTTTGATTTACTCATTTTTTGGTGGTCAGGACCCAAAATTAAACCAACGTGACGCAATTTGGTAAAAGGCTCCTCAAAATTGAGCAGATTCTGGTCTTTAAAGAATTTGGTAAAAAATCTGGCATACAGCAAATGTAGTACTGCGTGCTCGGCACCACCAATGTAAGTGTCAACGGGCAACCAATAATTACTCACATCTTTGTTAAATGCCTCACGGTCATTATCTGCGTTAGGGTATCGTAAATAATACCAACTAGAGCAAACAAAGGTATCCATGGTGTCTGTCTCTCTTTTCGCTTCTCCCTGACATTTGGGACATTTAGTATTTACAAAATCTGCCGAATCAGCCAAAGGGGAGTGGCCTTTAGGTTTAAAATTAGTGACATCAGGCAATAAGACAGGTAGGTCTGATTCTTCAACCGCCACAGCACCACATTTTTGGCAATGAATAATAGGAATGGGGGCACCCCAATATCTTTGTCTGGAAATTAGCCAGTCTCTGAGCTTATAATTGATTGTCTCTTCACCTTTAGCTTTTTGAATAATGCCTTTTGTAGCTGACAGACTATTTTGCCCGCTAAATTCTGCGCTATTAATAAGCTTACCTTTACCCGTATAAGCTTGACCTTCAGCGAATCCTTCTATAACAGGCACAATATCTAATTTGAACTTTTGAGCAAATTCAAAATCACGTTCGTCGTGAGCGGGGACAGCCATAATTGAGCCTGTTCCATAGGTATTCAAAACGTAATCTGCCACATAGATGGGAATTTCCTGGTCATTAACCGGATTAATAGCATAGGCTCCCGTAAAAACCCCTGATTTGTCTTTCTCTAATTGCTTTCTTTGCAGTTCTGTTTTTTTAGACGCTTCTTGCACGTACTGTTCAACCACTTTTTTCTGTTCCGCTGAAGTGACTTTCAAAACCTGTTCATGCTCAGGCGCCAGCACCAAATAGGTAGCTCCATAGAGTGTATCTGGGCGGGTGGTGTAAACATCTATTTTTTCATCGCCACCTGCCACCTTAAAGTTAATTGTCGCGCCCGTAGATTTACCGATCCAATTTCTTTGCGACACTTTAATTGATTCAGGCCAGTCTATTTCGTCCAAACCTTGCAGTAGTCGCTCGGCGTAATCTGTTATTTTGAAGAACCACTGCTTCATCATTATTTGTTCCACCGTGTTACCGCACCGGTCACAGGCTCCGTTGATAACCTGTTCATTAGCCAATACTGTTAAACAGCTATTACACCAGTTAACACTAGCTTCTTTTTGATAAGCCAAACCCTTGTTGAAAAGCTGAATAAATATCCATTGCGTCCATTTGTAATAATTTGGACTGGAGGTGTTGATTTCTTGTGACCAATCATAACTCAGGCCAGCAGATAACAGTTGTTTTTTGAAGCGGGCGATATTCTTTTTTGTTGTTTCGCGCGGATGCACTCCTTTTTTTACCGCGTAGTTTTCAGCGGGTAGGCCAAAGGCGTCCCAACCCATAGGGTGTAAAACTTCATAACCCTTCATACGGTAATATCTGGCCAGAACATCAGCAGCGGTATAACCCTCTAAGTGGCCAACATGTAAACCGTCACCTGAAGGGTAAGGAAACATGCTTAAAATATATTTCTTTTTTTTATTTTTGCCGGTCGCAGAAAAAGACTGTCGGTCTTGCCAATATTTGACCCACTTCTTCTCAATCTCTTTAGATGAAAATGTTTTTTCCATAACGTCTTGACTCTATCAGATTTCTATCTGATTAAAAAGGGTGGTTAAATCTTCTAAACTCTGAAATCCGACTAGTTCAATGCCAATAGTTCTTAAAAGAATTGAAGGTAAATCTTCTATTTTTTGCTCCGTGCAAAGCTCTACCTGTTGACTGCAGTCAATCACATTCAACAGTCTGGTGTAGGGGGAGAATTCATTGAGCTGTTGGGCGCTTTCAGGGTCGCCTTGAGTGACGAAAATAATGCCTTCGTATGAATTAATTTTGTCAATTATTTCTCCTTTTGTTCTGGCGGGGTCAAACCTAGTAGAGAACAGAATTTCCCCAACTAACAAAACCAATAGCAGAAGAAAAGATACAAAAATCTTGCTGGATTTATTCACTCAAAAAGTCTAGTATTTTATCTTTATAAGTTAATCTTTCTTGATAGTTTCTCAAGAATACATTATGGTCTCCGGCTACAAGATAGAAAGATATGTTGGGTTTTTGAAGTTGCTTTATTCTCTCAACGTCAGAGATCGGTGCTTTCTCGTCATCTAATCCGTGCATAATTAAGATAGATTCATCAAGCTCACCAATAAGCCGATGAGGGCTCTTTATTGATATACCATGGTAGAATCTTTCAAAAAACTTCACAAAGCCGTTGAGGATGGTCGGGCTAAAGGTGTCTAAATCTTGTATAAATTTTGCTTTAGTGACATTGACATTAATAATTGAACTGAGAAATATTAATTTGTTCAAACTTAATTCGTTCGCTACTTGAGCAATGGGAATGCCTCCCATAGAGTGGCCCAATAAACTGATACTCTTTTCTGCAAATCCTTGATCTTTGGCGTAATTAATTACGGCTTGCAAGTCTTGTGTTTCGTAAAGACCAAAACTGTTCTCTCCTGTTTCACCTCTATAGCTGAAAAGAATAACGTTGTAATTGTTCTTCAGCAAATGTTCTGCCAGAGGTAGTAGGGTAGAGCGGTTACCGCCCCAGCCATGAGAGATAATAACAAGATTGTCACTGTCAGCCTTTAAATACCATCCTTTCAGAGGCAGTTGGTCTTTGGCTAAAGAGGGGATTTCAAAATAAGTATAATTATCTTTTGGCCAAAATGTTAACTTTTTGCTTTGACCTTTCAAGGTCAAAGAGCTAATCACAAAAGCCAAAACAACAAAATAAACTAATAGGGTAAGAAAAACGATTTTCAGTTTTCGAACAATTTGTTTTCGCACTATTTATACAATAATGTATCTGATGCTTTTGTTCCACCTTGCATATAAAAGATAAATGTACTGATGATTTATCTAAGTTGCTTGACTCAGAACAGCTACTGTAATTGCCAAAACAAACCTATAGAGAACATTATAATATTTTGGTTTTATATTTTTTGATTGCGTACGAATTCTAACATTAAGTTAGAATTCGTGGTGGTGTGTTCTTGACAGCGCTCGAACGATTTTTGAAAATAGTAAATCGGAAATCCCCAAACACTCTTGTTAAGGTGAGGCAACCAGAGCGTAAAATGCCCATCGCCCATTTTTTGTTATCAATTTTCTCCTACCCGTACATGGCTGGGTACAACAGGCGGATCGCCAAACTCCAAGATTGATGTGCATATTCGGCTAACAACCCTGTCGGAGCTCAAGCAGGCCGGTATTCGCGGACAGATTTGCAGTGATGTTAACTGTCTGCAATAACAGAATGAGAGACAGCAGACCTTATCTTTGTAGACTGTTGACGCCCCTTGAATTAAGTTTCAATCAGCTGTTTATGGTATGTGGTGTCTTTGTGATCTAGAAAGACAAGTATAACTTCTTTGTCTGGATGGTCATTGAGCCAACCTGTGATGACTTCTATTGATATTTTAGCTGCAAGGTCTTTAGGAAAACCAAAGGCTCCGGTTGAAATGGCGGGGAAAGCGATCGACGTGATGTTATGAGATACATGTGCTGCTATCTCAAGTGAGCTTAAATAACATTGCCTAAGAAGATCTTCGGCTTCATCGTGCTCACCAAATATTGGACCAACGGTATGAATAATATATTTGGCAGGAAGATTAAAGCCAGGAGTTATCACGGCAGAGCCAGTGGTACATCTGCCAAGATTCGCACTA
>Ga0210057_1000726_pt1 | contig 53843 bp, 57 predicted proteins | sample CryGeyCG2114_010_2_FD_183968 | JGI IMG/M metagenome (GOLD analysis project Ga0210057, IMG submission 183968) | Groundwater microbial communities from aquifer - Crystal Geyser CG10_big_fil_rev_8/21/14_0.10 (SPAdes) (version 2) | ecosystem: Environmental > Aquatic > Deep subsurface > Groundwater ...
ATGTCAGCAGAAGAATTGAAAGTTTATCTGGAAAAACAAATAGCGGAAATGCAATCTCCCACTAATCGTTGGTTTGCGGGAGAAAAACTGGGGCATGATCCCAGTCCGAGTGAAGCTAGTCTTCATTTTGTTCAGTCCGGAGCGGCGACCACTTTTCGCCAAGATTACGAAACTAGGTTTCGGAATCAAAATCAAACTCCTAATTCTTCCTTGGTTTAATACCCGAATTTGTCGCCAGCGACAAATTCGGGTATTTTCAATCTTTTTTTGTTTTTTATTACTAGAGATCTTTGCTATAATTTAATTAAGATCCACCAAAATTTTTAACTATCACAATTTTGCAAAACAAAAATTGTGATGAGTAAAAACTTAAGTGGACAATAATTTTGTGAATAACGATTTTACTCAAATCAAAAATTTCCTCATCGATTCGCGTTTGGTCACTAAAGCTGTGGCTGAAGAAGCCGAGGCTTTAGCGGTGGAATCGGGGCGTTCCCTCGAAGATGTCTTAGTGTCTAAGGGAGCGATTTCGGAAGATGATTTCCGTCGAGTCAAATCTCATATTTTAGGCATTCCTTTTGTTGATTTACGAAAAGAAAAAGTAGCGAAAGATATTTTAAATTTAATTCCGGAACCAATTGCTCGCAAACACAACATTGTCGCTTATCGCCGGACCGAACAGGGTTTGGAAGTGGCGATGCTCGATCCCCTGGATTTAGAAGCGATTGATTTCGTTAAAAAATCTTTAGGGGTGAAAATTTTGCCTCGTTTGACCGATACCGAATCAATTCGGGGACTATTGATTCAATATCAAAAAAGTTTAAAAGCTGAATTTGGCGATATTATTCAACAAGAAACTAATATCTTAAAAAATTCAACTATTACTACCGATGAGGGTGAAGAAGCCTTAAAAAAATTAGCTGAAGACTTACCGGTCGTCCGAATTGTTGACTCACTTCTTGCTCACTCGATTTTACAAAAAGCCTCCGATATTCATATTGAACCCTATGAAAAAGAAGTGATTATTCGTTATCGGATTGATGGTTTACTCCATGATGCCATGGTTTTACCCAAAGAAGCTGGACCGGGGATTGTCGCCCGAATTAAAGTTTTAGCTAATTTGCGTTTAGATGAAAAACGCTTACCTCAAGATGGTCGTTTTAAAATTGATCGAGATGGCGCTCGAGTGGCTTTTCGCGTTTCCACTCTGCCAACCTATTTTGGTGAAAAAATTGTGATGCGTCTCTTGCCCGATGCCGTTCGGGGCTACACTTTGGAAGGTTTGGGTTTTCATGGGGAATGGTTGGAAATTTTACATCAAGCGATCAAGGTGACGACCGGAATGATTTTGGTCACTGGTCCCACTGGTTCGGGAAAAACAACTACCCTCTATACCTTACTCGATCTCTTAAATGAACCGGATGTCAATATCTCGACTATTGAAGATCCAATTGAATATCAAATTCCGCGGATCAATCAAACTCAAGTTAAAGCGGAAATTGGTCTGACTTTTTCGACTGGTCTCCGTTCTCTTGTTCGTCAAGATCCAGATATTGTGATGGTGGGGGAGATTCGCGATAAAGAAACCGCTGATTTAGCGATTAACGCCGCTTTGACTGGTCACTTAGTGCTGTCCACTCTCCATACTAATTCAGCGGCGGGCTCGATTCCTCGACTACTAGAGATGGGGACGGAAGCTTTTCTTCTTACTTCCACTTTGAATGTCATTGTTGCTCAACGCCTAGTCCGCCGTTTAACTGATAATCGGGAAGAATATTTTTTAACTAGTGCGGAAATAAAAAATTTGGGTGAAAAAATTCGTTTGAAACAGGTGTTGGAAGTTTTGAAAGCCGAAAAAATCATTGGTCCGAGTGTGACTTGGGAGAAAATTAAATTTTATCGTCCAACGGGTGATTTGGAAACTGCTTATCAAGGTCGGATCGGCATTCATGAAGTTTTAAAAATGTCACGTCCCATTCGAGAATTAATTACTAAGGGGGCGACTTCTGATCAGATTCGTGATCAGGCTTTAGAGGGAGGAATGATTACGATGGTGGAAGACGGGGTTATTAAAGCCGTGCAGGGCTTGACGACGATTGAGGAAGTACTCCGAGCGATCTCGGAGTAAATTAAAAATTAAAAATTTAAAATTAAAAATTGGAGATAAAAAATTGAAAGTTAAAAATTAAAAATTAAAAATTGGAGATTCAGATTTGGGGAATAAGTTAAAGATCAAAGATAAAAGATTTAAAATTAAAGATAAAAAATTTAAAATGGAAACAGGGATTAATAAACAGAAAAATGATTTTAAAACTAGGACTTATCTTTGGACCCTAGCCTTAGTTAAGCTGATTGAAAAAATGCCTAAAAGTGTTTTTGGGGAAGTAGTCAGTAAACAAGTTTTGCGAAGTGGTACGAGTATTATCGCTAATTACATTGAAGCTAAGGCGGCTAGCTCTAGAAAAGATTTTACTAATTTTTTTAATTATTCTTTAAAATCAGCTAATGAGTCAAAAGTTTGGTTAGCTTTGATTAGAGATACGACTAATAATCAAAAAATTAAAACCGAGGCAAAAAAATTATTAGGAGAATTGGAGGAAATTGCTAAAATATTAGGAGCTAGTCTGTTAAAATTAAGAGGCAGGAAATAATCTTAAATTTTTCATTTGTGTTTTTGATTTTAAATCTTTTATCTTTGATTTTTCATGAAATTTCAATTTAAAGCCAAAAATTTAACCGGGCAGGAATTAGATGGCAATCGGGAAGCGATTGATCGTTTGAGTTTGGCTCGAAGTTTGCGAGCGGAAGGTTGGACGCTGATTGTGGCGGAAGAAATAAAATCGGAACTAACTAAAACCAAATATTTAACTAAATTGTTTGCCCAGACTAAGCAGGGTCGAATTTCTTTAAAAGAAAAAATTCTGTTTGTTAATAATCTGGGAGCGATGATTGAAGCGGGTTTACCCCTCGTCCGAGCTTTAACGGTGATTGATCGCCAAACTAAAAATAAGCGAGTGAAAATTGTAGTGAAAGCAATTGTGGAAAAAGTGGATCATGGTTCGAGTTTGAGCCTGGCTCTAGCTAGTTTTCCGACTGTTTTTCCGGAAATTTTTATTGCCATGATTGGGGTGGCTGAAGAATCGGGTCGTTTACCAGAAACTTTGAAATTACTAGGAGAACAATTAAGTAAAAGTTATGATTTACGTCGAAAAATTATTGGCGCGATGATTTATCCGGCCATTATTATTTTGGCGATTGGGACGGTCGGAGTCTTGATGTTGATTTTTCTGATTCCAACTTTGGCGATAACTTTCCGAGAATTAAATGTTCCCTTACCACTTTCAACTCGTTTTGTTATTGCTTCTAGTGATTTTATTTCCAATAATTTAATTTTATGTTTCGTTTTTGTCCTAGCTTTGATTAGTGGTTTTTATTATGCCAGTCGAACTGTCTTGGGTCATAAACTGATCAATCGAAGCGTCTTATTTTTACCAGTAGTTGGTACTTTGAGTCGTCAATTTAATTCCGCTGCTATTATGAGGACTCTGTCTTCTCTGATTAGTTCTGGCGTGTCTATGGTAGAGAGTCTGCGAATTACCCGCAAAACAGTTAATAATAATTATTATCAAACTTTTTTAGCCAAAGCGATGACTCAAGTCCAGCAGGGTTTACCGCTGGGCTCGGTTTTTGAAGATCGACCTGATCTTTTTCCGACCTTGGCTATCGAGATGGCTCAAGTGGGAGAGGAAACTGGTAAATTGCCAGAAATGCTTTTACGAGGCGCTTTATTTTTTGAAGCCGAGGTTGATCAAGCGACTAAAAATTTATCGACCATTATTGAACCGGTCTTGATGATTGTGATTGGAATTGCGGTTGGCTTTTTTGCCGTTTCGATGTTGGGACCAATGTACTCTTTGAGTGGAGCAATTAACTAGTAGTTTATTAGTTTTAAAGTTTATTAGTTTTTAAGTTTGTATTCAACTTGATAATTTGCAGACTTAAAAACTAAATGAATATTAGACCTTGTAATTAATGTTATTTCAATCTAAAAATAAAAAATCTAATCTTGGCTTGACTCTCATTGAGGTCGTTATTGCCATAGCTATTTTTTTGATGATCGGGGTGGCGATTTATAACGCTTATGTTGGTATGTTTAAAATGATTACCGGGGCTCGGGTTCAATTGATTGCCACCGCTTTGGCTAACGAACAAATGGAAATTATTCGCAATATGCCTTACCAAGATGTTGGTTTGCAAGATGGTGTGCCAGCCGGAGCGTTGTCTCGATTTCAAACTTTAACTCGTGATGGAGTTAGTTTTTCTGTTCGTTTGAGTATTAGTGATATCGATAATCCCTTTGATGGCCAGATTGGCAGTACTACTTATCCAGATTTAGCGCCTAATGATTATAAATTAGTCGAAGCCGAGATCTCTTGTCCGACTTGTCAAAATTTACAACCTTTTACCATTTCCACTTATGTGGCGCCGAAAAATTTAGAAAATAATAGTGGTAATGGGGCTTTGTTTGTCCAAGTTTTAGACGCTAATGGCGCGCCAGTAACCCTAGCCGATGTTAATATTGTTTTAGCTAGTTCAACAAATCCGGTGAATATTAATGAACGAACTAATCAAAGTGGTTTTTTCCAATTAGTTAATACTTATCCAGCTAATCTCGCTTATCAAATTATCGTTTCTAAGACTGGGTATTCTAGTGAACGGACTTATGCTTCAGGGGAAGCGGGGATTGCTAATCCGGTCAAATTAAATGCGACCGTGGTGGCTGGCCAGGTGACCCAATTAAGTTTCGGCATTGATCGTTTGGCCAATTTAGAGTTGAAAACGATGACTAAAACTTGCACTCCGATTGCCTCGGTACCGATTACTTGGCAGGGAACAAAATTATTAGGGACCAATCCTAATGTTTTGAAAGTTGATCAAACTTTAAGTACTGATGCCGGTGGAAAATTAATCCTTAATAATATTGAATGGGATACTTATCGTTTTAGTGCTAGTTTATCAGGCTATGCTTTAGTTGGTTCGCTTCCACTTCAATCTTTAAATATCGCTCCAGCCTCTAATAATGATATTAAAATCGTTTTAGCTCCGAGTACGGGTCGAGGTCTATTAGTTTCAGTGCGCGATGGAGCCAGTAGTTTACCTCTTTCCGATGCCACTGTTTCGATTTCTGGACCGAGCCCGAGTCAAAGTTTAATCACTAATCAAGGTTTTTGGGTCCAGTCAGATTGGTCGGCCGGAGCGGGTCAAACTTATTGGTCGGCGCTTGATAAATTTGCGACGACTGATGGCAATATTGATTATGCTAGCACCACTGGTCAACTTAGTTTAGTTAAGACGGGGGCCACTTATGTCAGTAGTGGTTATTTGGAATCATCAATTTTTGATACTGGTTCGGCTACTACTTCTTATATTCAATTAGCTATCTCGCCTTCGACTCAAGCTAGCACTACTGGGGCGGGCAGTGTTCGACTGCAACTAGCTTCTAGTAATGATCAGGCCACTACTACCTGGAATTACACTGGACCAGATGGGACTGATCAAACTTTTTATAACGCTACTTCGACTACGATTAATGCGGTAGTTAACAATAATCGTTATTTACGTTATAAACTTTATCTCCAAACTGCCGATTTAAATGTTTCGCCAACCATTTCCGATATTTCCCTGACTTATAGTTCGGAGTGTCTACCTTTTGGTCAAGTTTTTTTTGATAATTTAAATAATGGTACTTATACCGTGACCGTTAGTCATGATGCTTATCAAGATTTTGGAACAACCTTTAATGTCAATGATACTTGGCAATTTTTAGAAATTCCCCTTAATGCTCTCTAAATAATGACTAAACTTAATTATCAATCTGGCTTTACCTTACTGGAAATTCTGGTCGTGGTCGGAATCGTGGTGATTATTAGTGTGCCTTTATCACAATTTCAAAAAGATGTTTTTGTCCAAAATAATTTAGTCCAATCAGGCGTTTTGGCGGAAGAGGGCGCGCGATCAGTTTTACGGCAATTTACCAGTGAATTGCGAAGCGCTGCTCCGGCTAATACCGGGGCCTATCTCTTAGCAAGTGCTGGTACTAGTACCCTGACTTTTTACAGTGATACTAATGGTGATGGCTTGCGAGAGCGGATTCGTTATTTTCTCGCTGGTACTAGTTTGAAAAAGGGGGTGATTATTCCGACGGGATCACCAGCCACTTATGTTTCAAACAATGAAAAGATTAGCACTTTAACTGATAATGTTATTAATAGTACTTCGACCGATGTTTTTTCTTATTACAATGAAAATTTTAATGGCACGGGTACGCCCTTAGCTCAACCAGTTGATATTTCCTTGATTCGTTTAGTCAAAATTAATCTAGGTATTGATCCGAACCCTAATCGTCCTTTAGCGCCGATTTGGCTGACTTCTTTGGTGATGATTAGAAATTTGAAGGGCAACCTTTGACAAATTTAAAATTAAAAATTAAAAATTAAAAATTAATTGCAAGAAAAAATTAAAAATTAAAAATTAAAGATACAAAATACAAAATCAAAATTTAAAATTAAAAATGTAAAATTAAAGATACAAAATACAAAATACAAAATACAAAATCAAAGTTAAAAGTGAAAATTAAATGCGAGAAAAAATTAAAAATTTAAATCAAGAGAAAAAAGGGGACATTCCATCTGGGTTTTTTCTTCGCTCTAGTCGCAACAACCAAGCTGGTTATCTATTGGTTTCGGTTTTAGTTTTTGGTTCAATTGGAGTAATGATGTTGTCGGCTGTGATTGGCTGGCTCGCCACTTCTTGGAAAGTGACTCGTCAATTAACTAACCGTGAACAAGCTTTGCAGATAGCCGAAGCGGGCGTTGATTATTATCGTTGGCATTTGGCTCATGCTAAGCAAGATTTCCAAGATGGTACCGCTACTTCTGGTCCTTATATTCATCAGTTTTATAATTCTGTCGGTCAAAACATTGGTTATTATCAATTGAGTATTACACCGCCAATTGTTGGTTCAACTATTGTGACGCTAGTTTCTCGGGGTTATGTAGCTTCCACGAGTCTTAATCGAGCGATTGAAGTTAAATTTGCCATTCCTTCTTTAGCTAAATACGCAGTGGCGGCTAATGATAATATGCGTTTTGGTTCTGGGACACTCACAGTGGGACCAATTCATGCTAATGGTGGAATTCATTTCGATGGTTTAGCCGAAAATTTAGTTACTAGTGCTAAAGATAAATACATTGATCCTGATTATTGGGGATCTTATCAATTTGGAGTTTACACCAAATTAGCACCGGCTGATCCTAATCCACCTAGTCCAGTCCCGAGTCGAACTGATGTTTTTGTCTCTGGTCGACAATTTCCGGTCCCGGCTTTAGATTTTTCTGGTTTTACGGCTGATTTAGCTCAAATCAAGACTGATGCTCAGTCAGCGGGGCGCTATTTCGGCTCCTCGGGTTCTGGTAATTATGGCTATAATCTTGTTTTAAAAACAAATAATACTTTTGATCTTTATAAGGTTAGTTCTCTCCAATCACCAAATAAAAATTGTGATTCAGCTAATCAAAGTGGTTGGGGCACTTGGTCAATTAAAAACCAGATTTTCGTCGCTAATTATAGTTTTCCAGCTAATGGTTTAATTTTCTTAGAAGATCACGCTTGGGTGGAAGGACAAATTAATCAGGCTCGTTTGACGATTGCGGTGGGTGCTTTTCCAGAGAGCAGTAATACTTATAAAAGTATTACTATTAATAAAGATGTTTTCTATACTAATTATGATGGTCGAGATGTTCTCGCTTTAATTGCTCAAAATAATGTTAATGTTGGGCAATTAAGTAATAATGTTTTAGAAATTGATGCCTCTTTGGTAGCGAAAAATGGTCGAGTCGGACGTTATTATTATGAATCAGCTTGTACTAGTTCTAGTCGGAGCACTTTAAATCTCTATGGGATGATCGCCACCAATTTGCGTTATGGTTTTGCTTACACTAATGGCACTGGTTATAGCACTCGCAACCTGACTTATGATGGCAATTTACTTTATGGTCCGCCTCCTTCTTTTCCTTTGACCGCCGATAATTACACCGTCATTTCTTGGCGGGAGATACCTTAAAAATTTAAAATTAAAAATTAAAAATTAAAAATTACAGATTAGAATTCAAAATTACCTGATTTTTTAGTTGTTATTTTACAGTTTGATTTTTGCATTTTACATTCTTTCCGCCACTATAATTTAAAATGCAAAATTAAAAATTGGGGATTAGAATTTAAAATTAACCGATTTTTTTAATTGTTATTTTACAGTTTGATTTCCCCATTTTACCTAGGATTCTCCTAGGTAAAATGGGGTGTATTCGTTTAAAGCTAATTTTGTAGTAAACCCGGTAGTAGATTTTGGCGTTTAAGTTATCTTTAAGTTTTTTGAGGAGTGGCGCCAAAATTCACTACGGGGTAAAATGAAAGAATGAAAAAACTAATTGTTGGTAACTGGAAACTTAATCCGACTAATTTAGCTGAAGCTAAGAAGATTCAGACTAAGATTCGGCAAAAAGTGACTGGTTTAAGAAATGTTAAAGTTGTGATTTGCCCGCCGACTGCTTATTTATCGGCTCTATCTTTAGGTCGGAGTAATTCCATTTTTAGTCTCGGGGCGCAAGAGGTATTTTGGAAAGAAGCCGGGCCTTACACTGGGCAAACCTCACCCTTAATTTTAAAAGATCTAAATGTGTCTTTTGTTATTATTGGTCACTCTGAACAGCGTGATTTGGGTGAAAATGATGAACAAATTAATTTAAAGTTACGAGCAGTTTTGGATTATGGTTTACGGCCGATCTTATGTATTGGTGAAAAAGAGCGTGATGATAGTGGTTATTATTTAGCTCAAATTAAACGACAGTTAGAAGATGGCTTGGAAAAAGTATCTAAAAAAATGGTTAAACAATTAATAATTGCTTACGAGCCAGTGTGGGCGATTGGCCAAGATCAAAGAAGAGTGGAAATACCAACCAGTTTTCTCCAACACGCTTTATTTATTCGTAAAACCTTGAGTAGTCTTTTTGGTCCTGCAGAGGCTCAAAAAATTCCGATTTTATATGGCGGTTCAGTAACAATCAAAAACGCTGAAGGTTTTTTGACTCAAGGACAGGCCGATGGCCTCTTAGTTGGTCGAGAATCTTTAATTATTCCTAATTTTGTGGCTTTAGCTAAATTAGCCAACCAAATTAAATAATTATGAAATATTTAACGACTCTGACTAAAAAAGATTTAATTGGTAAAAGAGTTTTAGTGCGAGTGGATTACAATGTGCCGATTCGAAAAAATAAAGTGACCGAAGCTTTTCGGATTGACGAAAGTTTAGCGACCATTAAATTTTTATTGAAAAATGGCGCCCGAGTCATTCTTATTTCTCATTTAGGTTCTGATGGTAAAGCGAGTTTAGCGCCAGTGGCCAAATATCTAGCGACTAAAAAATTACCAGTTAAATTACTAAAAGATTTTAAGGCGGTTCAAAAATCGACTAGCCCACTTATTTTACTGGAAAATATTCGTCGTTTTGAAGGTGAATTAAATAATAGTCCGATTTTAGCTAAGCAATTAGCTTCTTTAGCTGATCTATTTGTTAATGATGCTTTTTCGGTTTCTCATCGTTTGCAAGCTTCTGTCGTTGGAGTGCCAAAATTTTTACCTAGTTTTGTCGGTCTGGCTCTAGAGCGAGAAGTTGATGAGCTGGTTTCTTTAGTCAAACCGGCTGGACCTTTAGTGTTAGTGATTGGGGGAGTAAAATTTTCGACTAAATTACCATTATTGCAAAAATTTTTAAATAAAGCGGAATTTATTTGTGTTGGTGGAGCCTTGGCGAATACTTTGTTGTCGGCTCGGGGGATTGCGATTGGGATATCGGTGACCGAAAAATTAACTCCTAATTTAATTAAATTGGCCAAAAATCGCAAAATTATTTTACCGATTGATGCAGTTGTCCAGACTGGTAAAAAAATCGCTGTCAAAAATATTAATTATTTAAATCCTAATGACAAAATTGTTGATATTGGTCCGATGACGGTCAAACTTTTTACGGCCGAGTTATTAGATACTAGAATTATTTTATGGAACGGTCCGCTCGGTCTAACTAATAATGGTTTTTCGGCAGGGACGATTGGCTTAGCGAAAGCATTACCTAAAAAATCTTTCTCAGTTTTAGGGGGCGGTGATTCTCTAGCCGTTCTTCGTCAAGCTAAATTGTTAACTAAATTTTCTTTTGTTTCGACTGGTGGTGGAGCCTTACTTGATTATCTAGTTCACGGGACCTTACCAGGCTTAAAAGCTCTAAGATAGAGTTTAAGGGGGCTATCAAAAAGATTGTGTTATAATCCCTGTGATGACTAAAACTTGGTCTAAAATCAAAATTGCTGACAACTTAGGGCTTAAAAAATCTTTTAAGGATTATCCGGCAATCCTTCAAACTTTATTATTGAGACGAGGTTTGATCACTAAAAAATCAGCTGAACAATTTTTGAAGCCGAATTATGAACGTGATCTTCATGATCCTTTTTTGTTGGCCGATATGAATCTGGCTGTGGAAAGAATTCTCTTGGCGATTAGTCGGCAAGAGAAAATTGTTATTTTTGGTGATTATGATGCTGATGGGGTTCCTGGTTCAGCTGTTTTAGCAACTTTTTTTAGAAAAATTGCTTTTACTAATTATGAAGTTTATATTCCTGATCGTCACAATGAAACTTATGGTCTAAATGAAGAGGCGATTCGTAAATTGGCCGAAGGGGGAGTGAAATTAATTATTACGGTCGATTGCGGTATTACTGATGTGGCGGAAGTCGCTTTGGCGGATCGTTTAGGTATTGAGGTGATTATTACTGACCACCATTTGATACCAGAAAAAATGCCTCAAGCTCTAGCGGTCCTTGATGCTAAACGAGCTGATGATCAATACCCATTTAAAATGTTAGCAGGTGGAGCCGTGGCTTTTAAATTGGTTCAGGCTTTATTGAAAAAGGGTCAATTTGATATAGCTGAAGGCTGGGAAAAATGGCTTCTTGATTTGGTGGCCATTTCGACCATCACTGATATGGTGCCTCTCGTGGGTGAAAATCGGACCCTCGCTTTTTATGGTTTGAAAGTTTTGCGTCAGACTCGTCGCTTGGGTTTAATTGCTTTATTTTCGGTCGCTAAAGTAAATCTATTAGAAACGACCGAAGATGATATTGGTTTTATGATTGGTCCGCGGATTAATTCGGCCAGTCGTATGTCACACGCTTCAGAAGCTTATGAATTGTTGATGACCGAAGACCCAGCTTTGGCTCGAACTCTCTCTGATCATTTGGAAAAGAAAAATAAAGACCGTCGAGCTTTAGTCGAGCGGATTATTCAAGAAGTGGATAATGAATATTCTGGTCGAGAATTACCAGCGATTATTGTCGCCGGTAATCCGGGTTGGAGCTTGGGGGTGCTAGGTTTGAGTGCCTCTCGTTTAGTGGAAAAATATGCTCGACCAGTTTTTTTATGGGCTAAAAATGATAATGGTGAAATCAAAGGTTCTTGTCGTTCCGATGGTTCGGTTAATCTGGTGGAATTAATGAATTGTTTAGGCCCAGATTTTTTTAACAGTGTCGGTGGTCATATCATGGCGGCTGGTTTTTCGATGTCGGCAGATCGAGAAATTAAGTTTGCTGAAAAATTGTTAACGGCTTTTGATACCTTAACTAAAAAAGACACTGAACAAGATTTGATTTATGATGCCGACTTAAATTTAACGGATATAAATCAAGATTTTTTTGCTACGATTGATCAACTAGCTCCTTTTGGAATTGATAATCCGAAACCAGTATTTTTATTTTCTAATCTTAAAATTGAAGAAGCAAAAAGTTTTGGTAATGGTGGCCTTCATTTGGAATTGAAATTTCGCTCTGCTCTTGGTCGGCTAATTCCCGCGATTGGTTTTTTTGTCTGTTTACCAAACTTCTTTAGTGAAAAGTTTAATGGTCGAGAAGGTCATAAATTTTCGGCAGTAGTTCTTGATCCGGGTTCTCGGGTTGATCTTTTAGCGTCGCTTGAAAAATCTTCTTTTCGTGGTCAATCGGAATTGCGTTTACGAATTGTTGATCTTCGCCAACCGGAGTAAGGAGATAAGTTTTAGAGTCTTATACAAGTAAATTAAAAATGTAAAAATCAAAATGGAAAATGACAATGGAAAATAAAAAATTGTTTCTTTCCCTTTAGTTTCATTATCTTGGATGTCAGAATTTTAGATATTTCATCGAGCTTTACCCGAAGATCCCTAGCTAATTTCTGAAAAAATCCTTTTTAAATTTTAATCTGTCATTTTCCATTTTGATTTTTTAATTTTGATTTAAGTTTATTTTCTCGCCAATCCTAAAAAACTTGTTAAAATAGGCTTATGTTTACTAATATTAAATACATTATCTATACTGATGGCGGTTCACGAGGCAATCCTGGTCGGGCTGGTTGTGGAGTTGTCGTGACTGATGCCAATAATCAAATTTTGAAAAAAGCGACCAAAAGTTTGGGTTTAGCTACTAATAATGAAGCTGAATATCAAGCCGTGATTTTGGGTTTAGACACACTTAAAAAAATGTTAGGGTCGAGTAAATTAGCGACCGCCGAAATTGAAGTTCGAATGGATAGTCAGTTGGTGGCTAGTCAATTAGCCGGACTTTACCAAATCAAAGAAGAAACTCTTTTCCCGTTTTTTATTAAAATTTGGAATCTACAAGTTAAAGATTTTCCTAAAATTAAGTTTACTTATATTCCCCGGGCTGAAAATTCATTGGCGGATGCTTTGGCTAATCAAGCGATGGACGAGGGTAAACAGGGTCGATTATTAAAGATTTAAGCGCCGACTTGGCGCTTTTTTAGTGATGATTTTTGCTCGGCACATTTTCTTTTTTAGTTTAACGGGAATTTTATTTGGTTTGGCGGTGACTAATTGGCACTCGGTTAATTTGGCTTTGGGTTTAACTTTATTTTTTCTTGGCTTAGCTCTTTTTGGTCTCGGTTTTTATTATCAAAAATCAAAATGGTTATTTTTATTGAGCGCTTTACTTGGAGGCTTAATTTTTGGCTTCTGGCGGAGTAGTCTCTTGGTTAGTTTGGATTATACTCGTTGTGATATTGGTGAAATTACTTTACAGGGACAAGTTAAGAGTGAATCTACGGATGGTGATTTTTATCAGCGTTTAAATTTTCAAGCTGATCAGTGGTCGGAAAAAATATTAGTCTCTTTACCAAGAGATCAGGAATTTAAGTATGGTGATCGTCTTATTATTAGTGGTCTTTTGCGTCGACCCAGTAATTTTATGACTGATCAAGGGCGAGAATTTGATTATCAGCGTTATTTAGCCAAAGATAATGTTCTTTGTTTATTGACGGCTAAACAAGTTCAGAAAATTGATGATGGCAATAATCTGGTAACTCCGTTTTTTAAATTGAAAACTAATTTTTTATTAGCAATTAGTCGAGCTCTGCCTGAGCCGGAAAGTACTTTGTTGGGCGGGCTAGTTTTAGGGGCTAAAAGTGGTTTGGATCAAGATTTGAAACAAGCTTACACTAAGGTTGGTTTGTCTCATATTTTAGTTTTATCAGGTTATAATATTTCACTGGTGGCAGCCGCTTTAACTGGGGTCAGTTTAATTTTTGGTTCAGTTCTATCTTTTATTTTTACTACTTTAGGTTTAGCTATTTTTGTTTTTGTGTCTGGTGGGGGAGCGGCGGCGGTCCGAGCCGGTATTATGGGTGTGATTGCCGTCCTGGCTCGTTCTCTTGGTCGACCAAATAAGGCTGGTCTAGTCCTACTTTTGACGGCCACGATTATGGTCTTGCTTAATCCGCGCTTACTTAATTTTGATTTAGGTTTTCAATTATCTTTTTTGGCCACAATGGGGATTGTCTATGGCCCAGCCATGTTTAAACCGCGGGTTGAAAGAATTTTAAAATCTAATTTCTGGTCGGAAACTCTTGTCACCACTTTAGGCGCTTTAGTTTTTACTTGGCCTTGGTTGGCTTACGCCACTGGTCAGGTTTCTTTAGTGGCTTTACCAGCTAATTTACTGGTGGTACCACTGGTCTCACCACTAATGTGGGCTGGTCTAGCCTTGGGAGCGCTTGGGCTAGTCTCTTCTTTTTTGGCTCTGCTTTTCGCTTGGCCAATTCATTTAGTTTTAAGTTTGCAAATTTATTTGGTTTGGTTTTTTGCCGCTTGGCCTCTAGCTGAAATTAGTCTGGGACAATTTTCTTTCCTGTGGTTATTAATTTTTTATGGCCCGATTATTTATTGGGCTATTCGAGCAAACAAAAAGTCGAATCAATTGGCCAGAGCGATTAAATAACCATATACTAAAATCAATGCCGAGGATTAATTGGAAAATTTGGCGCTGGTACTTACTGCTAATCTTTATTTTTATGACGACTATTTTATGGTCGCTCATTTGGGTCAAAAAACCGACAAATTATTTACAAATATCTTATCTCGATATTGGTCAGGGTGATGCTATTTTGATTGACACTCCCCATCATCGTCAACTATTGATTGATACTGGCCCTAATCGTCGCCTGCTAACTTCCCTGTCTTCAGTTTTACCTTTTTTTGATCGTTCGCTTGATTTAGCTTTAATCACTCATCAAGATTTGGATCATCGAGGGGGATTGAAAGATTTAATTAAAAATTATCAGGTTGATTATGAAGTGGCTTCTGATAAAAATGTCGCTTTACCAGACTTAGCTTTTATTCCAATTTATCGGGGAACCAAAATTGATTTAGGGGACGGGGTAATTTTTGAAATTTTGTCACCTTCGGCTAGGGAAGTAGAAAATTTAGCCAGTAACGATGGTTCAGTGACTGGAATTTTAAGTTATGGTCAGACTAAATTTTTATTTACGGCCGATCTACCCTCGTCTCGGGAACGTTATTTAGTTAATCAATTTGGGTCCAAACTTAAAGTTGATGTTTTAAAAGTGTCCCATCATGGCTCAAAAGGTTCTTCGGACTTAGGCTTTTTACAGGTGGTAAAACCGACTTATGCTGTGATTTCGGCTGGTCAAAATAATCGTTATGGTCATCCGACCACGGAGACCCTTGATCGAATCAAGAGTGTCGGCGCGGAAATTCTCCGAACCGATCAATCGGGAACAATCCAATTTCGAACTGATGGTCAGGAATTAAGTTTTTCTAGCGCCAAGTAGGGTCAGACCCTACTTTGGATTGGATCAAGTTAAAACTCCCGCCCTATGGAGTAGTTCGCTATACTCTATAGGGCGGGAGTTTTAGATTAAAAAATTAATCGATGATTTTGACTTGGAGATTTTTTCCAGCTTTAAGACAGCGAGTACAGATTTTTAGGCGTGAGCCGTCAGTTAATTTGGCCCATTGCAAATTAGGCTGTTTACGCTGTTTAGGAATCGGATTATATTTAGTCGCTCGGACGCGGTTACTATAACCACCGACCATTTGACTACCTTTTTGACAGAGGGGACAAGTTTTCATAATTCGTGCTCTGTATGGTATCATAAAATAACCCTTTTGCAAGATCTTAATTTTAACTTTAAATTTTTAACTTTTAACTTTTAATTTATCTGATGGAACTAAACATTATCTTTTCAGTCCTTATCTTAATTATTTCCGTGGTTATCCATGAAATTTCTCATGGTTATACTGCTTATCTTTTAGGTGATCCGACAGCTAAATTGGCTGGTCGACTAACTTTAAATCCGATTAAGCATGTTGATTTATTTGGCTCGATTCTCGTTCCCTTTCTGCTAGCTCTCTTTCCGGGTGGTTTTATTATTGGTTGGGCTAAACCAGTCCCTTATAATCCTTATAATTTAAAAGCGGGTAAGTGGGGGCCAGCCATCGTTGCCGCCGCCGGACCTTTGTCTAATTTGAGTCTGGCCTTAATTTTCTCTATGCTATTTAGATTAGTGGTGACTAATGTCTCCTTGGTCTATTTGGCCCCCTTATTATTGAGTGTAATTTTGATTAATGTAGTTTTGGCCGTCTTCAATTTAACCCCCGTAGCTCCTTTTGATGGAGCTAAAATTTTATCGGCTTGCTTACCAGCTTCTTGGCGTCGAGCGGAAGCTTTTTTGAATAGTAATCAATGGTGGTTAATTTTACTCGTGATTTTAGTGATGAGTTCTTTGTTATCACCAATCGCGACAATTATTACTAGAGTTTTAACTGGAGCTTAAGATTTATCCCCACACCCATTCAGACATCATTTTTTAGGTCAGTTCGGAAGTTTTTTACCAAACCACTTCTGGTTTTCAAACTCTTTGACCGTCTATTTTAAAAAAACGTTTAGGTCTAATGTCTGGATAGGTGTGGGGATTTGCAATTTAGAGCCTAATGTATTAAAGTATCTGCGTTATGCCGACTATCAATCAACTCGTTCGTAAACCACGTAAACCGATTATCAAAAAATCAAAAGCGGTGGCTTTAGCGCGTGGTTTTAATACCCTTAAAAATAAACCCATCTATTACCCATCACCTTTCAAACGAGGAGTTTGTTTGTTGGTTAAAACCACTACCCCTAAGAAACCAAACTCAGCTTTGCGAAAAATTGCTCGCGTCCGTTTGACTAACGGAATGGAAGTAACCGCCTATATTCCTGGTATGGGACATAATCTCCAAGAACACTCGGTCGTGGTTTTGCGTGGAGGCCGAGTTAAAGACTTGCCAGGAGTTCGTTATCATATTGTTCGAGGAGTCCTAGATGCTTCGGGAGTGGAAAAACGTCGACAAGGACGCTCTCGTTATGGAGCTAAGAAACCAAAAAAATAATTACTCTTATTTAAAGATTTATGCGGAGAAAACTTAAAGTTAAACGAGCCTTAAAACCGGATTACCAATATGATTCGGTTAAAGTTGAAAAATTGATCAACTATCTTATGGAGCGTGGTAAGAAAAATACCGCTCGAGGTATTGTTTATCAAGCTTTTGAGATAGTTAAAGAAAAAACTAAAGTTGATGCTTTGGAAGTTTATGAAGAGGCTTTAAAAAATGTTGGTCCTTTAATGGAAATTCGGTCCAAACGAGTGGGAGGAGCTAATTATCAGGTCCCTCATGAAGTTCGACCAGAGCGTCGCTTAGCCCTGTCTCTCCGTTGGTTGATCGAAGCTTCTAAATCTCGTAAAGGTTTGCCGATGAAAGCTCGCTTAGCAGAGGAGTTAATTTTGGCTAGTAAAAATGAAGGGGAAGCAGTGCGGAAACGAGAAAATGTTCATAAGATGGCGGAAGCGAATCGAGCCTTTGCTCATTTTGCTTGGGCCGGCGGAAAAAAATCTTAAAGTTTAAAACGCAAAGTGCAAAGCTTAAGTTTTACACTTTGAGTTTTAAGTTTATTATCATTTTACATTTTGATTTTTTAATTTTAAATTAATGCTATGGCTCGGGATTATCCTTTAGAAAAAATTCGTAATATCGGTATTATTGCTCACATCGACGCTGGGAAAACTACGACCAGTGAGCGAGTGCTTTTTTATACTGGAGTGTCTCATAAAATTGGTGAAGTCCACGAGGGAGAAGCGACAATGGATTGGATGGCCCAGGAACAGGAGCGAGGAATTACTATTACTTCGGCGGCGACCACAGCTTTTTGGATTCCGACTTACGATAATAAAAATTCTGAACTTAAACATCGAATTAATATTATCGATACTCCCGGTCATGTCGATTTTACAGCTGAAGTAGAACGAAGTTTGAAGGTCCTTGATGGTGGAGTGGTGGTTTTTGATGGGGTGGCGGGAGTGGAACCACAATCTGAAACAGTTTGGCGTCAAGCCGATAAATATCATGTGCCTCGAATTTGTTTTATTAATAAACTGGATCGGATGGGGGCTTCTTTTGAGCGATCATTTCAGACTATTTTAGAACGTTTGACTAAGAAAGCCGTTCGTTTACAAATTCCAATTGGTGAATCTGAGGCTCATGATGGAGTGATTGATTTACTCAAAATGAAAGCCTACTATTTTGCTGGTGATAAAGGTAAAGAAATTACTGAAAAAGAAATTCCGGCTGAATTTTTGGCCGAGGCTAAAAAATATCGAGCCGAGATGGTAGAAAAAGTTGTTGAGCACGATGAAGCCTTGATGACTGATTATTTAGAGGGCAAAGAAATTTCCATTCCAGATTTAAAGCGGGTTATTCGTCAAGCTACTATTATTAACGAACTTTTCCCAGTTTTTTGTGGTTCAGCTTTAAAAAATAAGGGGGTGCAATTGGTTTTGGATGGTGTCGTTGATTATCTACCTTCACCATTAGATGTGCCACCGATTAAAGGAGTTGATCCAAAGACTAACGAAGAATTAGAACGTCGAGCCGGTGATGAGGAACCTTTTTCGGCTTTAGCCTTTAAACTTCAAGCGGATCCTTTTATTGGTCAATTAACTTATTTCCGAATTTATTCTGGCAAATTAAAATCTGGTTCTTATATTTATAATTCTAGTGTTGGTGAACGAGAACGAGTCGGTCGAATTGTGCGAATGCATGCTAATCACCGAGAAGAAGTGGAAGAAGTTTATTCGGGAGAAATTGCCGCTATTGTTGGTTTGAAAAATACTAAAACTGGTCACACTTTATGTGACGAAGAACAACCAATTATTTTGGAAGGTATTGATTTTCCAGAACCAGTGGTGTCGTTGCGAATCGAACCAAAAACCAAAGCCGATCAAGAAAAGATGGGTTTGGCGATGCGTCGTTTAGCTGATGAAGATCCCACCTTTAAAATCAAAACCGATCCCGAAACGATGGAGACGATTATTTCCGGCATGGGTGAATTACATTTAGAAATTATTGTTGATCGAATGAAGCGGGAATTTGGCGTCGAGGCCAATGTTGGTAATCCACAAGTGGCTTATAAAGAAACTATTACTATGTCGGCTGAAGCCGAAGGTAAATATATTAAACAGTCAGGTGGTCGGGGTCAATATGGCCATGTCCGAATCCGGATTAAACCAATCGATAAGAATGTTGATAAAGCTGATTTACCGAAAAATGTGAAGCGTTATGATAATTTCGAATTTACTAACTCGATTAAAGGTGGAGCTATTCCTCAAGAATTTATTGCTCCGACTGAAAAGGGTATTATTGAAGCCATGGAACGGGGGATTGTGGCTGGTTTTGAAGTGGTTGATGTGGCGGTTGAACTTTATGATGGTTCTTTCCACGATGTTGACTCTTCGGAGATGGCTTTCAAAATGGCCGGTTCGATGGCTTTTCAGGATGCTGCCAAACGGGCTAAACCAGTATTATTGGAACCGATTATGAAAGTGGAAGTTATCGTACCAGAAAAATTTATGGGTGATGTGACTGGTCAAATGTCTTCCAAACGGGGACAAATTGAAGCGATGGAAGATCGTTTTGGTCTCAAAGTTGTTCGAGCTAAAGTGCCATTAGCCGAAATGTTTGGTTATGTCACTACGCTCCGCTCGATGACTGAAGGTCGAGGAACTTTTACCATGGAATTTTCTGAATACGCCATCATTCCTAATAGTGTAGCGCAAGTTATTATTGACGGTCGGAAGTAAAATTTTCTTTTAGTCTAAATAAAGATAGCCCCGACTGATATCCAGTGGGGCTATTTTAGTGTTTATCACCACTTTTTCTTTTTTGGTGATGGTGAAGCTGACTTTTCTTTGTCCGATGCTTATGGTGAGAAGTCTTTTTCTTCAGTGGTTTTAATTTTGATCTTAACCACTTAAGAAAGTTTTCCAACTTATCCGATTCCGGCTTTTTAGAATGTTTCAATTCTCGAACTTGGGTGAAGGGACTAATGGTGATGACCGAGCGACTAAAACGAGAAAATCTAATTTCGACCGCTCGACTTGGGAAACCATCTTTCCCCATTAGCTGATGAAGATCATCTAAGCTTAGGTATCTTAGAGGATAGTATCGACCAAATTTCTCTCCCCTCGATACCCAAGCTTCCATCCTTTGGAGGCGAGGTAAGAAATTACCTAAGTCTTTATCCGTGGAATGTTTACTTATCACCCCACGAATAGTAGTTTTTTCTTCTGGTCGCTCCATTACGGCCTCCTTTCTCCAGTAAAGTTTGAGGTTTTGATTAAGGGCTAAATCTAATTTTAGATTACCTGATTTTAGGAGAAAGGCAATCCCCGGGCTAATGGCTGAAGCCATTAGCCCGGGGATTGGAGCTTAAAATATTGACTATCATTTTGATTCTGATATGATGTTTCTTGCGTCTTGTCGCAGTTTTTTTAGTATTAAACCTTTTATTATTGAAAGGTAAAAGATAATTTATTAGTTTTTATTTAAAAAAAATATTATGGCAGAGAAATTTGATCGGTCCAAGCTTCACGTTAATGTTGGTACTATTGGCCACGTTGACCACGGCAAAACTACTTTAACCGCCGCTATTCTTCATGTCCTGGGACTAGGAAAAGAGGCTGGTTATAGTTCACGAGCAGAAAAAGTTGACCAAATCGATAATGCCCCGGAAGAGAAAGCCCGTGGGATTACGATTGCTCTTCATCATTCCGAATACGAAACTCCTAAACGTCACTATGCGCACATTGATGCTCCTGGTCACGCTGATTATATTAAAAACATGATTACGGGTGCTGCTCAAATGGATGGCGCCATTATTGTGGTGGCCGCTACTGATGGTATTATGCCTCAAACTCGAGAGCATGTTCTCTTGGCCCGCCAAGTAGGAGTGCCTAAAATTATCATTTTCCTCAACAAGGTAGATATGGTGGATGACGTTGAATTGGTTGACCTAGTGGAAGAAGAAGTTCGTGATCTCCTAACCAAACAAGGTTATGATGGTGCTAACGTTCCAGTTATTCGTGGTTCTGGTCTTAAAGCTTTAGAAGCCAAATCTTTTGCTGATGAATCAGCTAAACCAATTGTTGATTTGATTAAAGCTCTTGATGAATATATTCCTGATCCAGTTCGAGAAATTGATAAACCTTTCTTGATGCCGGTGGAAGATATTTTTTCGATTGAAGGTCGGGGGACTGTGGTGACCGGTCGAATCGAACGTGGTTCGGTCAAAGTCGGTGAAGAAGTAGAGGTGGTAGGAATTAAAGCTACTATTAAAACCACCATTACGGGAATTGAAATGTTTAATCGTTCACTTGATGAAGGAATTGCTGGTGATAATGCCGGTCTCTTGCTTCGTTCTTTGAAGAAAGATGATATTACTCGAGGTCAAGTTTTGGCTAAGATTGGTTCCATTACACCTCATACTGATTTCACAGCCGAAGTTTACATTTTAAAAAAAGAGGAAGGTGGTCGTCACACTCCATTCTTTACTGGTTACAAGCCTCAGTTCTACATGCGGACAACTGATGTTACTGGTGAAGTGACCCTTGATGAAAATGTTAAAATGGTCATGCCAGGGGACACTGTAACCTTCAATGTTAAATTAATGGCCCCAGTAGCGATGGAAGAAAAATTACGTTTCGCTATTCGCGAAGGTGGTAAAACTGTCGGTGCTGGTGTGGTCACTAAAATCGTCGCTTAATCCATATTATGGCCACTAAACCCAAGGTTAAAAAAACCGTTAAAAAAACTGCTAGCTCTGATATCACGAAGCTTCGGATTCGGGTTTCGGCTTATGAGAATAAAGTCTTAGATGCTAGTGTCAAACAAATTGTCGATACGGCGATTCGTTATGATGCTAAAATCAATGGCCCGATTCCATTACCAACCGAGATTAAAAAATATACTGTCAATCGTTCCAGCTTTATTGATAAAAATTCTCGCGAACAGTTTGAAATGAGAGTTCATAAACGTTTAGTCGATATTTCTAATCCTTCACCAAAAATTATCGAAAGTTTAACTAATTTGAATTTACCTTCGGGGGTCAATATTGACGTTAAAATGATGTAAGTTGCGGATTAACGATGATTTCAGTTAAAAAGAAAAAACCCTTGAACAAGGGTTTTTTCTTTCGCTATCAAAATAGAAATTAAACTTGATTTAAGTAATTTGGAATTTTGGTTAATTTTAATTTATTGGCTAAGTCGTTAGACAAAATAAAGACCTAGTTTGACAATCTCATCAAACTAGGTCTTATCTCATTGAGTCTCATTTTTTTGCCCCCCTTTTCGTCTGATATTCTTATCTAAACAATATTTGCATAGGGATCCATTCTTTGGATTTGGTCTTAGATGGTGAGATTTGGGATAGCGATAAATGCAACCCTGTTTGTGACACAAGGCGCAAATATCTTGACGAAAGTCACCTATCGCCACTTTGATTGGCAATTAAATCACCTCCTCTCGGCTAGTTTGAGACTCAACAATTAGGAAAGAACTTCCCCTATTTCTAATTGTCCATTTTTTACTATTTTTGTCTAGACCGTCTAAAATGAGTTCAAATTTTCAAAAACTTGATTTAAAGCTTTAAAAACTTAAAAAAGAGTTAAATTTCAGTGAGATTTTCTCTATATAATTGACAAAGAGCTTAAATTTGCTAATATTCTTCAAGCTCTTTGAGGACTATATCCCGTAGAGAACAATAAGGAATAAGGAGAGTATTCTAAAAATATTAGATTGCTTTATGGAATTAGATTCTAGTCATATTTGTTAGGACTTAATCAGGGATTTGTTCCACGGGGCAAGTTTTTTGGTTCCGCTCCGAGTCCTATTCGTAACATTCGCGTATTTCATTTGTATCATTCGCATCGAGTATATGAAATTTCTAATCGGCACTAAAAAAGCCATGACTCAAGTTTTTGATGAAGCCGGCCGATCTATTATCGGCACGGTGGTTTTAGCTGGTCCGGCGATTGTCACTCAGATTAAAACGGCTGACAAAGATAATTGTAATGCGGTTCAAATTGGTTTTGGTGCCAAACGAGCCAAGACGGCTTCTAAATCAGCCCGTGGTCATGCCTCTAACGCTGGAGCTAAAGATGGTCAAAGTTTTCAATTCCTACGTCAATTTCCAGTCACTAATCCGGCTGATTTTAAATTAGGTGATACAATCGATTTATCAATTTTTGAGGAAGGAGAAACTATCCAAGTATCCGGTATTTCTAAGGGGAAAGGTTTCCAAGGGGTGGTTAAACGTCATGGTTTCCATGGTGGGCCACGATCTCATGGTCAGAAGCACTCAGAACGGGAAGCCGGTTCGATTGGTACTGGTGGCGTTCAGCGCGTTTTTAAGGGTATGCGAATGGCTGGCCGAATGGGTAGTGATCGAGTGACCGAAGCAAATTCGCAAGTTATTAAAATCAATAAGGAAACCAACGAAATTTTAATCAAAGGGACTATTCCTGGCCGCCGAGGAACTTTAATTGAAATCCTTAGTAAATAATTATGGATACTGCTGTTTACAATCAAAAAGGTCAATCGACGGGAACCATTAAATTAGAACCCAAATTATTTGGTCTTAAATGGAAAGCCGATATGGTCCATCAAGTGATTTTTTCCATGCTCTCTAATGCTCGAGCGGTTTTAGCTCATACTAAAGGGCGAGATGAAGTTCAAGGTGGCGGGAAAAAACCCTGGCGTCAAAAAGGGACGGGTCGAGCGCGCCATGGTTCTAGTCGTTCCCCAATTTGGAAGGGGGGAGGAGTCACCCATGGTCCGACTAAAGAAGTTAATTTTCACAAGAAAATTAACAAGAAGATGAAGACTAATGCTTTGTTCACAATTTTGTCTCGAAAATTTAAAGATGGTGAAATTTTGTTTATGGATTCTTTGAAATTAGATGGTAAAACTAAAACCGGTCAATCTTTATTAGCCGAATTATCGAAACTAGCTGGTTACGAAAAAATCAATTACGCTCGAGGTGCTCGTCTTTTAATTGCGACCGCCACTAAAGATGAATTAGTCGAGAAAACTTTTGCTAATATCAAAACAGTTTCTGTCACTGAAGTCCGAAATTTAAATCCCCTAGAATCAATTACTTACAAGTATATTCTATTGACCGAACCAATAGAAATTCAGTCTCAATTAATGACTCGTCTAAAATAAATTTTTATGTCTAAAATCGGCAACAATTTAAGTAGTAAAATAATTTTAACTAAACCTCGAATTACCGAAAAGGCCACTTTTCTTTTGGAAGCTAATCATCCGGTCTATACTTTTGTCGTCCCAACTGAAGCTAATAAGATTGAGATCAAACAAGCGATTAAAAATTTGTATAAGGTTAATCCTTTGAAAGTTAATATCATCAATTTGCCAGCTAAAGCTTTGCTTCGTCGAGGTAAAAGTGGTAGTCGGTCGGCGATTAAAAAAGCTCTAGTTTTTTTAAAGACTGGCGATAAGATTGAATTGGTTTAAGGATAGTATGTAGTAGATTGTATATAGTATATAGCTACAAAATAAAAAATTTTCATGAAAAAATATCAACCAACAACTCCTTCTCGTCGACAAATGAGCGTCGTCACTTATAAAGACGTTTTGTCGACTGACACCCCTCATAAAGCTTTGACTAAGAGCCGACAGCGTTTGGTGGGCCGTAATAATCAAGGCCGAATTACGGTTCGTCATAAAGGAGGCGGACACAAACGAGCTTTTCGAGAGATTGATTTTAAATTAAATAAAATAAATATTCCGGCTAAAGTGGAAACGATTGAATACGATCCTAATCGTTCTGGTTTTATTGCCTTAGTTGTTTATGCTGATGGTGCTCGGGCTTATATTCTAGCTCCTAAAAGTTTGCCAGTTGGTGCTAAAATAATTTTTTCGGAAACCGCTGAAGTTACCCCTGGTAATCGTCTACCTTTGAGTAAAATTCCGGTTGGAACTTTTGTTTATAATGTTGAATTAAAACCTCAAGGTGGAGCGAAATTAGTTCGTTCGGCTGGGGCTTTTGCGGAAGTTTTAGCTTCAGATGCTGGCCAGACTAGTTTGAAGATGCCCTCTTCAGAAATTCGTAAAGTGAGTGAAAAAGCTTGGGCTTCTATTGGAGCGGTTTCTAATGATGAACATCGTTTAGCTAATTGGGGTAAGGCTGGCCGGTCTCGTTGGAAGGGTATTCGACCAACCGTTCGAGGGAGCGCCATGAATCCAGTTGACCATCCTTATGGAGGAGGTGAAGGTCGTCAGGGTCGTGGCACTCGTCGTCCTAAGACCGCTTGGGGTAAGATTACTGGTGGGACTAAAACCCGTCGACCAAAGAAATACTCTAATCCTTCGATTGTCGCTCGTCGGAAGAAGAAGGGGAAGAAATAATCGTTCTTTACTCTTTAGCTATTTTTGGTTTTATTGACAAGAGCCCTTAATTTGATAGGATATTGGCAAGCTTATTTTTTGCTCTGCCCTGTGGAATATGACGCTTTAGCGTCATAAAATCCTAAAGAATTTTTATTCCAACAGGGTAAATTTTTATTTTATGTCACGTTCTTTATCTAAAGGTCCTTATGTGGACGCTAATTTATTAAAAAAAATCTCTGGCCACAAACCGGCTGATCTTGATGTGATTAAGACTTGGGCTCGGCGGAGCCAGATTAGTCCTGAAATGATCGGCTTTACTTTTGGTGTCCATAATGGCAAAACTCATTTGGCAGTTTTTGTCACTGAAGAAATGGTCGGGCATCGTTTAGGTGAATTTTCTCCTACTCGTAAATTTACTCGTCACGGCGGTAAAATGCAGAAAGAATTGGAAATGAAGAAAAAAGAAGCGGAAATTTCAGCCGCTAAGTCAGCTAAAACGGCGACTGAAACTAAGAAGAAATAAACACCCACCTAAGTTTTCACACCATATGAAAAAATACTATTACAATTCAGCAGTATTAAATAAACCGAGTCGAATGGGTGAAGTTTTTATTAGTGAAAATTTTGGTGGGTAAATTATGCAAGCTCATTTAACCAATTTTCGCCAAGCTCCTCGCAAAGTTCGTCTTGTGGCGTCTTTGATTCGTGGTAAAAGTATCGAAGCGGCGGAAAATCAATTAGCTAATTTACCTAAGAAATCTTCTTTGTCAATGCGAAAATTATTAGCTTCAGCCGTAGCTAATGCGGTCAACAATCAAAAAGCCGATCGCAATCTTTTATACATTAAAGAAATTCGAGTGGATAAAGGTTTAGTTTTAAAACGTTTTTTACCTGGTTCTCATGGTCGAGCTTACCCTTTGCGCCGAGCTTCCAGCCATATCAATATCAAACTTGAAATCAAAGATCAAAAATCAAAAATCAAAGGTAATCAAGAGACTGTTTCGACGAAGGTTGAGCCAAGTTTAGGTCGAAAAGTCGCTAAGAAGAAAGACCCTAAAAAAACTAAAACTCTTTAATTTTTAATTTAATTATATGACTCATCGTGTCCACCCTTATGCTCATCGTTTAGGAATCATCCGTGATTGGAAATCACGCTGGTTTGGTGGTAGTGGTGGTAAATACCAACAGTTTTTAAAAACTGATGTTTTACTTCGAGAATTTTTACATAAACGTTTGCGAGGGATGTATGTTGATTCGGTAGAAATGGAACGAGGTCAAGATAGTTATCGGATGATTATCAAAACCGCTCGTCCTGGTATGGTGATCGGTCGATCTGGAGAAGGAGCAACCAAATTAAAGAATGATATTATTGCTCAAGTTAATAAGGCTAAATTACCTTTGCCGAAAGATTTTCGAATTGATATTGAAGAAATTAAAAATCCAGAAAGCCATGCCTCTATTATGGCTTACATGATCGCTGAAGGTTTGGAAAAACGTCTGCCCTTTAGACGAGTCATGAAGCAGGCTATGGAAAAAGCGATGCAATCTAAAGGGGTCGAAGGCATCAAGGTTACTTTATCTGGTCGTCTGGGAGGAGCCGATATGAGTCGAGTCGAATCTTTACGTTTAGGTCGAGTTCCGCTTCAAACTTTGCGTGCCGATATTGATTTTGTTCGGGAGAAAGCTTACATGACCTATGGCGTGATTGGCATTAAAGTCTGGATCTATCGGGGCGAGATTTTTTCCGCCAAGGAGGGATTAGTTTCAGGACGAAAAGATAATTAAAAGTTAAAAATGAAAAGTTTAAAATTACAATTTAAAGATAATGATTTTCAACTAGCCTCAGCTAAGGGGATTTCTATTTTTAATTTTTAACTTTAAATTTTTAATTTATAAAATTATGTTATTTCCCAAAAAAGTAAAATTTAGAAAATGGCAAACTGGCCGTTCCAATCCTAAAAAGAAAACAGTGGAAACACGGGGAACAGTTTTGGCGTTTGGTAATTTTGGCTTAAAGGCCGAGACGGCTGGTCGGATTAAATCAAATCAAATTGAATCAGCTCGAAAAACCATTTCTCGTCAAATGCACAAGACCGGTAAATTGTGGATTCGAATTTTTCCCGATCGACCTTTTACGGCTAAGGGGGCAGAAGTTGGTATGGGTAAAGGAAAAGGGGATCCTAAGGGTTACGAGGTTCAGGTTAAACCCGGTCGGATTTTGTTTGAAGTCGATGGTTTGACAGAAGAAATTTCCCGAGAAGCTCTTCGCAAGGCCGGAGCTAAATTAGCCGTCAAAACTAGAATTATTCAACGCGTCTAAAGATTATGAAAAAAATTGATTTTAAAACTAAAACGCCAGCTGAACTTCATAAACTTTTGACTGAAAAAAGAGAAGCTTTTCGAGTATTTCGCTTTGGAATTTCTGGTTCTCGGACTAAAAATGTTAAAGAGGGTCGAAATTTACGCAAAGAAATTGCTCGAATTATGACGGTGCTTAAACAAGTCGAACTTAAATAAAAAATAATATGTCAGAACTTAAATTATTAAAAATTTTAAAAGGGATTGTTGTTTCCGACAAGATGGATAAAACCGTCGTGGTAGCAGTCTCACGCTTTGTTAAACACCCTAAGTATGATAAGTATTTAAAGCGTGATAAGCGTTATAAAGCTCATGATCCGGAGAATCGTTTTAAAATTGGAGATCAGGTCGAAATTCGGTCTTGCCGACCTTTATCGAAAGATAAATCTTTTGAAGTAATAGGTTAATGTAAAGTGTAAAAATCAAAGATAAAAATGACAAAGCAAAATGCAAAATTAAATAAGGTCAAAATGATTTTTGAATTAATTCAATTAGCGCATTTTTAGATTATCATTTTTCATTTTGATTTTTTAATTTTAAATTTACTAACATGATTCAAGATAAAAGTATTGTTAAAATTGCAGATAATACCGGCGCCAAGATTGGACGGGTGTTCAAGGTTTTAGGTGGTTCTAAAAAACGCTATGCTCGAATCGGTGATTTGGTGATTTTGTCAGTCCAAACAGCTGAACCTCGTAAAGCCCTTAAAAAGAAAGATGTTGTTCAAGCTTTAGTGGTCCGACAGCGAGCGCCTTTTCGTCGAGCTGATGGTTCTTATCTTCGTTTTGATGAAAATGCGGTGGTAATTTTAGAAAAAGGCAAACAAGATCCTAAAGGTGGTCGTATTTTTGGACCGATTCCGCGAGAAATTGCCGAGAAAGGTTATCAAAAAATTGCTTCTTTAGCACCAGAAATTGTTTAATTTTGCGATACGAATAGGGAAAATCGACAAAAATACTTGTCCCGTTAGAATTTTACAAACAAGTAAAAACGTGCTAGAGATAGGGGTACCAAAATAATCAGCCAAAACCACATTAATTAAAATTATAAAATTTTACTGGGATGATACTCAAAAAAAACGACAATGTTATTATAATCAGCGGTAAGGATAAAGGTAAGAAAGGCAAAGTCTTGAAAGTTCTTCGCTTGATTAATAAAGTTCAAATTGAAGGGATTAATTTGAAAAATAAACACCAGAAACCTCGCAAGGAGGGGGAGAAGGGTCAAACGATTCAAGTCAATCGCCCGATGGCCGTTTCTAATGTCGCTCTATTTTGTAGTGCTTGTAGTCGAGGAGTGCGAGTGAGATCAAAATTAGTCAAAGATAAAAAAGTCCGGGCCTGCCATAAGTGTGGCCAGACGCTATAAAATTTATGTCTTTTATTTCAGTTAAAAAAAGAATTATTAAAGCTCAACCAGAACTTAAAACCAAGTTGGCGCTTAAGAATGCTTTGGCTTTGCCTAAGTTAGTAAAAGTAGTGGTCAATTCCGGTACCGGCCGAGCCCGTGACAAAAAACGTAATGAGCTAGTAGCTGATCGTTTAGCTAAAATTACTGGGCAGAAAGCTTCGGCTCGAGGAGCTAAAAAATCAATTGCTAGTTTTAAATTACGAGAAGGTGAAATTATTGGTTTTACCTCTACGCTTCGTGGTAAGCGTATGCACGATTTTTTGGATCGTCTTTTAAATATTGCTATTCCTCGAATTCGAGATTTCAAAGGTTATGATCTTAAGGCAATCGATGAAGTTGGTAATTTGACCATTGGTCTAAAAGAACATAACGTTTTTCCTGAAACGGCTGATGAAGAATTGAAAGATATTTTTGGTTTGTCAGTGACGATTGTGACGACCGCTAAAAATAGAACTGAAGCCGAAGCTTTCTTTGAAGCATTGGGAGTACCATTTAAAAAGGTTAAGCGGACCTAAATAATTTTTCAGCCAACGCTCCATCTGACCTAAAATTATAGTCGTCTTCACAACGAAAAATGAAAAACTCCTAAAAAATCCGCCTCTAGCGGATTTTTTCGTCAAACAGTTTCATTTTTCGGCTTGACTCCTTAATTTTAGGTCGACTTCTCGCGACGCTGAAAAATTCTTTAGGCCCACTTCGCTGGTGGTCTAAAAATTTAGTAAAATTTTTAGTCGGTTTAAATTTTTTACCACTGAAAAACCCTCCAGCGAGGGTTTTTCTTCTGTTTCGTGTGGCCGCCCCGCCCTCGTTCCTCGCTAAAAAGCTCGGAACAAAAATTATTAAGGGCGGGGACCATGCCGGCCACGACTACACAAGGGTAAAAAATTGTCGGGTCCTCGCTAGGTTCAAAATATCGATTATCACAAACTCGCGCGGCCGCGCGAGTTTGTGATAATCGGGGTAAAGGAATTTTTCCAAACAAAAACCCAGTAGTACAGCTATGCTGACTACTGGGTTGGTCTGCGGGAGGAAAGAATCCTATTTCGAGTTGATTCTCAAGGAATGAAATTCAAGATCCTTGAATTTCATGAAGGTTTCTGTGATACAACCTTCGAAATGAACGACAATAATATTCCTGGTGAAGCCTTTTTCCACTCTTGGATCAATAATCTTCGTGACTAGACCAAGAGTGTGGAATGGAGGACCATATCGGCCATTAGCATAAACTACTTGGCCAATCCGGGCTTCAAGGGGTCCTTCCCTATACCCAATAATAATTTTGCCTCCACTTTCAATCGTCGGAAGAACAATAAGGTAGTCGCCTTTCGTTAACTCTTCCATCTTTTCTTTGTCAAAAGACCAAGAACTTTCAGAATTTTTGTCACGAAAGGCTAAATACAAGATTTCTTGAAGATCGGCAGGATCTTCAATCAATCTCTGCATTGTTTCAGTTGACAAGTTGGGGAGATTCTCCGCGATCCGAGAAATGAACTTCGCTGTCTGCTTATTCATGGCGGTTTTTCCTTTCAAGAGGTTTTCGCCAATTTTTTGACTAGAGGGCAAACCACAGTGGTCACCATAGCCTTTATCTACCTATAATTATACACCCATTAGGTCATTTTGTCAAATTTTTAGCTGAGAGGGTATTTTAATTTCAAACCTTTTATTCCCCTAACTTTAAAAGGCTAAAAACCAAGGTTTTTGTCTGGAGACTTAGTTTGACAGGGTAGGGGGTTTTTGTTAGGATACCGAGAGCTCACTGTGGCTAAAACATTGGACTTAAAGCCAATGTTCGCCCGAACAAATCCTCGGGGATTTGTTTTAGGGGCTGTTTTTAATTAATATGGCTAAAACTTCTGTTATCGCTCGTTCGAAAAAGTCTCCGAAATTTGCCTCTCGGCTAGTTCGACGTTGTTTTCGTTGCGGTCGTAAACACGGCTATATGCGTGATTTTGATTTATGTCGAATTTGTTTTCGGGAATTAGCCAACGAGGGTAAAGTGCCCGGTATCCGTAAGTCTTCATGGTAGTTTGTCTACTTAATTATTATGGTCAGCGATCCTATTTCTAATTTATTAATTGCCCTAAAAAATGGTGCTAAAGCTGGTAAAGCCACGATTGTTTTGCCATCTTCCAATTTAAAATACACTATCGCTAAATTACTGGAACGAGAAGGCTATTTAAAAAATGTGACTAAGCGAGGTAAAAAAGTAAAAAAGTTTTTAGCTTGTGACCCGGTTTATTTAAGTAACAAAAAACCTAAACTCCAAGTTGTTAAAAGAGTGTCTAAGCCATCCTGTCGAATTTATATTAAGTCAGATAAGATTTTTTCGGTTCGGAATGGTTTTGGTTTAGCGGTTTTCTCTACTCCCAAGGGTTTACTAACTGATCGCGAAGCTCGGAAGGAAAAAGTGGGGGGAGAATTAATGTTTAAAGTTTGGTAGCCATTTTTAATTTTACATTTTTAATTTATTATCATGTCCCGAATTGGTAAACAAGAAATCATCATTCCCGAAAAAGTCACGGTTAGTCAGACTGATGGTTTTTTGACTGTCACTGGCCCGTTGGGGGAATTAAAACGATTTTTCAAACCAGAAATTGTTATTACCATTGCTGATGGAAAAATTACTCTTGCTCCCCTGAAGGCCACTAAACAAGCTAGCGCTTTGTGGGGCACTTATGGTTCTCATTTACAAAATATGATCGAAGGGGTGACTAAAGGCTTTACTAAAACTTTATTGATTGAAGGTGTTGGTTATCGTTATGCGGTTAATGGTTCAAAAGTGGTTTTGAATATTGGTTTTTCTCATCCAGTGGAAATTGATATTCCTGCTGGCTTAAAGGTGGAAGTGCTTAAGGCCGAGATGAAAATTTCTGGTTTTGATAAAGAATTGGTTGGCGGTTTTACCGCCAAAATCCGTTCTCAAAAAAGTGTTGAACCTTATAAAGGTAAAGGTATTCGTTATATCAATGAAATTGTTCATCGTAAACAAGGTAAGAAAGCTAGTACTTAATTCACCCTCCTAAATTTTTATCAAAATGAAAAATTACCAACAAAACCAAATAATGTCCACCAACGCTAATTTGCTTGTCGACCGCTTTAGTAGTAAAAACTTTGGAAGGTAAATATGAAAACCACTCTCGAAAAAAGACTTAGACGTCATCGCCGAATTCGTATGAAAATCACCGGCACTAGCAAGCGACCTCGCTTAGCGGTTTTTCGATCGAATCGTTTTATTTATGCTCAATTAATTGATGATGTTAAACGTCAAACTTTAGCTTCTACTGATGATAAAACTTTAGTTGAAAAAAAGGCCATTAAAGATCAAGCTTTTGCTAAAGTTAATCGAGCTAACTTAGCCGGTCAAGCTTTAGCTAAATTAGCTTTAGCCAAGAAGATTAAGCAAGTTACTTTTGATCGAGGTGGTTATCGTTTTACTGGCCGAGTTAAAGCTTTAGCGGAAGGGGCTCGAGCTGGTGGTTTGGAATTTTAAAATTATATGACTGATCATAAACCAAAAACTAATAATTCAACGAATAGTCCTTCTAATCGAGGGGCTCAGAATCGACCAGGTGGTCGGGGTGGGGCTCGAGGCGGTCGCCGACCGGGAGCCGATCGACCAAAACCAGAATTTGATCACAAAGTGATTGATGTTCGTCGAGTCGCTCGAGTCGTCGCTGGCGGTCGCCGATTTTCTTTTTCGGTGGTTTTGTTAGCGGGAAATAAAAAAGGTAAAGTTGGTGTTGGCTTAGGCAAAGCCGGCGATACTTCACTAGCCATTGCTAAAGCGATGAATAACGCCATTAAGAATATGATTACTATCCCACTAACTAAAACTAATTCTATTGCTCACGAAGTTGAAGCTAAATTTGGTTCTTCTCGTCTTAGTATTCAACCAGCCCCGAAGCGAGGAATGGTGGCCGGATCGGCTACTCGTCTAATTTTAGAATTAGGGGGAGTAAAAGATGTTAATGCTAAAATTTTATCTAAAAGTAAAAATAAGTTAAACTTATCTCGAGCGACTATTTTGGCTTTATCTAAACTTTCGACTCAGAAATAAAATTATGCAAATTCACGATTTAAAACGAAAAAATAAACAAAAAAGCCAACGTCAAATTGGTCGGGGTGGCAAACGTGGAACGACTTCTGGTCGAGGGACTAAAGGTCAAAAAGCTCGAGCGGGTCGAAAATTGCGACCAGAAATGCGAGATATTATCAAGAAATTACCGAAACTGCGTGGTTATAAAATGTCGTCTAATCCTTTAGACGCCTACCCTTTGTCTTTAGGCGTTTTGAATAATAAATTTGAAGCGGGAGAAGAAATTTCTTTGGAGACTTTAAAGGCTAAGGGTCTGATTGAAACCCGTAAGGGGAAATTGCCAGTAGTAAAAGTTTTAGCCAATGGTCCTTTAGCTAAAGGTTTAATCATTAAAGGTCTAGCCATTTCGGCTAACGCTAAAGCTAAAATTGAAAAAATGGGTGGTCAAGTACTCTAAATAATTATGGAAATTTTTTTTACTAAATTAAAATTAATTTTTGCGGATCGCAATCTCTCTCGACGACTTCTTTTCTTGATCCTTATTTTAGCTTTGACTCGATTAGGTTCAGCTATTCCGATGCCGGGGATTGATCGATTACAATTGGCCCGAGTTTTTGCCGGTGATCAATTTTTAGGCTTTTTGGATATCTTTGCTGGTGGTGGTTTATCTAGTCTGTCGATTATGATGCTTGGAGTAGGACCTTTTATTACCGCTTCGATTATTATTCAGCTTTTGACTCTTATTTTTCCAGCGATCAAACAGCTCTACCATGAGGAAGGAGAGGCTGGTCGTCGAAAAGTCGCTCAGTATTCTCGGCTCTTAACTATTCCATTGGCAGTTTTTCAATCTGTTGGTTTGATGGTTTTACTTCAGAGTCGGGGTTTAGTTTTGAGTCTGACTTCCTTTGAAAAAGTAACTAGTATTATCGTAGTCGTGGCCGGTTCTATTCTTTTAATGTGGCTAGGTGAATTAATTTCTGAATACGGAATTGGTAATGGAGTGTCTTTGATTATTTTTGCTGGTATTGTCGCCCAGTTGCCATCTCTTCTATCCCAGCTCGCAGTTACTTTTGATGTTTCGCAAATCCCACTATATCTCGCTTTTGTAGTCATTGCTTTAGTGGCTTTGGCTTTAGTGGTGTTTATTACTGAAGCGGAAAGACCGATTCCGATTACCTATGCCAAACGAATGCGCGGGATGAAAATGTATGGCGGGATGTCGACTTACTTACCAATTCGAGTTAATAATGCCGGAGTGATGCCGATTATCTTTGCTTTATCAATTTTGCTTTTTCCCCAAATGGTTGCCAATTTTTTAACTAATTCCAGTATCCCTATTCTCCAGGTAATTTCCACATCACTATTATCCTTTATGAATCAAACTTGGTTGTATGGCTCGTTCTATTTTTTGTTGGTGTTTGTCTTTACTTATTTTTATTCAGCGGTTACTTTTGATCCCGAAGCGATTGCCACTAATTTACAAAAAAACGGCGCTTTTATCCCCGGTGTTCGACCCGGCAAATCAACCGCTATTTATATCTCGACTATTTTGACTCGTTTGACTTTAGTCGGAGCGCTCTTTCTCGGTTTGATCGCTCTTTTGCCAATTGTTTTAAGAGCTTTGACCGATATTTCGGCTTTAGCGATTGGGGGCACGAGTCTTTTGATTGTTGTTTCGGTAGCTCTAGATTTCGTCAAACAAATTGAAGCGCAAATTACCATGCGCGAGTACTAAAAACGCGGACTTTCGCGGACTAGACGCGGATAAGACCTCCCTTCGCTAAAGCTACGGAAAGGCAAAGCGCGGATTGTCACAGATAAAACGCAGATAAAAACCCAGCCCTATGGAGTAGCTTGCTATACTCCATAGGGCTGGGTTTGTTTTTAAGCTGTCTTTATGGCATTATCTCTTTATGCCTAATGAACTTCAAGCTTTTATTTTCATCGGTCGCTCTGGTTGTGGTAAGGGAACACAAGCTAGCCTTTTGTCTGATTATTTAAAGCAGATAGGGGTCGTCAGCGATCAGCACCCTTTATTCTATCTAGAATCAGGTGAAAAATTTCGCCAATTTATTAAAGGTTATAGTCATTCTAGTCGTTTAGCTAAAGTGGTAATGAATTCAGGCGCTCGTCAGCCTGATTTTCTAGCCGTTTGGAATTGGAGCCATATTTTAGTCGAAAATTTAATGGGCGATGAACATATTATTTTTGATGGCACACCTCGTTCGTTGTTAGAAGCCAAGGCTCTGGAAACCGCCCTCACTTTTTATGGTTTTAGTCAGAAAACGGTCATTTATTTGAATGTCTCTAATGAATGGTCAAGCAAACGCTTACTAGATCGAGGTCGAACTGATGATCAGGCTCTGGCGGATATTACCAAACGTTTAGCCTGGTTTGAGACTGACGTTTTACCAGCAGTGGATTTTTATCGCCAAAATTCAGCTTACCGTTTTATCGAACTTAATGGTGAGCAAAGTATTGAAACCATTCATCAAGATTTGATTAAGGCTTTATGATTAGTACCAAATCAAAATTAGATATTGAAAAATTGCGTGAGGGGGGGAAAATATTAGCAACGATTTTAGGAGAATTAAAAAAAGCGGTGGCTCCTGGAGTTAAAACTAGTGATTTAGATACCCTCGCTTATCGCCTGATCATTAAAGCTGGCGCTAAACCAGCCTTTCTTCATTATCGACCTGAAGGGGCCAAGAGCGATTATCCAGCTTCACTTTGTGTTTCTATTAATGAAGAAATCGTTCATGGTTTGCCGGGAAAACGAGTGCTTAAAGTAGGGGATTTAGTGACCTTAGATTTAGGCTTGGAATACAAAGGTCTCTTTACTGATATGGCGATCACCGTTGGAGTTGGAAAAATTAAAGTCGAGGATAAGAAATTATTAGCAGTGACCGCTCAGGCTTTAGCGGTTGGTATCGCGACTGCTGGTCCGGGGAAAACCACTGGGGATATTGGATCAGCGATTGAGAAATTTGTTAAAAAACAAGGTTTTACAATCATCAAAGGTCTAGCAGGTCATGGAGTGGGTTATGCTCCCCATGAAGAGCCTTATGTGCCCAATTATGGCCATCGAGGCGGAGGAGAGAAGCTTATCCCAGGGCTAGTCTTAGCTTTAGAGCCGATGGTTTCGACTGGTTCTAGTGCAATCAAACTTTTGGCGGATGATTGGACTTATATTACTCGTGATAAAAGTCCCAATGCCCATTTTGAAAAGACGATTGTCATTACTGAAACTGGGGTGGAGATTTTAACTTAATTATTAATCAATCCAGTCAAAATTTTTGACTAAAAATTTTGACTGGATTTAAATTTAAAAATTTATGCAAGCAAAAGAAGAAAAAACTTATTTGATGATTAAACCGGATGGCGTCCGCAAGGGTTTGATTGGGGAGATTATTCGTCGCTTAGAACAACGAGATTTAAAAGTGGTGGCTCTGCAGATGGTTCGTCCCAGCCGAGAAGAAATCGATCAACATTATCCTAAAGATGAAACTTGGATCAAACGTTTAGGTTCCAAATCGATGGCGACTTATCTTAAATATAATTTAGATCCGATTAAGGAAGTTGGGACGAGTGATGAATTAGTTATCGGCCAAATGGTTCGGGAGTGGTTGGTCGATTATATGACTTCCGCGCCGGTGGTTAAAGTCGTGATTCAAGGGATTCATGCGGTCGAAGTAGTGCGAAAGATTGTTGGTCAGACTATTCCCTCTAACGCTGAAATGGGCACTATTCGAGGTGATTTTTCAATTGATTCACCGCTTTTGGCTAATCAGGAAAAACGAGCGGTAATGAATCTGGTTCACGCTTCCGAAACAGCCGAAGAGGCTCTTCATGAAATCAAACATTGGTTTGGGACTGAAACACCAATTTGTGATTACAAGCGCTTTGGTGTTGATGAATAATCTCTGTCGACTTTAATAGACCAAACATTTTACTAATATATTTTTAAGATGTATAATTTTAAAAGGTGGCTTTTATCAAATTAAAAATATTTATGAAAAAATTTCTTTTAGGTTTAGTTATTGGTTTATTAATTTTGCCTACTGTTTCTTCAGCTCAAATTCAAGGAGATGTTAATCCTAATTTAACACCAGCTTGTGTTTCTATTACTCATAATCTCGCTTATCGTTCTACTGGTAGAGATGTTTTTACTTTACAAGATTTTCTTCAAAATCAAGCTTATCTTAATTCCGAACCTACTGGTTTTTTTGGTTTATTGACTCAATCTGCTGTCAAATCTTTTCAATCTGCTAGTGGAATTTTAAATAGTGGATATGTAGGGCCAATTACTCGAGCTAGAATTAATGCTTTATCTTGTGCTTCCAACATCACCCCTACTCCTAACCCAATTCCAAGTAGCGATGGTTGTGCTAATGGGGCGATGTTTAGCTCGATCACTGGTCGAGCATGTACTGATATCCCTATTACTGTTCGTGGTTGTGTTCCTGGCGGTATGTTTAGCGCTACTACTGGTGAGCCTTGTCCAAATAACACTGGCAATATCACCCTCAATTCCGTTTCTGGGCCGAGTTCTCTTGAAATTGGTCAGACTGGAACTTGGAGGATTAGTGTTAATGCCCCAGCCGGTAGTAATCTAACTTATCGAGTGGCTTGGGGTGAGATGGATGGTTATATGGGGTCTTCCGCTAGACCTTTAAGTCCAGACTTAATTAATCAAACTGGAACTTTCTCTCATTCTTATTCTGGTTCTGGTACTTATAACGTCAGGTTTTGGGTCTATGACGAATCAAGACCTAATATTAGCCAAGCTGAAACTACTCTGACTGTCGTGGTAAAGGAGCGTTCAGGTATCGATGGTTGCGCCCCTGGTGATATGTTCAGTTCCACTACTGGAGCACCCTGTCCTTCTCGTCCTATTCCAATTCCAAATGTTTCTGCTCCAACGGTAAATCTGTCAGTAAATCCTAGTCTGATTATTTCAGATGGTAAACCTGGAACCGTAACTCTCTCTTGGTCTTCAAGATATGCAACTTATTGTAATTTTGAAAAACAAACCTTGGCAACTTCAGGTTCTATGTCTCTCTCATTATCATCAACAGCAACTTACAATATATCCTGTACTGGTCGGGGAGGTACTACATCCTCAAATCCTGTTACGGCGGTATTTCAATTAACCGGGCAATCTACTATTCCAGTTATTGCCAATCCTTCTGCTACTATAGATCAAAACTCTCTAACATCATCTTCTAATAGACCAACATTAACTGGGTATGCTTATAATACAGTTAAGCCATTTGGCATCTCAATAAGTAATAATGGTGGAAAGATATGGGGTAGTGGCGATATTGTGATCAGAAATAATAGATGGTCAACTACCATTAATCAGGAACTTCCTTCTGGCACTTATCAAGTTCAGGTCTACTCTAACAATGTTTTACTTACCAGTGGGACGCTTACAATAAATCCGACTTGCTCTCTAACATCCAATAAGAATTCATATAATTTAGGAGAAACAATTATATATTCTTGGACAAGTCAAAATGCTACATATGCAGCTTGGCAACAGGATACTTCAGGAAGAGATCATCTTTGGTTACCTGGAGATAAACTATCTGCAAATGGCTCACAACAAGTAACGGCAAGTGTTATTGGGAATCCATCAGTAACTCTTTTAGTTGGCGGTTACGATAATAGTAGTGGAACATGTAGTAAGACGATTAATATCGTTTCATCTACTTCTAATAACTAAGAAAAACTTGACGATAAGTAAAGCTTTGTTTTCTATCAGTGGTTTTACTTGTGCTCAATTGCTGACTGGTTATAATCAGATTAGACGACCGATAATATTATTCTGAACAAAATATTTTTTTAGGGAGTCTTATATCGGCGAGCATTATGGTGTTTCGTTTGCGGACACCCACCTAGTCTTTTTCTAGGGTAATAATTCGGTCGTCTAATCAATCAACCGTTCCTTAGCTGTTAATTTATGGCTAATTAGGAACGGTTTTTTGAGTCCTAGATTTAAATCTGTTAGAATATAGTTATGTCTAATAACCTTAAAACTGTGGCGACGACTTCGTCTCATAGTCTAAAAATTTCTTTCTTAGGTGGAACGGAGATGGTCACAGGCTCCAATTTTTTATTAGCCGAGTCTAAGCCTGATGGTCAGAAATTTTTAATTGATTGTGGTTTAATTCAAGGGACCAAAAAAGATGAAGAAAAAAATCATGATCCTTTTCCTTATGATCCCAAAGCCATAAGTGCTCTCTTTATTACTCACGCTCACTTAGATCATATCGGTCGAATTCCGAAGTTAGTTAAAGACGGGTTTAGAGGGCCGATTTATTCCACTCCGCCGACTCGAGATATTGCTCATATTTCCCTGAAAGATAGTTTAGGATTTTTAGAACGAGATGCTGAAGATGGCAAACAAGAACTTTTATTTACTGAAGCGGATATTAAACAAGCCATGAGTCAATGGAAAGTTTTTGGCTATCACGAACCAATCGTCCTCGGTGATTTTACGGTAGTTTTCCGAGATTCAGGCCATATTCTTGGTTCAGCCATGGTGGAATTTAATTACCAAGGTAAAAAAATTGTTTTTTCTGGTGATCTGGGAAATTCGCCGTCACCACTTTTACCCGATACCGAAGCTATTACTGATGCTGATTATTTAATTATTGAAAGTGTCTATGGTGATCGGAATCATGAAGATCGCTCTGAACGACGCCAACGCTTAGAAGATGTGATTGAAGAAACTATGCGCCGAGGGGGAACTTTGATGATCCCCGCTTTTTCAATCGAACGGACCCAAGAGCTACTTTATGAAATTGAAAATATGATGGAGAATTCTCGTATTCCTCTCGTTCCAGTCTTTCTTGATTCGCCGATGGCGATTGCGGTGACCAAAGTTTATCGTGATTATCCGGAATATTTTAATAAGGATGCCAATGAAATCCGACGACTAGGCGATGGATTGTTTCATTTTCCTCAACTACATATCACCTTAACTTCCAATGAATCTAAAGCCATTTTAGAAACTACTCCGCGAAAAATTATTATCGCTGGTTCAGGAATGTCGAATGGTGGTCGGATTATTCATCATGAGAAAAATTATTTACCCGATACAAAAAGCACTTTGCTTTTAGCTGGTTATCAGGGGCTTGGGACTTTGGGCCGAGTGATTCAAGATGGGACTAATCCGGTTAAAATTTTAGGTGAGTCCGTACCAGTGCGAGCGCATTTAGAAAATATCCGAGGTTATTCGGCTCACAAAGATTCGGATCATTTATTAGAATTTGTGAAAGGAACAGCCGATACAGTCAAAAAAGTTTTTGTCTGTATGGGAGAATTAAAATCGTCGCTATTTTTAACCCAACGAATTAGAGATTACCTTGGTGTAGAAGCAGTGGTCCCTAAAGCCGGCGAAACGATTGAAATTAAAATCTAAAACTTTTGCTTTTTCCATTTAAGGCGTTAAGATGAGAATTATCAATTTAAAAACTGATTTTGATGGAACCATTAACTAACGAGGCTCGCAATCAACATTTGAAAGTTAAAATCTGTGTTTCTGGGACGGCTGACACGGCTAATTTTAACGATAATATTTTAACTATTGCCAAAGAAGTCGGAGCCGAAATCGCCCGCCAAGGGGCGGTGATTGTCACTGGTGCGACGACCGGTTTTCCTTTGTGGTCTGCTCGAGGGGCCAAGGAAGCGGGAGGCTTTTCGATTGGCCTATCACCAGCCGAAACTGAAGGTCAACATATTAAAGAGTGGAAATTACCGCTCGAGTATATGGATGTCATTATTTATACTGGTCAAGGTTTTCCGGGGCGGGATATTCTCCTGACTCGAACTAGTGATGCGATTATCATCGGTCCAGGGCGAATTGGCACTTTTCATGAATTTACAGTCGCTTTTGAAGATAATAAACCACTTGGGGTCTTGGAGGGGGATTGGTTGACGGATGATATTATTAAAGATATTTTAGCCAATGCTCATCGTCCGAATGAGATGGTCATTTTTGATGCTGACCCGAAAAAATTGGTAGCCAAATTAATCGAAATGGTTAAAGCGAGGAAGATTAAGTAGACTAATTTTAATTTGAAAATACTCAATTTAATTAAACCAAAAAATCCGACATAAATTATGTCGGATTTTTTGGTTAATATGGTGGAAGTGGCGAGAATCGAACTCGCGTCCAAACAACTTTCCAGTGAACATCTATAGGTTTAGGACGCTTAATTTGTTTAAAGATTAAAGCTCTAAAGCGACCGAAAAACTTTAATCTCGAGCTTCTAAGTTTAGGCGCTATCAGCGAAGCAGTTGATTTTGCCGATCTCGACCGCGAAAGCGCTTAATTCAATTCGTCGAGAAAAAATTGAATTAAACGTCGCTTAGGCTAAAGCGTAAGCGGAAGTAAAGTAAGGACTTACGATACTCTTGCCAGAATTGGTGGCATTTGCGTTTTTCTAATAGATTTTACGAGACAATTAGAATCCTCGACCTACATTCAAAAGAAGAGTTACCTGTCTAAACCGATCACTCCCGTATGAATAGTATATAGGGAATAGTATTTAGTATATAGTTTGAATTGGTATGTCGTATTTAGCAAATAGTATATAAAAATACTATTTACTTTGGACAGATTTACTTAATCCTGTAATTAGTCGACCAACTGTGGCCATTTAAGATTCAAATTTGTCATAAGATTCATTCTTAAGATAACTCAAATCTCGAGCAATCAATAGTTGATTTTCTAATTCTAAAATTGAGCCTCTGGCAATACTATAGAAATGACTTTTTTCTAAAGCACTATTACGACCAAAACCTTCAGCAATATTAGATGAGACAGAAACGACACAACGTCGGATTTGATTGGTTAGAGCATACTTCTCATCATCAGGAAACTTTTTCGTGATTAAGTAAGTCATCAAGACTAATTTATGAGCTTCTTGCCATGCAATCAAATCTTTAAAATTTTTTATTGTTGTCATATCTATATACCATCTACTATATACAACATACTACTCCTTTATCTTTTCAAAGTTCGTCCCAAGTCTCGCTCTAAATCGTGTTTCTTAATATCTTCGCGTTTATCGTATTTTTTCTTTCCGCGAGCTAAGGCGATTTTAAGCTTGATCTTGTTCCCATTATTATACACTGAAATAGGGATAATTGTCAAGCCTTTTTGTTCCCCTTTGGTGGCTAATTCCTTAATCTCTTTTTTACTTAAAAGTAGTCGACGGGGACGAGTTGGATCATAATCGGCTGGAGTATTACTAGCTTGATAGGGGGGAATAGTAGCCCCGACTAAAAAAGCTTCTCCCCCTCGAATTAAAACTCTTGAACCATCAAGAGAGCCTTGACCCTTTTTCAAAGATTTAACCTCTAAACCAATCAAGCTTAAACCAGCCTCGTAAGTTTCCAGGATTTCGTAATTTAAATGAAATTTTTTGTTCTCCACTAAGGACATCTTCTTTAATATATCATAGCTAAATCAGAATGTCTGAAAATCTACTACCGGGCTGACCCGGCAGTGAATATTGCAATAGTTTATTTAACACCGTCGCTCTGAAAGGTGATAGCAATATCTACTACCGGGTTGACTTTAACCCTTTTTACCCTTAGAATGAGTAAAAGTTACTAATATTTATTTTGAAACATCGCGTCCGTATCAATCATGAAATTCGTGCTAAAGAACTCCGGGTTATTGATGATCAGGACGATAATTTAGGAGTTTTAACTTTGGATCAAGCCCTTGATATTGCCGAAGATCGTGGTCTAGATTTAATTGAAATTTCTCCCGAAGCCGTCCCACCGGTAGCTAAAATTATGGACTATGGCAAATGGCAGTATATCCAAGACCGTAAATCCCGAGAAGCTCGTTCTAAAACTCATATTACTGAGACTAAATCACTCCAAGTTAAGATTGGTACTGGTGACCATGATTTGGAAATGAAAGCTAAAAAGGCCTCAGAATTTCTCAAAGAAGGTCACCGAGTCAAGATTAATCTCTTTTTACCTGGTCGGTCTAAATACCTTGAACCTCGTTTTCTTCAGGAACGTTTAGAGCGATTACTTCGTCTGGTGAGTGAGAATTACAGAGTAGCTGAACCGGCTCAAAAAAGCCACAAAGGTTTAACTATTGTCATTGAACGAGATTGAAGCAAACGGGAAGATGGTCTTATCCCTCCTTCGCCAGCGCTTAAATAAGGATAGTAGACCCCCACACCAATCCTGGCATAGTTTTTGACACTATTTTGTTCTCTAGTTCTCCTATTTATCTTTAGAATATCTAACTAGAGAGACTACTTTATAAAAACAAAAGTGTGATGTCAGAATTGGTCGTGGGGGTAGACTCCCACACCAATCAAGATTTAAACTCTTTTTTTGAAAAATAATTTTAAGCTTAAGTTTAATCTCCTGAAATCTTTAGTTAGCCTATCTCAATTTAGAGTTTTTTAAAAAGATATCTCGATTGGTGTAGGGGGTAGACATTCGCCTTTTTTCGTGTATATTAAGATAGCTTATGAAAACAAACAAGTCGTACACTAAAAGATTGAAAATTACCAAAAATGGCAAGCTGGTTGCCCGTAGACCCGGTAAAAATCATTTTAATGCTAAATCTTCTAGCCAATCTCAAATGGCTGGTAGACGTTCGGTTATTTTTAAAATGAAAAATAAAGACCGTAGTAAATTCTTGCCTCATTAATCTAAAAATATGCCCCGAGTTAAACGAGGAACAATTTCCCTTAAACGACGCCGAAATGTTTTAAAAAAAGTCAAAGGCTATCGTTTTGGTCGTAGCAATAAGGAACGTGAAGCTAAAGTCGCCATTGTTAAAGCTGGTGTTCATGCTTTTAATGATCGTCGAGATAAGAAAGGTAATTTCCGCCGATTGTGGCAAACTCAAATTTCCGCTGGTTCAACTCAATCGGGAGTTTCTTACAGTAAATTAATGGGTGACCTTAAGAAACAAAATATCTCTTTAAATCGCAAAGTTCTGGCTGAAATTGCCCAAAGCGCGCCTGACACTTTCGCTAAATTGATTACCAAGGCTCAAGGTTAAATAAGGGAACATAAGGGAACACTTACCCCGCCCTATGGAGTATAGCAAGCTACTCCATAGGGCGGGGATTTTAGTTTGGAATTTTTTACTTACTCACAAAAAACAACTGCCGAGACGGTTGTGGTCCATAAACCATTTTTATTTCCTTCGGCTGATTGAACATTGTTAGTCGTTTTAAAAATATGACCGCTAGCTTTGTAGATTTGTTCCCTTTCTTCCCAAGCTTGATCGGGATCAAATTCAACTCCCAGCGTGGTGGCTAACATGGTGGCGGCTAGATCTTCGGCGTATTCTCCGGCTTTTTTAGCATTTTCACCGTAACTATGATGTTCGGAAATATAGCCATAGTGAGTATTGTCTTTAGGTAAGGCAATACCAATAGCTGAAGAAACTAAACGATTAGGTTCGTCAGTTTCATTTCTAGCCATGACACAAAAAGTGATTTGACCGGGTTTGAGAAATTTTACCCCCTCATTTTTTGTTAACATTTTACAATTTGGTGGCAAAATACTCGAAACATAAACTAAATTACATTTTTCAATCCCAGCATTTCTCAAGGCTGATTCGAATGAAGCTAACTTATCTTTGTGGACACCAACTCCTTTAGTCAGAAAAGCCTTTTTGGGTACTTCCATGTTTTAAATTAATTAAAATTATTAAATAATACAGCTATTCTAAGTTTATTTTTCACCATTGGCAACTAGTTTGCTTGGATTGATTGATAAAATCTAAAACTTGTTGACAGATAGTGACCAGGTCTTGACTCTGAGAAAGAACATGATCAGAACCGGGCAAGATTGTTAGTTTGATATTTTTATTTTGTTTGGTTAATAATTCAGACAACCAAATACTTTGATTGACGGGAATAGTTTTATCGGCATCACCAGCAAACAGGATAACTTTTTGAGTCGTAATTTTAGCAAGACGCACATCCAGTGAGGCTCGATCAAATAAGAGTTGATTTTTAGAATTAGGTAAGCCGTTAAAATAAGTATTGAAAATAGAATTTTGATAATGTTTTAATAATCCTTCCCAATCAGTGACGCCAGCAATGGAAATTACTCCGGTAAAAATATCAGGTTTTGCTCCCAAAGTCCGGAGCGCTAAATAGCCACCATAACTATTACCAATTAAATAAATTTCACTCGGTTGATAATTTTGTTTTAGTTCAGCCACCGCTGTTAAAACTTTATCGACATCTATTTTACCGACCTGTTTAATAATCGTTCCCGCATAATGCCGGCCATAACCATAAGAGCCTGGATAATCGATTTTTGCTACCACCGCCCCAGAACCAGCTAACTCTTCTAAAAGCCAATCATAGGGCGCATAACTAGCTAGTGGTGAATAATTGAGGGCAATCTGGCGATAAGGTCCACCGTGGAGCCAAATCACTAGTGGTCGGCCAGTTTTAGGACTAGTTGTTGTTCGCCAAATAACAGCGTTTTGACCGGCTATTTTGAGAGGTTGCCGGAGGAGTTTTATTTCTGACCGGCTAGTTTGGTTTAAATTGAAATTAGTGATTTTGTTTGCTTGAGGATCATAACGACGAATTATTTGACGATTGTTTTGCAATTCGGCAAATAAAAGATAATCACCAGAGCGAGTTAAATAATCACCGCTAGAAATATTGGGGGCTATTTTTTTTAACTCGCCAGTGTTTAATTGATAACGATACAGATTCCAATCTAAAGGTGATTCCCGATTAGCGATAAAATAGATCGTGTCATCATCCCAAATTAAAAAATCGGCAACTGAATAATCTTTAGTAATCAATTGGGTGGCTATTAATTTAAAACCACTAGTGATTGGTAATTTAACTTTAAACAAAGTTGGGAAACCTTCACGATCGTCAAGGTAGATGAGAAAATTATTACTGGGAGCAAAAGCCAAGACACGATTTTCTTCAGTTAACAAATCCCAATTAGGAACGATACTGGTCTGACTGAAACGCTTCGGCTGATCAGGGTTTTTTAAATCAAGTAAAACATGTTGGCGTTTTTTTTCAGTGGTGATTTTGGAACTTAGATAATAGGCTAAATAATTTTGATCAGGAGAAAAAATTAAGCGAGAAGCATTCCAAATTTCTGGATAACTATTACGTAAATTTATAAACAGGGGATTGTCACTGAGCTTCTGTTTTTTAAAGCCTAAAGTTTCAGGTGTGATAGTGGTCGTGCCTAAATTTTGGCAACTTAAATTAGCGGTTTGACAGAGCCAGTAATTTTTTATTTCTAAAGCCCCAGTTTGAATCAAGACTTTTTGCTCATCATTTTCCAAAATCCGAGCATAATCAAAACCACTGGCCAAGCTGATTAGGGGTAGGCTAATTAAACTTAAACTTAAAATAAATTGAATCGTGGTTTTTCTTAGCATAAGGTTTTATTATAGCAGATTTTGGAGGCTTATATTCGGTCTATTTTACCAGAACGTTTTTTATGCTATATTCGTCTTAATGACCGAAAAAAATAATGACTCTCTAGAAAAAATTGTTTCGCTCTGCAAACGACGAGGTTTTATTTATCCGTCGTCGGAAATCTATGGCGGTCTGGCTGGCGCTTTTGATTTTGGCCCTCTGGGAGTGGAATTAAAAAATAATCTTAAAAATATTTGGTGGCAAATGTTTGTTCACGACCGAGAAGATATGTATGGTTTGGATGCTAGTATTTTAATGAATTCCAAAGTTTGGGAAGCTTCTGGACATTTAGCTGGTTTTGCTGATCCTTTAGTCGAATGCCAAAAATGTCATTCAAAATTTCGAGCGGATCAGATTGGTTTTCCCGTTGAAAATATGAAAAAAGGTGTATCTGGTTCAACTGTTTTTATTCTTCCTCGATGCCCAAATTGCAACAGTGTTGATGATTGGAATGCCCCAACTATGTTTAATATGATGTTTCAAACAACTATTGGGGCAGAAAAAGATTCATCAGCCACAGTTTATTTACGTCCCGAAACCGCTCAAGGAATTTTTACCGATTTTAAAAATGTTTTAGATTCTTTTCATCCGAAATTACCTTTTGGTATTGCCCAGATTGGCAAAGCTTTTAGGAATGAAATTTCACCCCGTGATTTTGTTTTTCGAGTGCGAGAATTAGAACAAATGGAAATTGAATATTTTGTTCGAGAAGCAGATTGGGTCCAACATTTTGAAACTTGGCGCCAAGCGGTTCATGAATATTTAGCTTTGATCGGGGTCGCCAAAGAAAAAGTTCACGAATTAGAAGTCTCCGATGAAGAGCGAGCTCATTATTCTAAACGAACAATTGATTTTGAATTCGATTACCCTTTTGGTCGGAAAGAGTTGTATGGCTTAGCTTATCGGACTGATTATGATCTAACCCATCATCAGGAAAAAAGTAATCAAGATTTAAATTATTATGATGAAGAGACGAAGGAACATTTTATTCCTCATGTGATTGAACCATCTTTTGGTGTAGAACGAACAGTCTTAGCGGTTTTATTATCTGCCTATCGAGAAGATGAATTAGGAGGAGAAAAACGAAATTATTTAGCTTTTGAACCTCGAGTCGCTCCGATTAAGGTCGCGGTCTTTCCTTTATTAAAAAATAAACCAGATTTAGTCACTAAAGCCCGTTCCGTTTTTTCTTTATTAAAGAAAGATTTAGCCGGTCAAATTATTTTTGATGACAATGGCAACATTGGTAAACGTTATCGTCGTCAAGATGAAATAGGCACTCCGTGGTGTGTGACAATTGATTTTGACACTTTAGATAATGATACGGTTACGGTTCGCGATCGCGATACGGGTGAACAACGACGTCTAGCTATTTCGGAATTAGGGACTTATTTTAGGCAATCTCTTTAAATTAGATAGGGCTTTCTATTTTTGATTTTTAGGTTATAATCAAGCCACTATTGTATGGTCAAAAAACCCAAATTAGACAATAAACTAGCGATTTTACGCCAATTTAGTAGCCAAATTGTTTTGGCGGTTTTAGTGATTGTCATCTTAATTGCCGTTTATGGTGCTTATCAGGAAGAAGCTAAAAAGACCGAAGCCTTGCCTTTATCTGATTTAGTTAGAAAAATCTCAGCCGGAGAAGTGGTCAGTATCACCGTTTCTGGTTCTAATCTTGATATCGTTGATAAAGATACTAAACACTACTCCGCTAAAAAAGAAGCCGAGAGTTCTTTATCTCAAACTTTAATTAATTATGGGGTTAAACCAGAGGCCCTTGATAAATTGTCACTTAAAATTCAAAGTGATACCGGCTCTAGTTTTTGGTTGATGACTTTTTTGCCGATTGTTGCCCCGATTATTTTTATTTTAATTTTCTTTTGGTACTTATCGCGTCAAGTCAAAGGGGCGGGAGTCCAAGCTCTATCTTTCGGTCAATCCAAAGCTCGGATTATTTATCCTGATGATTCTGGTCAAAAAGTGACTTTTGCTGATGTGGCGGGGGTGAAAGAAGCTAAAGAAGAATTAACTGAAATTGTTGATTTTCTGCGTAATCCGAAAAAGTTTTTAGAAATTGGGGCGCGGATTCCTAAGGGGGTACTTTTGATGGGAGCACCGGGAACGGGCAAAACTTTATTAGCTCGAGCGGTGGCGGGTGAGGCTAAAGTGCCATTTTTATATTTATCTGGTTCCGAATTTGTGGAAATGTTTGTTGGAGTGGGAGCTTCTCGAGTGCGAGATTTATTTAATTTGGCTAAAAATGCTGCTCCGGCCATTATCTTTATTGATGAAATTGATGCTATCGGTCGCCATCGTGGTTCGGGTATGGGGGGAGGTAATGACGAACGAGAACAAACCCTTAATCAGATTTTAGTCGAGATGGATGGTTTTGAACCAAATGAAAAATTGATTGTGATGGCGGCGACTAATCGTCCAGATGTCTTAGACCCAGCCTTACTTCGTCCCGGACGTTTTGATCGTCGGGTGGTGCTTGATTCACCTGATTTGAAAGACCGTGAAGCCATTATGACTTTACACGCTAAAAAGAAACCCCTTGGACCGGATGTTAATTTTCGAGTGATTGCTGAACGCACCCCAGGGTTTAGTGGCGCTGATTTAGCTAATGCGATGAACGAAGGAGCTATTTTAGCCGCTCGAGAAAGTCGCAAAGAAATCAGTCAGTATGATTTGATTCGGTCAGTGGAAAAAGTGATGTTGGGGCCAGAACGAAAAAGTCATATCTTATCGGCCAAAGAAAAACGAATTACCGCTTATCATGAAATTGGTCACGCTTTAACGGCTTCGGTTTTGGAATATGCTGATCCGGTTCACAAAGTGTCAATTGTTTCTCGAGGCCATGCCGCTGGTTACACTTTGAAATTGCCGTTTGAAGATCGCAAGTTACAAACTCGCAAAGAATTTATTGATGATCTAGTTGTTTCGATGGGGGGTTATGCTGCCGAGCAATTAGTTTTTAATGATGTTACGACTGGGGCTTCGAATGATATTCAAGTTGCGACCGCTTTAGCTCGAGCGATGGTTACTAAATATGGTATGAGTGAAAAACTGGGACCAGTGGCTTTAGATAATCAAACTAAAATGACCATGTTAGGACCACTTTCTGATGGTGGTATTTCCGAATCAATGTCGGCTCAAATTGATGCTGAAGTTAGTAATCTGATAAAAGTCGCTTCCGCTGAAGCGACCAAAATCATAATTGATCACCGTCAAGCTCTTGATCAAATGTCGGCCGAATTGTTCCGGGTTGAAACTCTCGAACGAGAAGAGTTTGATAAACTTTTGGTTTTAAATGGTTTGAAACCAAAAGTGCAAAAAGAAGACGAAGGGTGGAAAATACTTTAATTACATAGGGTCACCCTATGCATAGGAGATTCCTATGAAAAAGGCGGATAAGTGATTGCTTGTTTACCATCTTAAAGGGCGCATAGCTCAATGGTTAGAGCACCGAGCTTATATCTCGGCGGTTCCAGGTTCGAGTCCTGGTGCGCCCACTATATGAAGATAACTCCAAGATTTATTCAAAGAAGCTGTATTGAGGGTGACAAAATAGATTTAAGACAAGCTAATGCTGTTTTAAAATATAAACCAGATATTATTTTATTTGAGTTACCGTTGGGACGATTAGGACCAAATACCATTTTTAATAATTATCCGGTTAATAAAAAACCATTGAAGAAGGTTACTGAAATTATCAAAAATTTAAGAATAATGTCTAAAAAATATCCATATGCAAAATCAGATATTACTGTATGGAAAAATATTAAAAAATTATGGGCGCAGGGGCATAACGTCTATATTTATAATATTGATACACCAAGTGAATTACGAAAAAAATATTTTAAAAACTTTAAATCAAAATATTCTGAAGCGCATAAAGATTGGTTATTTTGGATCTATTTATATATCAGAGAAATGTATATGAAAAAAAACATTCAGTACATTTTAAAAAATTATAAAGAAAAAAGAAATCCTACTATTGCTGTATTTGTCCAATTAATTCATTGGAAGCATATTCAATTTTTATTGAAAAATCCAGATAAACCAAAAATATGGAAATATTATTTTGGTAAATTTTCAAACTTAAAAATAAAGACAATAGATTATGAAATAAAGAATAGAAGTTTATCTTTAGATCACTGGTGGAAAAAGATAAAATTTTACGATCCTTCTAAGATCAAATATTAAAGCTGAAAATGGTGGTTGTATATATTTCATATTTCTCATTTTCTTATTGCAGTGTTTTGCAAAATGCTAGTATATACATAGTAGTACGCTTCGCGTTCGTGATTTATGTGCATAAAGCCGTAAGCTTGCTTTTTTCTGTAGTTATGATATAATGTAAGGGTCAGTAGGTTTGTTCCTATTGATCTCACGATACGGAGTTTCGTATCAATTAGTTATAAAGGAGGAAGACAGATGGTAAATTTGTCAAAAGTCCGCCAGGGTGAAATTGCCTTGGCTATCGTCAAGTTTCACTTGACGAAGAAGGGAGTCTATATTTCGCCGGATAATTCCCGTGAGTTAGGGAATATCGCTAAGGCGATTGGGGTTTCCAATGAGGAGCTTATCCAGTTTGCGAAGCCCCTCATTCAAGAGATTCTCGACAAGAGTTTTTCTTGAGTATCCATCCTTGATCGGAAAACCAGGGTGAAGCTTGAAGCTTCCTAAAAGGGTAATTGTACCTCCCTCAGCTTGAGGCAAGGACAGAACAAGAACCTCTCCCCGTTTTCTGGTTAGTCGCACTTTCCTTAATTGGGGAGTGTGATTTTTTTTATTCGAAATGAATTGGTTTTTTTTGGTTCTCTAATCGTTTGGCGATTAAGGGATATTTTTTTAATTGAGGATCAACAGCAATCATTTTCTGAGCTTCGGATCGAGCCAGTTCCACCATTTTTAAATTTTTCAAGGCTTCCATTCCAAGATCAGATAAACCCCATTGTTTGCCGGCGGATAGGGAACCAGCGCCCCTTAAACTTAAATCCAATTCAGCTAAGTCGAAACCGCTTTTGGCTTTGACCAGAGCTTTTAAACGTTCAACTGAAACCTGACTTTTAGTGTCGCTAAAAATAAAACAGTAGGCTTGATGACTAGAACGTAGGACTCGGCCCCGGAGTTGATGAAGTTGAGCTAAGCCAAAACGTTCGGCTCCTTCGATCGCGATGACAGTCGCGTTAGGGAAATTGACTCCGACTTCGATGACGGAAGTGGAAACTAGAATATTGATTTTACCATTACCAAAATCTGTTAGCACTTGTTCTTTGTCTTTAGGTTTTAATTTACTGTGAAGGAGTCCAATTTCAAATTCGGGAAAAATTTTTTCTTGCAAGCGAATTGCCTCGGTCTTCGCGGACTTGACCTCGGCCGCGGACCAAAGCGGACTAGACGCGGAAGTACGCGGACCCTTTGTGGCGTTAGTCGGCGTTAAGTCAGCGTTAGTCAGCGCATCCTCGATGCGGGGACAGATAACGTAGGCTTGCCGGCCGGCCTTAACTTCGGCTCGAATTAATTCGTAAGCGGTGTCTCGTTTGTCGGGTGTTACAATTTCGGTTTTGATGGCTTTTCGGCCGGCCGGCAATTCATCTAAAAGTGATAAATCTAGGTCACCATAAATTGTTAGGGCTAAGGTTCTCGGGATTGGAGTAGCGGTCATCGACAACAAATGCGGGATAGACGCAAACTGACGCGGACTAGACGCGGACTTAGCGGAGCCATCCTCCGGATTTCTAGCAGTGTCATAAACTACTCTTGAGATCTCGACATCACGAGGTCCGAAATTAACCAAAAGAGCTAGACGATATTTTGAGCCTTTTAGATATGTCCAAAGTTGTTTTTCTTCTTTTGCTCCAGTAAAAATTAGAGCTTTTAATTCGATAATGATTTTGTCTTCAATTACAAAATCTGGAACATAGACACCAACTTTTTCTTGTTCATAAATAACTGGAATCTGTTTTTCCCTCTCAAATTTAAGATTTTTTTTCTTAAACTCAATCGCCAAGGCTTTTTGATAAACAATTTCTTTATGTCCTAAGCCAAGTTCTTTTTTTACTTTAAAAATGATTTCTCTAATTTTGTAAGATAAGTCTTCATACAATAGATGGTCAGCAGTCTTGTTGTCCGCGTCAGTCCGCGTTAAGTCAGCGTTGTGTCCGCGTACCAGTTTGGCTCGTTGCATGACGCCGAAGCGGTGTTGTTCATCTATAATCACTAAAGCCAAGTTGCGAAACTTGACGGTTTTTTGAATCAAGGCTTGAGTGCCGACTAAAATGGGAATTTGACCTTCAGCGACCCATTTTAATAATTGCGGTCGAGAAATGTGAGTATGTTCACGGGGTGAGATTTTTGATGGAAATTTTCGACATTCCGAACCGGTTAAGAGTCCGACTTGAACTTTAAGATGTTCAAAATATTTAATAAATGATTCAAAATGTTGGCGAGCTAGGATTTCTGTCGGAGCCATATAGGCTACTTCCAAACCAGCCGAGACCGCGGCAAAAGCGGCGGCGGCCGCCACCATAGTTTTACCCGAGCCGACATCCCCCTCCAAAAGACGAGTCATGGGACGCTCTAATTTAAAATCAGCTAGAATTTCTCCGACACTGCGTTTTTGGGCTTTAGTTAATTTAAAAGGGAAACGATCTAGAAAAAGTTTTAAATCTTTTTGCTTGGGACTAAAACTAAAACTAGGATTAGCTTGGTATTCATTCTTACCAATTAAACGTTCTAGTTGGATGAAAAAAACTTCTTCAAAAGCAAAACGTTTGCGAGCTGATTTGGCATCAGCTTCTTTGTGAGGAGTATGAACCCAAATTAAAGCCGTTTTTAAACTCGGAAGATTAAACTGTTTTAGTAAATTAGCTGGTAAAGGATCGACGATTTGATCTAGGATTTCAGCCGTTAATAATTTTTGGATGTGATAATAAAACCAACCCGAAGTGATACCTCGACTTTCAGAATAAATGGGAATTAATTGTTGATCAAAAATAGCAGTTTTGGTTTCGGAGTTGGTAAAAATTGATTGCTCTTTATTGTACCAAGAAGTATCAGTTCCAATTAAAGGATTGATGAGAGTCAAATTACCATTTCGTTCCGAAATTTTACCTGATAATTGATAATAATTTCCGACAATTAATTTTTTGGCTAAATAGGCTTGATGAAACCAGAGAATTTTTAATTTTCCACTGTCATCAGCGATGGTCGCTTCAGCCATCGGAATTTTTTTAAAGTGAGCTTTTTTGATTTCGGTTTTTAAAACTTGACCGTAGATTATTGCTTCGTCACCATTTTTTAAATCACCTATATTTCTATATTGACCAGATAAATTATAGCGACTAGGTAAATAAAAAAGTAAGTCTCGAACAGTTTTCAATCCTAGTTTG
>Ga0210057_1000727_pt1 | contig 53758 bp, 48 predicted proteins | sample CryGeyCG2114_010_2_FD_183968 | JGI IMG/M metagenome (GOLD analysis project Ga0210057, IMG submission 183968) | Groundwater microbial communities from aquifer - Crystal Geyser CG10_big_fil_rev_8/21/14_0.10 (SPAdes) (version 2) | ecosystem: Environmental > Aquatic > Deep subsurface > Groundwater ...
TCCTCCGGCCCCAATGCCAGGACAGGAAATGGGAGCGGAATTAGCAGGCGGTTTAAATCAATAACTATATGACAAAAAAAAATCCAAACGAATTACACAAAGACACCATTGAGAATTTGGCTCGTCTTTACGAAACCAAATATTTTGGTTCGCTTGAGGATCTTATTAGTGACGAACTGGAAACCACCAAGACCTATATGCTTAATCTGGGATTGACCGCCGAGCAATTAAGGTTTTATCAGGGACGTGCCGAAGGACTGGGAGTGGTTTTATTAAGAATAAAGAAAATACATGATGACGAATTGAAAGAAAACAAGTCAGGATAAGAACATTTAAAACTTATCGGGAAATGGACAAACGTTTGAGAGGTTCAGCTGGCCTCTTAAGGGGATTTTTGTCCATTTCCCGCTTAAGAGACCAGCCGGGCCCCTCAAAAAGGGGCTCGGTTTTATTAACGGACGCCTTTATATCCTTTGAGGTCAGGATCATAAAGAACCAATCCGTAAACATTAACAATTTTATGTCAGATAAAAATCAAACTGGCGCCGAACCGCAGATCAATCCAGACAATCCCACTCCCGATAACAATCAGGAGGGTGCGTTTGACGACTTTGTCGGCAAGGAACAACCAGTAAACCAAATCAAAGCGGGCGTTTCCGACAACGGTAAGGAAAAGCAACCCGCAGAAAAACCAGACGCCGAGGGTAAAGAACCTGAGGGACAATCTGGCGTAGCCGATGACGGAAAATCGGAAAATCCCGAGGACAATAAAAAGCCCGAGGGTGACAAGCTCTTCTGGGGAAAGTTTAAGAGTGCGGATGACGCTAAACACTCTTATGATGAAGCTCAGGCCAAAATTATTGAGCAGGGTAAACAGTTAAACGAACTAAAAACCCAAAACGAGAAAAACGAACAGTTTCTCTCTATGCTCGATAAAGCATTGGTTAAAAAGCCAGAACTAGCCGACCAATTGAAAGCCACGTTGGCCGAAGTGGTTAAGGCTAGCCCAAATACCCCAGAGGATAACGATCAAGATATTGATCAACTGATTGATCGCAAATTAGAGGAACGAGAAAGCAAAGCCAGGACCAAAGCGGATATTGATAGCTGGATCGAAAAACATCCAGACTTCAAAGAGGACACAGAACTGGGTCACAGAATTCTGGATATTATCGAAAAAGACGGTCTACCGTTTAACGCCCGAACTCTGCAACTCGCCTATGATCATGCGACCAAAGACAAACAGACTAAGAAAGCGGCCGATGAAGCGATTAAAAAGGAACAGATCAAGGATCTTGAACGTGAGCAAGCGTCAGCCGTTGGCGGTGGAGAAAGCAACGCTAAAGGCAAAGTCCCCCAAGACAACCCGTTTGACGATCTTGTGGGCGAAGCAATTAACCCAAACAAAGTCCAAGTTTAGCCCTTGTAAGATGTGGGGTCTTTTGCAAGCGGTTGGACTTTAAGTAAACAACCAAAAGTATGCCTGAACCAACACATGTAATAGGCACTCGAACAACTCTGAACATCGAACAGTCCAGACGAATTCCTGACGTGGACGATAAGATATACGTCCTTGAGCCGAACGAATCCCCGTTGACCGCCTTTTTGACTCAAATCGGAAAGATGGTCGATGGCTCGAAATTCAAGGGTATGGCTCTGCAAAAAAGAGTCGTGTATAACCCTGAATTCACCGAGTATGAGGATCAATACTCCGGCGTATGGGACGCAATCAACAACGGTGCTGGATATAGCGACAGTGACACCGCATTGGTAGTGGACGATGCTTCCAAATTCACCAAGTATGACCTCGTCAAAGTGGTCAGAACCGGCGAAATAATGCGGGTAACGTCAATCAACTATTCCACTAAAACCTTGACCGTGACTCGAGGGGCCGGCGCGACTTCAGCCGCGGCCATACTCGACAACGACAACCTGTTGATTATCGGTCCGGCGTTTGAGGAAGGATCAAAGTCTGGGGAGTCCAATACAACTAAATTGTTAAAAGTGACCAACTTCACCCAAATCTTTAAAACAAAGTTTGGGGTAACCGGCACTGAGGACGCTTCAAAGCTTTATCCGGCCGACGCCTCCAAAGACCTCAAATATTTGAGGGCTAAACACGGTATTGAACACGCCAAAAAAATCGAAAGGGCTTATTGGTTCGGTGAGAAAAAGGAAGTCACGGGTCCAGACGGAAAACCGTTGCGTTTGAGTGGCGGAATTTTGGAAGCGATCAACTCTGGTGGCAACGTCCAGGACGAAGCCAGCTCATCGTTGACTGAAACCGAATTCCGAAACTTCTTGAGGGATTACGCCTTCAAATACGGATCAAACGAAAAATACTTCTTCTGTGGAAATATCGTTTTGGCGTATATTGAAGGGTTTGCGGCCGGCAGACTTCAAATCGTTCCGTCAGACAAAAACTACGGCGTTGAAGTCAGAAAATTCCTCTCTTCATTCGGCTCTCTCAACATTATCCGTCACCCGATGTTTGACCAGTCCTATTCCGGCATGGGTGTTGTGCTTGATCTATCAACCGTCAAACACTGTCCTTTGAATGGTAGAGATACCGTTCTGGAAACCAACATCCAGGACAATGACGCTGACGAGGAAGTGGATCAGTATAAAACCGAAACCGGCCTGCAGAGAACCAACTTCGAGAAAAATGCTCTGCTCAAGGGTGTAGCCTAAACCCTTATAATCCCTGACTGCTCCGACCCTCTCGCAAGAGGACGGAGCGGTCGGGATGTGTGAGGATTAACTAACAAGAATTAATCGTATGACCAAATACAATTCGCACATCAAAAATCTGCGTATCACCATTGCTCCGGCCACCCCGATATTCGAGGGTGGACAAAAGGTCGGCGACAAGCAAGGGAAATACGCCACGTTCATGAACGGCCAGTTTGAAACCGATGATAAGGAAATCATCGAAAAACTGGAAAGTTTGCCGACTTATAACGTCGACTTCTGGCGTGCCAGTGACAAGAAAAAAGCTGACGAATCAGACAAAACCGAAACTGACCAGATGACTCCCGACGGCCAGAATGACCAGGTTAAGCTGGAAAACATGACCAAAAAAGAGCTGGTGCTCTTGGCCAAGGAAAAAGACGTTCAAGTCAACGACAAACAAACCAAAGAGGAAATCATCAACCTCTTAAAAGCAAAAGATAACCAATAGACTTTTATGGAAATCACATTAAACAACATAAAAGAATACAAGTCCGAAATCGGCGAGTCCGAGGGAGGAGTTATGTCGGAAATAGAGATCAAGTCCCCAGACGACACCCTGTTTCCCGATATAGAAAGCGATGAAGCAAAATCAGGCGGATTAAAATATCGAAAGATATTCCGCAAAAATTGTCACAAGTCGCTTGATTGGCAAAATGTCGTTTCGTGGGTCAAATCACAGCCGACAAACGCCAAGCTATCAATCGGATTGGGACTTAATCATAAAAGCGATGATGACCCAGATCAGGGAAATATGTCGCCTTTAAGTTCCGAATCGATAATAGCGATATCCTCCGACGGTCCAGACAAACGTCATGTGGTTATTGTCGGCGAGGACTCTTTGGGGAAAAACCAAACTGAAGTATTGGTTCTAAACAACACTGCTGAAGTGTCGGGATCAAAGGTTTTCTCCGAACTGCATGCGGTTTATGTCGAATCAACCGATAAAATCCGAACCGTAGTCATAAAGCAAGGTCAAGACGGCGATTTGCGGGGTTCAATTAACCCGGGCAAAAAGATCAGCTTTTTATGGTTTGAGGGTAGCGATATAGACACCAAGTCCAAAGGAATGAGGCATGGAAACATCCCTGCCGGCGATTGTTTGGGATTATGGTATCGACTGGCATGGCCGGCCGAAACCGAAGCCGTATCTGGCAATTCCATTCAAGTAGCCAGTGAAAGTGAGGTCGAACAATAAACAACAAGACCTATGTCTAAAGAAAAATCACGAAGTTATAAAATCGTGGAAGTCACTAAAGACGACAATCGTCTAATTATTGACGCCCGATTTTACGAAAGCGGTAAAGAGGTCGGCCGTATTAATCATGGCTTCCCGATCGAATTGTCCGACAAGGAAATTGAAACCGAAATCAAAAAGGCCTGTGAGACTTTTTTTTCCGACAAGGAAATTGCCGTAACCGAAAAAGTAAAAGCGGAAAAAGACAAAAAGACACAAGCTAAAATAGACAATCTGGTCGGTAAACAGTCAAAAGTATGAACTTACTCAACATATTCAAAGCCGACGAATCAAAGATCAAGGGTGAATTAACCTTCAAAGTCAGGGATCAATGGGGTCGAACCAAAAAACTCTGGCAAGAGAATTGGCTCGGCAAACTTATCAGGAAAACTCTTGGCGTTGATTTGCAAGGCATCTCATTCTTGGGTCGTTGGACTGATTGGCTGGTGTTCAACAATCTGGTGGTAAACGCCGGGTTGGCCGGCATGGCTTCCCGATGTAACGGCTCCGGCGGTGAATCGGCCTTTACGTATTTGGCCGTTGGCACAGGCACGACCGCTCCGGCGGCCGGCAACACCGCTATGGAAACTGAAATCGTTGACTCGGGGCTTGCCCGAGCGTCAGCGACTGTATCCAGAGTCACCACCTCTGTCACCAATGACACTGCCCAACTGGACAAAACTTGGAATGTAACCGGCACAAAAGCCGTAACCGAAGCTGGGGCGTTTAACGCCGCCTCCAACGGAACAATGCTTGGTCGCCAAACCTTCTCGGCTGTCAACGTGGCCAACGGCGACACCCTGCAGGTCATTTACAAGTTTCAGATGTCCTAACAAAGAGTAATGAAACAGTTTGAAAATATCTCTTTAAATCTTTGTGAGGTCAACAAAGAAGTATTGGTTATACTATGGCCAAAACCTTTCTCAACAAGAAAAACAATGCCAAAAGCACGATTACCGATAACCCGTTAACTTCGGGGTCGACAATATTGAATGTCCAGACTGGCGACGGGGCTAAGTTTCCGAATGCCCCCTTCCACGCCACTCTGTATTCAAGCGATCCGTCCAATGGCGAAATCGTCAAAATAACTGCCAAGTCAACCGATCAGCTTACCATCGAGAGAGCCAAAGAAAACACCACCGCCCAGGAATGGGCTCAAGGCACCAAGCTGGAACTCTTAATAACAGCTCAATTGCTCAACGATTTTCAAACCAGAACCGAAATCGTAGTGGCAACTGACGGCTCGGGTGATTACAACTGCGACGGAACTTCGGACGAGGACGAAATCAACGAAGCTATATCTAATCTGCCGTCCAGCGGAGGTATAGTCCGATTAAAACAAGGAACGTATACCATCGATGGCATTATTGAGATACTTAAAAATGGCGTTACGCTTGAGGGCGAGGGTCCGGCGACTGTTATCAAAGCGGGCAACGCCAGCGAGCTGAACCGATTGATAAGTATCGGCAACGGCGGAACGACCGCTTATTCAGATATCTGCATCAGAAAACTGAAAGTGGACGGCAATCGAGACAATCAAACGTCCGGCAACTCAAGTCCGATCGTGATTTGGGGTGCTTCCGGCTATGAACACAAAAGAATAACCGTTGAGAACTGCTGGCTTACCGGGGCATATTTGGATTGCTTAAAAATTCTTGAATCACAGGAATGTATCATCAAAGGTAATCACTTTTATAATAATACCGGGACGGCCATATTCAACAGCCATGAAAACAACACCATCATCGGAAACGTGTCATACGGCAACGGCTATTTTTACTATGGCAGTGCCTGCAACTACACGACTATCACAGGGAATGTATCCATGGGCGACAGCTATGGAATTTATATCAGCTCGGGCTGGCGGGACGTAGTCAGTGGCAATATCATCGACAGTTTTGCCAATTATGGAATATCCCTCTTTGGATCTCAAAGGGTGTCTGTGAATGGAAATCATGTTTATGGTGGTGCTTACGGAATACTGATCGGCAACAGCTCAAGTATTACCAGATACATATCAATCGTTGGCAATACTCTGGCATGGCAAAGCACCAGAGCGATTGCCATATACGCTGGCAGTGGCGGTTGTGTTATTAACACTGTAAACGGAAATGCAATTTATGGGTCCGGGCAGGAAGCGATTTATATTTACCGATCTTCGTATAACACAATCACCGGCAACGCTATTGACGGAGCCGGCAGATCATCAACAAACAGCTACGACAGTATTGTTTTGACTGACGACGGTGCAACTTACTCCACCTATAACCTGATATCAAGCAATAATATCCAGGCCCAGCAAAGCAGTAAAGCCAGATATCACGTCCGTGAGAATTCTGCCAGTGACGATTATAACCTTGTCATCGGCAATATTTGCAAAGACGGGGTGTCGGGGCAGATATCACTTCAAGGTTCGAATTCCGTAAGAGGAACGAACATACCGTCATCAGGTTAATAACAACCATATGCTTAACATCAGCGACATAGTAAAAAAAAACGAAAAAGACCTTTTGTCGACCGAAAAGACGGAACTTAGACGCAATGTCCGCAATCTTACAATTGAACAAAAACAAAAATTTGCGGGCATTCTTTCTCAATCCGATTCGAATATTGGCGAGGATACGCTTGAGATTAATCCAGATGTTAAAGAACCAGACTGATTATGTTTAATTCATACACCTTCAACCAAACAAGCTTAAACGGCACGGCCGATGGTCAAACATTTCAAAAAGTTTTGACCGAGAGTTTAAGTTTTGCCGACACCGTAGCCAGAGGATCTCAAAGAATTCTATCCGAGACCTTAATTTTAGCTGAAGGAATAATAAACGGAATTGGCAAAGCCATAAGCGATAGCCTGAACATCAGCGAGACTTTAAATAAAACGGTTTCCTATGTAAGAACTTTAACAATTGAAACTATAAACATAATTGATGAACTGAAAAAAAATCCTAAAAAAATCTTAAGCGGAGCAATAACCGTTATCGACAATATAGACCTAAGCACGGCTTTGAGACGGATATTGACCGAGACCATAGGCCTTGCCGACAGTATAAGCCTATCGATTAAAAAGAGCCTGAGTGAAATAACGACTATAGCCGATAACACCGCCAGAAAAATAACCAGAACTCTGTCCGGCGTCTTAACAATAATCGACAATCTTTCTCTGACTGGAATATTCCAAAGAATACTCAGTGACATCTTAAACATAGCCGATAGCATTAATAAAGGAGTGAAAAAAGTAACTAACGAAATACTGTCTCTTTTAGAATCATTCCAGATCAGCAAGATAACTCAAAAGATAGTAAGCGACGCTTTAACATTTATCGATGTGACAACCAAACAAACCAGTAAAGCGTTGTCGGAAGCTTTAAATATATCTGATCTTATAACCAGAACAAGCGTGTTTATAAGAATATTGACGCTTGAAGTTTTGAGCCTAACCGATGCCTTGATTAAAAAACCAATCAGACGATTAAGCGAATCCATGAATATTGCCGACAGCATAAGTTCGGCGGTGGCATCGTTTAAATCCCTGATTGATTCAATCAATATCACTGAAACAATCCAAAGAAAAACAAAAAGAATAATCGCCGAGATGACCTACATCACCGACAATATTTTTGTCGGCTTGAGAATAATTTTGTCTGAAATCATAGGCATGATTGAATCGCTATCCATTGTCGGTTTTTTTCAAAGAATTTTAAGCGAAGTCCTTAATTTGTCTGACAGCGTAAAAAGAACGACTGGCAGAATATTAAATGAAGCGGTATCGATCGCAGATTCAACTCGCAAGGGCGTGGCCAGAATTCTAACCGAAGCGATGACATTAGCCGACTCATTAAGCAAATTCGGGGCTTTTGTAAAAAACCTTTCCATTGAGACCATAACAGCGACCGATTCACTGATCAGAGCCTCGACCAAGCGACTGACCGAGACTCTCAATATTGCTGATATATTTGCCAGATCATTGACGTATATCAGAACCTTTGCAGACAGCTTTTCCGTTATAGACCACCTAAATCGAGGAATAAGACTAGCCATAATCGAAATAATCACCCTTTTTGACCCCCTAAAACGAGCTGTGTGCAGAGGTTTGGCAGAACTTGCCCGTATAACCGACTCCATCGGTTTTGTGGCCAATTTGAGACGAATTCTAACCGAATCGATATCCCTGACAGACTCCCTTAAAAAGGGATTTTGCAGAACTCTGGCAGAAGTCACCGGGCTGATTGAAACCATCGGATTTGGGAGTAAAAAATTACTCACTGAAATAGTTAATGTTGCCGACTCGCTTATTCGAGGATTAAAAACAATCTTCGCAGAGTCGTTGACAATTTTAGAATCGTTGAGCGTCAAAACCTATCTTAAAAAAGTCCTGACAGAGACGATCTCTATTGCTGAGAGCATAACCAGATCAATCAAACGAACGATATCCGAAATTATCACACCGCTGGAATCAATAATCGCCAAGGGAATATTCCACAAGATTATAAGCGAAGCGATAAATATAACTGAAAACTTTAAAAAGATTGCCGGCAAGATATTGAATGAAGTAATAAGCGTCACGGATATTTTTACCAGAACAGTAAATTACATTAAAAGCCTGATTGAGACGTTGAAAGTCAATGAAATATTTAAAAAGATTTTTACGCTTCCCCGAACTATCAATGTGGCGGTGGAATTTTTGAAAGCCAAATTCAGCGTGCTGTTTTTGACTGCCAAAAAAGACGTTGAATTAAAGGACGCCGATCAAGAGGTCAAGTTCGAGGGAAGTAAAAAAGATATAGACCTATGAGTATAAAAATAGTCCAAAACGATACCAAGCCATATTTGGAATTCGACATAACCCAAGAGGGCGTGCCAGTGGATCTGACCGGGTGCACGGTTAAATTTTACATGAAGGATGCTGATACCGGCACGGTGAAAATCAATGGTTCAACCTGCAGTATTACCGACGCCGAAAACGGCAAATGCCGATACGTTTGGAATTCAGGCGATACCGGGACTGTCGGAACGTATCTGGGAGAGGTCGAGGTCACTTTCCCCGACGGTAAAATCCAAACGGGATACAAACAGATGACCATTATTATAAGAGACGATATCTAAACCTATGACCAGAAAAGAGATAAAAACAGCCGTTAAGAATCAAGTGGACGATCAGACAATCACCGACGGCCTCCTTAATGAATGGATGCAATCGGCCGATGACAAGATACAGGGTTGGCGTCCGCCAAACGACCCGAACCAAACTTTTGATTTTTGGGACTATCTGAAAGACACCAAAAATTATTCATCACAGGCAAATATCAATAAATACAGTCTACCTGATGACTATCGAAGTTTTATCGAATTGAAAATCGGTGATGATGCCGAACCTTACAAGTTGATCGATTATCGTGATCGGGAAAAATACAACGACCACGTTGTTTGGATTATTAGTAAATATTTTTATGTAAAGACGACTCCTTCGGAAAACGGAAAAATAATGGTTTTCGCTTATGTCAGGATGAGCGATGCGTTCGTTTCCGACTCTGATGAGCCAGAGATCGAGAGGATCTACCATCCCGCTTATGTGGCTTACGGCAAAGCTATGTATTACAACCAACAGGGCGACACCGAACTGGAAAACCAGAACATGAACGAATTTGAAAGGATAATGATTGGCAAGTGGCGTGATCAGGAACTCAACAGAATGGCTTCGGCGTCAGAACAGGTATCCATACCAAAAAATTATATTGTTTAAAATATGGCATTACCCAAAAAAATCTGGAAAATCTCAAGCTTCAATAAAGGCGTATCTAACCTAAATCGTGAGGGTGAATTTTGGTTCGCCAACGGTTTAGAGTTTGACTTCCATGCCCCATTTTTGCGGGTAGCAAATAAATTTTTTAAGGAAACCGATTCAGACACCATCACCGCTCTGGATGCGGTGTATTGGGCAACAATTTTTGACTCAAGAGAATACATTATAAACGAACTGGACGGCAAGATATTCAAGAACGATTACGGTAGCTGGGCGGAAGTCCACGATAACGCCTACGCTTGGGGAGGACTGGGACTGTTCGGCGATGATGATTATTTATACTACGCCTCTAACAGTTACGCCGGCCGTTATGATAAAAGCACGTGGACTGACAATTGGCAGAGTTTTGCCATGTCCAACAGTGCGAATCTTTGTCCAATAATTAAATTTTTGAAATTCATCTGCTTCGGCAATAGACGATATCTGGCCGTTTGGGATACTGCCAACAGCATCTGGGATAATGACCGAATAATTCTGCCCCCGGGATATGACATCAAATGGCTGGCACCGTTAACCGATTATTTGGTAATTTCCGCCCATCATCCAAACTTTGGCTCGGCTTTATTTTTTTGGGACGGTGTTTCCCAAACATACAATCGTGCGCTTCAACTGCCAAAAGTGCAAAGTTTGGCGGGGGCGGTCGATAAAAATACTTTATACATTATTACCCGGGACGGATGGATTAGTCGTTTTGACGGAGTCGGTCTGGTAAAACTCAAGAGATTCCCAGATATGGAACTTGAGGATTACATTTCAATCAACCCAGACGCCGTCAAAGTCTATCAAGGCCTGATTTATATCGCCAAAACATCAAACACTTATTCTTTGGAACGTCGCTGGCAATACTGCGGGATTTGGGTATTTAACCCTGTGACCAACGCTTTGTATTTCAAACATCAGGTATCCTCTCACGCCGTTCATAACACCACGGGAGGAGTAATAAGCATTGGCACGTTATTTTTAAATTCAAGCGGAAATACCATAAGGACTGTTTGGTATGACGGCAATAAATACATTATCGACGTATCCAACGAAACCGGGTCATTCCGTCCATATAAATGGGGAGCTTATTGGATCAGTCCGATTCTTGACGATGAGCCATATAGACGAAAACGATTCATTCAGATGATTCTTAATTTCTGGAAGCCGTTACCTGACAATAGTTTTGCCAGATTTGAAATCAAATATAATACCAGCGGACAACAAATGAAAGATATCAAATACGTAACCGACGGCTCAAGCAAAACCTTTACCGTTTCCTACGGGGCCAGTGCTTGGGAGATCGGTGACGAAGTGACGATTATATCGGGGCCGTCCGCTGGTCAGATCAGACATATAGAAAAAATCGAAGGCAATACCGTGACAGTGGATGAAACTCTTTATTATGAGGACGGAATAAGCGGATATTACCGTGCGGGTGATTATGTGATGATTACTCCATTTAAAAAACTGGGTTCTATTAAAGGCAATGAAAACCCCGGGAAACTGAATAAGATGTTGCGATTTAACACGAGGTCTAAAAAAATTCAATTAAAAATAGAGGTTTGGAGTCAGTCGGGTTATGTCGGCGAATGGAACTTGGGGTTAGTCGATATTTCCACCGTATACGTGCCAGACCGAATAATCAAATAAATATGCCAACAGCAAAAAATTTTACAATTGAAAAAATAGATGCCGAGAATTTCAAGAAAATAGACACGAGGCAGGAAATAACAATTCTGAACATCAAGAGTTTAGAAAAACAAAAAACAGAATTGGAAAGTGAGGTCGCCAGATTAAATAAGGAACTCTCCGAGATAAATGCCATCTTGGATGAGTATCAAAAATTACCGTAATACCATGTCCGAGCAAAATAAAATTCAAAATCCACTTGATCCGCAACTCGGTCTGATTCTCCAGTTATTGAAAGATATTCCGATATTAAACACCGCTCCAACCGATCCTCCGAAATTTCCAATTGCCTTCGCCTTTTATCAAAACGGTTCAACCAAGAGATTATATTGTTTTTTCAACGGATCGTGGGGTTACGTGACATTAAGTTAAAAGTATATGGCAAACACACTTTGGGAATACTACACATCTAAAGGACAAAAAATGCCGACTGTTCAAGAACGATCCAAACTGTATGAACAATACGGTCTGGGTTCTGGTGCGAATTACAGAGGGACGGCCGAACAAAATACGTCATTGTTGAAAAAACTGGAAATCCCGACACCAACGCCAACTCCGACACCGCCGACACCAACGCCAATTCAGCCAGTGACTCCATCAAAGGCCACAACCACGCCAACTGCCAGTAATAATACTATCCCGGGACAAGTGAATATGTATGGGACATCTGTTCCTTCAAATGTTTCGCTTTTACAGCAATATCGTGAACAGCTGGGATTGGACACGGCTCTGAAAAATATTCAAACGGGCCAGAGTAAATTATTGGAATCCCTTCAGAACGCACCAAAACAATACGACATCTATCAGCAAGAGATGCAAAAGCGTGGTGTTGATCAATTAAGGACAACTTTGCAAAGTTTGGATGACCGTTTGGCTAACATGGAAAACGCCATCTATGGTGCGGAGGACGATATCAGAAAAAGCATAACTCAAGGAGGCGGTATTGTGACCGAGGACAAAGTTCAACGACTGGTAGCATCGGAAAGCAAACCATTGATTGAAAGTTATCGACGCTTATTGGATGAACGTGATCGCTTGGCTCAAAAAATAAACACCGAGGAATCAACCGTCAAGGAAATGGCCGGCATACAATACGAGGATGTCATGAGACCGCTGACAATCGCTGAAAAACAATTGTCGATGCAGACGGATCAATACTCAGTGCTTAGTAATCTGCTAAAAGAGGTTTATGGTGCTTCGGAAAAAGACGTCGCTAATCTTGTAGACCAAGCTAAATACGGCAAAGAGGAGGAAAAAGAAAAAGCCAAAGACGTGATCGACCGGGCAATCCAGATGGCTCAATTGTCACTGCAAACCCCAACTGGCGTCAGCTTTGATATCGGAGGAAAAACCGTAACGGGAGTAAAAACAAGTTCCGGGTCCGGGTCAGGTGGCGTAACCGCTAACATGGCTTCCGAATTAAGAGGAAGTGCCGTTGAGGATATTCTGCAATTCAAAGAACAGCAAGCAGACCGGGAAACCGCCAGACGACAAGTCAAGGCGGCTTACCCAGAGATACAAGACGAGGTCGACAACTTGATTGACACCTTTTATCCGGCACCGGGATCAACCTACACCCCAGAACCAATCAGAATAACAGCTAAAGACTTTGGGGCCGGGTTAAAAGATACATTCACCAAGACTATTCCAGATACAGCCAAGAAAGCATACAGCGGACTCAAAAATTTCTGGTCTGGTCTTATAGGCGGATAATTTATGGGTAGAATATTTGGATCAACAACCAAAACCTCAAGTGGTGGAAGGATATTTGGCGGGTCTGGCGGATCAATCTCTGGGGTGACAACACCTAAAACAGACTTACAGAGCGTTGAAGGATTGCAGGAATATGCGACCAGTCAGGGTTTAAATGTCCCCAAACAGGAAGCCAAAACTTCAACACTGCAGAAAATCCTCGACATCCTAAATACTGGGGCGTATGCGACCGGCGGTCTTATTAGTGGCAAAGGAATAAAAACTGGAGTCAAAGAAAAAATTCTACCTTCTGAAGCGTTGGGAATCAAAAACAAGCTGGGAGGTTTAGCGACTGACATCTTGCTTGATCCAACAACTTACTTGACCTTTGGATACGGAAGCGGTGCAAAAGTCGCTACCCAAGCTGGGGCTAAAGTTCTAAACAAAGCTGGCACAAAACTTCTCAAAAAAGCCGTTACTCAATTCGGCGAGGAATCTGGCAGAAAAATGGTGGCCAATGCCTTATTAAGAGAGGGTGGCGAAAAATATCTCGCCAAAGGCGGACTTAAATTTTTGGGTGCTCAAATACTGCCTCGTAAAGCAGTAACCGCACCAGTTAAAGCCGTAGATAAATTAATGGAAGTCATGCCTGTAACAGGTAAAATTTACAAAGCCAGCAAAGAGCCTCTTGCCAAAGCCTTTGTGCCATTTTCCGAGATTAAAGCTCTGCCGGGACAGATGGGCGAAAAATACGTGGATAAATATTCCCAGTTTGCCAAAGGCACCAGAACCGAGGTCGAGGAGGCGGTTAAGCTCTCCTCCACTCTCGGCAAGAAAGCTCAAAAAGCTATCGGCAAAAAAGCTGGCGAGATAACCACTCAAGCTATTGAAACCGGGCAAAAAACTGGCAATAAGATTATTGATCAAATAATCGACTTTATAAACAGACAGCATAAAACCTTTTTGGAGGCCGAAAAAGGCCGTGAACTTATTGAATCCGAGATGCCAGATTATTTGCGTCATTTTCTGACCAAAGATGGTAAATCATTTTTGGAAAAAGGCGGTGCTACAATCACCAGCGAATTGTCAAAGCCGTTAAGAGTGAGAACTCCATTTGCCCAGACCAGATCACTGCAGGGAACGATTAAAGAGATCAACGCTTACTTTAAAAAATTCCATGGCGTCAAACTGTTCGAGGAGGATGCATTCAAAGCGTTTGCCGCCCGTAAATCAGAACATATAAAAGCGATCAGGACATACGACTTTTTGACGGATGTCGGACGTGAATTCGGTAAGCCAGCTCAAGTGGTAAACAAAACAGTCACCAATCCAGTAACCGGCAAGACTTATATCAAAGAAGTGGCTAAACCTTTTTATCATGCTGGTGTGGATTATGCCGAGAGTTCGGTCCCTCAACTCAAAGGAGTCCTGTTGCCTAAACCGATCGTCAAACACGTTGACGATACTTATCAATTCCTCACTAATGAGGAAACTACCAAACACTTCCTTAAGCTCTACGACAAAACACTGGCTTTCTGGAAAGGATCTGTCACCGGCTGGTTTCCGTCATTCCATAGCCGAAACTTCATGGGAGGCATGTTTAATAATTGGCTCGCTGGCGTAAAAACTCCAATGCGATACATTCAAGCCAACGATGTAGCCAATGGTAAAACGGGTTCAATCACAACCAAGCTGGGCACGAAGTATTCCTACAAAGAGATAAAAGACATGGCCGTAAAAATGGGAGCGACCGGCCAGCCAGGATACCTTGACGTAATGAAAGAAGTGGAAAAAGACTTGCAGAAAGGAATTGCTTCTAAATTTTTTGACATTCCAAAAAATACGATGGAATTTGTTGAGGACAGATTGAGATTGCCCCTGTTTATAGATCGCCTCATTAAGGGCGACACTCCAGAGGAAGCGACAAAGTGGGTCTTCAGATTTCATTTTGATTATGCCCCAGAGGGATTGACTACCTTTGAAAAAGACGTGATGAGACGTTTGATTCCATTTTACCGCTGGACACGAGGTAATATGCCTCTGCAGATAGAACAGATTATAAAACAGCCGGGCAAATACGCCGGCATCGGCAAAGCAGTTAAAAAATTAAGCGGTGACGAAAACAAAGAGGAAATGAAATTCTTGCCAGAGTATATGCAAGAGGGATTGCCAATCAGACTGCCGGGAAAAACCAAAGGAATGCCTGAATACATCTATGGACTTGGATTGCCGTTGGAGGATCTCAATAAACTGTCTCGAGGAAGCTTCCAGAGGACTGCCGAGGGACTCTTGAGCGAAATATCCCCATTGCTTAAATATCCGATCGAAGCGACAACCGGCCGAAACCTGTTCTTTGGCCGACCAATCGAGGAGGTCAACTGGGTCTATCCGTTTGTCGATAAAATCCCGGGATTAAAACAATGGCTGGAGGTTAAATCATTTCCGAAAGCTGGAGGCGGTCAGACATTCAGAGCCAATCCTTATAAGATGCATTTTCTAAATACCATGCTTGGACGTTTATATGTCACTGCCGGGAAAACGACAGATGAGAGAATGACTGCGATCACTAAAGCCCTGTATGGATTAATGGGAGTAAAAATAAGAGAGGTCGACATAGAAAAGGAAAAATTCTGGAGGGATCGTGAATTTCGAGACAAGCTGGAACGACTGCTTGAAAGCGAAGGTTTGCTTAAAACTTATTCACGACCTTATGTGCCTAAACAATAAAGTATGAATAAGGAAACATACCAGAATAAAATGCAGGATAAAAGACTTGATAATATCGACAAGCATATCGAGATTATCAATTCTGAAATGGGGTCGGTCAAAAACGACGTGGCTTGGCTGAAAAGATTTTTTTGGCTGATTGCCTCGGCGTCAATCGGCGGGTTAATAACCGCTTTAATAAATTTATTAGTAACACTAAGTAAGTATGGGTCTTAAACCAGAAAACATTCAGTATCTGATAGTCCACCACACCGCCACTGCCAGAGACACGACAACTTTTGAGGCTGTCAAAAGATACCACGTCTCAAAGGGCTGGGGTGACATCGGCTACCATTATTTTATAACAGCCGACGGTAAGATATGGCCGGGACGATCAGAGGACACCGTGGGAGCTCACGCCAGTGCTTCGAGCATGAATTATAAGTCGCTGGGAATTTGCTTGACCGGGAATTTTATGAACGAATTTCCAACTTACGAGCAACTACAATCCCTGCACGACTTATTATTGAAGCTGATGGAAAAATACAACGTCAACATCAATAATGTGCTTGGCCACCGTGAGGTCCCCAAAGCGGCCACTGCCTGCCCGGGAGATCACTTAATTGAATGGATCTCCAAGTTTAGACAGGAAAAAAGTGAGGTCAAAAAATCGCCTGACGTTGCGAAGGCGATTGAACATATTGAGCAAGCATTAAACATTCTAAAAGGTCTATGAGACAACCAACTCAAGAAGCCATCAAACATCTAATAATCGTCTTTTTTTACTCTGGGGTATCTTCGATATTGCCGATTGTAATCGCATGGGTAGAAAAAGACCCTCGTTGGGCGTTATTGATACCCGTGATAAACTCAATTTGGTATGCTGTCAGCCGATATCTTAAAGAGAAAAACCTGATCGAAAAAGACCAATATTGAGCGATTTATTTCAAGCCAAAAACTAATAAGGTTTTATAGCAAAAGCCGGGACTTCAAACCAGGCTGGATTTTCCTTGAATAATTGGCGAAATTGTCGTATAATAGGTTTAAGTGTCGAGAGAGTAAGTTCGAAATTGCGGACATCGACACCGCCAAAAAGATTTAATTAAAAAATTTTTAAAAAAATCAGTCTTTAGCGTAGAGGTGCTAGAGCGGTTGAATAGGACGGTCTTGTCCACGCAAAAAAACGGTGGGGTGCCCGAGTGGTTTAAGGGAACAGTCTTGAAAACTGTCGTAGCTGTTAAGGCTACCGTGAGTTCGAATCTCACCCCCACCGTTTTTTTGCGGGATCCCGCCTTCATTATATAATTTTTAATAAACGTGGCGGGAAAAACTGTTGAGCCTTCACGAGTTCCGTGGGTTCGAATCCCACCCTCTCCGCCAAGCACTGATTATTTACTTCCTATCTGTTTAAGCAGATTTTTTTGTTTAACTAGCTTTATCAAAAAGTAAAAAGAGGTTATAAAAAACCTCTTTATTATTTACCTTCGGTAACAGTCTTTCTTAGTTGCCTCTCTTCAATTTTATAAACTAAACTCATAGCACCAAAAGTAATCAAAGCGGCAACCCCAAAACCGACCATTGCTATCATGCCCTGAGCGTTATAAGCTTTTAACCAAATCCACCAACCAATAAAGGGCATGAAGATTAGTAAATACTTCATTTTTCCTCCACTTTAGAGTAACACTGAAATTATTATATATATTTTATTCTTAAAGTATCGCTGGTTAAATTTTATATCTCATCAGTTCTTTCGTAATCAAAAACTTCTTCAGGACTAAACCAATAACTAATTTCATGTTTGGCTTCCTCAGGCGTTTCTGAAGCATGGACAATGTTTCTGACTGCTCGTTTATCGTTGTTAGCTGCAGCTGCCGAGTCAACTGAAAAATCGCCTCGAATTGTGCCCATCTCAGCCAGTGCCGGCATGGTATTGCCGGCTAATTTTCTTACCATATCAACTGAATGGACTCCTTTGACTACCATTTTAACTAATGGAGCCTGGGTCATAAACTCAATTAACCACTTCCTAACCATCAGGCCAATTTTATCCTTGTCCTTGGTGCCCAGTTCTTTGATTGGATCATAGCCATATTTTTCATACGTTGCTAAGGTTTTTTCACCAAGTCTAGCAATCCATTTCTTGTTTTTGGGATAATGGCCATCGATTTGCTTGGCAGTCGCCTGAAACATTTTCAACGCCACGACTTTCAAACCGCGCTGTTCAATTCTTTTGATGATCTCCCCGGTCAAACCTCGGGTTACCCCGTCCGGTTTAACCATAATAAAAGTTACTTCTTCTTTTGGGTGTTTCATATAATTTAAGACGCCCAAGACGTGAGGGCGTTATTTAATTGTTAATAATTATTGTTTTAATACTTCTCTTACTTTATCAACAACTTCTGATGGTGTCATATTAGCTTTAACCAAATAATCAGCAGCTCCTTCCTCCTGCCCCTTTTTAATATCCTCTTCCTGTCCTAAGTTGGTCAATAAAATTACCGGTACATTTTTGGTGCTTGGATCTGATTTAATTTTTTTCAATACCATAAAACCATCAATTTTAGGAATGATAATATCAAGCAAAATAATATCCGGTTTAACCTCTAAGGCGCTTTTTAGACCCTCTTCGCCATTATTTGCCTTATATACTTCATATCCTTCTGATTTGAATTTGGTCTCATACATATTAACCAAAACTTCTTCATCTTCGATAATTAAAATTTTTCCTAAATTTTTCTTGGTCATATAAATTTTTTGTTAAATTAAAAACCTCCTTGTTTTTTATTATAGCAAAAGAGCTATTTTTATCAAGGGTTGAGCCAATATTCCTGTCCATTGCTAAAAACCGTGATAGTACCCTTTAAATCAGTCCTCAAAACCTGAATTTTTTGCCTTTGGTAACGCCTTAGGGTTAATAAATGCGGATGATTAAACTTATTATCCACACCGACTTGAATAATAGCAGTCTTCGGAGATGCTTCTCTAATGAAATCTTCACCGGAAGAATATTGGCTGCCATGGTGGCCGACTTTCAAAACTTCTGAATCAATTGTCAGTCCTGAATTTAATATTTGTTGTTCCTCTTTCTGCGGTAAATCACCGGTAAATAAAAAATCAATTTCTCCATAGCTTAGTTGGCAGACTAATGAATTTTCATTTAAATCATCTGGTTCAATGTTGGTTAAATCGTTAAAGGGATAAATAATTTTTAATTTGATATCGTCAGAAAAAAAATACTCTTGGCCGGCCTGAGGAATTTCTTGAGGAATTTGCTGTTCGGTTATCAACTCAGACCACTCTAAGTATTCAGGAGTCGTCTGGGCCGGCCCATTATATAAAACCTTTTTGACCTTAAATCGTTCTAAAACTTCAACCAAACCAACTAAATGGTCGCTGTGGGGATGAGTCAAAATCATTAAATCAATTGTTCGGTCGCCAAAATTAAAATACGGTCCCAATTTATTAATTAAATTATCGTCTGGTCCGCCATCAATTAAAATTTTTTGTTGCTCCGGTGTAATTATCAATATGGCATCACCTTGTCCGACATCAAGAAAATTTACCTCCAACTTTTTTGAACCTTTGTTAAAATAAAAAATGGTAGTTAAGGCCAGCCAACCGATAAAAATTAAAATAAAAATTTTAGTTATCGTTTTCATTGACACAAAAATAATTTTTTGTTAGTTTTATTAAAAACCCAGGAGGAAATAGTGAAATCTTTTAAAATCTATAAGTACTTTATCATTTCTCAAAATTCAACTACTGGCAAATATGCTGTTTATTTCTTTACCGACAAAGATCTCCGCCCTGACTTAATGCTTATTAGATCAATTCATCAAATGAACAATGTCAGTGGGCTAGTACAATTTCAAGGGGTAATTAAGACAGCTGATTTTTTTGCCCAGTATCCAGAAGAAAAGAAAAATAAAAAAGTAATCAGGGAAGTGATTAGGGCAAATGAATTTGGTTTTTTGATTTTTGAGGAATAAAGCCGCTTTGCAACTTCTTAATTTGAGCGGCTTTTTTAATTAAAAAAAACAATACTAGTAATAAATAAATTAAAGCAATAAACCAAAACGGAGTTTGATCTAAAATTAAATATGAAAACTCAAAACTGTTTATAGCCCGCGCCACAAAATTTAAATAGCCGATGACCAGCCAGACCAGCCAAAAAACAAATTGTCCAATAAACGGCGCCGCCAAAGTGGTAATCACAGCCGCCAATCCTCCCATCAAAATTATGGGAGCAACCGGCAAAACCAGGATGTTCGCCAGCGGCGCCGCCAAAGACAAATTTCCAATTTTATAAACCAGCCAAGGTAAAATAAAAATCTGAGCAGCTAAAGTCGTTGACAGATTACCTCTTAGCCCAAACTTGGTTGGTAAGAATTTTAAAAATTTTTCAATTTTTTCTTGACACAACAAGATGCCTAACACGGCTAAAAAAGAAAATTGAAAGCCTAAATCAATGATTGGCAGCCAGGGATTCGACAAAGACATTATCGCTGCCGCTAAAAACAAGGCGTTCAAAGAATTGTGACGACGACCAATATTTAAAGCTAGTAAACCCGTCGCTCCCATAATTACCGCCCTGACTGCTGAGGACCGAAAACCAATCAAGGCTAAATAAAAAATAATTATTAAAACTGTAAAATAAAAACTTCGCCGCCTATTAAAGCCAATGCCTAACATAAAACCCATTAACATGTTGACCCACAGAGAAATATGCATTCCAGAGATAGCAATTATATGACTTACACCGGCTCGGCTGAAATCCTGAACTAGCTCAGGGTCAATGCCTTTGGCTTCACCTAATAAAATCGCGTTCAAGATGGAAGCCTGGGGTTCTAATAAATTCTGATTAATAGTGTATTTAATTTTCTGACGCAAATTTATCAACTTATTCTTTGAAAAATCCCCCTGTCCTTGGCTTATTAATTCAACCCTGGGCGAATAACAAACCGAATAAATATTATAACGGGCTAAATATTTGCCATAATTAAAATTTTCAAAAAGCCCGGGATTTTGCAAAGCGCAATTTATCTGCAAAACATCGCCATAATTATATTTAGGATAAAGCGGAACTTTAATTAATACCCGTCCGGTTACTTGATAATTCTGATCGCTAACAACTGTTTCGGCGGTCATAGTTATTTTCTGATGGTCGAGGCGACGATTAGGGGCCTCGGCTACCACACCAATAAATTCGGTATGCACTAAGTTTTGAAACTGAGACTCAGCAGGATTATTAAACGATTGAATGCTGTTTGAATCATTTTGAGATAAATTTATTTGATATCGCGCCATGCCAACAATCAAAAATAAAACTATCAGGCTTGTTTGCCAAAAAATTTTCTTTTTAAAGATTAAAAAACTAAAAATAAATATTGCCAAACTGATTAAACGTAAATATTGTGTTATCAAAAAATCAACCACCAAAAAATCAGCCAAAATAATTCCGGCAACAAGCACTACACAAATTATCTGAACTAAGGTCGTTTTACGCATTTTTTAAATCTAACTAAGGATTAAGGAATAATGATTAAAAATTGATATTTTTATTCATTAATGACTTCCTGTGTTTATTCAAATCATTTAACAATTGGCTATATTCATCTTCTAAGAATCGATAATCCTTTTTATTAATAAAGCCTAAATTATTAGCGATCGCTAAATGGCTTCTTATCTCTTCAATTTCTCCACGAGCAATCGCCAATATTCTTGCTTTATCAGCATAATAATATCTGCCCCAACTTTCGGCAATGTTACCCGCAATAGAGACCGATGCTCTTCTCAGCTGACTAACTAGATTGAAAGTTTCTTCTTTTGGAAACTGTTTCGTACAGTCATAAATTAAATTTATTAAACTGGAACTTAATACCCACATTGGCAAATCTTTAAATGCTTTATATTTCATATTTTTAGTCTTTAATTATTAATCCTCAATTATCAGTCCTTAATTATAAGTCCTCCATAATCAATCCTCGGTCCTTAAAATTAAACAAAAAAACAGGCCTCTCCCATTACGGGAAAACCCTGTTTGTTATAAATTAATCTAATTTCTATTTACTGTCAATTTATTTTACCTGGGCCTTTAAATATTCCTCAATAAATCCATCGACTTCTCCATTTATAACTTTGTCTGGATCGCTCTCTTCGTATTCGGTTCGATGGTCCTTGACCATTTTATAGGGATGCAAGACATATGAACGGATTTGATTACCCCAAGCAGCTTCTGTAAACTCGCCTCTTAAACGCTGCCTTTCGGCTTCTATTTTGGTCTCATTATACCTGGCTAATTTACCTTTTAAATATTTTAAAGCCATTTCACGATTTTGATGCTGGGAGCGTTCATTCTGGCAGGAAGCAGTCAGACCAGTGGGTAAATGAGTAACCCTGACTGCCGAGTCAGTAGTATTTACCGATTGACCGCCGTGCCCGGAAGAACGAAAGGTATCAATTCTTAAGTCCTCATCTTTGATTTCAAACTCTTCAGAGCTTTCTATCTCAGGAATGATTTCTACCATAGCAAAAGACGTATGTCTAGCATGATCAGCATCAAAAGGTGACAATCTGACTAACCGATGGACACCGCTCTCTGATTTGAGATAGCCATACGCATAATCGCCTCTGATTTCCAAACTGGTACTTTTGATACCGGTTTCTGTACCTTTGGAAATATCAATTATTTTCACTTGCCAACCACGTTTTTCAAAATATCTTAAATACATTCTTTGAAGCATTTCTGCCCAGTCCTGAGCATCAACCCCGCCGGCGCCGGCATAGATAGACATAATAGCGTTTTCTTGGTCATATTTTTCGTTCAGAAAAGTTGTCAACTCCAGCTTCTCAAGCCGGCGCCGCAACTGATAATATTTGTCATTAATCTCCTGATTCAGGTTAACAGACTGATCTTCATCATCCTCATTGGCTAATTTCAAAAGATCAGACACTTCGCCGCCAAGCGTCAGCCAATCACTTAATTCTTCATTTAGATTAGAAACTTTCTGGGAAATCCAGGCTGCGCGTTGTTGATCGTCCCAAAAACCAGGCTGGTTCATCTCTGACGCCAGATTTTCTATTTCCTGCCGCTTATCGTCCAAATCAATTTTGGATTCCAAATCCTTAATTCTTGTTTCTAACTCCTCAATTTTATCAATTAATTCTTTCATAATAAATTTAGTCTAGCAAAAATGTTTTTAAAAAACAACCAGACGACCCTTCTTGGGCAGAGAGGGCTTATTTCATTTTTATTCAATAGTTTGTTTAAATATTAAAATTTCTTACCAATAGCGTGTTTGCAGTGATTGCATAAGAGAGTTTAACTCCGTATCGCTCATATTATTTATCGAAGCAGTAAAATCATCCAGCCAGTCGGCATCAGCTGCATATTTTAACTCTGCAGCTAAGCTTTTAATTTGAGTATAAACATTTTCTAATTCTCCTGCTTCCAGTGGATAAGTTTGTTGTAATTGGGTTAATCCATATTTTAGTCCCTCAGTATCTTTGGCTAAAATCAAGTCTATAATGTCCTGCCTTGCCCCGGCTGATAAGTTACTATTTTGAACAATGTCAATAAATTGTTGCTGGGAACTTATCAAAGATTTATTATAATTACTATTTAAATTTTCAATCCAATTTCTCCACAAATTGCCTTCTGGCATTGAATATAGTGGAGGTGCCGCGTATAAAGCTTTATAAGTCCATGGCGCCCAATTTATATTGTTGTCTTCAAAATAATTATTATAACTAAAATAAGCATACTCATTACACATAAGGGGCACTTGGTATTTTTCTCTATAACCATAATAATTAAAATTATTTACTATTGCTTCCAAACCGGCCTGAGTTTCAATATAGGTATGAAAAACATAAACAATATTATCTCCAAAGTTATGATCCAGAGCTGTAAAATCACTGGCCAAATCATTGCCGTCCAAAAATATAATATGGTTATTATCAATATTTCTTATTAAATCAACTGTTTTGATATATAAATCGGTTAGCTGCTGGTTAGTGTTAGCCACCGGCTCATTTAATATTTCGTACCCGGCAACGATCGACTCGTCTTTGTATCTGGTGGCTAGAATTTTCCAAAGATCTAAATATTGTTCCTGATAATCAAAGCTCTCCCACAAATAAGCATTGCCATCACTGTCAGCAAAGTAAGTTGGGGCTTGAGCACCCGGCGCTGCGTGCATGTTTAGAATAACATAAACACCGGCTTCCTTGGCCCAACTAACTGCTTCGTCTAATAAGGTCAGCTGATCCTCTTTAACATAGCGGTAATGAAACCCCAACCTGACAAAATTCATATCCAAATCTTTGACTCTCTCGAAATCATCTTCCTGAATAAAGTTATCCAAAATTAAATCAAAAAATTGTTCGGTTTTTTCATAACCGATTCTTTTATACATCTCTTCTTTTAATTTATATTCCGGATAGCTGGCACAATCCAAAATGCCAAAACCACAGCCTTCCCACAGCAACCAATTACCATAATTTACACCTCTTAAAAAAACTTTTTCACCATTTTGGTTTACAATATCCTGACCCGAAGTTTTTAAAAAGGGCAAGGCACCGATTGGAACCATTCTGTTGCTATTATTACTATTTGGCAGTTGTAAATTTCTATTTGGTAACGGTAAAATCCTGTTTATCAATTTTATCTTCGAATCATTATTATTAGGATAAAAAAACAATAAAAAAATTAGTCCCATTATAACTAACACCTCTAGAATAATGATGGAGGAAATAATTCTATCTGTAGACGAAATGCTTCTTCTTCTCATATTTAAATTTTAACAAAAATTTATATTTTTAGCGATTAATCTAAAAAGATTTTTTAATTTGCCTTTTCAAAACAATTATACTAAGATTATATAATAATCTGTACCTAAAAACTAGGAGTCCTAAAATGTTCAAGAGAAAACCGCCAAAAACCGGTAAAGAAATCTTAAAGTTGGCAAAAAAGGAAGAAATCGAGATTATTGAGCTCCAATTCTCTGATTTGACCGGCCGACCAAAAAAATTGGAAGTTGAAGCAATACAACTAGAATATGTTCTCAAAGACGGACTGTGGTATGATGGCTCGTCTATTGAAGGCCATGGCAGGATCGCTGAAAGTGATATGAGGTTAATACCTGATTTTTCCACCTTTGTTATTTTGCCTAATTGCCCTGATTGCAAAACTGCGCGCTTTATCTGTGATGTTTTTACACCCGACGGAAAACCCTTTGAAGGCGATCCTCGCTATATCCTAAAAAAAATTATCAGTCTGGCGAGGCGAAATGGTCTGGCATATTTTGTTGGTCCAGAGCTGGAATTTTTCTTGTTTGACAGATCTAAACTGCCGGAAATTACACCTCACGACCGAAGGGGTTATTTTGACGACAGTGGCAGAGGCAGATCATCAGACTTACTCAGAAAAGTCATGAGATCATTGCCAGCCTTTGATATCCAAGGGGAATGTCAGCATCACGAAGTAGCTCCCGGTCAACACGAAATTGACATCAAATATGATGAAGTTCTGAAAATGGCGGATAGCGTCATGACCATAAAAAGACTTTTGAAAGCTTATGATGATGAATTTGGACTCAAAGTTACCTTCATGCCCAAACCAATCTCTGGAATTAACGGCAGCGGGATGCATGTCCATCAATCACTTTTTTCTATTAAAAATGACGTTGTAGAAAAAAACATTTTTTTCTCTTCAAGAGACCGTTTTAAACTTTCTGAAATTGCTTTAAATTTCATCGCTGGTCAATTAAAATACGCCAAAGCGATGTGTGCTCTGGTTGCTTCCTCGGTCAACTCTTACAAAAGGCTGGTCCCTGGATATGAAGCTCCGGTTAATATCTGCTGGGGGCAGACAAATCGTTCAGCTTTAATCAGGGTGCCCCGAGTAACCGAGAAGCGACACAGTTCGACCAGACTTGAATTACGTTGTCCTGATCCTTACTGTAATCCTTATCTGGCTTTTGCTGCTATGCTGGCCTGTGGCCTTGATGGAATTTTAAACAAGCTCGAACCACCTGAACCAGTCAACGAGAATGTATATGAAATTAATTCAGAGCAAAAACAAGAGCTTCAGATCGATATTCTACCAAAAAATCTTGAGGAGGCGATTTGTGAATTACAAAAATGTGAGCCATTGCTCGACCTACTGGGTGAAGAGACCATGAAAAAATTCGTCTCAGTTTGTCAAAAAGATATTGAAACAGCCAGACTTGAAGTCACACCTTGGGAAATTGATCGTTACCTCTAAAAACAAAAAAAGAACCTTTCAAAAAGGTTCTTTTTAAATTTATTTATTCTTTTATAATACTATGATAAATAACTGGTTCAGACCGGTAGTTCAAATTATTTGGTTTAGCAGTTACTTTCAGTCCTTCCTGGTCATAAAAATATAATTTATACCTACTACTATTTAAATCCAGTGAAAAATAATCAGGAAACAAGCCATAAGGAGTACTCGTACTTAATTCGCCTCTAACAACTAAAGTCTGAATATTTTGGGGAATTAAATAATAGTTAAAATTGTTAAAAACTAGATACCCCTCTTGAGTAATTACTGTTGAAGTAGCAATTAATTTATCTTCGGTTAAATCATAAAGTTCAGCAGAGATAATTAAGTCGCCTGCAAAAACCCCCTGATCACGAGAATCGTAGGCAAGAGAAAAATCAGAAGTAACTTCAAATGTCGTTGTTGAATGGCCGCCATTAACATAGATCGGCAACGCTAAATCTTTCATCACCAATGTGCTGGTTGAATTATTAGTCAAATCAAAAGCTAAGAAATTAGCACCGGTTTGTCCACTTAGATATGGACTGGTGTTGTTAAGCTCTGCATCTCGGGTCAATGAAACCAAAACTAAATTGCGCTCTTCTGTTAAAAAATTTAATTTTTCTAGATTTTCAAAAATCATATTCCTCAGCATCATGGTTGAATTGTAGTTTTGCTTTTCAACTATTTTCTGACTTAACCCTTGTAAACTAGAATAAAAAAGCAGGAAAAAATTAAACAATGCAAAAAATGCACTCAAAATGGCAATTCCGGTAACTGTTCTCTGAACTAAGCCGAGTTTATTTTCGGTTTTTACTTTAGGTAAATTTGTTTCTTCAGTCATAAAATAAATTAGTCAAAGAATACGTCATTTAATTTCCTTACAATAAATCTAATTGTTTAATACACCAACCGGAATCTGACTAGAAACACCAACTTCATAAGCTCCCAAATCCGGTCCACTGCCTTGATAATACCAATACACTTTATCGTTTTGATTATAGTTTATGGAATTCTGACAAGTTATTCTATTTTCAATATAGTCAACAGCAATTATAGTACAAGTTTGATTATTAATTATTACTTTTTCATTCTCTGGCAAATTTTGGTAATCATCAATATCGTGGAAATACCCAGCATCATCAAGATAAACAACGTTGTCATTGCCGCTTTGGACAGCAAAAGTCAAAGGAACGCCTTGGTTTATAAGCGGAGAAGCTAATGATAATTGTAAATTATTATTTAGTTGATCAACAAATAATGGATCAACCGCAAAAGAATCAAATTCACCATCAGTCCTGTGTTCATTGGGATAGGCTTCCTTAAAATTATCATCTATACATTCAGAGCCCTGTTCAGGCATTAAACACATTGAGCCAAGAGTATGGGTTTTAATCGGTTCGATTGTAAAATAATCGTTACCATTCCAGTCAACGTTGCCGGTCAAACTACCGGTTATAGGATCTAGGCCGATAATTGTAGCCATTGCACCGCATTGATCAACATGGTTACCGTCTCCATTAATCACAAAAATATTATTTTTGATCGCAACATCATCTGAAGCATAAGGTTTAACATAAGAATTTTCTCCACCGTAATTTCCGCAACCAATAATTGGGTCTATCGGCGACATATCTTTGACAAAAGTATTATTAAAGAATCTGACTAACTCATGGCCAAAACCATACTCATGAAGACCCGATCCCTGGACAACGTTATTATGAATCCTCCAGCCACTGGTTCCTAACAAACCTTTGTCACCATGTCCGTTTAAGTCGTTGGCTTCCAAATCTCTAATACCATTTTGCCAAACATTATTATAGGCAAAAGTCACGCCTCGGGAATAACCACCGTCAACACCAGATTCACCTGAGTTGTAAACATAGTTGCCGTAAATTATTGATCCAGCCACACTTTCTAAACAATAATTAATAGAATAGCAAACTGAAATGCCTTTGGAATTATTATTAGCTATTACATTATTTACTATAGAAAATCTGCCTTCTCGACCTTCTGGGGCATTAATTAAAATTCCATGACCTCCGAGATCTTGACCATTTAACATGCCAATAGAAACCTCTCGTTTAACTTGATTGCCTGTTGGATCTTCGCCGTTTGGCGGATAGAAATACAATTCTTGAAACTCTTCGCCGTTGGGTCCTAGGGTCGTCCATTCATTTTCATCCAAAAGAGCTGGATCTTCCTGATCTCTGGCTTCATAATTATATGTCATTTCAGTATTATTAAAATACATAATTTCTGGACCCGCGTTACAAATACCTCCATTACAATCATTGCCCTTAATTGTCTGATAAATTGTGTTTGACCCTGGATAAAGCGTCCATCGCTCACCAGTTTTTACTCCCTGATGTCGACTTTCACCTGACTCCCAAACTAAACCATTTTTAACAATGTTATTATTTTCGATAACTACTCCTGGGCACCAACCAATTAATATGCCTGCGCTTTCGTTTCTGGCAATAGTGTTATGCCTCACAATTAAATAATCCTGATCACAAGTTCCTGAGCCGGAAGTACGAACACCGTATTCTTTGAATTTAGTTATTGATAAACCATCAATTATCCAAAACTTTTGATTGCTTACAGTAATACCATAAGCTTTAGCCGGGACTTCGATTTTAAATTTTTGAGGTGATTTATTAAGTTTAATATATAGTTTGTCCTGAACTGAATCATAGGTCCATTGATTATATTCCAAATAACTACTTATCGAATTAACTATTGATTCATCTGGAAAAGGCCAGACCTTTTCTAGTAAATTATCATCAACAAAGACAGCCAAGGGTTCGCTATTATAAGTGGTTTGATATATATTTTCATCTGCTAGTTGCCAATTAGTAATTTCGTCAGACCCATCAATAATTACCGAATCGTTTTTGTAATTAGTTAAAGTAATCCTGTCGGTAGCCGTACCGCTTTTACCGACATTAATAGATTCTTTATAAACTCCGCGTTTTACATAAATGGTATTGCCTGGAGCTACTGGGGAATCAGCAGAAACTGCATATTGAATGGTGCACCAGGGTTTATTAATAGACCCAGCAGTTGGGATATCTTCACATTTTGAAGATTTAACATCCACATAATAAGCTCCGTCTGATGAATCCGGTGCCGTTAGCATGCGAGTCATATTATAATTAATTAATACCGCGAAGTCTAAAAAGATTATCATCGCACTAACAATAGCGATAGCTAAAACGATTCTCTGGCTGGTATCAACTTTTTCTTTGACTATAGTTTTTTTACTGGTTTGATTTTTTTGTTTCGCCATATTTTTTAAAGTTGTTTATAAATAATTTAATATGTTAAAATTCTTTGTTTGTCGCCAGCCATTCATCATGAACCTCTTTAATAACACTGAGAGCAACTTCAGGATCCAACTGATTTCTCTTTTCCCTGATCATCTGCAGACTGACCTTGGCAGCTGCTTCGTCCATTAAATCAATGGCTTTGTCCGGATACATACGTCCTTTGATATCCTTAGCCATTTTAACAATATCATCTATTATTTCGTCAGGAATTTTTACTTTATGATATTCTTCGTATTTCTTCTTAATACCTTTTAAAATTGCGATGGTTTCTTCCGGCGTTGGTTCGTCAACAATTATCGGATGGAAACGCCTTTCCAAAGTAACGTCAGGTTCAATATATTTTTTGTACTCATTGATAGTGGTAGCTCCAACCACCTGTAATTCGCCTCTTGATAAGGCTGGTTTTAAAATATCAACAGCATCGATTGCACCAGTAGCTTCACCTGCTTCTGACAATGAATGAATTTCGTCTATAAATAAAATAATTTTCCTCTCGCGGGAAACAATTTCATTAACAATTTTTTTTAATCTTTCTTCGAATTCTCCTCGATACTTCGTACCGGCTAAGATTCCGCTCAAATCTAAAGACAACACTATTTTATTTTGAATAACTTCTGGCACTTTTTTCTCGGTTATAGCACTGGCTAAACCTTCAACGATGGCTGTCTTACCAACTCCTGCCTCGCCTAGCAAAACTGGGTTGTTCTTTGTTCGGCGTGATAAAATTTGCACAACTTTATTGATTTCCTCCTCTCGACCGATGACTGGGTCCAGTTTACCTTCAGCGGCTAACTTGGTAAGATCCTTAGAATAAAAAGCCAGTGTCGATTTACTCTTAACTGAATCACTTCCTGGCAAATGAAAAATTCCTTCTCTTTTGTTAATAAAATACAAAATGATGGCCGCTACAAATATAAAAATTAAGATGGAATTATAGTCCATAAATTTTTGTAAACTTTGATAAATTATACCATAAAACATCTAACTTTTGCAAGAATAATTATAAATTATTCTTGAATAAAAAACTTGCGTCAATAAAAACCAACGCAAGTTAAAATAGAGTTAATTATTAAATTAATTACTGCTCGTATTCAGCCAAAGTTATCTCTACTTCCCGATTATCGCCTTCGTGAAGAATCTTCAGGGTCACTTTATCACCAGGTTTATATTTGGAGATTAGTTCAGACAAAGTGTTTTCCTGATCAATTTTCTCGCCGCCTAATTCCAAAATTATATCATTTTCTTCCAGGCCAGCCTTATCAGCCGGAGAGCCCGGCACTACGGCTAATTCTTCTTGGTCTTGACCCCGAACAATTAAAACTCCGTAGTCAACGTCTAAATTGTTCTTTTCTGCCAAGGAATCAGTAATTGGGATGTAGCGAATACCTAAATAAGGCCTGATAATCTTGCCGTATTGTAATACGCTATCTATAACATTTTTGGCGGTATTTATAGGAATAGCAAAACCAATCAGTTGACCTTCACGATTAATAGCCGTGTTTATGCCAATCACCTGGCCATCTAAATTTACTAGTGGCCCCCCTGAATTGCCGGGGTTAATAGCCGCATCAGTCTGAATAACTCCTTCTAATTCCTCGTCAGCTCCGTAATCACTGCTAGCCACGATATTTCTGCCCAACCCAGAAATTACCCCTCTAGTTACAGTATTACTATATTCGCCCAAAGCATAGCCAATAGCGATAACTGTCTGACCAATTTGATTTGAATCAGAATCACCCAGCTCCACTACTGGTAAATTATCGGCTTCAATTTTTAATACTGCAATATCATTAACCAGGTCTGTACCCAATACTTGAGCTTCGTGTTCAGTGCCATCATTTAGAATAACCTTATAATCAGCTTCGGAATCCTCAACTACATGTTTATTGGTCAAGATTAGACCGTCTTCGGAAATTATAAAACCTGTACCGCCGCCGATCTCTTGTTTGCCTTCTGAATCGGGCGGGGCTATCTGATCAAAGGGAAAATTAAATTCAAAAAAATCATCAAACGGAAAAATATTCTGCCCGGTTGAATTATAATATTGACTAATGTCTTTGCTTATAACAATACTGACCACTGAGGGGCTGACTTTATTAACCGCCTCGATAGTGGCTGAGTCTTCTTTTACTTTTATAGTTTTTGTAGAAGATAGTGGTGATAGTTGTCCTTGACTTAATGAGTAGCCAACAAAATAACCGCCGATTATCCCGCCGATAAAACTAACAACCAGAGTTATAATAACAATAAAGACTAATCTGTCTTGTATTACTTTTTTTTCTTTATCCATTATATTTTACTTTAAATAATCATTAATTACTTCATTGAAACTGCCCTGGGTAGAGCCAACTGGTAATCCTAGATAATTTTGAGTAAAACTTTCCAAAATATTAGGCAGATAGATAATGCCGAAAATTATAGGAGCAATTATAATTACAAAATAAACTATACCTAAAACAGTTCTTAAAACGATATAACGTTTAATTTTTTGAATATCCTTTTGGATCTGACTGATGTCATTACTGTTTTTCTCGATGGTTTTGATGATTTGGTCTTCCACAGAAGCCCCTGTAAAATTGGTCATATGTTTAATAAAATTATTAATGCTTAATTAAATTTTATCTAATTAAGCACTTTTTTACAAATCGCCGGCATTGTCTGGCTATTTTCTCCATTTCTGCTGTTGAATAGCCTTTTTGATCCAGGATATTCTTGTTAACCAAATCACCGCGGGCTACAAATTTTTGTAAATAATAGATATCAGCGCCTTTTATAAGTCTAGCCATAGCTAAAACGTCCTTTGACTTATGAAAATAAGGCAAAATAGTTGAACGAAACTCGTACGGCAACCCGCTATTTATAATTACGCTAATACTTTGCTTTATCTTTTCGGTGGAAACCTTTTTGTTAGTAATTTTAGGGTATTTTATTATTGGAGCCTTGATATCCATAGCTAAATAGTCTACTAAATTTTCTTTTATGGCCATTTTTACCATTTCTGGATTAGTTCCGTTAGTATCAAGTTTTATTAATAAGCTGGTTTTTTTTAATTTTTTTAAAAATATAGGTAAATTTCTATAAATTGTTGGCTCGCCGCCTGATAAAACTACTGCTTCAATGATTTTTTGACGTTTTTCCAGATAATTCAGGATATGTTCCTCGTCATATTTTGGTAACCCTTGACGATTAAAAACTAAATCCGGATTATGACAAAATTCGCAACGAAAATTGCAGCCACTATAAAAAAGAACCGTGCTGATTTTCCCCGGATAATCTATAAATGATGTTTTTTGCCAACCCCTTATCATTTTTTTATTTATATTTATCTGGCAATAACAAAAAGGAGCTGAAATCTGCCCCTTTTGTTTTTGTTTTCTCCCTTCTATTAGCAGCTGCCTGCATCAAAGACTTTATATTCCTTACGATCTGTGAATTCTGATTGTTTTCCATGATTCCACTGTTTAACCGGCCTTAAATATCCAACGACACGGGAGTAAATTTCGCATCTTTGTCTTTGTGTCGTCATATGTTTACAGTTATTTAGTAAATTATTTGACTTAAATCGGCCTCTATTATCATTATAGCAAATTTTTGAGAAGTTGAAAAGGCCTAAAATTTTATTTTTTGTTGATTCTTCTCTGCTATCTCGTTATAACCCATTTCCTCGTCACATTTAGGACAGTATTCATGTTCACCAGGAATATATCCATGGATCGGACAAATACTGAAGGTTGGAGTTATTGTATAATAAGGCAAATGATAATTTTGAGCGATCTTTCTGATTAGTTTCTTGCACATCTCTTTGTCACTTAGTCTTTCACCAATAAAACCATGTAAAACTGTTCCGCCGGAATACTTGACCTGAAAATCATCTTGGTGATCCAGCGCTTCGAAAATATCCTCAGTATAACCGACTGGCAAATGAGTTGAATTTGTATAATAAGGCGAGGATTCGTTTTCTTTGAAAGCTTCTTCGTTAGCTACAACAATATCTGTATAAAGTTCTTTGTCTTTTTTAGCGAAACGGAAAGCCGCACCTTCAGCCGGAGTTGCCTCCAGATTAAATAAATTGTTGTCTTTTGCTTGAAAATTAGCTAATTTTTCACTCATGAAATCCATAATCTTCATAGCTAATTCTTTTCCTTCTGGCGTACTAATGTCTTTGCCAATAAAATTCAACAAACATTCATTCATGCCATTAATACCGATGGTATTAAAATGATTTTTCCAATGATTACCAAATCTTTTTTTAATATCGCGTAAATAAAATTTAGAATAAGGATAAAGGCCTTCTTCAGTGAACTTTTCCAAAATACTTCTTTTGATTTCTAGGCTCTCTCTCGATAAATCAAGAACTCTGGACAGTCTGGCGAGCAAATCGTTTTCGTCCTTGGCCAAATAACCGATTCTGGGCAAATTAACTGTCACTACGCCAATTGAACCAGTCAGCGGATTAGCAGCAAACAAACCGCCGCCTCTTTTCCTTAATTCACGATTATCAAGCCTCAGGCGGCAACACATACTTCGGGCATCATCTGGGTCCATACTGGAATTAATAAAATTAGAATAATAAGGAATTCCATATTTAGCCGTCATTTCCCAAATTAAGTCATAATTAGGGTTTTCCCAGTCAAAATTATTAGTAATATTATAGGTGGGGATCGGAAAAGTAAAAACTCTCCCTTTGGCGTCACCCTCAATCATTACCTCGGCAAAAGCTCGGTTAATCATGTCTATCTCCTTTTGAAATTCTTTATATTTCTTATCCATTACCTTACCGCCAATAATTACTGATTCATCGCCAATTAGTTTCGATGGAGTCAAATCAAACGTTAAGTTAGTAAAAGGGGTCTGAAAACCTACTCGGGTAGGAACATTCATGTTAAAAATAAACTCCTGCATGGCTTGTTTAACTTCTGGATATGACAAATCGTCATAATAAATAAACGGCGCGAGATAAGTATCAAAATTTGCCAAGGCCTGAGCTCCGGCTGCTTCACCCTGCAGAGTATAGAAAAAATTAACTATTTGTCCCAAGGCTGTACGAAAATGTTTTGGTGGTTTGCTCTCAATCTTAGCCTCAACTCCGCCAAAACCATTGAGTAAAATGTCTTTAATGTCCCAGCCGCAGCAATAGACCGCTAAAGTTTGTAAATCATGAATATGAAAATCCCCCTTTAAATGGCCGTCTCTTACTTCCGGGGGATATATTTTATTTAACCAATAGTGTGCACTTATTGATGAAGCAACGTGATTATTTAAACCTTGCAAAGAATAGGACATGTTACTGTTTTCTCTGACCCGCCAGTCAATTTGTTTTAAATAACCTTCCATCAATTCGTCAGAATTAATAAAATTCTTCAGAGTCCTAATTTTCTCATGTTGATCACGATATAAGATGTAGGCTTTGGCTGCCTGATACTTGCCCTGCTTCATTAATTGCTCTTCGACCTTATCCTGAATTATTTCAACCTGAGGAATCTTGTCTTCTGGTAATTCTTTTTCCAATTGTTGAATGACTTTTTTAGCAATATCTGCGGCCAGTTTTTCGTCTGGCTCGCCAACTGCCATCAAAGCTTTGTTTACGGCAATAATAATCTTTTCTGGTGAAAAATTCGCCAGTCTACCGTCTCTTTTCTCAATTTGGGTGATCTTTGTTTTAATCATAATATTTATTTCTCGCTGTTTTTATTCTTTTTTTTTATATTTTTATTTTTTAGTAATAAATTAAGTTCTTTTTGAAAAGTTTTAACATCTTCAAATGATCTATAAACTGAAGCAAAACGAATATAAGCGACTTTATCAAATCTTTTAAGCGTCTTCATTACCAGTTCACCCAGATCCTGACTAGTAATTTCGTCTTTTTTCTTCTTTTGTATCTGTCTTTCTATACGAACAATTAATTTTTTGAAATCATCGGCTGTATATGGTCTTTTTTCCAAAGCTTTTTTAAGTCCTAGTGATAATTTTTCCTTTGAATAAGGCTCTCTGCGTCCATCCCGCTTAATAATGGAGAGATTCAAGATTTCCATCTCCTCATAAGTTGAGAAACGAAAGCTGCATTTACGGCACTGCCTGCGCCTTCTGATAGACAGACCGTCACTTGATATTCGTGAATCAGTAACCATAGTGTCGGATGTAAGGCAAACAGGGCATTTCATAAGTTTAAAAAATATAAATATACTATATTTTGTATATCTATTATTAATTATAACACTACATTTAGTAGTGTCAATTTTTGAAAAAATTTTAAGATTTTTTTATTTATCGCCCATTTTTCGGCGAATAAAGGCCGGAATTTCTAGCTCCTCTTCTTCCTTGGTCTTTACCTCTTCAGGGGCTTTTTCTTTCTTTGGCTCAGTTGGTGTGGATAACTTTTGAAAAATATTTCTTTTTGACTCTTTTGGAGTTGAAATACTGCTCTCTTTTATATAGGGCTTCTCAAAAGTCTTACTTACAGTCGGAAGTTCGTCTCTTTCTTTTAAAACATCGTGTCCAAACCCGGTAGCAATTACGGTTATTTTAATATCATCGCCCAGAGACTCATCAATTACCGCTCCAAAAATCACTTTGGCATTCTCATCCAGGTTGGAAGTAATTATTTCAGCTGCTTCATTGATTTCAAACATAGATAAGTCCTGTCCACCAGTCACGGTAAAAAGCACACCCCGTGCCCCATTAATAGACATTTCCAAAAGAGGGCTTTCAATAGCCTGCTTAGCGGCCACCTGGGCGCGATTTTCACCACTTGCCCGACCAATGCCCATCAAGGCTGAGCCGGCACCAGTCATTATGGATTTAACATCAGCAAAATCGACGTTAACCAGCCCTGGAACCGTAATTAATTCTGAAATTCCCTGGACACCTTGCTTAAGAACCTCATCAACAATGCTAAATGCCTCTAACAGAGTGGTTTTTTTATCAATTATCTCTAATAATTTATCATTGGGTATGGTAATTAAGGTGTCTACCTTGTCAATCAGCTTTTCCATGCCCTTATCAGCGATTAAATTACGCTGTGGACCTTCAAAAGAAAAAGGTCTGGTAACTACTGCTACCGTCAGAGACCCCTCTTCTTTAGCAATATCTGCAATAATTGGAGCTGCTCCAGTGCCAGTTCCTCCACCTAAGCCACAGGTAATAAAAACCATGTCTGCTTCTTTGATAGCTTCACGAATATCTTTCTCGTTTTCTTCGGCACTTCTGGCGCCTAATTCTGGGTCCATGCCCGCTCCTAAGCCTCTGGTTGCCTCACGGCCAATATTTATCTTTTTACTGGCTTTGTTGTAATTCAAGGCTTGGGCGTCAGTATTTATTGCAATATATTTAACGCCCCGGATATCGGCTTGGATCATTCTATTAATAGCAGAACCACCGCTGCCACCGATACCTAAGACTAATATTTTTGCAAAGGTTTCAACGTCTGGCTTGACTTCTATAGATTTTTTTCTTGTTGCCATACTTTTATTTATAAAATATTAGAGGATAATTATTTATTATTTGCTCCTCACCACCTTGACTGTCGATTATAAAAAATTCTACTGCTCCAGTGGTTGTTATTTTTTCAGGATCTACAACCACATTAAGTAAAAATGGAAAATATTGGTCTGAAATATATACTACTTTTTTGCCTTGATATAATATTTCCCCTTTACTATTTAACACGCGGTAATAAATCAAATTGGAATTAACCTTAGCCTTGCCTGACAACACAAAGTTACTGCCTACCAAATCACTACTTCTTGGACTATTTAAAATTACACTGCTTTTCAAATAAGAAGATTTAACCACTCTTGGATTATCATAAGCTTCGCCCTTTATGGAGCTGTAATAAATAATTGAAATACTAGAAGCAAAGACTAAGACTATGATAATTAAGGAGTGAAAAAATGATAATTCTTTGGTTTTCTTTTTTCCAAACATTTAAATGTTTTAAGGAAGTATTGATTTGAACCATTCTTTGATTCTACCGACAGAACCTTCAATTGATGAAATTCGTGGTAAATGCAGGCTGCCTTTTTTGGCAGATTGCCTACCCCAAAGCGCTAGACCCAAAGCAGTAGTAAAAGCTGGGTTATCAACTTTATCAACCGCAGTATCAAGCTCTAACGGTTTGCCCATAAAAACCGGCAGTTTAAATTCTTTTTTCGCCAATTCAACTAGTCCTGGCAAATTAGCGCCGGCACCTGTCAAAATTATACCCGCCGGCAACATACCGCTGCGGTCAATATTTTTAAGCTCTTTGTCAGCTAAGGAAAATATTTCTTCAGCCCGGGCCTGAGTTATTTCAGCCACATGCTTAAGTGATACAAAACTTTTCTCTTTTTCCTCTGGATCAATTTTATTTAAATTAAACTCATCTCTTTTATTTACTTTGTCAGCTAAAGCATTTCCAAATTCTAATTTTACCGCCTCAGATGTTGTTAATGAAGTTCTAAGACCAATAGCGATATCTGATGTAATATGTCCTGAACCGATTGGTAAAACAGCTGTGGTTAAGACATCATCTTCTTCGAAGACAGCCAAGGAAGTGGTTGATAAACCGATATTTAATAAACCCACACCAATTTCTCGCTGTTTTTTTGATAAGGTACTCTCTGCCGCCGCTAAAATTGAAAAAACTAGTTCATTAATATCTACTCCTGTCCGATAAATACATTTGGTAATATTTTTAACCTGGGATGATAAGCCCATAATAATCTGGGTATTGACTTCTAATCGAACACCAGATAAACCAACGGGGTCTTTGATATCTGTCTGGTTGTCAACTGAAAAACTTCTCGGTATAACGTGGAGAATTTCATAATTTGGCGGCGTAGCAACTGTCTGAGCAGCTTCAATAACTCGATTAACATCTTCCTCTTTAATCTCTCCGTCTGCCTTAGCGACAGCTACAACACCTCTGCTTTCCAAAGTTTTTATATGAGTCCCAGATACACCGATAGCTGCTTTTTCTACAGGGGTGCCGATCATTCTTTCAATTTTTTCTAAACACTCTGAAACCGAAGAAACCGCAGCTTCGATATCAATAATTAAACCTTTATTTATTCCTTGTGATTCTGTTTCAGCAGCACCTACAACCCTCCAATTATTATCATTTAATTTTTGAATAGTTACCGCTCTTATTTTATTTGATCCCAAATCAATTCCTGTGCTTAGCTCTTGATAAACCATAATTTTTATAAAATATTTCTATCTATTATTATAAAATAAAAAAACAAAAATTGCCAATACTTTTTATTTTTAACTTGAACAAATTAATTGTTCAAACAAATATGCTTTTTTGTTTTTATTTTAGTTTTGTAAGTTTGTCAAAGTAAAACTCTTTAGCATCATTTTATATGTTGTTTCAAAAACTTTTTCCTGATCATTACCAACGTTATAATTTATAATATAAATTTTATTACCAACGGCTACATAGGTATTTAATCCGTCCAAAGATTTTACTGCCGGTAATCCCGAGACTTCCAGAGTCTCCAAAGAGCTGGCCTCAATGTTCGGCATATTACTCAAATACCAATCAATGGCTGACAAGCCCAACGGATTATTTTCAATTAAGACGCTGATAAATTCTCCCAGTGAAGAAGAAAACATTACTTGTGTAAAATCACTGCTTAAGGCCTTAGCTACCCACTCGGTAGGATAATAAATCTGGTAATTATAACTTTCGTTAGTAAATAAAGTAACTAATTCAGTATCCGTAAGTTTGATCTCGGGGTCTATCGGACTATAGAGATTACGTACTTCTACGCCATCAAGATAAGTATCGCCGTCAGAATCAGAGCTTTGAGGATCAGTTTGATAAAAATTTTCCTCTAGATCAGTTAAATAATCATTATCACTGTCCATGGCTGTCTGCGGGGCTGTTGGAATAATTGGTGGGAAAGGGCTGGTGTTCACATTTTGATTAGCCGGAATAGTTACCAGATTAATTCCACTGGGAGTTGCCTGATAATTACCTTGGGCTAGATTGGTTGTGCCAAAAACCGTGCCAATCTCGAGGCTGAATAATATTTGATAATTGGAATAATCTTCGATAGCCGCATAAACATAGTCCTTGCCACCTGGCTGAGGATTTTGAGGAATTTCTGACAAATACTCGCCCACCAAAGCTGATAAATTTTCTGGATATTGGTTATATTTGGCAAAATATAATTCCAAGGCATTGGTCAGTGTTTGAATATCAGAGAGCCTTTTTTGGTCTCTTTCAGCTGCTGTTTGTGGAGTGGTATTAGTATTTTGATTAAGATTGGAAGTATTGAGATTCTGTGTCTGATTTAGGTTGGGTTGGGTGTTAATATTAACACTATTATTCAAATTAACTGTCTGCTCCTGATTTTTGTAAACCACTGTGTAAAAAATTATAATAACTGTTATCAAGGCAGCTAAAACAACAAACGCCAAAATACCTAAAAACAACCAATTCACTTTATGTGGTTTTTTAAACTTATGATTTTCCGCTGAATGATCTTCCATCTCATCCCTGTGTCTTGCTGAGTTCTCTTTTCTTTTGTGATGGCTGATTTTTTTAGGCATGACATGAATGTCAGTATCTTTAATCAAGTTCTGTACGGTTGTTTCTTTCGTTTCAGCGATAATGTTACTAGTTGTTTCGTTTTCTTTTGTTTGTTTAAGGTTAAACATTTAAATTAAAATGAAATTAATTTGCCTGGCCCTTTCGGATCGTAGCCATTTTCCACTTCCTCACCGTCTAAATAACCGTCCCCGTCAGTATCAGGATTTAAAGGATCTGTTAAAAACGTCCTGGCCTCCTCATAATCAAATAAATTATCGCCGTCTGTATCCACTTCGTTAGGATTAGTACCCAAACTAAGCTCCTCTTCGTCTGTCAGGCCGTCATGATCAGTATCAACGTTCAAATTTACATTCTGATTAAGATTAGTATTTGTTACGACCGGGGCTGAATTTGTATTTTTGTTCATATTTTGGTTGTCACTATTATTAGTGCTAGTTTGGTTTAAATTTTCGTTCTGGGCAGGTTCGACAAAAAACTTACCATAAGCGTAATAAGCCAGAACACCGACTGCTCCCAACAAAATTATTATAGTAATAACTGGCACTAATCTGCTTTTTTTCTTCTGAGGTGGCGGAACATTAATGTCTTTGATGTTTTTTAGTGGTGTTTGGGGACCTAAAGATGATCCTGTAGTTGGAGTTGGGGCATTTGGTGCAGGTTGACTAGCAGTTGGCTGTTCAGTTGGTGCTGAAGTTACTGGAGTTGGCTGCTTATTGCTATCTGCGGCTGAAAAAATATCTTCAACCGGTTGATTATCCTCGCCGGTTTTTTTGATTTGATCAAACATAATTTTATTACCTAATTATAAAATATTTTTAATTTTAATTCAATTATAATTGTTTATTTAATCTTCTCTTAAACAATATAAGTGATAAAGAGAACCGCATGCTTTGACACTGCTTTCAAAAATCCAATTTGTTGAAAAACCAACACTTTCCCCTCTGGATCCAAACGGTGAACTCCCATAGCTTTGCCAAGAGTTACAATCCAAATCTAATTGACCGTACTCATCACTACCTGTCCATACGTAATCGCCTGCATGACTATCACGGTTTTCATCAAATTCTACGGCCATATCTGGTCCGTTCGTAATCAAATCTGAGTAACTACTAGCAACGATATTATCATAAACATCAATGATGTCGCCACTATGAGTAATTCTGTCTGCGGCATTAGTACTGGGGTGCGACGACAGTATCGCCTTATAAGTACCCGCCTCCAACCAAGCTGAAGAATCAGCTAAGGTCTGACACTGACTGTCAGCGCCGGCTAATCCATTTAAATCACCGTTGTATGTCAGCGAGGTAATAAATATATTTCCAGTCGCGCTACTGCCTGCAATTTCACTGTCTTTATTGGAAAAATATGAATAAAAATTAGTAACCCCGTTAAACTTCTTGGCCCTGACTTTATAATAATAAGCATTGCCGGAGGTTACATTGTTATCAGCATAAGAAGTGGTGTTTGAACCGACTGTAGCTAAAGGGCTGGTACCAAAATTTAAACCATCCGTTGACCTAAAAATTTCAAAACCTGTTTCATCGCTGGAATTATCAACCCAATTCAAATTAATTCCACTGGGGCCTTGGCTGGCGACTAGGGTACCCGGTGTGTCTGGCCATAGTGTATTAGTTCCTTGATATAAACAATAAAGACGAGCGTTATTATTACAATTCGTATTACCATCATTTGTCCAACTAGTATTTATCTGACTCTTATCGCCGTTCTTACCACTTAAAGAAGAACTATAGCTAGACCAGTTATCACAATTACCAGCTGAGTAATTACCAGATACATCGCTAGCGGTCCAAACCAGATTATTTGACAGATTATTACCGTTTTCATCTATTTTAATGGCCTGAGCAAGGGCTCCATCACGTAAGTCTACTAAACCTGATGCTACTATTGAACCGTTAACTAATTTGTACTCACCAACATCACTTAATCGGTTACTTGCTGAACTTACATTATCGCCCTGGATATTGCTTTGCGATACCCAGGCTCGCCAAATACCAGTCCTAGCATTTGGTGAATTAACTGCAAAACTTTGGCAGATGTGGTCCGCCGCACCCAAACCATCTTCTCCTAAATAGCCGTAATTTACCTGGGCTTCGGTTATCAAATCTCCGTCAAAATAATCAGAGGTTACAAAAGCAGTGGCGTCACCATAAGTTACATTTGGATCATAGACCATAAAATTATCATAATAAAAAGTTGTATCCACCCAGCCAGCCAAGCCTACCTTCCCCGGGACAGTTATTTTAAAATTTTCATTATCATCAACTGCCTCCAGATTCCAGGTACTGGGCATCAAGCTGCCGACTGTCCACCATTTCGCTTTCAGTTCAACATTGCCAGAAACATTTTTTACTTGAAAATGCAACCAATAATTGCCGTTGGTCAAAGGAGGTGTTGACTCAGCCAAAACATTGGTGATACTGCCTGCCTGTATCCTTTTAATCTGAATCTTGGCATTAGTCTGACCATAATCATTCCACAAAGCATAGTAGCGTTGGCTGGAATAATTACTTGAATTCGGCATAGCTCCATTATGTCTAGCAAAAATAACTGCATCGTGATCAGTCAAACCAGCTGCTGAAAAATCCACCATTGCTAAAACATCAACATCAGTTATTGAAGCCACCGAAGTATCAATTACTCTAAAATCTCTTGGAAAAAGATTCGACGACGAACCAACGTCAACCTCTAAAACATTGCTGCCAATAGTATTATGGTAGTATTGACTCCAACTAACGCTATCATTGTATCCAATCTGCCAATCAGCCTGAGTATTGGACCAATTTTCAAAATTATCATAGAAAAGTGGAATGCCCAAGCCCTCAATTCCGTTACAGGAAGCATTACAGAAGCCAAACTGACCATTGTGACCTGGTTGGCCAATCGGTCCAATAGTACCAGGTAGACCATCGTCGCAAAGTTCACTGCCGCTGATTATAAAATCGCCACAATAAGAATCAGCTGTAATCTCATTAGCATAAACTGTGCTGGATTCTCCGCCGGCATTAGTATAAGCAGCTAATTTATAATAATAATGAGTACCGGTCGCCAAATTATCGTCAGTGTAAGAAGTCGTCCCGGCTGGTAAATCAAAAGAGGGGGAATCTGGGAAAATACCATTTTGCATTGAGCGCCAAATACGGTAACCGTCTTCGTCTGTAGTATCACTCCAGTTAAGAATAATGGCTGACATGGGATTAGTTGGATCGACATTAGCACTAAAACTACCAGGCGGAGCAGGCGGACAATCCAAAGGACATAAATTAATATTTTCACCGTAAGTCACCTGACAAGTTCCATCGCCACACCAACCGCCAGACAATGAACAATTGCTACACACATATTGATTACTTGGTCCAGAAACTTGAGGAACCGGAGTCTGGTAGCCCGCCTCGCAAGTTTCCGGATATTCTAAAATATTATTACCACACTGGCCTTGATATGGTGGATTGCCGTCACTACATTCCAATTCACAATTTGAATCGCATTCCAAAGCAGCAGATCCAATACAACTCCAGCCGCCGGGGAACTGGCTGGTATCGCATTCTTCCCAAATCCCCTGCAATTCATTATCCCCGCAGTAGCCACCGCAAAAGCCTGTCCAAATTTCCGGAGTTGAGCCCGGAGAACAACTGCCAGGCGCTACACCATAAGGATCAAACCAACTACAATCGCTCTGACAGCCAGTAACCCTGTCCATGTGCCAATCCTGATCCCCGCAAGTTAGATCACAATAATTTCTAGTATCTCCTAGCTCGCACTCTTCCGGCGGATAATTCAAGATGCCGTTACCGCAAAAAGCCCCCAAACCAACTGATTGACACATTAAATCACCGCCAATCATTCCTTCGATATTGATATGTGAATTCAAAGTAGAGTAATCATTTAAATTAGTCGAAAAAATAGTTTCATTCAAGGCGGCTAATTCATAGTTATTGGGATTGACTGTACTGTAATAGTAAAATTTTGAACCTGTTATACACTTAAACTCATCCTCAACTTCGTTCCAACAAGTTTCCGGACTATAACCACTATCAGGTAACTCCGGTGAAGTAAGACAGCCAGTAAATTCATTTACCGGATCTACCTGCATCTCAGATCCAAGTAAAGGAGCCAGCGTCTGCTGCCAAGATGGCCATTTACTGGTTGACTGGCCCTGAACATATGAACCCGAAGATAATTCAGGATACTGAGGATTTAAACAAATTTGGTTTTCGGGGCATTGGTCGTTGCTCGTGCATTGGATATTGGTGGAAATATTGCAATAACGATGGTCTTGCCCGTATTCTTCAATTGCTGAACTGATAGCCTGCAGATCAGCTAATCGTTTGGTATCTCTGACAATCTTATCTTTAACCACTTGATCGCTAATATTGGTATTAAAATACCAGTTGTCTATTATTCGGCTATAAATCTCGATAGTTTGTTCGTCAGCCTGTTCATTGTATGAAATTAAATAAATATTAGTATAATATGTCCCCCCGTCTTGATTAGTGGCTGCCACGTAAGTGGTTCTTCCATCTACAACTGCTTCATAGCCGTCTATTTGTCTTAACTGAGGACTGCCAGGATAGGAAACATTTTCCAAATACCACTGGCTAGGAGACAAATGTTTTTTATTTGAATAAATTCTAACCCCAATCAAATCACTAGCTGCCAAAGCATCATGAGCCAAGCCCAAACAAAGCAGTAATAAAATTGCTACTAATAATTTTCTAATAAATTTTATTCTCTTTAACATTTAAGGGTTTACAGTTAAGAATGTTTTAGCGCTGCTGATATTTGACCAGCTGGAATTCCCATCAGCATAAACAGCCCTAATTCGATAATAATAAGTGCTGTTAGGTATTAATCCGGTATCTAAATAAATATCTAAGACGGGACTTATATTATTAATCTCTGCTAAATTTTGTGTAAATAAAGCGTTAGTCGATCTTTGAATCTGATAACTTGATACCTCCTCACTATCAGCTTGAGACCAGGTTAAATAGATCTGAGTCGTGTTTTGAGCAGTAGCCATTAAATCAGTCGGTGCTGGAAATTGATAAATCCAAAAAATAAATTCTTTCAAGATGCCGTCCTCACCAGCAGGTGGAGCTGGAAAATTTTCTTTAACAATTGGCGAATTGTCTAAAGACGGCAAGTCATCAACCGTACCTGAATTTCCGTAATCACTGCAATAAGTTAATTTAAAATTATAATCATCGTCTATAAAATAACCATTTATATAACCGTAATTATCGCCAGAACCATTAGGCGGTTGGTTGAACGATGGATCGGGATCCCACCATGGATTTTCACAGATAAAAACATTTGCCTTGGCTGAGCCTGTTTTTTGGGTACCAACAGTACCATAATCAGGATCCACGGTAACTTCAGCGGTAACAGAAATGGTTGCTTCACCGTTTTGATTTTGAGCAATCACTGTCTGTTCATTGTCAGCATTACCCGAAGGATCATCCACAATAGCAATAATGGTATTGTCAGACGACCAGTCCTGCCACTGCCATTCATAAACACCTGGTAGCTGGGTCAAAGGTTGACCGGAATAACTATAAGCCTTAGCTTTGTAAACCTTGTCAGCATCATCAATTGTGTCATATTCTGGCAAGGCTGGATCATCGTCTTCAGTGAAATTAGCATTAGTATTGAAATACCAATTAACTTGATTATCGTTTTCCGAGAGATAATTTCCATACAGTTTCACAAAATTTAACTGACAGATATCGGCTCCGGTTTCAAAACTCCACTCATAGTCGTCTGTCATTTCAATTCCATAAACATTCTTAACTCCTTCCGAACCTCCCCTAACCGTCACTTTGGTCGTAGCGTTTGGACTCAAAGAATAAAAAGAATGAAAATATGCAGTTGTCTGCTGATTATTATTATCAAAAGTAAACGATCCGCCCAAACTACACCAATATGGGCTGGTTAACTGAATTTGAGCATAGGCTTTTTCTAAAAGATTATATTCTCTGCCAAAAATCGCCTTGGTTATCTTATTAACCATGTTATTTGAAAAAACTAATATTGAATTTAAAGATTTTTTAAATATATTACCCTTGGTTATACCGCCCTGACCGCCAACAGGAACACAGTTGTTAGGCGCTTGTCCTGAGTTATAATTCAAAAGTTGTTCCACTTTAAAATTATTAGTATTTATCGTCTGAAAATCCATTAACTGATCAAAAGTAGCGCTGATCTCAGTATTGCGACATATGTCACTAGAACCATCTAAAGGAATTGTTGAAACAATTACTGGATTATCTGTCACTACCAAATGACCCCACCCCGTCATCGGTTGAGGAATATTTGTAATAGTAGCTGTAATATCAGTTTCCCCTAAAGTTACTCCTTGAGCTTCGATCTGCGAAGCAAACATTCCATAAGGAAAAGCCAGATTGACCACACCGACCTGACTCGACTGCCAACTCCATAAATATTCATCACTAAGAATCAAGTCGCAAGAGCCAGTCGTTGGCCAAGCACCGTAACTTAAATTATCACCTATGGAAATAGCAGCCATATCCGGATTAACTGTAACCTGCTGCGGCTCGCAAGGGGCTAAATTATTTCTGGTCTTGAAGTGCCATTGATATTCATTATCTAACGGAATCTGACCCACACTAATTACAGAGGTTGGTATCGTAACCTGATACCAACGATCAACATCCAAATTACTACTAGGATTAAAAATAAAGCCGCGATACTCAGTATTTTCTAAAAGAATAGGATCAAAAGTTCCGTTTACCTGTCCGCTGCAATTTTGCGGATCAAAAGATCCTCCGGAACCACAGTCTTGGATTAAAACATTACTCTCAACACTGGTCTGGTTCATTATTTGATTAAACAAAGCAGCGACCGAAGAATTAACACAAACATCTTTTCTTTCAGTCTGCGGCGAGGGACTTAAAATATTATTTTCACAAGTTTCCATTACCGCCGGTCCGATTAGGTTAACCACCACTTTCCCGTTGTCTCCAACGTTAGTGGCATTATTAAGAGTGGTTGGTTCTTCGGCAGTAGCTCTGACATAATCTGTGCCTTCGTTTTGAGAAGTCACTCTGACTTGCCAGTTCTCAGCTCCAGGAGCCAAGCTGACAGTGTTGTTTTGTTCCTGTAAATACCATGACCAATCTAAATTTTGCGAATTAAGGGGTGCTAAACAATTACCATTGGTATAGGCATTGCCAACATAGTCCTGAACTAAATTAAAATCGCTAAAAACCTTGTAGGCAGGTTCAACGGAAACTGAATTTATCTGGCAGTCAACTTCAGTTACGTTAAATGTCCAAGAAAAGGCATTGTTATTTGGAGAATTATAATTAAAATTCAAATTACTTAAATCCTGGCCGTTGTAGCTCTGAAGACCAGTGGTCCCGCCCAATAAAATAACTCGGTACCAACTATTTTCATTTAAATAAGTCAGGGGATTAAGGTAGAAATTCTGAACATTTGGCTGTCCAAGGGTTATATGGAAGTTAATGTCTGATAAGTAAGAGGTGCAACTTGAATCTGTACATTCTTTCACCATTATATTACTGGTATTTATCGAACCAGGATCCATTTCCATGCTAAATTCAGCATAAATAGCTGTGTTAGTACAGGCATTGCCACATGATGGTCCATAATTAGTTACCACTGGCAGTGATTGACAGGTACAGGAGGGGTATTCGCAGTAAAGATTTTGTCCACAAAGGTTATTATCCGGCACACACTGGTTTGGAGAAGTACTACAAGGGGCGCCCTGACTACCATCAGTAATATACAAATCACTAAAACCCGAGACCGCCAGACCAGGATTTATGGGGTTTGCCTCAGCAATTATTTGAACCGGATCAGCCACAGCTCTGGCCTCAGCCACACATTGATTATCTTGCGAAGATTGAATAAATGCTTGAGCTGTATTACTGCTTGACCAGCTCCAGTTATAATTACTACTGTCACAAATGTTACAACTGTAGGAATCAACGGCCGTTGAGTAATAATCAATGGTATTGGAAATTAAAGCATACGATGGGTGCGGCACCACATTTACCGTATCTGCCACACATTCTTGACCAGTAGCTTGGGTTTTAAAATACCAATTATCATAGCCGTTACCGCTATAGAGTTGCCAACCCTCGAGACTCTTGATATCGCCGGTCAAACGAACATTATACCAAGTACTAAGGGTCAAATTATTACTCATATCAATGTTTAGCCATTCATTATTGGCGCCTAGGTTAAAGGTTGGAGCGGGAAAATTACTTAGATGACAATTTTGAGGATCAAAATTTACTCCTTGCCCGCATTCATAAAGCTGAACTGTCCCACCATTTCCCCAACTAAAGGAATTATTATCCATGGCCGTGTTGAATTTCACTGCTAAGTCAATATCCGTAAAATTATCCTGAGAATTTATAAAAGGCGAAGGTGATGATAGAAGAGCATTGTTGTAATTAAAACATGGCAACACTTCCACTTCTGGGACTAAACAATTTTCGCAGGTGACAAACTGCCATTCATAATAATCAAACGGCATTCCAGCCAGCACGCCACCAGTCACTTCAAAGTTAACCGGATTACTATCGCCACCAGGACCGGTCGCTATCACTTGACCAGTCGCTGCCCCAACAGGAACCTCGAACTGAATTTCACCGGTTTGTGGAAAATAATTATATATAGTGGCTTGGCCAGATAAACTAACAGCATTTACTGTATCAAAAGGTTCGCCAGCTATAGTAACTAATGCTTGTTCTGGACCGTTGTCTGGATTAATACTACAAATACCCGGGGTAGGGTCGCCACCCGTCAAAGTAAATGGTTCAATATTGGTACAATCTTGCTGAGTATCATCCCGACATACTTTAACACCGCCATTAGCTCCGGCCGGCACCTTAACTATTATCTGAGTGTTGGTCCAATAATTTGTTCCGCAAGCAGCCGGAAAACTAAAGTCTCCTTCAATAGAACCAAAATAAACTTTTTGAATACCCATAATATCCTCAAAACCTGAGCCATAAATTGTAATATATTGCTGCTCTGGTCCAGCGTCTGGTGTAATATAAGTTATATAAAAATCTGATGCTTCAGAAACTAAGGTTCCAAATGGTAAGCCATTACTAAATAAATCATTAGCGTCTTTAACACTAACTATAACTTGTCCAGCAGCTAAGTTTGGCACCAAAGCGTCAATAGAAGTATCCGACCAACTGTTAACTGTAGCTTCGATATTGCCAAACAGAACTTGTCCTTGGTTAGTACCGAAATCCTCACCATCTAAATTTATTAAATCATCAAAATAGCCATTGTCTGGAGTAAGGGAACAAAGTCCAGGTCCGGTCGGATCGCTAGTTACTTCGAAATTATCTACATTGCTCCATCGATTAGTAACTGTCTTAACTTGGATTTGCCAATTTCCTAAAGGTAGGTTGTCCGGAACTGAGGTAATTATCTGATCGTTTTGCCAACCCGAATTGCCGCATGGTAAATCTCCTTGGAAAGAACCGCCAGCGCCGTCAAAAAACCAAACCTGACCGGCAATACTACCGAAATTAGAGCCCATCAAAGTTACAAATTGTCCCCGTCCCCCACTAGCCGGATAAAGACCGCCAACGTGAGGGCTGTTGATAGTTAAATTTAACGAGTTACTTGCTAGATTTCCTCCTTGACTTGGCACTTCTACTCTTACGGGTCCGGTTATAGCTCCGTTGCTCGAGCCGTCTTCGGCCGGGATTAGCACCTGAATCTGATTAGCTGACCAATTTACCAAGCACGATTCATTCGGTGATTGAGGAAAGGGCTGATTATTATCAAAACAAAACTGATCATCATAAACAAAGACATTATTATTAAAAACCACATCTCCGTAGTTGGCATAATTATTGACAAAATCACTGCCGGTAATAGTTATCAAACTGCCATCATAATATCCTGTTGAGGGAATTATGTCTGTTATAGTCGGAATACATTCTAAGGTTTGGCCCGTAGTAAAATTCCAAAGATAATCATCAATATTTGGTGGTGGAGGAGTGGGATTTATCCCAGGATCATAAACACCATCGCCATTGCCGTCTAAATTATTATCACAAACATCAGTAATAATTAAACTATTTAAAATTGCCTCATAATCCGTGTTTTGACTCAGAGTGTTAGGATTCCAAGTAAAGGTAGTGGGGCTATTAACTTGAATATTAAGGTTGCTGGTTCCGTTCAAAGACAAACTATTTGGATCCATCAAAGTTACCGCATTCATTGGTTCGTTAAACTCAACCTGTAAGGAAGTATTCTGACAAACATTGCTCTGATTATCTGCTGGGTAGACGTTAGCCACTTGAGGAGGTATATTATCGTCTTGGTTGCCGGTATTAAAATGCCAAACATAATCTTGGCCTAAAGTATTACCGTTAGTGTCTTTAAGACCACCGGAAATGGGATTACTATAAATAGTCGCCTCAAAATAACTATCAACAGGTAAATCGTCATCTGGATTAAATATTAGAATATTATTATTTGATGATAAGACACCACTTACATCCGTAACCGAGCCACAATTTCCCGACAAACATTCTAATTGAAAATTTCCAGACACTGTTGCTGGTTCTATGAAATTATTAAAGCCAGCTTGGATTATGGTACAGACTGATATATTGCTGGTCCCATTACCTGGATTGGTCCACTGGACATTGAAGCTTGAGCTACCAGGACCACCAGGTCCTCCAGGGCCACCAGGACCTCCAGGGCCACCAGGTCCGCCACCCGTTGATTCAATAATATTATTTATTAAAAAAGTAGTAATAATAAAAGCCGAAAGAATTATTATTAAACCAATAACCACATTAAGGATTAGTTTTTTAGCTTTTTCGACTTTCTCGGCATTACCACCTGAGGTCATCCATAAAAAACCAGCATATAAAATTAAGCCTATGGCAATCACGCCCAAAAAACCTAGAAATACCTGAATTATTTTGGCTACTGTCAAAACTAAACTTTCATTACCAAGACCGGTAGCTTGTAAAGCGTCTAGTTCAATTGATTGAGCAGACGCCCGGGAAACTATCATAAAACTGGCGGTAAAAACTATACCGATGAGTAACCAGCTTAAAATTTTTGTGTTTCTTTTCTTCATGGATCAGGGTTAAGGTCCGATTGAAGGACTAAAACAATTTTGATACATGTCTTGAACATAGGACAAGACTCTGGGATTATAGCGGTTAAAAGATTCCAAGTTGCCATAAGTCCAAAGCCTAGCCTGGTTGCTATTTTGAACCTCAGCGCCGAAACCACCCGGCCAGCACCAGCTTGGCATATTTGGATATTGACCAAACTGATCTGGCTGAGCTACCTGTGGATCTGAATCAGTACAAGCTATGTCATCATATAATAAAATATAATTAGTCGTATTAACCGAAGATCCGCTGATAGCTTCGTTAAATTCAGCTATCACTTCTGTATTGAGAGGAATATTGGTTTCTTCATCCTGCGGATCAAGAGCAACTAAAACCGGCGGCGTCAAATCAAGCTCATCGTTGGTAGAAAAATTCCAAACGTAATTATCTGTAGGCGGTCCTTCAGCCACGCCATCACTATCACCATCCAAAGAATTGCCAGCCGCATCAGTTATGCCTGCTAAAGTAAAAGGGATGGTATCAGCTTTGGCTGTTACTTCAAAGTCTTGATTAGCCGGCAAACAATAGACGGGGTTGCCGCAGGAATTAATTGTTTGCCCAATACCACAATCTAAACTAGAGAGAAATTCTACTGTTTTATATTGATTGCTAATCGTATATTCTCCCGGAATAATCTGGTTAGTTCGATCAATGGTGGTTATATTATTAAAACCAGTGCCGCCAGGCAGAGTTATCCCAGTAGCTGAAGCCGCATTGATGGCTTCGGAAAAATTTATTTGGATAATAACGTTTCTGGCTACCGTAGAACCAGCCACTGGATAAACGCTGATTACTTGAGGTGGCGTATTATCTAAGAAAGTTCCGATACCAAAAGACCAGTCAAAACCCGTCGGCAAAGCAGCTTGATTGTTACTAACTTTTAAGATATTTGAAGTTAAAGTAACTGTATAAGTCGTCGGTTCTGTTGAAGAACCCAGATCAGGAACGGGGTCAAAGACAAAAGTCTTGTTATCACTGGTCAAAACGTTTACTTGATCAGCATCCAGCGGATCATTTGGATTATCCGATTGATAAATTTGAACATTAGGGTTGCTATTATCGCCGGCCAGCTGCCCCTGCAGACCATTGCCTTCGATTATATCTTGAACTTCTTCTTTGAAAGTGACTTGGATGAAAGTATTGCGAGGATTGTTTAATGAACCAGGTAAAGGATAGACGCTTTCAATAATTCCACCGCCAATAGCCGAGCCCGGTGGTTGGATGGTTCCCAAACCGCCACCGCCGCCGCCCTGATTAGTTGATAGTATTATTTGCTGAATCAAGAAGGTTACAATTGCCCAAGAAGCTAAAATTATTACTAAACCGATAACCGCATTAACAATAATTTTTTTAGCTTTTTCCACTTTCTCGGCATTACCGCCTGAGGTCATCCATAAAAATCCGGCGTATAAAATAATTCCTAAAGCCACTATTCCTATAAGACCGAGAAATATCTGAATAATTCTGGCAATTATCACTACTAAACTCTCGTTGCCAAGGCCGGTCGCTTGCAATGCTTCTAACTCAATTGATTGAGCTAGGGCATTTTGGGCAACAAAAAAAATAACTGCTGCTAATACTATAAACAAAAAAACAGTTATTTTTTTTGAAAATTTATTTTTTTTATAAAGCATGGGAAATTTAATCTTTTATTCAAAAGATTTTTGCACTAATTGACTAACGATCTTGCCATCAGCTCTCACCCCCAACTCTTGCATAACTAATTTCATCAATTTTCCGAAATCTTCTTTGGAGTTAAGGTTGTTCTGGTTTTTTATGTTATTAATTATATTTAATATTTCAGCCTCATCTAAATCTTCCGGCAAGTATTCTTTTAAAATTTCTTTTTCATTTTTTTCCTTGTCAGCCAGCGATTGATTTCCCGCTTTTTGATAATTTTCTATTGCTTCTTCGCGTTTCTTAATTTCTTTTTTTATAACTTTTATAATATCTTCATCTGATAAATCAGTTTCTTCTCCTGAACCCCTTTTATCTATCTCGCTATTTTTTATAGCACTCTTTAATAAACGCAAAACGCTCAGCTTAAGCTGATCCTTTTCTTTTAGAGCAAGTATAGAGTCTTGTTCAATTTTTGCCTTAAGCAACATCAATTATTTTATTTTTATCTTTATTTTTTTATTCTTCTCAGTAACTTCGTCTAGTTTCCCAATCTTTTTTAAATACTCTCTGGCACTTTGAATCTTTTCTCTTCTGTTAGCGCTTTCACGTAATTCTCTCTTAGTCTTGGGCTTTTTAAAATATTTTACTTTTTTGGCCTGCAATAGTTTGCCACTTTGCAGGGTTTTTCTACTAAATCTCCTCAAAAGTCCTTCGAAACTCTCTCCGTCTTTTCTTTTAACTTCTAACAAATAAATTCACCTCCCTTATAAGGTTTTTAATAATTAAAATTTATAAATATTTACTTTATTATTATACAATATTTTATCATTGTCAACAAGATCTATTATTCGGGTATACTATGCCTGATGGAACAAGAGTAGAATAATAATATTAATTATTAACTATCTTGTTCTATGATCGCTCTCTTAAATCAAATCCCGTCAGAAGCTAAAATCAAAAAGCTTTTAAGGAAAATC
>Ga0210057_1000728_pt1 | contig 53638 bp, 51 predicted proteins | sample CryGeyCG2114_010_2_FD_183968 | JGI IMG/M metagenome (GOLD analysis project Ga0210057, IMG submission 183968) | Groundwater microbial communities from aquifer - Crystal Geyser CG10_big_fil_rev_8/21/14_0.10 (SPAdes) (version 2) | ecosystem: Environmental > Aquatic > Deep subsurface > Groundwater ...
CCGTTAACTTAGTCAAGACAGTTAACCCTCAAGTTTTTGCCCAAAGTATTTCCTCAGCCGATATCAAAAAACTGCAAACCGCCGTTATCTCCGCCCTCCGCCACCCCGGTTTTTCTTTGTTGGAAATCAACCAATTTTGCCTGGCCTTCGGTAAACAAATAAACCCCAAAGGAGTATAATACTCCCATGATTACCATCAAAAACTCCACCCAAATCCGTGGAGTCAAAAAATCTTCTCAGTTGGCCGCCCTCACTCTCAAATATGCTTCTACTTTAATTAAACCGGGGGTTACTACCGGTTTAATTGATCAGCTTGTTCATCGCTTTATTTTAGACCGTCAAGCTACTCCCGCCCCTCTCAATTATCTTGGTTTCCCCAAAAGCATTTGTACCTCCATCAATCAGGTTGTCTGTCATGGCATCCCTTCGTTTAAGACCAAATTAAAAGAAGGAGACATCATCAATATTGACATCACTACTATTTTAAATGGTTTTTATGGTGATACTTCGGCCACTTTTCCCGTTGGCAAAATTTCTCGCCAAGCCAAATTACTGCTTGATCGTACTAAAAAGTCTTTAACTTTGGCTATTTCTGTTGTCAAGCCCGGCGTCCCCTTAAATCTTATTGGCCAAACCATCGAGTCTTATGTCAAAACCTTCGACTATGCTCCCGTCCGTCAGCTTGGTGGTCACGGCATTGGTTTGGACTTTCACGAAGATCCTTTCGTTTATCATTTTGACACCGGTACTACCGACATCATTCTTAAGCCGGGTATGATTTTTACCATTGAGCCCATGATCAATGCTTCTCCCAGTTGGCAGGTAAAAATCGACCCCAAAGATGGCTGGACCGTTCGTACCCGTGACTCGGCTCTTTCCGCCCAGTTTGAGCACACGGTTTTAGTCACTGCCACTGGTTCTCAAATATTAACCAAGATATAATTTACTATGATTCTTTTAGACGGCCAATCTCTTTCGCAAAAAATTTATCCCGAGCTCAAGTCGGCTTTTTCTCATTTTTCTTCTCCACCTCGTTTGGATATTATCTTGATCGGGGATGATCCTGCCAGTCTTAAATATACCGCTCTTAAGCAAAAAATTGGCCAAACCTTAGGGGTTAAAGTTGATATCCATCCGCTTGCTTCTTCTACCAACACCGTTACCGCCCTCAATTTAGTTCATCGTTTCAATCAGGATCCTGGTTCCAGCGGTATTATCGTTCAGTTACCTCTGCCTTCTCAACTCAATACTGCTTCCATTTTAAATGCCATCGATCCCAAAAAAGACGTCGATGGTTTATCTGCCACCAATCTTGGCCTTCTTTTCCAAAACAGCCCCAAGGCTATCGTTTCTGCCACTCCTATGGCCATTGTCAAATTACTTGAAGCTTACCAAATCCCTCTTTCCGGTAAAAACGCGGTAATTATAGGTCGCAGTTCTGTTGTTGGTTTACCTCTTTTGGCCCTACTAAAAAATCTTGATGCCACCGTCACTCTTTGCCACTCCAAAACTGAAAATCTAGCCTCTATTTGTCGCCAAGCGGATATTCTAATTTCCGCCACCAATCATCCTGCCTTAGTTACCGCTGATTTTGTCAAAGACGGGGCGGTCGTTGTTGACGTTGGCTATCCTCAGGCTGATGTCGATTTTGCCTCTGTTTCTCCCCGTTGTTCTTATATTTCTCCCGTTCCCGGAGGTGTCGGTCCTTTGACCATTGCCTCTCTTTTCCAAAACCTCTTAACTGTTTGCCAAAAACAAACCTCACCAATACTATAACATAAACCAAAAAGACAGTCCTTTTCTCCTCAAAAAAATTTTGTTAAGGTAGTAGAAATGTGTCGATGGAGAGAAAATTTAGGACAACTCACAGCAGAACAACAACAAGCTTATTTAAATCGAGAATCCCAAATCAGACGCACTTTTGCGGGTACTGAGCATATTCCCCAGGCACAAGCCGGTTTAGCTTTATCTCTTGACTCTGCCTGGATTGTAGCCACCCGTCCTGTTGAGGGTGTTGATGGCTATCGTTTTGACGATCGAATCGGACACTGGGTTCGTTTGTGAGAGTGCTAAAATAAAATTATGTTAATTCAATTTTACGATCGAGGTTCACCTCAAGGCAAAAAGCTTTTTGCCACCTTAGAAAAACTTTGTCAGCAACTTCAAGTTGAAAACGACCCCGAATATATTCAAGATATGCATCGTCCTTATTCTATGGGAATTGAGGGAAAAAGTATTCTAATGATCAACAATCAGGTTGTTTTGGTTGACAAATTTCCCTCAGAAAACGAAATGGAAGAAACTCTCAAAGATTATCTTCAAGACGATTACTAACAAACCCACCTCCGGAGTGGGTTAGGTAGACACCTTGGGATTTTAAATCTTAAAAAGTCTTTTGGCGCTAGTATCAATTATTTTTTCTGTTTCAAAAAAACTTTTTTGCCAAATTTCAGCCATTTTTTCATAAATAAATTTGACATATTCCGGCTTATTTTTCGCACCCCGATGGGGGACTGGGGTCAGATAAGGGCTGTCGGTTTCCAAGATTAATCTATCTGCCGGAATTGCTCTTGCCACTTCTATCATCCCTATCTCATAAGTTAAGTTTCCATCCAAACCAAAATACCAGTTTTCTCCCAAATTAAGTATTTTTTCAATCCTCTTTTTTCCTCCGGCGTAACAGTGAAACACTCCTCTGGCTTTTTTATATTCTCCCAAGATTTCTACCACCTCATCCACCGCTTTTCTGGCGTGAATTATCAATGGTAATTTATATTTAATTGCCAATTCAATTTGGTTTTTAAATCTTTGCTCTTGCCATTTTTTATTGGCCTTGTTTTCCGAAAAATCCAATCCACACTCGCCCATGGCCACTATCCATTTTTTATTTAATCTGATCAATTCTTCCAGTTCTTCGGCTTCTTTTTCTTTTATTACCGCCTGAGGGTGAATGCCCACACTGGCCTTATATTTTTTTTGTTTTTTAGCCAACTCTATGTTTTCTTTTGAGTCAGCCATGTCACTGCCTGCCAAAATTATCATCGCCAGACCATCAGCCCCCTTGTCACTTTTCAAATGGGCATGACTGTCAATCATTTTATTCTGGGAAAAAGACCCTCTTCCAAACTCATTATTTTTTTACCAAAAATCTGATCTATTCTTTCGGCTGTTTGGGGCATTATTGGCCTTAAGTGATAGGCAATTCTTTTAATTTGTTGTCCCATTTTAGCCAACATTTTTTTTCTTTCAGGATTATCTTGCTCCATTTTCCAGGGAGTCTTTTCATTCAATTCCAAATTAATTTTGTCAATCCAGCTGTCAAAAATAAATCTGACCGCCTCTTCCAAACTCAATTCATCTATCAATTTTTCAAACTCCGGTTCAAAACTCAATTTTTCTTCCTCAAGTTCAACTCCTGCCCCCAGTTTGCTTAGTCTGGATACCAGGTTACCCAAATTATTAGCTAAATCGGCATTATATTTTTCTTCAAATCTACTCATTCCCACATCGGCATCATTTTTGGCGGGGAAACTACAGGCGACTAGGTAGCGACTGCCATCTATTCCAAATTTTTCCACTAACTGTTCAGGAGAAATTACATTTCCCAAAGATTTACTCATTTTTTGCCCGTCTATCATATAAAAACTATGAGTATAAGTTTTTCTCGGTAGTTTTATTTTTGCCGATAAAAGCATTGCCTGCCAAATTACGGTATGAAACCACAAAATTTCCTTACCCAAAAGATGCAAATCTGCCGGCCAAAAATCTTTTTTCCCCTCCAAAAATCTGGTAGTACTATAATAGTTGATCAAAGCGTCTACCCAAACATAAATTGTTTGGCTTTTATCCCAAGGAGCTGGTATGCCCCAATCTACGTTTTCTCTAGTAAAAGAAATGTCTGTTACGCCTGCTTTTAATTTGGCCAACACTTCTTTTCTCTTACCTTCAGGGAAAATATAATTAGTTTCATCATTTTCTATCAACTCAATTAGTTTGGGTACATAAGAGCTTAGTTTAAAAAACCAATTCTCTTCCGATTTTTCCACTGTTTTTTCCTCTGGATGTAGAGGACAAAAACCATCCTTCATATCACTTTCCGTCAAAAATTTCTCACAGCCGATACAATATTTTCCTTCATATTTTCCCTTATAAATATCGTCATTTTCATAAATTTTTTCCAAAAACTCTTTTACAATCTGTTCATGGCGGGCATCGGTTGTTCTGATGAAGAAATCAAAACTGATATTTAAATTTTGCCAGGCTTTCTCAAAACGGGGAGCAATTTGATCGCAATATTCTTTTGTTTCTAACTTAGCCTCTTTAGCTGTTTCCGCCACCTTTTGACCATGTTCGTCCGTTCCTGTCAAAAAAAAGACCTTTTCTCCTTTTTGCCGATGCATTCTAGCCACAATATCTGCGGCCACTGTTGTACAGGTATGACCAATATGAGGCACATCGTTTATATAATAAATCGGGGTACTGATAAAAAACTTAGACATGTCCTATTTTACTTCTTTTTCTTTTCAACTGTCTTTTTTACTGCCACTTTCTTTCTTTCTGTTTTCTTCATTTTTTTGTTGTATCTCGATTTTAGCCGGGCCACCTTATTCTTGTTAACTATTTTCCTTTTGACCATTTTATCCAAGACCGAATAAAGTTTGCTCAAACTTTTTTCATCTAAATTCTTCAAAAAGTCCCTGACCACATCTCTCAACTTTTTTTTCCACTCCAAGTTCATCTTTTTTTTGGCCAAAGACGATCTTAATGATTTTTTACTTGAGTTAGCAATCGGCATGAATGATATTCTATCTTATAGACCTTTTATGCGCAAGGGTTATAATAAAAAATCAATGAATCTTAAGAGACAAATTCAACGTTTAGTCAACGGTAAACAAAAAAGTATTTTTTCGGCTACCATTGTTTTGTCCGCTACTTTCGCCATTTCGGCCCTTCTCGGTTTTTTACGCAGTCGTTTTCTTTATTCCCGCTTTTATTCTTGTTGCACTTCTGATCTTGATGCCTACAATGCCGCTTTCCGTCTGCCCGATCTGGTTTTTAAACTTTTGGTCTCTGGCGCTCTTTCCGCCTCTTTTATCCCCGTTTTTTCTTCCTACTTACATCGTGATAAGGCCAAATCAAATCAAATTGCCTCCACCGTTATCAATCTTCTTTTTTTACTTTTTGCCTTTGTTTGCCTTTTGCTTTTTATTTTTGCTCGCCCCCTTTCGGCTTTGGTGGCCAAGGGTTTTTCTCCCGACCAGCTTGATTTGATGGCCAATCTCAGTCGCATTCTTCTTTTGGCTCAAATCTTTTTCCTTTTAAGCAATTTTTACACCGCCATTCTTCAAGTCAATCAACACTTTTTAGTTCCGGCCCTTTCTCCCATTATCTACAATTTATTTATCATTTTGGCCATTTTTACTCTCAGCCCCCGTTTTGGTATTTATGGGGTTGTTTATGGCGTCGTTGCCGGTTCTCTTTTTCACTTTCTTGTCCAAACCCCCGTTATCAAAAGAACCGGTTTCCAATATTTTTTCCATATTGACTTAAAATTAGCCGGGGTTAAAGAGGTTGTCCGTCTTATGATTCCTCGGGCTTTGGCCATCGGTCTGTCTGATATTCAAAATGCTATTGTCAATCTTTATTTTGCCAGCACTCTCTCCTCTGGCTCTATTTCTCTTTTTGATTTGGCTTATCAAATTATCAACCTTCCCAGTCGTATTTTTGCCACCACTGTCGGTCAGGCCTCTCTACCCATCCTTTCCCGGGCTGTGGCCGAAAACAAGATAGATCATTTTCGTCAGGTTACCCGTCGAGCCTTACTCCAATCTCTTTATATAGCCATCCCCATCTCTGCCCTCATTCTACTTCAGAGATTGACCTTGGTTCGTCTTGCCTTTGGTGCCAAACAATTTCCCTGGTCAGCCAGTCTGAAAACGGCCAAAATTTTGGCTTTTCTTTTGCCCACCATTATTTGTCAAACCGTCAGCCAAATCCTCATTCGCTCTTTTTACGCTCTTCACAACACCAAAACTCCTTTGCTTATTTCTCTCGTTTCCTTGTTTGTCAATCTTTTCACCAACCTCTATCTTCTCAATTACACTTCTTTGGGTATTTTTGGCTTAGCCCTGGCCGTTTCTTTTCGCGAGTTAATTCAATGTCTTGGGCTTCTTTTTGCTTTTGTCAAAAAAATAGACGGCCAAGACTGGTCTTTATTCTTCATTAAAATAGGTAAAGTTTTCACCACCTCCGCTTTTGCCGGCTTTTTCGCTTGGCTACTGATAAAACTGTTGGATTTATCTATTTTAGACACCGCTTACACCTTGCCCTTGCTTATCTTATTTTCTGTTTCTAGTCTCTTTTTCGTCCTTTTCTACTTGTTTTTTTCTCGTCTTTTCAAAACCGATACCTACTTTAACTATTCTTACTATTTTTCCAGACTCAAAGGTTTTCTTTCTTAAACACTCTCGTATATACTGTTAGTATATGCCTGCCTTAAAGGAAATTTCACTTCTACCTTCTGAAGAAGATTTAAACTCACCTTCAGCCAGGGCTCTTCGTTGGCTTACCGGAGTTGGTCGCTACATCATTGTTTTCACCGAGCTGATTGTTATTTTGGCCTTTATCTCTCGTTTTTGGCTTGACCGCCAAAATTCCGATCTTTCAGAAATTATTCGTCAGCAAAAAGCTATTCTAGAAAGTACTGCCGATTTTGAAAAAGAATACGAATTGCTTAGACAGAGATTAGGCCAAATTAAGCTTTTTTATCAAGATCAACCCCAATACGATCAAAACATTTCTTCTTTGGCCAAATCAGCTCCTCCTCAAATAATTTTCAATAATTTTACGATTACCAGACAGGAAGACAAAAAAATTGCCGTTTCCGCTAGCCTTTCTTCTTTTAGCGAAGATGCCATTGTTGATTTTATTACCAATCTTATTTTAAATCCCGACATTGTTAAAGTCGATGTCAAAAACATAGAAAAAAAACCCAAAACCAGTTCCTATACCATCACTCTTTTCTTACTTTTTAATGACCAAACCAAATCCTGACCATGATAAAAATTGACAACAATTTTTCCAAGCTTCAGCCTCTTTTTGCCTATCTAAAAAAGAAAAGCCAAAATCGTCGCTTCATCAAATCCGTCGAAACCTCTGTTACTTTTTTTGCTATTACTTTTTTTCTCTTTTTTGCCATTAGACCGACCGCTTTTACTATTTCAGAACTGGTTGGAGATATTAAGGCCAAAAAAATTCTTTCTCAGCAAAAAATGAAACCAAAAATCAACAGTATTATCGCCGCCCAAGATTCTTTTGCTTCCATTCAAAAAGAATATTTTGTCATCGAGTCCAGTCTACCCTCCTCTCCTCGTTTTAGTCACTTGGCCACCCAAATATTAGCTTCTTTCCAGACAGACAATGTTTCTCTTGACAAGATAAGTTTCAATTTACCCGACGATAAAAAGAAAAACTCTAAAGACAACTCACAAATAGCAGAACAATCTTACGGTCTTAGTTTAAATTTCACCTCTGATTTTAAATCAGCCAACAGTCTGATCAGTCATCTTTTGAATAACAGGCGCTTGGTTGATTTTCAAAAAATTAGCTTTAGCCGTGATCTGGATAAACAAACTGGTCAGTCGGATATAAACGTTAATCTTTCTTTAAATATTCCTTTTTGGCAATAAAATGAAAATCAAACTTTCCAAATATTTCGTTTTTATTTCTCTTTTAAGTTTTTTGGCTGTTTTTGTTTTTATCGTTCAAACCAGCTACAACAAACTCTACCAATCTCAACGTCAAATGGAAGAAGCCGGTCTTCTAAAAACCCTTGACCCCAATATTGAAGAAGACATTATTTCCACCATAAAAGAAAAAAAGGAATATCAGTCTGAAGATTTAATAACCGCTCCTCTTCCCACCGAGGCTTCTCCTTCGGCTTTATGAAATCAGAAAAAAAAATACCCTCACTTTTAGGTCTCCTTCTTTTATTTATGGGTATTTTTGCCGGTCTTCGCCTTAGCTCTTCTCCTCGTTTTTTGAGTTCCTCCGCTTCCTCAGATTGTCAGCCCGTCAATCCTCAGCTTAGCAACATTACTCACCAGTCTTTCGATCTCTCCTTTACCACCGCTTCCTCTTGTTCCTCTTCTTTAAAGGTGGCTGACCGCATTTTCACAAATGACCGGCAACCTTCTTTTACCCACTATTTTCATGTCTCTGATTTAACCACCGCTCAATCCTATACCTATACTATTATCGCCGGAGGCACTACTTGGGCCGAATCGGACTCTTTTTCTCTTGCCTCTCAGCCTGTCGGTCAAATTCCTGTTTCCAATTTAGCTTGGGGCCGAGTTTTTCATCCGGATCAAAGTCCTGCCGAAGGTTCCATTGTTTACTTTTTAGTTCCCGGATCAGCGCCTTTGTCTGCCCTAGTTACCGCCAATGGTAATTGGAACATCTCTTTGGCCACTAGTTTCAATCAGGATTTAACCTCCTGGTTTACTCCTGCCGAAAATGTTTCTGAAGACATTGTTGTTATCTCCCCCGATAGTCAGATCACCCAAGTCGAAGGCAATAGTTCTCGCAACAATCCTGTTCCCGATATTATCATCGGTCAAAGTTTTCCTCAAGAAAAGGAAAACACCTCATCTCTACCCTCAATCAATCAATCTTCTTCAGATCTATCTTCCAATTTAAAAATCGATAACCCTCAGGACAATGATTCTATTTTTTCTTCCAAACCCGAATTTTTAGGCAGTGGGCCAAAAAATTCTCAAATTATTATTTCGGTTCATTCCCCTCAGCTTATAGAGGGTTCCACCACCAGTTCAGATCAGGGGCTTTGGCGTTGGACTCCACCTCAGGACTTAAGTCCTGGTGAACACACCATTACTGTTAAAAGCCAGGATCAGGATACTGGTCTTTGGCAGACCATTACTCATAATTTTACCGTTTATGCCAGCAACGACGACAATTTAGCTTTTACCTCTTCTCCTTCCGCCACTCTTGTTCCTTCTCTTTCTCTTAGACCGACTTCTACTCCTGCCCCCACTCTTGCTCTCAGTCCGACTGCTCTTCCCAGCCCCGTTCCCACCACCCGCACTGCCAAGCCGGCCACAGACTCTGCCGTTCCGATAACTGCCTTTGTTCTCCCCACCTTTGTTACCATCGCCATTGCCCTTATTTTGCTCATTTTTTCTCTTCGCTATTTACTCATTTGACAAAATACGCTACTCTTAATTTAATAAACCAATGTTTCTTAATCTTTTTCTAGGCAAAAACAAATATGCCATTTTTGCCGTTTTATTTTTAGCTTTCTCACTTTTGGGCGGTCTTTATTTGGTCAAACAACAGCAAGAAACCAGAAAGAAAGCTTCCTCTCCCGAATCTATTGTAATCAAAAGTGAGCTGGGTCAAGGCTCCTGGCAAAAAGTCGACTTTGATGCCTACGAACAGGGCGATGATTTACCTCAATTTCCCGGTCAGTGTGATGGTGTCTCAGCTTCAAAATGTCAAATTAAATCTTATTCCACTTCAGACGGTTGGATTAATCCTGATTACGATGATAGTTCCTGGAGACCGGGTTATCAAGTCAGTTCCTCTTGGTGGCAAAATCAGGATTGGAACTGTTCTTCTCGTTTTACTGCCGCCGGCAGTCAGATTATTAGCTTTAAAAATCAGGATAGCGATGGTCAGTTTAACAACTTAAACGACAAAACCGGTCTTCATCGTCGCAAATTCAATATTCCTGCCGATTTTCCCATTACCAGCGCCAAATTGGAAATGTTTTCTGATAACAAGACAGTAATTTATCTCAATGGTCACCTAATTCCTCCTGTTTTCAATGAAACCTGCTACGAATATGACGTTAGTATCGGTTTTCTCAAGACCGGAGAAAATATTTTAGCCATTCAACTTTCCAACGACGCTGTCAATGAACATGACAACCCGGTTGGTATGTCTTACATTTTAACCATAAATGCCGCTCCTGTTACTCCTACTCCCACTCCCACCTCTTCTTTTGTTGACCCCACCTGTGCCATTTTTCCTCTCGACCAAGAAATTATCGTTTCTTCCCCCCAGACCTTACCGGTCAAAAAAATTACCTTTATTGCTCACGACCACGCCGTCGATCAATTACTCAAAATTTTCACTCATCAGCGCCAAGCTTCTCCCCAAAACTTTATCGAACAAGCTGATATTCAAGTTAGTACCAACACTCCTCCCGATTATTGTCGCAGTGAAGACTCTACCATGTGGCCGGGGGAGCACAGTCAATCCGATGCCGCTTGCTACAAAACCAACGAGGTCCTAACCTTCGACTGTCTGGATATTGATCAAATCAAGCTTATTTCTCATTTTGATCAAAACGATCAAGATTATGACCCCGAAAATCCTGACTTTAGTCTTTTTTCTCATTCCCATGTTTGTGTCGAATGGGAATATTGTCAGCCCATTACCACCAACACACCCACCTCTACTCCCACCAATACTCCGACGAACACGCCTACCGGTACTCCACCTCTCACTTCTACCCCCACTAATACTCCAACCAATACCCCTACCAATACTCCAACCAATACCCCTACTAATACTCCGACAAACACGCCTACCAATACTCCCACCAATACCCCCGTTCCTCCCACCGGTACCCCTCTTCCCACCAGTACGCCAACCAATACACCCACCAACACCCCTGTTCCCACTGCTACCACCGCCCAACTGGCCGAAGGTCCCAGCCCCACCCGTATCGTCCTGCCCGAAGCCGGTGTTGACTTCCCCGTTCAAGCTTTGGTCATTGTTGGTGGTATCATCACCCTGCTTGGATTTTTAATTATCCTGTAATGGCAGTTTCTCAAAAAATAAACCTTATCGCTTTAGCCGAGGCTCTCCGTCCGGTTCAATGGATCAAAAATCTTTCTCTTTTTGCCGCCGCCATTTTAACCGGTCAAATGCTTGATCCTGCCATTTTTTCCAAAACCCTATTAGCTTTTGTTGTTTTTTGTTTACTGTCTTCTTCTTCCTACTTAGTCAATGATTTAATTGATGTCAAAAACGATCGACTTCATCCCAACAAAAAAAACCGCCCCATTGCTAGAGGAGATTTAAGTCAATCCACTGCCCTGACTTTCGCTTTTATATTGCTATTAGGCGGAGTTACTCTTTCTTCTTTCGTTAACTCTTCCTTTCTCCTTCTATCTTTAGTTTTTATTTTTTTACAATATATTTATAGTTTGTTTCTCAAGAAAAAAGCCATTTTAGACATTATTGGCATTTCTGTTTTTTTTATCTTTCGGGTTTATGCCGGAGAAATAGCCAGCGGTTATCATTTACCCATTTGGGTTACCCTGACTGTTATTTTCCTTTCCCTTTTTATCGCCAGCGGTAAGCGTCGAAGCGAACTAGTTAAAACCGGCACTGTTGCCAGATTGGCGCTCAATGGCTATGGTGAAAATCTTCTCAATTTTTACACCACTATGTTTGCTGTTTGTACTCTTATCACTTATGCCATGTTTACTTTTTTTGAAGAACCGGTTCGCTTTCAGGGTCTAATTCATAATTTTTTACTGGAATACTATCCTCCCGCTCTTGACAGAAAGTGGTTTATGATTACCTTGGCGCCGGTTATTTTTGGCATCATGCGTTATGGTCAAATTATTTTTGAGATGCAAGAAGGGGAGAGACCGGAAAGAATTATTAGCACTGATATTCCTCTCATTTTTTCGGTTCTCACTTGGGGTGCGATGATTGTCACTGTCATCTATGTTTTCTAAAAAGTTTTCTCTTTCTCATTTTTCGCTTTTTATCCTTCTTTTTTTTCTCTTCTTTTCTCGTTTTGTCAAAATAGACTGGGGTAATGACTTTTTTTTTCATCCCGACGAAAACAACATGGCCTCTGCCATCAGTCAACTTAGTTTTACTTCTCTCAATCCTCACTTTTTTTCTTATGGTCAATTTCCTCTTTATCTGGTTTTTTTTACTCAAACACTCTTTTCTCAATCTGGTTTTTCTTCTGCCGTTTTTATTCTCCGTTTCTATTCGGCCCTTTTTTCCATTTTGTCGGTTTTTGTTTTTTACAAGCTTAGTCAAATTATTTTTACCCAAAAAAAATCCTCTCTTATTTTTGTTGTTTTATTAATTTTTTCTCCCGGTCTTATTCAAACCGCTCATTTTGGTACCACCGAGTCTTTATTGATTTTGATTTTTGCCCTCAATTTATACTTTTCTCTTCTTCTCTTGTCCACCACCCATCCTCTTCGTCTTCTTTTCCTTTTATCTCTGTCAAGCGGTATTGGTCTTGCTTCTAAGTTAACCGCTCTTATTTTTACTCTACCAGTTTTCCTGGCCCTCTTTTTTCGCTTTTTTCTTTCCCGTAAATTTCTTTTATTTTTTTCTTTTTCTCTTTTCTTTTTTTCTACTCTTCTTTTTTTCTTTCTTCTTTTTTCTCCTTACAACTTAATTGAATTTTCCGATTTTATCGGGGCCATGCGTTATGAGATTACTGTGGCCGATGGTTCTGCTCGGGTTTTTTATACCAGTCAATTTTTACCCACCCTACCTTATCTTTTTCAACTCCAAAAAATATTTCCCCACACTTCCGGCTTACCGGTTTTTATTTTGGCTATTTTTTCTTTTCCTTTTTTAATCAAAATTTCCACCCCAAAACCAAAAATAATTATTTTTTCTCTTTCGGTTCTAGTTTATTTTCTCTATGTTGGCAGACTTTATGTCAAGTGGACTCGTTTTATGTCCCCTCTATTTTTTATTTTTCCCCTTCTGGCCACTCTGACTCTTTCCCGACTAAAATCAAAAAAATTTTTTTACCTTTGTTTTGTTATAGCCATTTTTCCCGGTCTTTTATTTCTTTCTCGCTATTTTTATTCCGACCTTCGTCTCCAAGCTTCCCGGTGGATTGATCAAAATATTTCCCCCGACAGCGCTATCTTTTCCGAAGCCGGCAATGTTGTCAATCTACCTCTTGCCACCCAAAATTTTTATCAAGTAGACAATTTTGATTTCTTTACTCTGGACAGCAAACCTCAAGCCGTAGACGATCTTGTTGCCGGACTTTATCAAAGCGATTTTCTTCTTGTTCCTTCCCGCCGTATTTTTAAAAATCAACATGGTTCTGCCTTCCCTCTTAGCCAGTCTTATTATCAAGCTCTTTTTTCCGGCAATTTGGGTTTTACTTTAGTTAAGCAATTTTCCTCTTTTCCCGATTTTCTTTTAAGGGCCGAACAGGCCGAGGAAACTTGGACTGTTTTTGACAATCCCACCATTAGGATATATAAAAAGACTGTCCCTTTGACCGTTTCTCAATACAAAAAATTTTTTGTTTATGAAAAATAAATTAATTTTTCTCCTTATCGTCCTTTTGGTTTTTGCTTTTCGTCTTTATGGTTTCAATTGGGACTCCGATCAGCACCTCCATCCTGATGAAAGATTTTTGACTATGGTTGCCAGTGACATCAGTTTGCCTGGTAAAATTTCTGATTATTTTGACCCCCAAACTTCTACTCTCAGTCCCTACAATCACAATTATTCTTTTTTCGTCTATGGCACTTTACCCCTAAATTTGGTCAAAATAGTTGGCCAAATTATCGGCAAAATCGATTATGGCCAGATTCATTTTGTTGGCCGTTTTCTTTCTCTTCTTTTTGATATCGGTGTTATTTTTTTGCTTTATAAAATCAGCCAAAAAATAAAACCCAGACAAAAATCCTTGCCCCTCCTGTCTGCTTTTCTTTATACCGTTATGGTTTTACCCATCCAGCTGTCTCACTTTTTTGCCGTCGACACCTTTCTCAACTTCTTTCTTCTTCTTTCTTTTTATTTTCTTATCTCTCCTCTTAATCTTTTTTCTATTCTGGCCTTGTCTTTTTCTTTTGCCGCTTCTCTCGCTTGCAAAGTTTCCGCTCTTTACTTTACTCCTATTATCGCCCTGGTTTTTTCCGTCAGTCTTTTCAAAAACAGAAAACAATTTTCCCAACATTTTTTAACTCTTTCTCTTTTTGCTATCTTTACTCCCATTTTTTATCGCTTACTTCAGCCCCATCTTTTTGTTTCCGCCAATTGGCTCAATTGGTGGCTCCACCCCCAGTTTGTTCAAAACCTAAAACAGCTCCAATCTTTTTCTGATCCCGACTCTTGGTTTCCTCCCTCCGTTCAATGGCAGGGAACTGTCCCTGTTTTTTTTCCTCTCAAAAATATTTTTCTTTGGGGTTTGGGGGTACCCTTATCTTTGGCCCTTATTGTTTCTTTTTTTAAAAATTTAAAATTTCTCCGCCATCATTTTATTCTCCTTCTTGCCTATCTCTGGATTTCCATTTTGCTTGTCTATCAGGGCAGTCAAGCCACCAAAACTATGCGTTATTTTTTACCCATTTACCCCTATTTAGCTCTGCTTATTTCTTTTTATCTTTCTTCCCAAAAATATTTTAAAAATCTTTTTATTAAAATACCTCTTATTGTTCTCTTTTTAATTTATCCTCTTTCCTTTATGGCTATTTATTCCCGTCCCATTACTCGCCTGACGGCCAGTCTCTGGATTTATCAAAATATTCCAGCGGGTTCGGTCTTGGCCACCGAGCATTGGGATGATGCCTTACCTCTTTATCTGCCTGGCTTTGACCCCGCCGTATATAGCAATCAAACCCTAGAGCTTTACAATCCCGATACTGCCCAAAAATGGCAAAAAATCAATCAACAATTGGCTGTTTCCGATTATATTATTCTTTCTTCCAACCGTCTTTATGCTTCTATCCCCAAATCTCCCGATCACTATCCTCAAAGCACCAAATACTATCAAGATCTTTTCGATGGTTCCTTGGGTTTTTCCAAAGTAGCCGAATTTAGCTCTCATCCCTGTTTTCCTCCTGTTGGCAAATCTTGGTTTTGTTTCAACGACGACTCTTCAGAAGAAGCCTTCACCGTCTATGACCACCCCAAAGTCCTAATTTTCCAAAAAAATTTCTTCGTACCGATCAATTGATTTTTTGTAGTCAAACATTTCTAATTTCATTCTTTTTTGATAATATTTTTTGCCTCGTTTTAAAACCGTTACCAATTTATCGGCTAAGTCTTGGCTGTCTCTGTTTTTAAACAGTTCACCCCCTCCGCTTTCGGCTATTGGTATTCTCATCCCCGGCAAATTGGTAGCCACGCAAGGGCTACCACAAGGCATTGCTTCAATTTGTACCCAGCCAAAACTTTCCAGTCTGTCATCGCTGGGCAGTACCAAAACATCAATATTTTTATAAAAACTGACTAAGCTTTCTCTTTTAATGCTATCCAAAAAAACCCAATTTTTATCAATTCTGTCTTTGTGTTCAGAATACAAATAGTCAAAGTATTTTTCTCCAATTACCCTTTTTGGCCCTGCCAGCAAAACTATCCAATTATTTTTTCCTAAACTTTTGTCCAAATACTGGCTACTTTTTATCAAAATTTCCAGTCCCTTTTGTTTGGCAATTCTGCCACAAAAACCAATTTTATATTTTTTGTTTTTAGTTATTTTTTTTATTTTTTCCTCCAATTTTTTATCAATTTTTGTCTCAAATTTAATCGGCGGGTAAACCGGTTTTATTTTTTTTAAAAAGTGTTTCAAGAAATAAGAATTTTTTGCATAGTCTTTGGTGTAGGGGATTATGCCATCAGCCATTTTTGCCGCCACCCATTGACTGGCCAAAACCAAGCCGTCAATTACCTTATTTTGCCACCCCTCCCAAAAACTCAAGTCGGTATGTTGGGTCAAATATATTTTTTTACCAAATATTTTAGCCACTACCGCCACCCAGCCACTTTCTAGTGCCGGCAAATGGCAGTTAACCATCCTAGTCTTTCCTATTTCTTTTATGGTTTTAAAAACAAAAAAAGGCATAATTCTGCCCTTACCGATTTTTATCGGCGCCCACATTCTTTCAATTTCCACTCCCCTAACCACTTCTCTTTTTTTCAATCCCTTTTCGTGTCTGCTGGTCAAAATTTTTACCTGCCAACCTCTTTTTACCAGCCTCTCAGCCAAAATCTCTATATAAATAGTAATCCCGCTAAGGTTGGGCAAATAATAAGGAGTAAATATCAGCACTTTCTTTTTATTCACCCCTCATTATAACAAGGCTACTGTATAATAATTTTATGAAACAACAAGGAATTTTGTTTTGGCAAGCGAGGACAAATTATCTAAAAATTTTATCTGCTCCTTTAAACGGCAATTTACTTTTGTTTCTCAACTATGCCATTTGGTTTTTTCTCTTTTTTATTGCCTTTCTCCTTGTCAAAAAAGACGCTAATATTTTTTGGCAGCTTTTACTGATTACTTCTTCAGCTGAAGTGTTTGAGAGATTTTTAAAAAGATACAATTTTTGGCAACGCCCCCTATACCAAAAAACCAAAAAAACTCCTCGCGGTTTGGTCGAATCTTGGTACAATACTGGCTCTTTTCCCTCCGGCCACACCACTAAGTTCACTTATTTTTTTCTTTTTATTCTCCAATATCATATTATTAACCCCGTTCTCTATTTGGCTGTCAGCTTACCTCTGATTTTTTTTAGGGTTTTAGTCGGTTTTCATTACCCTCTCGATATTTTAGGTGGTCTTGTTATTGGCTCTTCCCTCTGGTTTCTTTTCCATGGTATTATTTTTCCAGCCCCTGCTGTCAGTCTGGTCAACTCGCTTTTTAATTTTATTTTCTAAATGCTTGCCGATCTAAAATTTATTACCCTCTGGTGGTTAAATTATTTTGTCCTCGGCCTTTTGTCTTTGCCTTTAGTTTTCCATCTTTTCTCCAAGTTTTGGGACAAAGGCTATATTTTTTCCAAAATTATTTCCACCGCTCTCCTCACTTATGTCGTTTTTATTTTGGGTTTTTTAAAATTTTTACCTTTCGAAAATTCTTCTATTTTTATTCTTATTTTTTTTGTTTTTCTTTTAGATCTTTATTATTTATCCCGTCCTCAAGTTTGGTTAAATTTCAAAAAAATCTTTCAAAAAAAATACAAAATTTTTATTGTTCAGGAATTGATTTTTTTCTTGGTCTTAATGCTTTGGTCTTATGTTCGCGGTTTTTCTCCCCGGATTGAGGGTCTGGAAAAATTTATGGATTGGGGTTTTCTCAATTCTGCCCTAAGAACCCGCTATATGCCTCCAGTTGACATGTGGTTTTCCGGTCAGCCCATAAACTATTATTATTTTGGTCATCTTATTTTTGCTCTTTTAACTAAACTGTCAGGCATTTCTTCTGCCGTTACCTACAACTTGGCCATTGCTTCCGTTTGCGCCCTTACTTTCACCAGTGCCTTTTCTCTCAGCTCCAATTTAGTTTTTGCTTTTAGCAAAAAAATAAAACTTCGCTCTTTTATCATCCCCGCCCTCATTTCTGCCCTTCTGCTTACCTTTGGAGGCAACTTACACTCGCTTTATAAAATTACCAAAATCAATATTGAAAACAACGGTCGTCTTGTCTTGACTCCTCAAGCCATAGCCACCGCCAGTCAATCCTATTGGTATCCGGATGCCACCAGATTTATCGGTTTTGATCCAGATATTGAGGACAAAACCATTCATGAGTTTCCTCTTTACAGCTTTACTGTGGCCGATCTCCATGGCCACATGAACGATATTCCCCTGGTTCTCTTTTTTCTCGCCTTTCTTTTTTCTATTTTTCTCTCACCTCTTACTTCTTTTGTTTCTTGGTCTCTTATTCTTCCCTCTGCCCTGGCTCTTTCTATTGCTTTCATGACCAACGCCTGGGATTTTGCCGTTTATGGTCTTTTCTTTGCCGTTTTTACTCTCTTTTTCAATCTCAAAAAATACCCCCCCGGTCTCGCCCTTTCCAAAACCCTAGCCAATGGTGGCCTTCTCATTCTTTTTGCCTATCTTTTCACTTTGCCCTTTATCCTCAACTTTGAGCCCATGACCGAAGGCCTACGTCTTTCTGATGCTCACTCCCGTTTTTACCAACTGTTTATTCTTTATGGCGGTTTTTGGCTGATTTGTTTCCCTTGGCTTTTTCTGGTTCCTCTCAAAAAAAGGTCTGCCCCTGATATTTTTGTCGCTTCTCTTGTTGTCACCGCCACCGTTCTTATTATTATTCCGGAACTGGTTTACCTCAAAGACATTTATATCTATGAGCATCGTCGGGCCAACACCATGTTTAAGTTGGTTTATCAGGCTTTCATACTTTATTCTCTTTCTTCCGGTTATTGTCTTTTTCGTCTGTCTTCTTTTTTAAAAAAACCTGCTCGTCTTGTCTACAAATTTATTTTCTTTTTGGTTTTTGTTGTCCATCTTGTTTATCCCTGCTTTGCCATTCGTTCTTATTATGGTCTCAAAGATTATCAGGGTCTTTGGGGTCTGGGTTTTCTAGAAACCGCCTCTCCCGACAATTTTGCCGCCATCAATTGGATCAATCAAAACATAAAAGGTCAGCCGGTTATGCTTGAAGCAGTTGGGGATAGTTATACTCTCTTCAATCAAGTCAGTACGGCTACCGGTTTGCCTACCGTAGAAGGCTGGATTGTTCACGAATGGCTTTGGCGTGGGGGCTATGATCAGCCGGCCGCCAGACAGCAGGACGTTTCCGAAATTTATCAAAGTTCCGATTCGATTAAGGTCAGGAGTCTTTTACAAAAATATGCCATCGACTATATTTTTGTTGGCAATCTCGAAGTTGAAAAATACCCCGACCTAAACGAAGACAATTTTGTCAAATTAGGTTTCCCCCTAGTCGTCTCCTTCGGCCAAACCCATATCTACAAAATCCCCAAGTAAAAAAATTAGTGCCCTCTCACAATTTCTCTCACTTGCGGTATTAATTCTTTAGGAATTGTCGTTCTCCAATAAGCATTATCTCTCGTCTTTCTTAAATTAAGTACAGCCTTAGCGATTCCTTGTCGTTGTATTTCTGTTAGCTCTCCTAATCCTTGATCCATTTGCTCCAAAGCCTTATCGTCAAGTGCCGTAAAAGCAGCTACTCTTAACCCCAAATATCTAATATAAGAATCTTCACAAGTCTTTCTCGCTACCATCAAATTCCATCTTGCCTGCTCTGGTAATTTGCTTACGTCGATGGTTACTGTCGCTTCTTTCATCTCCTTCATTATACCTCCTTTTTTATTCTTTTTCTCTGTTATAGTAAAAAGCATGATCGACCTTCTTTCCTCTCTAAATCCGGATCAAAAAAGGGCTGTTACTCATCAGGGTTCGCCTCTTTTGGTTTTGGCCGGGGCCGGCTCCGGTAAAACCAGAGTTCTCACTCACCGCGCCGCCTATTTTATTGACCAAGGTCTAGCCTCTCCCGACCAAATTCTCCTCCTCACTTTTACCAACAAAGCCGCCAGCGAAATGAAGCAACGTTTAGCCAAGCTTTTGTCTTCTCCTTTTTCTCAATCCAATCTTTTTGCCGGTACCTTTCACTCTTTTTGTTGTCGTGTTTTAAGAATAGAAGGCCATCATATTGATATTCCCAGTAATTTTGTTATTTACGATACCTCCGACCAGGAGATGTTGATTAAGTCAATTTTACTTGACATCAGGTTGGACAAAAAAGAATTCAAACCTGCCTCTTTGCTTTATTTTATCGAGGCCGCAAAAAATAATTTTCAGGAACCCTCCGACCCATCTTTAGATTCTTCCGGTTTTTGGAAAAGTCAGGCCCTAAAGGTTTATCGTACCTACCAAAAACGCCTCCACCAATTTCACGCTCTCGATTTCAATGACTTACTTTTTGAAACCTTAAATCTATTTTCCCGTCATCCTCAAATCCTAAAAAAATATCAACAAAAATATCCCTATGTTTTGGTTGACGAATATCAGGACACCAATCGTACCCAATATTTACTGACCAAATCTTTAGCCCAAAAAAGCCAACAAATCACCGCGGTTGGTGATGCTTCCCAGGCTATTTATGGTTGGCGGGGTGCCGATTACACTAACCTTACCAACTTCACCGCCGACTTTAAAAACACCACCATCATCAATTTGGAGCAAAACTACCGCTCCACCCAAATTATTCTTTCCGCCGCCAATTCTATTATCGAAAAAAACTCTTCCCATCCGATTTTAAAACTGTTTAGCACCAAAAAATCCACCGATAAAATCCAAATCCACGAGGCCGAATCAGAAATTTCAGAAGCTGATTTTGTGGCCGAAAAAATAGACTTTTTTCGCCACAATCTTCACACCCTTCTCAAAAACATTGCCGTTCTCTATCGTATGAACGCTCAATCCCGTACTCTGGAAGAAGCTTTTTTACGCCGATCCATTCCCTACGTTCTTTTGGGTGGCACTCGTTTTTATGATAGATCCGAAGTCAAAGATATCTTGGCTATGCTGCGTTTTACCATCGACTCAGCCGATCAAGTTTCTTGTGATCGGGTCAAAAAAGTTTTAGGGGTTCGTCGTTTTGCCCGTTTTGAGGAACAACTCCAATCTCTTGATATTCCCAAGCTAAATTCACTTCAAATTTTAGAGGCCCTGGTTATCAATTCCGGTTATCTGGAAAAATTCAATTCTCAAGAAGCCGAAGATCAGCGCCGTATTGAAAACATTAAGGAGCTAAAGTCGGTAGCCACCTCTTTTCCCGACCTTGTTTCTTTTTTGGAAAATGTCGCCTTGGTTCAAAAAGAATATTCGCTTCAGGAAAAAAACAAAAAAAAGGATTCCAAAGATGGAGTTCGTCTGATGACTCTTCATGCTTCAAAAGGTTTGGAGTTTGATCTTGTTTTTTTGGTTGGTTTTGAAGAAGGTATTTTGCCTCACTCCAACTGTTTACTTGATCCGGCTCAGGTCGAAGAGGAGCGCCGTCTTTGTTATGTTGGTATTACTAGGGCCAAAGATTTTCTTTTTATCACTTATGCCGCTCGTCGTCTTTATTTTGGCAAATCATCCTTAGGTGAGCCCAGTCGTTTTTTGGCTGACATCCCCCAAAACCTAACCGAATTTGTCGACCCCATCAATATCATCAGAGATTTTCGTCACCCCCGCCCTTCTTCGGAGGATTTAGTCTACGATTCTGATATATACTAAACTATCTCTATGCTTAGTCGTCTTTTATATCAACAGGAAAAAAAACAATATGACGCTCTAGTTTCTCACCCTATTCAAACTTGGGTCTGGGGTGATTTTCAAAAAAGTCAGGGTCATCGGATTTATCGTTTTGGCGTTTTTGACAAAAAAAAATTAGTTTCTGTTTATTCCGTTTCCTTTCACACTATCCCCAAAACCAAATTCTCCGTCGGCACCTGTCTTCAAGGTCCAAACATAAATTCTGCCATGCTTTCGGCTGTTTCCCAGGTAGCTAAAAAAGAAAATGCCATTTTTGTTAAGTTTGAACCGGATGTTGTTCACCAAACTTACGATACCTCTTCTTCTCCTCATTTGGTCAACCCCTTACCTCAGTTTAAAAATCTTTTTCCTTCTCCTAAGTCTGCCTTTTATCCCTATTCTTATGTTATTGATTTAACCAAAACCGAAGAGGAGTTGCTCTCCGCCATGCACCCAAAAACCCGTTACAACATCAAGGTTGCCAATCGCCATGCCGTCAAAATTAGCCAAGACAATAGCCAGTCTTCTTTTGATACTTATCTTGATCTAATTTTTGACACCACCGTTCGCCAGGGTTTTTATCTTCATTCTCGTTCTTATCATCAGACCCAGTGGCAAATGTTAGAAAAAACGTCCATTCCCCATCTTATCTCTGCCTCTTATCAGGGCCAAACTTTATCCGCCTTTATGCTTTTTACCCATCACCATCGTCTTTTTTACCCCTATGGTGGTTCTCTTTTTGTCAATCGCCAGGTTATGGCTCCCACCCTTCTAATGTGGGAAGCCATAAAGTACGGCAAAAAGCTTGGCTGTCACAGTTTTGATATGTGGGGTTCTCTTGGTCCCGACGCCAAAGAGGACGATCCTTCCTTTGGTTTCCATCGCTTCAAACAGGGTTTCGGTGGTCAGCTGGTCCAGTTTGTTGGTAGTTATGATTTTGTTCTTCAGCCAAACCTTTACCGTCTTTATCAATTGGTTGATCGTTATCGCTGGCATCTTTTACGCCTTAAAGCCAAACTGATAAAATAGCTCATGTCCGCTATCAATCTCTCTACTCTTCGCCACACTGCCACTCTGGCCAGAATTAAATTGTCCCCAGCAGAAGAAAAAACCTTTCTCCCCCAACTTTCCGCTGTTTTAGATTATATTGATATTATAAAAAAAGTCGACACCAAAGGTATCGAGCCTTCTTTTCAGGTTCCAGATCTGCCTTCTTTTACTCGCTCGGACGAAATTATTTCTCCCAATTCTTCCCTCAAATCTTCTTATTTTAAAGTCAAAAATACCATCAAAAAATAATGGACTTAAACAAAATTTCTCTTTCCGGTCTCAAAAAATCTCTGCAAAAAAAAGAATTTTCTGCTTCTGATTTGGTCAAAACCTATTTGGCCCGCATCAAAAAAATAGACCCCAAGATTAAAGCTTTTATCACCATCACCGACCAAGAGGCTCTCTCTTCCGCCCAAAAACTTGATCAAAAAATCAAATCGGGAGCTAAGCTGGGCAGTTTGGCCGGAGCAGTCATGTCGCTTAAAGACATTTATCTGACCAAGGGTATTCGCACCACTGCCGCCTCTCAGGTTTTAAAAGATTATGTTCCCCCCTATTCTTCCACCGTTTATCAGCGCTTGATCGATCAGGATGCCATTTTAATTGGCAAAACCAACACTGACCCTTTTGCCTTTGGCGCTTCCACTCAAAATTCGGGCTTTTTTACCACTCACAACCCTTGGGATTTAAATTTGGTCCCCGGTGGTTCTTCCGGTGGTTCTGCCGCCTCTCTATCTGCTCGACTTTGCACTTTTTCTCTTGGTACCGATACCGGTGGCTCCATTCGCCAACCGGCTTCCTTTTGTGGTCTTTCCGGTCTCAAACCCACTTATGGTCGCAACTCTCGTTACGGTATTACTGCCATGGCCTCTTCTTTTGATTGTCCTGGTGCTTTTGCTACTTCCGTGGCTGACCTGGCCCAAATCAGTCAGGTTATGGCCGGCCACGACCCTCTTGATGCCACTTCATCCAAAAACCCCGTTCCTTCTTATCCTGACAAGCTTGCTTCTCTCCAACTTAAGGGCCTAAAAATTGGTTTGCCTCGCCAATATTTTTCCGCCACTCTTGATCCTGACATTAAATCTTTAGTTTTAGCCTCTGCCCAAAAACTAAAAGACCAAGGGGCTATCTTGATCGACATTTCTCTTCCCAGTACCGATCTTGGTATTGCCGTTTATTATATTTTGGTTCCCAGTGAAATTTCCGCCAACATGGCCAGATATGATGGTATTCGTTTCGGTTCTTCTGCCAAAGACAGTAAAGATTTACTTTCATATTATACGGAAACTAGGGGTAAATATATGGAAGCAGAGCTCAAGCGCCGCATTTTAATCGGTACTTATGCTCTTTCTGCCGGTTATTACGATGCCTATTACACCAAAGCCGCTCAAGTCAGGACTTTGATCAAAAATGAATTTGCCTCGGCTTTCCAAAAAGTAGATGTTATCTTGGCCCCTGTCTCTCCCACCCCTCCTTGGCCCGTCGATCAAAAAACAAACGATCCTCTGTCCATGTATTTAGCCGATGTTTACACCTGTCCCGTCAATGTCGCGGGTTTACCTGCTCTGGCTTTACCCTGTGGTTTTACCGCCAAAAATCTGCCGGTTGGTTTCCAACTTATTGCCAATTATTGGCAGGAGGAAAAACTTTTCTCCCTCGGTCATCAATATCAGCTTTTAACCGATTATCACCTAAAAATCCCAAATTTATAATTTATAAATTATTTAGAAATTAAAAATTAAAAATTAGAAATTAATTATGTTCCCCATCATCGGTCTTGAAGTCCATCTGGAGTTAAAAACAAAATCAAAAATGTTTTGCGCTTGTTCGGCTTCTCATTTCCACGTTCCCCCCAACACTCACACCTGTCCTGTTTGTCTCGGTTTACCCGGCGCCCTACCCGTTCCCAATCAAAAAGCCCTCAATTATTGTGTCAAGATTGGTCTGGCCCTCGGTTGTACTGTCCAAAAAAATTCATTTTTTGAGCGCAAAAATTATTTTTATCCCGATTTACCCAAAGGTTATCAAATTAGCCAATATCAGCGTCCTCTGACTATTAAGGGTAAGTTTAATTCGGTTCGTATCAATCGGGTTCACATGGAAGAGGATACGGCGAAGTCTATTCACCAAGACAATGTCACCCTAATTGACTTCAATCGCTCCGGTGTTCCTTTAGTTGAAATTGTTTCCGAGCCGGATATCACATCTGCTTCCCAGGCCAAGCAATATCTTTTGGACCTACAACAACTTATTCGTTATCTCGGTGTTTCCGACGCTGATATTGAAAAAGGCTCCATGCGTTGCGAGCCGACTGTCAATCTCAAAATTGACGGTCGCCCCACTGCTTTGGTGGAAATAAAAAATATCGCCTCTCTTTCCGCCGTCGAGTCGGCTATCAACTACGAAATTACCCGCCAAACTCAAAATCCCGATTTTTCCAAAAACAAAACCACCCGTGGTTGGGACGCTGACAAACAGGCTACTTTTTTACAGAGGGACAAAGAAGGTTCTTCCGATTATCGCTATTTTCCCGAGCCGGATATCCCCCCTCTGGAATTTACTGACCAACAAATCAAAGCCATTGCCTCCACTATTCCTGAACTCCCGGCTCAAAAAATCAAAAGATATCAATCTTACCAACTGTCCGATGACGATGCCTCTCTTTTAGCTCAAGACAAAAATTTAGCTGATCTTTTTGACGCCACTATAGAGAGACAAAATTCTCCTGATTTCATAAAGGGCACAGCTAATTTAATCAACGGTTCAGTCAGAAACTATCTCAATGATTTTCCTACAAAACCCCTTAAAACAACTCCCCAAAACTTAACCTTAGCAGTTAATGCTTCTTTGTCCGGTCAAATATCTTGGACCACTGCCAAAGAAAATATCTACCAAAGTGCAAAAACGGGAGAGGATGTCATGACCTTAATCAAGAAAAAAGGTCAATTTCAAAATTCTGACCAAGCTGAATTAGAAACTATTGCCAAAAAAGTTATTGCCGATAACCCCAAGGCGGTGGGGGATTATCAAAAAAACCCCAATTCCATTGGCTTTTTAGTCGGTCAGGTTATGATTGCCACCAAAGGCTCTGCCAACCCCCCGTTGGTCCAAAAAATCTTAAAACAATTTCTAAAATAAGAACATCTTTCCTTGGTAAAATAAACCATGGACGATTATCGTTCCAATTTCAAACAAGAATACTCTCGTCTCAATCTCGAGCAAAAAAAAGCTGTTGATACTATCGACGGTCCGGTTATGGTTATTGCCGGCGCCGGTACCGGTAAAACTCAGACCATCGCTTTGCGTATTGCCAATATCTTAAGCAAAACCGACACGCCTCCCCCTGCTATTCTTTGTCTTACTTTCACCGACACTGCCAGTCTGGCCATGCGTCAGCGTTTGCTTTCTATTATTGGCCCCACTGCTTATCAAGTCAAAATTGCCACTTTTCACTCTTTTTGCGACGAAATCATCCAGACTCATCCTGATTATTTTATCTTTGCTCCAGATATCCGCGCTCTTGATCCCCTGGAAAAGATTGGTATTCTAAACCGGCTTATTACCAAACTACCTCAGTCCTCTCCCTTAAAACCTTGGGGAGACCCTCTTTATTATCAAAAAAGTATCTCTGGCCATCTTCAAACCCTTAAAAGAGAAGGTATTTCTCCTGCTAAGTTTAAAAATCTAATTCAAGACGAAAAAGATTTTTTTGAAAAACATACCGATATTTATCGGCAACTAAAATCTGTCCGCTCACCCAAACAGGCCGATCTGCTTGTCCCTTCTCTACTTAAATCTCTTATTGACGATAAAAATATTTCTCTTGCTCTTCGCTCTCTTTTAATCTTTTATCAGCAATCTTTTCTCTCCGGTAGTCTGACCGGTCCGGCCAAATCAGCTTCTATCAATCTAAAAAACTGCCTTTTAAAACTTTTCGACCACTTTAAAAAATCCATTCCCAAACAGCTTGAACTCCTAAAAATTTATCGTCGTTATCAAAAAAAATTACAAAGCCTTGGTCGCTACGATTTTGACGATATGATTCTTTTTGTTAACCAGGCTTTCAAAGACCACCCCGATCTGCTTTTAACCTATCAGGAGCAATTTCAATATCTCTTAGTCGATGAATATCAAGACACCAATACTGCCCAAAACCAAATTATCGACCAGTTATCATCCTTTCACTCCTCCCCCAATGTTTTTGTAGTTGGTGATGACGACCAATCTATTTTTCGTTTTCAGGGAGCTTCCATTGAAAATATTTACAATTTTTATCAACGTTATTCCAAACACCTTAAACTTATCGTTTTAAAAAACAACTATCGCTCTCATCAGCTCATTCTAGACAGTTCTTCTTGTCTCATTTCTCATAACCAAAATCGCATTGGTAATTTTATAAAAGACATTGACAAATCTCTTTTATCTCAAGCCACTTATGATCCGGATCCTATCAATCTTTTTATCGCCGACAGCGAACTGGAAGAAAATTATTTTATCAGCCAAAAAGTAAAAAGTTTGATAGAGAAAGGGACTGATCCAAATCAAATTGCCGTTCTTTTCCGTCAAAATTCTGACCCTTCTCTTTTGATGGAGTTGTTGTCAAACCAAAAAATTAATTATTCTCTTCTCTCCGGTGTCAATATTCTCCAATCTTTGCCAATCGCCCAACTTGTCAACCTTTTTAACTATTTTGTCAAACCCAACAACCTTCTTCTTTTTAAACTTCTTTCTTATAATTTTTCCCACATTCCTGCTCTAACTTTGGCCAAACTCAGCCGTTTTGCCTATCGTCAAAAAATTCCTCTTATCGATCTCGTTGGCTCTGATAATCATCTTAAACAAGCCGGTCTTTCTCCCAAAAGCCGTCTCCGGCTTATTCGTTTCTCTCAAAACCTTGCCCAAGCCAAAAAATGGCTTCACAATTATCCCCTAGAACGTTTTTTCAATCGGGTTATCCGCCGTTTTGGCTTTTTATCTTACTTAATTTCTCAAAAAAATTACTCACTTTTAAATCAACTCAATACTTTTTATCAGGAATTAAAAATTTTACAACAAGACAAACCTTCTAATCTAAAAAGCTTTCTCAACAGACTTACTCTTTATCAGGAAAACAATCTTCCTCTTTTTGCCCCTCAATTAGCCTCAGACGCCGTCAACTCCGTTCAGCTGATGACGGTTCACAAAGCCAAAGGCCTGGAGTTCGATCATGTTTTTATTATCCAAGCTGTTGATAAAAAGTGGGGCAACAATCGTCTTTCCGAGCCCCTGTCTCTTCCCCCCGGCATTTTATCTACCGAAATTTCTGCTTTTAGCGCCGATCAAAACGAAGACGAACGTCGTCTTTTTTACGTCGCCCTAACCCGGGCCAAAAGACAAATTTATCTCAGTTATTCTCAAATAAACTCTTCCTCTCGTCCTCAGTTACCCTCCCAGTTTATCTCCGAAATCAAACCGGACATGATTGAAACTATTCCTTCTCGGTCTCAGCTAAGTCATCCTGCCCTTACTTCTCTTTTTGCTCCCAAAATGTCTGTTTCTGACTCTCATTTCCAAAAATATTTACAAGCTCATCTAAAAAATCACTACAAATTCAATATCAGTCATCTCAACTCTTATCTTGCCTGTCCTCTCTGTTTTTATTACAAAACAATTTTACGTATTCCCGCTGTCAAAAATAAATTTATGTCTTTGGGTACGGCTGTCCATTCTGCTTTAAACCAGCTCAATACCACTCTAAAAACCGAGAAAAAACCCCTTTCTCTATCGCAATTTATTGCTACCTTTACCAAAAGTCTTCAAAATGAAAACCTGACTAAAGCCAATTATCAGGACACTCTTGTCCGTGGTCGACAAATTTTGACTGATTACTATCATCATTATCAATCTTCTTTTTCTTCTGAATGTCTAAGTGAATACAATTTTGCTCACGACAATATTGTGGTAGACGGCATTTCCTTAACCGGCAAAATCGACAAGGTAGAAATTTTAAAATCTACCACCACCGGTCTTCCCGATGTTAACGTAGTTGATTACAAGACCGGCAATCCAGATGGTAAATCCGCCAAACTTTCCCCAAATGGTGATTATTTTCGTCAACTGGTTTTTTACAAAATTTTAGCCGAATCTTCTCCTCGCTTTAAATATCATGTTTCCTCCGGCACCATTGATTTTGTCCAAAAAAGTCAGTCAAAAAATAATTTTATTCAAAAAAAATTCGAAATTTCCACCGATCAGGTTTCGGATCTAAAAAAACTTATTCATCAGGTTTATGAGCAAATTATCAATTTAGAATTTGATAGCATAGGAGACCAATGTCGCGACCCCGACCACCTTCACCATCTACAAATTTAGTCAAAATCAAACACTTTGACCGCTCTTTACCCTTACCCGCTTACAAAAGCCAAGGTGCCGTTGCCGTCGATCTCTCCGCCCGAAAAAAAACCGTTATTAAATCCCACCAAATTGCCTACATTCCCTTAAATGTTGCCCTCAAATTGCCCTCTGGTTTTTGGGGTTTTTTGGTTGCCAGAAGTTCCACTCACAAGTTGGGTATTTTACAAATCAATGCCGTTGGAGTGGTTGATGCCGATTACTGTGGCAACAACGATGAATATCTTTTTGCCGCTTACAATTTTACCGACAAAACCGTTGTTATAGACAAAGGCACCCGTCTGGCTCAATTTCTTGTTTTAAAATTTCAACCTCTAAAATTTATCGAAGTTAGATCTTTGTCCTCAAAAAGTCGTGGTGGTTTCGGTACTACCGGCAAAAAATAAAAAATATGTTTTTTTCTAAAAAAAAACTTCAGGTTTTAAATTTAATTCAAATCAAAAAAGACAGTATTCTTCATAATTTTAATTATTTTCAACAAAAATATCCCGACAAACACATTTGGCCGGTTTTAAAATCAAACGCCTATGGTCACGGTCTGGCTCAAATTGTCTCTATTTTAAAATCCCAAAACTTTGATTATTATGTGGTTGACAGCTATTACGAAGCTCTCCAAATTTGGCGTTATCATCGTCACCCTGTCTTGCTAATTGGTCCCAATCATCCCGACAATTTCGTTCATTTTAAATTCAAAAATCTTGCTCTAACTGTTGATAGTATTTTTTGTTTAAAACATTTAATAAAACTTAACGAAAAAATTAATATCCACCTCAAAATTAATACCGGCCTAAATCGGCAGGGGATTAACCCAAAAAATTTATTAAAAATCTTAAAACTAATTAAAAATAATCCCAAATTAAAACTAGAAGGTCTTTGTTCTCATTTAGCCGACGCTGACAATCCCCAGTCTGCTTTCACTCACAAACAAGAAAACATATTTAAAGATTGTCTAAAAAAAGTCCAAAGTTTTAGTTTTAATCCTCGTTTTGTTCACCTTTCCGCCACCGCCGGATCTTCTCGTATCACTGTTGACAACACCATTCGTCTTGGTCTTGGTCTCTACGGTTATGGCCACCCATCTCTTACTCCCGCCCTCTCTCTTACTCCCGCCCTCTCTCTTACTTCTACCATTACTGGTTCTCAAATTCTAAAAAAAAGCGATACGGTTTCCTATAACCGCACTTTTACCGCTCAAAAAGAGGGGAGTCTGGCCATTATTCCCCTAGGTTATTTCGAAGGCCTCGATCGCCGTCTTAGCAACTTAGGTTTTGTTAAATATAAAAATAAATTCTACAAAATCGCCGGTTTAGTTTGTATGAATTTAACATGTCTTGATTTTGACCAAACTAAACCAAGATTATTCGCTCCTGTCGAAATTATCAGCCCCAATCCCAAGGACAAAAATTCTCTTGCTGTTCAGGCCCGTTTAGCCGATACCATTGTTTACGAGCTTTTGGTCCATCTCTCTCCCACCCTCCGCCGCCAAGTCATCTAGTGTAAAATTGGCTATGACTCTATATTTACTCCTTGGCCTTTTTGCCGGTTTGTCTTTAGCTCTTGGTCTTTATTTTTTTGTCATCAAAAAAAACTCTCCCAAAGCCGATAAGCTAGCCGATGATTTTTTTGTCAAATTTAATGAGCATTTTCCCCAAATTCTAAATCAAGCCAATCAGTCTTTGGTTAGTATGGCCGATCAAAAACTCTCCGCTCAGTCCCGCCAAAACGCCGATGATCTGGCTCATAAAAAAGATTCCATCGATGCTACTGTCAAGCAAGTTTTACAAGAGCTAAAAAATAGTTCTAATAAATTAGAAGAAGCCGAACAAAAACGCATCGGTAGCTTTGAAAGTCTCAAAACCGAGCTTAAATCCCATCAAAAAATTACTGCCGATTTATCCGCTACCACCGAAGCTCTCAAGAAAGTTTTAAGCAACAATCAGCTTCGGGGTGCTTTTGGGGAAAAAGTGGCCGAAGATTTACTCAAAATGGCCGGTTTTGTCAAAGGGGTCAATTACGAGTTTAATAAAAAGCAAAATTCTGCCTCCACCCGACCCGATTTTGCCATTTTGCTCCCCGACGGTGTCCGCATCAATGTCGACGCCAAATTCCCCTATCAAAATTTGCAAAAAATGGCCGAATCCAAAAATAAACAAGTCAAATCTCAATGCCTCAAAGACTTCAAACAAGATGTCTCGGCCAAAGTTAAACAGGTTACCAGCCGGGATTACATCAATCCCGAAGAAAAAACGGTCGACTTTGTCATTGTCTTTATTCCCAACGAAATGATTTTTTCCTTTATTTATGACAAATTGTCGGACATTTGGCAGGATGCCATGACCAAAAAGGTCATTTTTGCTGGTCCTTTTTCCTTTACCGCTATTTTACGGATGGTTCTTCAGGCCTACGACAATTTTCGCTATCAGGAAAATGTTCAAAGCATCATCGGTCACATCCGTCAATTTGAGCAGGAGTTTGATAAATTCAATACTGAATTTATCAAAATCGGCGACCGCCTTGACAGTTTAAACCGTCAATACAACCAAGTTGGCCAAACTCGTACCAATAAGCTTTTACGCGTGGTCGACAAAATCAAAATAGAAGCTCCCAAAGCCAAAAAAGCTCTACCCCATGACATCTAAAAAGACTTTTTCTCCCAAGTTTATTTTGCCTGTTTTTCTCTGGATTTTACTGTTTCTCTTGGTTTTCTTTTTTTCTCCCTCTCTTCATCTTCGAATTATCTTTTTTTTGCTTCTATTTTTATCTTTCTTTTTTAGCCTTCGTCTTTTTATCAAACAAATCAAACTTATTTTTTTAGCTTCTTTTTATCTTGTTTGCCTACCCCTTCTTTTGTTTTTTGATCAATTCCGCCCTCTCAATCTTGCCCTCCTCTCCGCCTTCTTTGGCAGTCTTTATTTTCTCATCAAACAATTTCCCTCTTGACAACATTTAGCACTCCGCCTATTATATTGCTAATATGGCTGATTTAACTTCTAGACAAATCAAGATTCTAAAACACATTACCGAGGAGTTTATCGAAACCGCCACTCCGGTTGGTTCCGAAACTCTAGAAAAAAAATATTCATTAGGGATTTCTTCCGCCACCATCAGAAACGAGATGAGCACTCTAACTCAGCTTGGTTTCCTAAAAAAAGGCCATCTTTCCGCCGGTCGTGCTCCCACCTCCATGGGTCTAAAATATTATGTTCGAAATCTGATGGATAGCAAGGGTCTTAGTGTTGGCGAAGAAATTAAAGCCAAAGAAAAAATTTGGGACTATCGAAACGAGTTTGAAAAACTTTTAAAAGAAACTACCAAAGAGTTAGCCACTCGCACCCGTTCTATGGCCATTGCCACCACCGATCAACAGGCTATCTACAATTATGGTGCCAGTAATCTTTTGGAAGAACCCGAGTTTTTCAATATTGACGTTACCAAAACCGTCCTTTCCCTAATCGACAATGCTACTTTTTGGTTTGACATCATTGCCAAAGCCGATCATCGGGAAAAAGACGAAGAGACCCGCCTTATTCATCTTTTAATCGGTGAAGATTTAGGCATGGAGCATTTAGAGCCCTGTGGTTTTATTTATCAAACTTATCAGGCCGGTCCTCACCGGGGTATTTTAGGCATCGTCGGTCCGGCTCGTTTTCATTTTCATCAAGTCGTCCCCCTAGTTGACTATTTTGCCGATTTGATCTCTACTATTACTAGTTAATACTCTTATGTCTGCCAAAAAAACATCTCCATCTCGAGATAAAATACGCGTTCTGGAAGAAAAACTAAAAAGATCTATGGCCGATTATTCCAATTTGGAAAAAAGAATTGACGGTCAACGTCAATTTTATGCCGCTCTTTCCGCCGCCGGTATTATTAGCAAAATGCTGGAAGTCTTAGATGATTTATATCTTAGCCAGGCTCACTTAAAAAATCCTGGTTTAGCCATCACCATCGACAAGTTTGTCAAAATTCTTTCTCAGGAAGGTTTGTCTGAGATAAAAGCTGAAGGTGAATTATTCGATCCGGTTTCTATGGACTGTGTCGATGTGGCCGAAGGCAAACAGGATTACGTTGTTACCGTTAGAAAAAATGGCTACAAACTCAACAATCAAATTCTCCGTCCGGCCCAAGTTGTCGTCGGTCGGCAAAATCCCAAAAAATAAATTAATATTTAAATTTTAAAAAAACATATGTCAAACAAAATAATTGGTATCGATTTAGGTACCACCAACTCTTGTGTCGCTGTTATGGAATCAGGTAAACCCAAAGTTATTCCTACCGCCGAGGGTCGCAACCTTATTCCTTCCGTGGTTGAACCTGTTAAAAAACTGGTCGGAGATTTAGCCAAACGTCAGGCTATTCTCAACCCGGAAAACACTGTTTCCAGTATCAAACGTCTCATTGGTCGTCGTATCAGTGATCCGGAAGTGGCCAAGGCCAAAAAACATTCCTCTTACAAAATTGTGGCCTCCAAAGACGATAGCGTTGCTGTCGAAATCGGTGGAAAAGTTTACACCGCTCAAGAGATCTCTGCCATGATTTTGCAAAAAGCCAAAAAAGATGCCGAAAAATATTTAGGAGAAGATGTCAAAGACGCCGTTATCACCGTTCCGGCCTACTTTGACGATTCTCAGCGTCAGGCCACCAAACAAGCTGGTCAAATTGCCGGTTTAAATGTCAAAAGAATTGTCAATGAGCCTACCGCCGCCGCCCTGGCTTATGGTCTAGACAAGAAAAAAAGTGGCACTATAGCCGTTTATGATTTAGGCGGAGGCACCTTTGATATTTCAGTTCTGGAAATTGGTGATGGTATTTTTGAAGTTAAAGCCACCAATGGTGATACTTTTTTGGGGGGAGATGACTTTGACCAAAAAATTATTGCTTGGCTTTTAGAAAATTTTCAAAAAGAGCATGGAGTTGATTTATCCACCGATCCTCAAGCTTTGCAAAGGATCAAAGAAGCCGCCGAAAAAGCCAAAATCGAGCTTTCCAGTTCTCCTGAAACTGATATAAATCTGCCTTTTATCACTCAAAAAGGAGGAGAGGCCCTTCATTTGACCGTCAAACTTACCCGTTCCGAGCTGGAAAAATTAGTTAACGATCTTATTCAAAAAACCATTGAGCCGGTCAATAAATGTTTAAAAGATGCCGGGGTTACCACCGCTGACATTAGTGAAATTCTCATGGTTGGTGGTATGACCCGCATGCCCAAGGTTCAAGAAACTGTTAAGGCTCTGTTTGGTAAAGAACTAAACAACAATCTCAACCCTGATGAGGTAGTGGCTCTTGGTGCCGCCGTTCAAGGGGCTGTTCTTTCTGGAGAGGTCAAAGACATGGTTTTGCTTGATGTTACTCCTCTCACTTTAGGCCTGGAAACAGCCGGTTCTGTCAGAACGCCTCTCATTGATAGAAACACCACTGTCCCTACCAAAAAATCTCAAATATTTACCACCTATTCTGACAATCAACCGCAGGTAGAAATCAATGTTCTTCAGGGAGAGCGTCCCATGGCTGCAGACAACAAGTCTCTTGGTCGCTTCATTTTAGACGGTATTCCAGCCGCTCCCCGCGGTACTCCTCAAATAGAAGTTACCTTCGATATTGACAGCAATGGCATTCTTTCCGTTACCGCCAAAGATAAAAACACAGCTAAAGAGCAAAAAATTACCATTCAAAATGCCACTAATCTTTCCGAAGAGGAAGTGGAAAAAATGAAAAAAGATGCCGAAGCTCATGCCGACGAAGACGCCAAAAAACAATCTTTAGTCGAGTCCAGAAATCGTCTTGATAGCACCATTTTTTCTTTGGAAAAAATTATCAAAGACAACCCGGGCAAAGTCAAAGAGGCAGACCAAAAACAAGCTGAAGAAAAAATTAAACAAGCCAAAGAATCTCTGGCCAAAACTGATGTCGTCAAAGAAGATTTAGACAAAATCAGTGAGGAAATGAGTCAAATTCTTCAGACTATTTCTGCTGTGGTTAATCAGGCTACTACTCCGCCTCCCGCTTCGGATCAAGAAGCTCCCGAGGGCAAAGACAAACCAAAAGACAAAGATAGCGCCGAAGAAGGTGAAGTGGTTAAAGACTAATCATGAAACCTGACTTTTATGAAGTTTTAGGGCTTAACAAATCGGCTTCCGCCGCGGATATCAAGTCCGCCTACCGAAAAATGGCCCTAAAATTTCATCCGGACAAAAATTCTTCTCCCGATGCTGAAGAAAAGTTTAAACAGATAAACGAGGCCTATGAGGTTTTAAACAATAGCCAAAAAAAAGAGGCTTACGATCAATATGGCCACGCCGCCTTTGATCCCAATTCCGGTCCTTTTGCCGGTCACACTTATACCCGTCAAAATGGTCCCAGCAATTTTACTTATACTACCAACGGGGGAGACGCTTCCAGTTTTGACTTTGGCGGTTTTAGCAACCCCTTTGATATTTTTGAACAATTTTTTGGCAGTTCTTTTTCCCAAAGCCGTGGTCCCAGACTGGAAACCTACAAAGTCCAAATTAGTTTTGAAGAGTCGGCCTCCGGGGTAGAAAAAAACTTCAAAATCAACGGTAAAGATAAAAAAATCAAAATCCCTGCCGGTATCTCCGATGGTCAAAGAATTAAATTTTCCGATTTTATCCTCTATGTTGATGTTTTGCCTCACAAATTTTTCAAACGCGATGGCAACGATGTTTTTGTTTCCGTCAATATCAATCTTGTTCAGGCCACTCTGGGAGACAACATTGAAGTTCCCAGTCTAAAGGGACCCATAAAAATCAAAGTCAAACCCGGTACTCAACCCAATACTCTTATTCGTCTTCGAGGTCAGGGGATCCGCGATATCAACGGTTATGGTCAGGGTGATTTTTATATTCGCCTTATTGTCACCATCCCCACCCGTCTTACCCGTCAGCAAAAATCCCTCTTCAACCAACTCGACCTTTGATCCTTAAGTTATTTTTTCAACTTGGTTTAATATATAAACGATGAAATTACCTTGGAAAAAAATTAATTCAAAAACTGTTTATGTTAATCCCTGGTTTCGGGTTAGAGAAGATAAAGTAGTTAAACCCAATGGTAAAAAGGGAAAATATTGTGTCTTAGAGACTAAGGCTCCCTCTGTATTTACAGTCGCTCTAACGAAGAATAAAGAGATATATTTAATTAATCAATACAGATATCCGACCAAAAAATTTTGCTGGGAAGTTCCCGGGGGCGGGTCAAACAATGAAGATCTTTTGACGGCAGCAAAAAGAGAGCTGTGGGAGGAGACCGGCTTGATTGCTAGAGATTGGAAAAAGATAGGTATGTTTAATCCAATGAGCGGAATATGCAGTGAGAATATGTATGTTTTTCTCGCAAAAAATCTAGAACAAACAGGAAAAAACAAAAAACACGAGGAGGGGATAGGCACTATAAAAAAATTTCCTTTTAAAGATGTTCTAAAAATGATAAAAAACGGAGAAATAGTGGAAGGACAATCATGCTTGTCTGTGTTACAAGCAGGACTATTTTTAGGATATATCTAAGCCAAAAAATCTAATACTACCACTTCAAACCCGCTTAATGGATGTTTTTACCTTGATACAATATAACTAGGATGGAGTTCTATAATGTAGAGACAATATTGTGACAAAACTTATGGTAAACAAACAATGCAAATGATTATTTTTTCTCAAACCATTGGTTCAGGTACAACCTCAGGACTTTCGGAAGAAGTTCCTATTGCTCTACATATTTGTCCTTCAACAAACTGTCCATTTGCTATTTCACCATAACCAACTTGAATTCGCTTGCCATCTCTAATCGAACACGCATATCTATGAATACCAATCCTGTCGTGAATCTTAAGAAGCCGTCTTCCTAAACTTAAAGTATTCGGGCTATCAATTATACGGGGGACAGTTTTTTGTAAAATAATTTTGGCCCTTTTTCTACATATCGGAAAATGCTCAAAATCCTCATTAGGTTGAAAAAATCTACATTGCTGTAACTGTTCACATTTTGGAGACATTTTTTAAAAGACAAATCACCCAAATTAAATTATATTTTTTTTAAGTCAATTTTAGTCACAAACTTTTTAATTAAAAAACTCCTTTTTAAATTACGGAAATATAAGAATACAAATTACCCGTTACCAACCATTTTCTGCTATAATAACCCAATAATTTGTTATTTTAACTGGGGCGGTAAGCCCCTTTTTTAATAAAAATATGGATCTAAAAAGACTACCAAAAACCGAGTTTGCCGCCGCTGTCGCTCAAATAGCCGGCGAGAGAAACATCGAAGTTCAGCCTATTCTTGATTCTATCGAATTGGGCCTAATTTCTGCTTACAAAAGAGATCAAAAAGAAAAAGGCATCGAAGTTCCCGAAGAGCAGGAATTTACGGTTGAGCTTTCTGCTGAGACCGGTTCTTTTGCTGTTTTTAAGGTTGAAGAAAACGGTAAAAAGACCGATGTTACCCCGCCCGGATTTGGTCGTATCGCTGCCCAAACCGCCAAGCAGGTTATCGATCAAAAAATTAGAGAAGCCGAAAAAGAAGCCGTTATTGTCGAATACAAACAAAAAGTCAGCAATCTTATCTCCGGCGTGGTTCTGAGGGTTGATGATTACAAGGCTACCGTCGGCATCGGCAGGACCGAGGGTATTTGTCCCAAAAGCGAACAATGTCGTGGAGAAGACTTAGTTGTCGGTGACAAAAAGATGTTTCTCTTAAAAGAAATAAGACAGGACGATCTTGGTCGTAGTGACATTATTCTTTCCCGTTCCGATCCCGATTTTATCGTTCAGCTTTTTGCTCATGAAGTTCCCGAAGTTGGTAACCAATCCGTTATTGTCGAAAAAATAGCTCGTTCTGCCGGTCAACGCAGCAAGGTGGCAGTTTCTTCCAATCAGCCTGGCATTGATCCCGTTGGATCCTGTATTGGTCAAAAAGGTTCCCGCATTCAATCTGTTTTGGCTCAATTACCTGCCAATGAAAAAGTCGATGTTATTTCTTACAGTGACAATCTCAAACAATTTATTATTCAGGCTCTTTCTCCCGCCGAAAATGTTTCTGTTATTTCCGTTGAAGACGATTTGGCGGTTGTTTCTGTTCCTGAAGATCAATTGGCTCTGGCCATTGGTTCCGGTGGTGAAAATGTTAGATTAGCAGGGATTTTGCTTGATCGGGAAATAAAAATCAACTCTCAACAGTCAGACTCAAAAAAACCGTCAAAAACAGTCAAAAGTAAGACTAAGACAAGGGTTAAATCTAAAAAATAAATAAATTGGTCTGCTTCTGTTTTTCAAAAATTTGCTTATGGTCAAAAAAACATCAAATCAATTTCGCCCCCCCATCGTCACCCTTATGGGTCACATTGACCATGGCAAGACCACTCTTTTGGATAAAATTAGATCCAGCCAACTTTGGAAAAAAGAAACCGGCGGCATTACTCAGCACATAGCTGCCTATCAGGTTAAACTAAAAGACCATCCTACTCCAATTACTTTTATTGACACTCCCGGCCACGCCGCCTTTGTCAACATGCGTCAGACAGGCTCTCAGATTACTGACCTTATCGTTTTGGTTGTTTCCGCCACCGAGGGACTAAAAGCCCAAACCAAAGAATGTCTCAAACTTATAGACAAGCTTTCCCTTCCTTTCATTGTAGCCATCAACAAAATAGACTTACCCAATGCTTCCGCTGATAAAGTTAAAGGTCAATTGGTTGAATTGGGTCTTTCTCCCGAAGATTATGGTGGTCAAATTTCCTGCTTACCTCTTTCTGCCAAAACCGGACAGGGTATAGATAAACTTTTGGAAACCATAATTTTAAACGCTGAGGTTATGGAGTTAAAAAGCCAACCCCAAGCCCCTTTGGAGGCTTTTGTGGTTGAGTCAAAATTAGACGCTCGCCGGGGTCCGGTTGCCAGCCTAATTGTCAAAAAGGGCACTCTTTGTCTGGGCGATACCGTTTATCTTCAAGATCAGGCCGTCAAAATCAAGTCTATTATTGACCCGTTTGGTGTTTACGTCAAAAAAATCTTACCTGGGTTTTCCGCCGAAGTTTTAGGCTTTGACTCTCCACCGGGGGTTGCCAGTCTTATCACCGCCACTCCCGTTTTTTCCGCCAAAACAGAAATCCCAGCTGAGGGAAAATGTTTGGAAAAATCTTTAGCCATCATTCTTAAAGCCGATACTCAAGGCACTTTGGATGCTCTTTTAAAAAGTTTTAGCGACGATGTTTTTGTAGTTCACTCCGGTATTGGTCCCATTAGCGAAAATGACGTCTTTTTGGCCTCGTCTTCCTGTACTCAAATTTTTGCTTTTAATCTAAAAACAGACAAGTTTATTGAAAAATTAGCCAAAAGTCAGGGCGTTCGTCTTTTTCAATCCAAAATAATTTACGAAATTATAGACGACATCAATCATCAGGTCCTAAAAATATTGGAACCCACCATTGACGAAACTACCGTTGGTGAAGGCAAAATTATTGCCGAGTTTAACATCAACAAACAAAGGATTGCCGGAGTCAAAACTCTTTCTGGAGAATTGGCCAAAGGGGCCACTATTCACCTAAAAAGAGACGACAAAATCATCAAAGACAGCAAGATCGACAGCATCAAACAAGGCAAATCGGATGTGGATAAAGTCAAAACCGGTACCGAATGCGGTCTTACTTTTAAGCCCTACATTGACTTTAAGCTAAATGATGTTATAATATCCTATTACAAGACTGAAGAAGAACAAAAATGAGTCCTCGTTCAGGCTTATTTGAGTCAAATAACAATAATATTAGTTCTACTAATATGAAAAATTATAACGTTGATTCCATCAAAAACTTACTTTCCACCGCCAAATCAGCTCTGGTTGTTAGCCCTCAGCTTTCTATGGATTCTGTTTCCGCTTCTTTGGCCTTAGCTCTTACCCTAAAAAAGGCCGGTTTATCGGTTAAGGTTTTTTGTCCTCAAAAAACAGATCAAAACTACAGCAAACTCTCCGGTTTGGATCTTTTAAGCGACAGCTACACCAACAACGATTTGACCATTAGTATTAGCCATCCTTTAGACAAAATAGATCAAGTCTCTTACAACGACGACAACAATCTTTTAAATTTAGTGGTCAAGACCAAATCCGATTCTCCTCAAATAGACAGCAATAAAATTACTATCAACAACCAATCTTCTTCGGCCGATGTTTGTTTTATCCTGGGAGACGAAGCGCCCTTGGGGGTTGACAGTCAAATGGTAAACAAAGGCAATTGGGTTTTTATTTCTCCGGCCAATGTTCAAAAAGCTTGGGCCAAAGCTACTTTAGTTGACCAGGATGCTCCTTTTTGTGAGATTTTTTCCTTCCTTCTGCCCATGTTGGGTTATACTCTTGATCCTGATTCTGCCAAAAATCTTTTAATTGGGCTTCGGGTTTCTACCCAGTCTTTTTCCGTTAATGTTTCCCCCGAAACCTTTACCGCTGGTTCCGTTTGTCTCCGGGCCACTCAAGTTCAGTCTCCTCAGGGTCAGCCCGCTCAGGCTCAGCCTCTTACCTCCACCCCCCTGACCTCAGTTGAGACTTCTCCTGTTGCCAAATTTCAGCCCAGCCAGGGTTCTGATATTCCCCTTAGCTAATCCTGTGTTATAATCCCTAATCGACTTCTATCGGTTTTTTGGTAGCCATTCCAAGATTATTATTTACTGATATGAGCCGTTTACTATGGCATTAAGCAAAGAAGAAAAAAGCAACATTGTTAAAAAATATTCTCAAGCCAAAGGTGATACCGGTTCTCCCGAAATCCAAGTTGCCATTCTTAGCCTGGAAATAGAAAAACTCCAACAGCATTTGGGAGAAAATAAACATGATTCTCCCGCCAAAAGAGGCATTTTAAGCAAAATCGCCAAAAGACGCCGTCTTTTGCGTTATCTTTCGGAGCACAGTCAAGATCGTTACAAAAAACTTATTCAATCTTTAGGTTTAAAAAAATAACTTAAACAGCAAAATTTATGGCTCAACATCAAATTGAAATTAATCTCGGAGACAAGCTAGTTAAACTTCAAACCGGACTTTTAGCTCCTCAGGCCAACGCTACCGTTTTGGCCACTCTGGGTAAAACCGTCGTTATGGCTACCGTCGTTATGGGCCAACCCGACGATACCAAAGATTATTTTCCCCTGTCTGTTGAGTTTATGGACAAGCTTTATGCCGGTGGCATTATCAAATCCAGCCGTTGGCTCAAAAGAGAAGGGGGTTTAGTTGATGAGTCAATTTTAGTCGGTCGTCTTATCGATCGGTCTGTTAGGCCTCTTTTTCCCGAAGGTTTTACCAATGAGGTTCAGTTGTTGGTGACTGTTTTAAGCAACGACAAAATTCAAGACTTGGTTATCCCTTCTTTTTTAGCCGCCTCTGTCGCTCTTTCCCTTTCTGATATTCCTTTCAACGGACCCGTTTCCGCAGTTAGGGTTACTCAAGTGGACGGTAAGTTAGTAGCCAACCCCACCCTTACTCAGTTAAATCAGTCCAATCTTGATCTTTTGCTTTGTACCGCCCCTTCTGGTGTCAATATGATCGAAGCCGGAGCTGACATTGTTGACAATGCTACTTTTCTAAAAGCCATTACTTTGGCCAAAAGCGTCGGAGACAAAATCAACAAACAATTACTCGATTTTGTCAAAACTTGTGGCAAGAAAAAGATAGAATTTACCCCCGCCCTTCCTTCAGACAAACTGGTCAAAGAAGTTGATACTCTGATCAAAAAAGATGTCGAAAACTTTTTGGAAAAAGGTGCCGATGACGGCAAACACATGGCCTCTGAAGATTTGATTGTCAAAAAAGCCCTGGATCACTATCAAGATAAAATAGAAAAAGAAGAAGTCACCGCTTCGGCCATCGTTCAGGCGGTTCAAATTTTAATCAAAAAAAACCTTCGCGCTCGTACTCTTGCCGGCTCTCGTTTTGATGGTCGAAAAGCAGATGAGCTTCGTCCTCTTTCGGCTAAAGTTGGAGTTTTGCCCTGTACTCACGGTTCCGCTTTTTTTCAGCGGGGTCTGACTCAGGCTCTCACCATTACCACTTTAAGTTCCTTAAAAGATCAACAAACTATTCAGGATTCTTTTGGAGACAGTGACAAGCGCTATATTCACTATTATTCCGGTCAACCTTTTTCTACCGGCCAAACCGGCCGTATTGGTCGCCCCGGCCGACGCGAAGTTGGTCACGGCGCTTTAGCCGAAAAAGCTCTTTTGGCCGTTATTCCTTCTGTTGAAGATTTCCCCTACACCATTGTTTTAAATTCCGAAGTACTTTCTCAAAATGGCTCATCTTCTATGGCCTCAACTTGCGGTTCTACTCTTTCCCTTTTAGATGCCGGTGTTCCCCTTAAGGACAAAGTTGCCGGTATTTCCATCGGCATGGTTTCTCAGGACTCCGACAAATACGTTCTCTTAACCGATATTGCCGGTATCGAAGACCACAACGGCGACATGGATTTTAAAATCACCGGCACCAGAACCGGCATTACCGCCATTCAATTGGATATAAAATGTGCCGGCTTGACTCTCAAACAAATAGAAGAGATAGTTCAAGCCTCTACCAAGGCTCGTTTGCAAATCCTTGATCTTATGGATAAAACTATGCCAAGCCACCGACCCCAACTTTCTGTCTATGCTCCCAAAATCAGTCTAATCAAAATTCCCGAAGAAAAAATCGGTGACCTTATTGGTTCCGGCGGTAAAACCATCAAGGGCCTAATGGAAAAATACGGAGTGGAAATTGATGTTGAAGATGATGGTTCCGTTTCTGTTTCTTGTCTTGATGAAACTAAACTCGAGCCGGCCATCTTTCATATTAAATCCATGGTCAGAAAAATTGACATCGGTGAAGAGTTTGAAGAAGGTCTGGTTACCAGAGTAGAAGATTATGGTGCCTTTGTTGAATTCCTCCCCGGTCGGGAAGCCTTGGTTCACATCTCCGAGCTTTCTTCCGGTTTTGTCAACAGTCTCAATGGCCTTCTTAAAGTTGGCGACAAGCTTAAGGTCAAAGTTATTGGCTTTAATGAAAATCACCAAATAAAACTTTCTGCCCCCGAATTTAAAGCTTCTCATCCCGGTTCCTCCTCTGCTCCCAGATCAGCCCAACCGGTTTTTGATCGACGCCCCCCCGGTCCTTCCTTTGCCAAATTTGATCCCAGTCTTCGCCGATCTTCTCGTCCTTCCGGTGGCAATCGCGTCAAACGATCTTAGCGTGTATACTTAAATTATGAAAGAAGACCTGTCCCTGCCCTCTGCCATTGCTAAACTGCAAAAAAAGGTAGAAAGCGTCAATTTACCCCCCCCTCTTTTACAAAAAATCGAGGATCTTTTTTCTCAGCTCAACGCCAATGTTCAGTCACCTCAAACTTTTTGGCAAACCTATCAATCTATTTCTCAGTATTTAGACTGGGTTGTTTCTTTACCCTGGTTTCATCAAAGTCAGGATATTCTTGATCTTGCTTTTGCCAAAGAAAAACTCGACCAGCATCATTATGGTTTGGAATCAATCAAACAGCGGATATTGGAATACATTTCTGTTCTAATTTTGCAAAAAAATCGCCATTCAGAACAAAATTTTCCCGCCCCCGTTTTTCTTTTTGTCGGTTTGGTTGGTACCGGTAAAACCACTTTGGCCAAATCTATCGCCTCTGTTCTTGGCCGTCAATTTATCCGCATCCCTTTTGGGGGTTTGGGTGACCCTCTTTATCTTCGTGGCCGCTCCAGAACTTATCCCGAAGCGGAACCGGGAGCCATTATTAAAGGCCTAAAAAACGTTCAAACCAAAAACCCCGTTATTCTCTTAGACGAAATTGATCGTGTCGCCGATGACTCTCTCAATACCATCATGGGGGTCTTGGTCGAATTGCTTGATTCCGAGCAAAATGCCCGTTTCGTTGATCATTATCTTGATTATCCCTTTGATTTGTCTCAGGTTATTTTTTGTGCCACCTGTAACAACACCGCCAAAATTGCCACCGCCGTTCTCGACCGTTTGGAAATTATAGAAATGCCCTCATACAACGATGAAGAAAAAATTGCTATTGGTCGAGACTATCTTCTGCCTCAAGCCCTAAAAATGACCGGCCTTTCTCCCTCCGAGCTCCAAATTTCTCCTTCGGTTTGGCCCAGCATCGTTCGTCCCCTTGGTTTTGATGCCGGTGTTCGTACTCTAAAAAGAAACGTTGAAGCTCTCTGTCGCCAAACCGCTCACCTAATTTTGCAAAAAAAACTGGAAAAAGTCACCGTCGACGAGACCAATGTTAAACAATTTATTCCCCAATGGTAAAAAAACAAAAAGATCATTATCTTTGGCCCATTATTCTTCTTTCCTTCTTTTTTACCTTAATTTTATTTCTTATTTCTTTTTATTTCCAAAACGAAAGCTTAAAGCAACAACAACAATATTCTTCCCAAATTCCCCTTTTCCTTGTTTCTCCTACCCCACCTTTGCCTCCATCTTCCTTTTTATAAAAATGTCTGCCACCAATTCTCAAAAATTAAATTATCTTGCTAGTTTAGTTGCTTCTTGTCAAAAATGTCCACTTTATAAAACCGCCACCAATCCCGTTCCCGGGGATGGCAATCCTGAAGCCAAGATTGTTTTTATCGGTGAAGCCCCCGGTTTTTACGAGGATCAGCAGGGATTACCTTTTGTTGGCAATTCCGGCAAACTTTTGGACAAACTTTTAGCCTCTATCAATTTAAAGCGGCCGGATGTTTTTATCGCCAACATTTTAAAACACCGCCCTCCGGACAACAGAAACCCAGATCCCTCCGAAATAAAAGTTTGTACTCCCTTTTTAAAAGCTCAATTGCAAGTCATTCGCCCTCGTGTTATCATCACTCTTGGTCGTTTTGCTCTAAACTATTTTTTCCCAAAAGCCTTGATCAGTCAAGTTCGCGGACAAATTAAAAAGATTACCTGGCAGGGGATTGATCTAACTTTTATTCCTGTTTATCATCCTTCTGCTGGTCTACGCAACGGTTCTATGCTTAAATCTTTACAGTCAGACTTTATTACTATTGGCAAATTTTTAGACCAGAAGTAAAAACGATCCTGTTTACAAAAAAATTATGAATACAAACTTAAACAAATCTTTTCCCCAAAATTTCTCCTCTTCTCAAAATCAGATTCGGGAATTTAAAAATCATTACGATTCAGTTCGTGTTTCCTCTTTGGGGGGCTTTGGCGATGTTACTCAAAATATGTTCGTTTACGAATTTATTCCTTCAGGAGATCTCAAAAAAAGCCAAATTATTATCGTTGATTGTGGTGCCGGTTTTCCCGAAGAAGATACTTTTGGAGTTGATCTCCAAATCCCCGATACTCATTATCTCGAAGACAAAAAAGACAGGATTTTGGGTATTTTTATTAGTCATGGACACGAAGATCATATCGGTGCCATTCGTTTCGTCTTGCCCATTCTTGGTCTCAATATCCCCATTTATGCCCCCAAATTGGCCGCCGCTTTTATTCAGGCTCGTTTGGCCGAAACAAAAATAAACGCCAACATTCAAATTTATGACGACGACACCCCCCCCATTAGCAAAGGTCCTTTTGTCGTTGATCCGGTTCGGGTTACCCATTCCGTTCCCGATACCTATCATTTATCCATTTCTACTCCAATTGGGGTTTTCTATCACGGTTCGGATTTTAAATTTGACGTTTTCCCCATGTTTGGCAAACCAGCCGATCTCAACCACATTGCCAGGATTGGTGACAAAAAGGTCATTTGTCTTTTATCTGATTGTTTAGGTGCCGACTCTCAGGGTTTTTCTCCCTCAGAAAGGTCTTTGGCTGACAAATTCAAACAGGAAATAGTTTCCGCCAAGGGCAGAGTTTTTGTTACTTCTATTTCCAGTAATATCGTTCGTTGGGGTCAGGCCATCGAATATGCCAAATCGGTTGGACGCAAAATCGTTGTTGTCGGCATGTCCATTGACCGGGCCATAAATGTTGCCAAAGAATTAGGTTATTTGACCATCACCAACTCAGACCTGGTCCCGGTGGAAAGAATCAAAAACTTTCCCGATCATAAACTAATTTTCTTGGTCGCTGGTTTTGCCGGCCAGCCAGATTCAGCTTTAAGTAAAATGATTATGGGCAAGCACCGCATCAAGATAAAATCCGGCGACAAGGTTATTTTTTCTGCTCCAGATTATATCCCCGGTACCACCTCAAAAATCAATGTTATGATTGACAATCTTTCCAAAATGGGAGCTGAGGTTAGCTATGGTGACGAAAAAATTCACGTTTCCGGTCATGGTTATCAAAAAGAACATGCTATTTTAATCGACCTGCTCAAACCAAAATTTCTTTTACCCATTGGCGGTAACTATCGTCACATCAAAGCCTATCAAACTATTGCCAAAAATCTTGGTTACCAAGACGATCAGCTTATCAATCCCGACATTGACTCAGCCGTTACTTTCGCTGGCAACGGTTCTGTTGATACCAAATTTCATCATTCCCTCAGAAAAGTCTTGATCGACGGACTTGGTATTGGTGATGTTGGCACCACCGTTTTAAGGGATAGAAAAATTTTGGCCGAAGACGGCATGTTCTCTGTCATTCTTTTGGTTAATAGTCAAAACGGCAAACTGACCAAAGACCCTGTTATCCTCAGCAAGGGTTTTGTCTTCGTCAAACAGCATGGAGATCTTATAGCCTACCTAACTAAAGAAACTATTACTAAGTTCAATCAGGTTACCAGCACTCCTTCCAATTTTGAATTTATTAGAGAACAGCTTCAGGCCCATTTAGAAACTATCATCCAGCAAAAAACCGGCCGTCAACCCATGGTCCTCCCTCTGGTTATCGAGGTATAGGGTATAATCAGCTATGTTAAATAGCCTTCCTGACAAAGACAAAAACCTGTCCGACTGGTACAACCAAATTATTCTCAAAGCCAAACTGGCCGATTACGCTCCGGTTAAGGGTTGCATGATTATCAGACCCTATGGTTTTTCTCTTTGGCAAAAAGTTCAGGACTATTTAGGACAACTTATTGCCAATCGGGGAGTAGAAGATGCCTATTTTCCTCTCTTTATCCCCGAATCTTTTTTAAATAAAGAAAAAGAACATGTGGCCGGTTTTGCTCCCGAATTAGCCGTCGTTACTGTCGGTGGTGGTAAAAAATTAAAGGAAAATCTAATTGTCCGTCCCACTTCGGAAACTATCATTTACGCTATGTTCAAAAAGTGGGGTCAATCATATCGTGATCTCCCTCTTTTAGTTAACCAATGGTGCAACGTCGTTCGTTGGGAAAAAAGAAGCTATATGTTTTTACGCACCACTGAGTTTCTCTGGCAGGAAGGCCATTGCGCTCACCTTACTCATGCCGAGTCTCAAGATCAAGTTCAGTGGGCACTTGGAGCCTATCAGCAAACCTACAACCAGCTTATGTCTTTATATGGTATTGCCGGCGTCAAAAGCGAGTCGGAAAAATTTGCCGGCGCCGGTGAAACTTTTACTTTTGAGTGTCTTATGCCCAACGGCAAGGCTCTTCAAGCCGCTACCTCCCATGATCTTGGTCAAAATTTTGCCAAATCTTTTGATTGGTACGTTCAAAACGATCAGGGTAAAAAAGTTTATCCTTGGCAAAACAGTTGGGGTTTTTCTACCAGAAGTTTAGGTGGTCTGATCATGGTTCATGGAGACAATCGGGGCTTAGTTTTTCCTCCCGCTATCGCCCCCACTCAAGTTATTATCGTTTCTATTCCCGAGCACAAATTAGCCAAAAAAATGGCTCAAGAAATTAGTCTTAAACTGAAAAAGGATTTCCGTTTAGAGCTGGATGCTGACGACAGTCAAACTGCCGGTTTCAAATTCAATCAATCTGAGGTCAGGGGTATCCCTGTCAGAATCGAAATTGGGGACAAAGAAGCCAAATTAAAACAGGTTATTGTTTATCGTCGTGATACGGAGCAGAAAACATCGGTTAAAGTCAGTCAGCTCAAATCATATCTTGTCACCCTTCTACCCCAAATACAGCAAAACTTATTTGACCGTCATCGGGACTTCACTCTCAAAAATACCCATTCGGTTGATAGTTATTCTGACTTCAAAAAAATCATGCAAACCAAACGCGGTTTTATTTCCACCCATTGGTGTGGTTCCCCTGATTGCGAAGCTTCTATAAAAACAGAAACCAAAGCTACCGTCCGCTGTTTGCCTCAGAATTCAAAAGAAGAAAAAGGCTCTTGTATTTATTGTGGTAAGGCCTCCACTCATCGCTGGCTTTTTGCCCAATCCTACTAATTAAGTTATACTTTTTATATGGCCAAACGCGGACGTAAGAAAAAAAATAGCAATAGAATTATTCCGAAGCTTAAATTAAAAGCCACTACGGTCCAATCCATCTTTTTTATTTTCTTTCTTATTCTTTCTATTCTTTCTATTTTTTCTTTTCTTCAAATTGGTCCCGTTCCCACTCGTTACAATTATCTTTTAACCCAGTTTTTTGGTTTTACTTCGGTTATGGTTCCTTTTCTTCTTCTCTTGCTTTCCTTCCTTTTTGCCAAATTAAAATCTCCTCTCAAAGAACCCAATATTATTCTTGGTTTTTTGATCATGTTTATTTCTCTTCTCAGCTTGTTTAAACAGGGTTTAATCGGCAAATTCCTTTGGTTGCAAATTTTATCTCTTTTTACTGAAATTCCTTCCTATCTTATCTTTTTCTTTTCTTTTATTGTCGGTTTTGTAGTTTTATTCGATACCTCAGTTGTCCAAATAGTCAAATTTTTTATCTCTGCTTTCAACCTCATCAAAAAATATACTATTGGCAATATCAAAAAAAGAGACCAACGAAAAAAAGATTTTGCTTCTAATGTTAGTCTTCCCTCCGAAGACCTTTCTTCTTCTCCTCCTCCCGTCACCTCTCCTCATGCTACTCCTTCCCAGCTTGGTTTAGCTCCTACTCACGCCACCACCTCCTCCCATTCTCAAATTTGGCAATACCCTCCTTTTTCTATTTTTGACGGTACCCCTGGAGCCAAAGCCGACAGGGGAGACGTTCGTAAAAATGCCGAAATTATCGAAAAAACCTTAGACTCTTTTGGTATCACCGCTCGTGTCTCCGAGGTCAACAATAGTCCTTCGGTTACCCAATATGCCCTAGAAGTTGCCTTGGGTACCAAATTGGCCAAAATTGTTGGCCTCAGCAACGATTTAGCTATGGCCTTGGCCGCCCCTGGTGGTCAAATTAGAGTAGAAGCTCCTATTCCTGGCCGCTCTTTAGTCGGCATTGAAGTCCCCAACCGCTCTTTGGAGGTGGTCCCCATTCGTCAGTCTCTTGAATCTCCGGAGATGAAACAGTCCAAATCAAAAATTGCCGTCCCCTTAGGCTTAGATGTTAGTGGTAAAAATAAAGTTTCTGACCTGGCCCAAATGCCTCACATTCTCATTGCTGGCCAAACCGGTTCCGGTAAATCCGTCTGCATCAACTCTTGGATCTGTTCCATTCTTTTTAGAGCCTCTCCCGATGAAGTCAAATTTATTATGGTCGATCCCAAAAGGGTTGAGCTTACCCCTTACAATGGCATTCCCCATCTTTTAACCCCCGTTATCACCGATCCCGAGCAAGTAGTTTCTTCGCTTAAGTGGGCCGTTTCCGAGATGGAGCGTCGTTATAAAATGTTTACCGAAGTTGGGGCCAAAAACATCGAATCGTACAACAACATGGCCGGCTTTCAATCCATTCCTTTCATCTTGATTGTTATCGACGAATTGGCCGAAATTATGCTTTTCTCTCCCTCCGAAGTTGAAGAAAATATTTGTCGTTTGGCCCAAATGGCCAGGGCCGTTGGTATTCATTTAATTATTGCCACCCAAAGACCCTCAGTCAACATTATCACCGGTCTTATTAAAGCCAATATCCCTGCCAGGATTTCCTTTGCTGTTGCCTCTATGACCGATTCCCGGGTTATTCTTGATTGTCCCGGTGCCGAAAAACTTTTAGGTCGAGGGGACATGCTTTATATTCCTCCCGATTTAGCCAAGCCCCTTCGGGTTCAGGGTTGTTTTGTTTCCGACAAAGAAATCAAAACCCTTATCGAGCATCTTAAGGCCCAAAAAACCACGGAATACGATGAAGAAATTACCAGCCAAGCCATTTCTTCCCCCGAATCTTCCAGTAAAAACTTGGTTTCCATCAAAGGAGAAGAGAGAGACGCTCTTTTCGATCCCGCCTTAGACCTAATTTACAATACCGGTAAAGCCTCTGCTTCATTGATGCAACGCCGTCTAAAAATCGGCTATGCCAGAGCCGCTCGCCTTTTAGATCAGTTGGAAAAATCAGGTTTTATCGGACCGGCCAACGGAGCCAAAGCCCGTCAAATATTAAAACCTTCTTCCTCTCAGGATATTTCCCCCTAATTTAAATGTTTAGCACCGCCGATCTTCTTAAAACTACCCGGTTGGACAAGGACCTTAGTCTAGAAGAAATTTCTCATCAGCTTAAAATTCCTTTAAAATACCTTCAGGCCATCGAAGACGATGACCTTACTTCTTTTCCCAAAGAGCCCTATTGTTCTCTTATCGTCAAAGATTATGCCCAATTTCTCAAACTGGACGGTTCTGAAATCCTCAAACTCTTCAACCGTGATTACAATACCTTAAAAAACAAACCATCCCCTCAAAAAAGAGTTTTTTCTTTTACCCCCCAATTCACTTTTATTTTTCTCAGTCTTATTTCTCTTTTGGTCTTTTCTTCTTACTTAATTTTTGAATATATTAAATTTCAAAAACCTCCCAAATTAACTGTCAACTGGCCCAACCAGTCTCTGTCTGAACCCCAGCTTTATCTTTCCGGCACCACCGATCCGGAGTCAACCATCAGGATAAACAAAAACTTAACCATCGTTGACATAGATGGTAATTTCTCTCAAAAAATAGACTTAAATCCAGGAGAAAACCAGATAATAGTCGAAGCCGAATCACCCTCCGGTAAAGTCAACTCCTCTCAACAGGTTCTTGTTTACAACCAGTAGCTTTTTAGTTTATACTGGAACCATGGACACTACTCAATTGGTTATCATCATCAGTATCGTTTCCGTTTCTTTGGTTATTGTTGTCTGCGGTATTTGGCTTATGTTCATTTTAAAAGAGCTTCGCCTGACTCTTAAAAAAACCAACGGCATTATTGACGATACCAAAGCCCTGACCAGCTCTCTTTCTCAGCCCCTTTCTTCTCTTTCTGACTTTGTCATGGGTTTCAAAAACGGACTCCATCTTTTTAACAGTCTTTTTCCCAAAGAAAAAAAAGACAAATTTTAAAACATGTCTCAATCTGACCCCCCCAAAAACCCTTCTTCCGGTCTTGGTTTTAGACTCGGTTTTATTTTCGGTTTAACTGCCGGATTTATTCTGGCGCTTGTTGTTTACCAGAAAAACAAAAAAACCTTTGATCTCATTTCTCAAAAATTTGACCGGCTTCTTAAAGATTTTCTTGCTCCCCAGTCTCCTTCTCCCTCTCCTCTTTCCCAAATTTCCACCGACAAAACCCCTTCTTCAAAATCCGTTTCTCGTTCTCGTCCCAAAACTTTTACCCGTAGCCGAAAGTAGCTTTGCTATAATCTGCTATGACCGCCAAAGAGTTAAAAAAGAAATTTGTCGACTTTTTTTTAGATCACGGTCACCGGGAAATTCCTTCCGCTTCCATTATCCCCGAAAATGACCCCACTACTCTTTTTATTTCTGCCGGCATGCATCCCTTGGTACCCTATCTTTCCGGTCAAGCTCATCCTTTAGGTAAGCGCTTGGTTAATGTCCAAAAGTGTCTTCGTACCGTCGACATTGAAGAGGTTGGAGACGCCTATCATCACACCTTTTTTGAGATGCTGGGCAACTGGTCTCTGGGTGATTATTTTAAAAAAGAGTCTATTTCTTGGAGTTTTGAATTTTTAACCAAACATCTAAAAATTAATCCCTCAGAGCTTTCCGTCACCTGTTTTAAGGGAGACAAAAATGCCCCCAAAGACAACGACAGCGCTCAAATTTGGCAAGACTTGGGTATCACCAACATTAAATTTTTACCGGCAGCGGACAATTGGTGGGGTCCGGCCGGTTTAACCGGCCCTTGTGGTCCCGATACCGAAATTTTTTTCAATGGCCTTGAGATTTGGAACAATGTTTTTATGCAATACCTCAAAACCGCCAACGGTAAATTCAAAAAATTACCCCAACCAAACGTTGATACCGGCATGGGGGTGGAAAGGACGGTGGCTATTTTAAACGGTTTTAGCGACGACTATCTTACTCCCATTTGGACTCCCATTATCCAAAAAACAGAAGACCTTTCCGATAAAAAGTATCAAGATTCACCTCGCCCTTTCCGCATTATTGCCGACCACCTTCGGGCCGCCGTTTTCCTTATCGCCGAAGGCGTTGAGCCCGGCAACAAAGAAAGAGCTTATGTTCTTCGTCGTCTTATTCGTCGGGCCATTATCCAAGCTCAAGATTTGGGCATCAAAAACAATTTTGTCGCTCTTTTGGCCGAGATTATTATTGACAATAAAGATAACTATGCTGCCGATTATGATTTTGACAGTCGGCAAATTAAAAATATTTTGAGCCAAGAAGAGCAAAAATTCCGCTCCACCCTTGATCGGGGGATTAAAGAAATAGAAAAACTGATTAAAACCGACACCCTTTCCGGCCTAAACGCTTTTAATCTCTACCAAAGTTTTGGCTTTCCTTTGGAACTAATCAAAGAAGAAGCCGAAAAAAGGGGTTACAAACTAGCCTCCGATTTTACCGATCAATTCAATCAGGCCAAACAAGGTCACACCAAGCTTTCTCAAACCCTTTCCGCCGGCAAATTCAAATCCGGTCTGGCCGACCATTCGGACATTACTACCAAATATCATACTGCCACTCATTTGCTTCAATCGGCCCTAAAAAAGACCCTGGGAGAACAGGTTTGCCAAGCCGGATCCAATCTTACCGCCTCTCGACTTCGTTTTGATTTTAACTATTCCGCCAAATTAACCGAAAAACAAATAAGCAAACTAGAAGAATTAGTTAATTTGGCCATAAAATCGGCTCTTCCTGTTGTCTCTAAAAACATGCCTTTGTCCCAGGCTATTGCTTCCGGGGCCCTACATCTTGCCTCAGCTCAGTACCCCGACACCGTCTCAGTCTATACTATCCCTGGTTTTTCTCAAGAAATTTGTGCCGGTCCCCATGTTGAAAACACTTCGGCACTCGGATTTTTTAAGATTACCAAACAAGAGTCTGCCGGTTCCGGTAAACGTCGTCTTTACGCTGTTTTAGATAAAATATAGTATCCTTTAGTAATGGCTGTAAAAAACTTTTGGTTACTTTCCATTGCCGATTCTTATCTGAGTGCCTCTTTAGTCGTTCTGGAAGATGACAGTTACCGTCTGCTTTCTTCTAGCGAGGATTTTAGCTGGGAAACCGGCAAACAATCTTTTACCTCTGCCGTAGACAAAGCCATTTTTTCCGCCGCCGAAAAAATTTCTTTACCTGAAACCGATGAACCTTCTTCCGCCGCTTTTATCCTACCTCCTTTTTGGGTTAGTTCTGAGGGTAAAATTACTCCTCCAAAACTGGAAATAGTAGAAGATGCTTGCAAAAAATTAAAACTTCAGCCTCTCGGTTTTATTGCCAATGATGAAACCATTGCCGAGGCCGGAAACCTAGAGGACGATTTCCCCGCTAGTTTTCTTCTTTTTCATCTTGATACTGCCAGTCTCAATCTTTCTTTAGTTTATTTGGGTAAAGTCAAAGAAAGATTTTACAAAAACATCTCTTCTCCCCCCACTCCTCAGCTTTTAGAATCAATGTTAAGAGAAATCGTGGCCGAGGGGAATTTGCCCCCCCAAATTATTGTTTTTGGTCCTCAGGCCGAAACCATGCTAGACGATCTAACCGCTCATTCTTGGACAGAGTTGGGTTCCAAGCCTCTTTTTCTTCACCTGCCCCAGGTTGAACTTTATTCCCGTCCAAAAGTTTTCAAAATATACAGTCAAATTATCGCTTCTCAAATTGACCCCAACTCTAAATTATCCTTTTCTGTCGGTTCTGATCCTTCCCCCATCCCTTCTTCTCCTGCGGATTTACCGGAGGAGGATTTACCCGACTCACTTGAGGAAACTACCGCTCTTGACCTTGGTTTTGGTCAGACAGATACCCTCCC
>Ga0210057_1000729_pt1 | contig 53619 bp, 44 predicted proteins | sample CryGeyCG2114_010_2_FD_183968 | JGI IMG/M metagenome (GOLD analysis project Ga0210057, IMG submission 183968) | Groundwater microbial communities from aquifer - Crystal Geyser CG10_big_fil_rev_8/21/14_0.10 (SPAdes) (version 2) | ecosystem: Environmental > Aquatic > Deep subsurface > Groundwater ...
TATTGATGTAAGAATTACTTTGCTCGAACGGTTGTTGTTCGAGTTAAAATATTTCCGAGAAAGCGGAAAGCACTTGGATATTAAAAACATAACTTTGTGCTCCGCTTCGCGCAATACTGATGGCGGTGTGCCGGGCGTTGACTTCTACGGCAGTGAGGTGCGCGTCGGCAAGTGCAATCCCGGCTATGCCCACGCCGATTTGCGTGCTCGCGAGGTAGTTTCCTAACCTTTTTTTCTTTTTCTTTTTGTATCCTTCAAGGGCTTGACTTTGTCAGGTCCTTTTTTCTTATCAAAATATAACTTTGCAAATTAGCCTGGTCGTGAGAGTGCGGCTTCTTCGATCTAAAATCAAAAATCTTAAATCTAAAATTATAATACTTCCTTCAAATACCTCCCCGTCCAGCTATTTTTAGCGCGCGCCACTTCCGGCGGCGTGCCGCAAGCGACAACTTCGCCGCCGCGCTCGCCGCCTTCGGGCCCAAGGTCAATAATGTAGTCAACGGATTTTATCACGTCCAAATTATGCTCAATGATTAGAACCGTGTTGCCCTTGTCCGCGAGTTTGTGCAGAATATCCAGCAGCCGTTTGATGTCGTGAAAATGAAGGCCGGTGGTCGGTTCGTCTAAAATGTAAAGCGTGCGGCCGGTGTCGCGGCGGGAAAGCTCGGTCGCCAGTTTCACCCGTTGCGCTTCGCCGCCGGAAAGCGTCGTCGCCGACTGGCCAAGTTTGATGTAGCCCAGGCCGACCTCGGCTAAAATGTTAAGTTTTTGCAGAATGGCGTCGCGCGCGGGCTGCGTTCCGGCAAGAGCGGGCTGGCGGAAAAAATCCTGCGCTTCCGCCGCCGTCATCTCCAAAACGTCGGCGATGTTTTTGTCCTGATAATAAACGTCCAAAACGTCTTTTTGGTAGCGTTTACCGTTGCAGGCGCGGCATTTGACGTAAACATCCGAGAGAAATTGCATGTCAATTTTCGTATAGCCGTCCCCGCCGCAGACCTCGCAGCGTCCGCCCACCACGTTAAAGCTAAAATGGCTTTGGGTTAAATTTTTAAGCTTGGCTTCCGGCTGCTCGGCGAACAAATCGCGGATGTAAGTAAAAGCGCCGGTGTAAGTCGCCGGATTGGAGCGCGGCGTTCGGCCAATGGGCGACTGGTCAATGGTAATGACTTTATCCAGATGCTCCAGCCCCTCTATTTTTTTATGCGCGCCGATTTCCGCCTTGGCGCGGTAGAAATGGCGGTTTAACGCGCGCGCTAAAATGTCGTTCATCAAGGTTGATTTGCCCGAGCCGGAAACGCCGGTTAAAGCGACGAATTTTCCTAAAGGGAAGGCAACGGTAATGTTTTTTAAATTATTTTGAGTGGCGCCGACGATTTTAAGCGTTTGGCCGTTGCCCGAACGGTGCCGGGCGGCGGTCGGGATGGTTTTGGCGCGCGCTAAGTACTGGCCGGTAAGCGAGCGCGAATTCTTTTTTATTTCCGCCGGCGTGCCTTGGGCGATGATACAGCCGCCAAAATTGCCCGCGCCCGGGCCGACGTCAATTATGTAATCAGCCGCGAGCATCGTTGCTTCGTCGTGTTCAACGACGATGACGGTGTTTTCCAAATCGCGCAGGGCTTTGAGCGTAGTGATTAATTTCCGCATGTCTTTTTGGTGCAAGCCAACGGAAGGTTCGTCCAGCACGTAAGTAACGTTTACTAAGTTGGAAGAAAGCTGCGTCGCCAGCTTTACCCGCTGCGCCTCGCCGCCGGATAAAGTGGCCATGGGCCGGTCAATCGCCACGTAACCGAGACCGGTCTGCTTGAGCGCCTCGAGCTTTAGTTTAATTTCCCGAATTATCGGTTCAGCGATTTTTTTGCTTGCCCCGTTTAGAGGGCCGCCGTTAGCGAATTTTTTTACCATAGTTTCCAGCGTCGGCAGGGCGGCGTCGATAGTAAGCATGCTAACTTCGGCGATGTTTTTATCACCCGCCGTTACCGCTAAAAATTCCGGCTTCAGCCGTTTGCCGGCGCAGTCAGGACAGGTGGCGGTGCGCAGGTACTGCTCCATGTCTTGTTTGATGGTCAGCGAATCGGTCGTTTGATATCGTTGCTCCAGTATGGGGGCAATGCCCGGGAAATTTTTAGCGCCCCAGAGTAAGATAGCCAGCTGTTTTTTGTCTAAATCTTTAATGGGCGTATCAACCGAAAAACGGCAGCTTCGGGCGATTTCGTTGAGTGTTGTTAGATAGGCGCCGTACCGGCTGTTATTTTTCGGCCACGGGCGGATAGCGCCTTCGCTGACGCTCAATTTTTCATTAAAAATCGTTTCCGGGTCTAAATGCAGGGTCGCGCCTAGGCCTTTGCACGTCGGGCAGGCGCCGCGGGGCGAGTTGAAAGAAAAATCTTTGGGCTCTAATTCCTCTAAGGTGTAGCTGCTGTCCGCGCAACTCCAAATCGTCGAGTAGTGTTTGGTTTGCTTATCCTGCCCGATAACGGAAATCAGGCCGTTGCTTAAATCCAAACCCTTTTTAACCGCTCGCTGCAATTCCTGCCGGTCATCGCCTTTAATTTGAGCGATGACGATTTCCAGGGTATGCGGCCGGTCGTCTGATTTTATTTCCTGTTCGGTAAGGTTGATAATGGCGCCGTCCAGCCGGATGTGCGCGTAGCCGGCTTTGGTGATCCTCTGCCAGATTTTTTTATCGATAATTTCTTGGCTGCGGATTAAAGGAGCCAGAATGGCGATAGTTTGTTTTTGATAATTTAAACTGATGGCGCGGACGATGTCATCAATGCTGGAGCGGCTCATGGCTGCTTTGGAACCGGGGCAATGCGGTACGCCAATGCGGGCAAAAAGCAGGCGCAAGAGGTCGTAAATTTCCGTTGCCGTTCCGACGGTCGAGCGCGGGTTGCCGTTGTTTGTTTTTTGGTCGATGGCGATAGTGGGCGTAAGCCCGGTAATCGAATCCACCTCCGGCTTATCCATTAAATCAACATATTGCCGGGCGTACGAACTCAAAGATTCCATATAGCGGCGCTGGCCCTCGGCGTAAATGGTGTCAAACGCCAAAGAAGATTTGCCCGAACCGGACAGCCCGGTGATAACTACCAGCTTATGCCGCGGGATGTCCAAGCTGACATTTTTTAGGTTATTAGTGCGCGCGCCTTTGATTGAAATATTTTTTGGCATAGAGTTGAGGACATTTCGTAAAGATTGCAGATGCGTAGGAATTAATGGAACAGCTTAAACGAATTTTATTATACTCTTAGCTTAGACTTTTAGCAAGAGTACGCGCTCGCTTGCTTTTTTTAGAGAAGTAAGGTATGCTATACTTTGAATTAAAAAAATTATTATGAAAAGTTTATTAAAAAATTTCGGCATATTTTTTATTATTTTTTTGGTCATTGCCAGCCTGTTTTATAATCTGGCCGGCAGCGGCGGCAAGCCAGAGTCAGCCGGCATCCAGAAATTAATTGAGCAGATAAATAACGAAGAAGTTGAGAGCATCACCGTTGCCGGCAGCATCTTGCAGGTAAAACTGAAAAGCGGCCAAGAGCAAACGGTAAAAAAAGAAACCGCGGAAACGTTGTCAACGCTGCTTAAAAATTTTGGCGTGGCGCCGGAAAAAATGGCTAAAATTAACATTGAAGTGCGCGAGGAGAGCGGCCTCAATTTTTGGCTGTCAACGCTGTTGCCGATAATTTTGCCTTTGCTGTTAATCGGTTTATTCATTTATTTTATGGCCCGCCAGATTCAGGGCGCTAACGGCCGGGCGCTGATGTTCGGCCAGTCACAGGCGCGCGAAATAAACAATCAGAACCAGAATAAAAAAAAGCGGATTACTTTTAAAGAGGTGGCGGGCGTAAGAGAAGCCAAGGAAGAATTAAAAGAGGTGGTGGAGTTTTTGACTAACCCCAAAAAATTTTTGGAGCTGGGCGCCAATATTCCCAAAGGGGTGCTGTTGGTAGGGGCGCCGGGCACGGGCAAGACGTTGCTCGCCAAAGCAGTCGCGGGCGAAGCCAACGTGCCCTTTTTTCACATGTCCGGCTCGGAATTCGTAGAAATGTTCGTGGGCGTAGGCGCGTCCCGCGTGCGTGATTTATTCAAGCGGGCGAAAAAAACCGCGCCGTGCATCGTGTTTATTGATGAAATTGACGCGGTCGGCCGCCAGCGCGGGTCGGGCTTAGGCGGCTCGCACGATGAACGCGAACAAACTTTAAATCAAATTTTAGTGGAGATGGACGGATTTGAACCTAATACCAACGTGATTGTGCTCGCGGCTACCAACCGGCCGGACGTGTTAGACCCGGCGTTGCTCCGGCCCGGTCGTTTTGACCGGCGGGTGGTGTTGGATGAGCCGGACATCAACGATCGCACCGAGATTTTGAAAGTCCATTCTCGCTCAAAGCCCTTAGCCAAAGACGTCAGCTTGCGGCGCGTGGCCGAGCGCACGCCGGGGTTTAGCGGCGCGGATCTGGCTAACCTGTTAAATGAAGCGGCTATTTTAGCGGCGCGCGGCAACAAACGTTTAATTGAGATGCCGGAACTTTTTTCAAGCATTGAAAAAGTTATGCTCGGACCGGAGCGCAAAAGCCGGGTGTTGTCGGAAAAAGAGAAAAAGATAACCGCCTACCATGAAGCCGGCCACGCGTTAGTAACCCATGTTTTGCCTAATACCGATCCGGTGCAAAAAATTTCCATTATTTCGCGGGGGCTCGCGGGCGGCTATACCTTGAAAGTCCCGCTGGAAGACAAACGGATGCATTCCAAGCAGGAATTTTTGGAAGAATTGTCGGTATTGTTGGGCGGCTACATCGCCGAACAAGAAATCTTTGGCGACATCACCACCGGAGCGACGAGCGATTTACGGGCCGCCACCAACCTGACGCGGCGGATGATTACCGATTACGGCATGAGCCGTAATTTAGGGCCGCGCACTTTTGGCAGCCGCGAGGAATTAATATTTTTAGGCCGGGAATTGCATGAACAGCGCGACTATTCCGAAAAAGTGGCGGAAAAAATTGACGAAGAAATAAGGCATTACATTAACGAGGCGGCGGAGCGGGCGCGGCAGGTGATTCAAACGCATCGGCCAAAGCTGGAAAAAATCGTGGAAGTTTTATTAAAACAAGAGACGTTGGAGAAAGAGGAGTTTGATGAGTTAGTGAAAGAGTAAGAATCATTAAAACATTAAAACACCAGAACATTAAAACACTAGAGCATTTTGTATTTTGTTTTTATGTCCTGGTGTTTTTTGTTTTTTTACCCTGCTTGTTGTATAATAGATAACAGCAATTCTAAATCTTTACCCCGTGTAGTATGGCAAGGCTACTACACAGGGTAAATCATAAATTTAACAAAGGAGGAGTTATGAAATACAAAGAGCTCGTGATAGCGGTCGCTAAAGTTACTTTGCATTATAAGTACCTTTGGTTTTTCGGTTTGTTTGCCGCTTTTTTATCTAACGGCGGCCTGTACCAGTCAATTACCGGCAGTTCAAGCTCAAGTCTTACTCCTGATTGGACAAAATTAAAAGAGACGGGCATTTTTGATTGGTCTATCGTTAGCCAGGTTGTTGCCTTTGCCCAAGCTGACCCGCTGGGATTATGGTGGCGTTTGTCAGTATTGGCAGTGATTTTAATTTTGGGCCTGTTTATTCTCTGGCTGGCCGTAGTGGCTCAAGGAGGGCTCATTAATAATATTGCCAAAATTAATTTAGGCAAAAGGACGGACTTTAAAGACGGAGTAGCAAGCGGCCGGGCGAACCTTTGGCCGGTATTTTTCTTTAAGCTAATCGAAAAGATTATTTTAGTCGCGGTGATTTCTTTATCTTGGCTGTCGATTTTAGACGCGCTGAACTACGCGAATAATTTTTGGCTGCGCTCGCTCTATACCCTCATCATCGCCTTGATTATTATCTTAACGGCGGCCTTGGCGCTGGGCGTCAGGTACAGCCTTACTTACGCCGTCATCAAAGGAGCGCGGTTCATTGAAGCCTTAGGAGCGGGCTTTAGCCTGTTAGTGAAGAATTGGTTGGTTTCGCTGGAGTCGGGAGTTATTATCTTTATCCTGAACTTTTTATTAGGATCAATCATCTTAACGCTCATTTCCGCTTTGACGATTCCGTTTATTTTTTTAATGTTTGTTTTTTATAAATTGGCTTTAGCTTGGGGGATGACGATTACCTTAACGCTCGGAGTAATCATTTTATTCGTTTTGGTTGCTGTGGCGGGCGGGGCGCTGGCTACTTTTAACGACGCTTTTTGGGTAACCGTTTGGCTAAAGATTGCCAGAGAAAAACAGGCTAGTTGGCTGGGGAGTATTTTTAGCCGGCAAAAGAGTTAAACTTATATTTTCATGTCAAAAAATTTTCAATCAATTGAAGAGCTGTTAGGAGAGGACGAAGGCGCCAAAGAAGATGAGGACACGGCGAAGCGGAAATTTAACGCCAAGCAAAGGGAAATACAGGATAAGGAAGTAGAAAAGTTGACGGCCGCCAAAGCCAAAAGTTTAGGGCTGCCCTATATCAGTTTAGTTGGTTTTCCGATTAGCCCGGAAGCGCTGTCCAAGGTTCCGGCGGCAGAAAGTAGACGGCTCAAGGTCGTCTGTTTTTTCTATGACGGCGAACAATTTCGTTTAGGGGCAGTTGATTTAACGGCCGAGATTGAATCCTTGCTCAAAGATTTAGCCGTCCGGCTGCATTGCGAAGGAAAAGTTTATCTTGTTTCCGAAGTCAGTTTAGCCGCCGCCCAGAAACTTTATGTTACTTTACCCAAAGTCCGGGAAGTTGTCCGCGGGGTAAAAGTTACCGAGGAAGAGCTTAATAAATACAGCGAAAGCTTCGCCAGCTTTCGGGATTTACAGGCAGAAATTATTAAAGCCGACATCACCCAAATCGTGGCCATGTTACTCGCGGCCGCGGTAAAATCCCGCTCTTCGGACATCCACATTGAGGGAGAGGAAAAAGAAATAAAGGCGCGTTTTCGCATTGACGGCGTATTGCACGATGTGGCGGCGCTGGACAAAAAGATTTGGCCGAAAGTCATTTCGCGCCTGAAATTATTGGCGAAAGTGAAAATCAATGTTGAGGACCGGCCGCAGGACGGGCGCTTTGCCGTTATTATGCAGGCGAGGCAAATTGACATCCGCGCTTCGTTTCTGCCAACTTCTTTTGGGGAAAGCGTAGTCATGCGGCTCTTAGATTCTAATCAAGAAGACATTAGTTTTGAGCAGTTAGGTCTAGTCGGCAAAGCCTACGAAGAGCTAAAGCGGCAAATTGAACGGCCGAACGGCATGGTAATTAACACCGGTCCGACCGGCTCGGGCAAAACCACCACTTTGTACGCCATTTTAAAGATGTTAAATAAGCCGGAGACAAAAATAATTACCATTGAAGACCCAATTGAGTACCAACTGGTCGGCGTCAACCAAAGCCAAGCGGGAGAAAATTACACTTTTGCCAAGGGCCTGCGCTCCATCGTCAGACAGGACCCGGATATTATCATGGTCGGTGAAATTCGCGATTTGGATACGGCGGAAATAGCCATTCAGGCGGCTTTAACCGGCCATTTGGTTTTGTCTACCATACACACTAACGATGCCTCCGGCACGGTACCGCGCTTTCTCTCTATGGGAGTAAAACCATATTTGCTCGCGCCGGCGCTGAATGCCATGATCGGCCAGCGGCTGGTGAGAAAAATTTGCGCCCAATGCAAAGCAGAAGCGCAATTAACCGATGAGCAAAAAAAGCGCGTGGAAGAAATAATGAGCAAGATGAATGAAGATGAGAAGAAAAAAGTGGATTTAGCTAACGCCAAGTTTTACAAAGGCGCCGGCTGCGACTTCTGCCAAGGGTTGGGTTATAAAGGGCGCGTTGGCATTTACGAAATTATGGTGATGAACGCGGACATTGAAAAACTCATTCAGGCGGGCAAAGTGAGCGAATTTGACATTGCCGCGGTCGCGGCGCAGAATGGGATGATTACCATGGCGCAAGACGGAATCCTAAAAGCGATGCAAGGGATAACGAGCGTGGAGGAGGTATTAAGGGTGGCGGAGTAGAAAATAAGAAGTAAGAAAATTTTTTTGTCATTCCCGCTTGCGCGGGAATGACATTATTAAGATATGCTTAACAAAAAATTTTTTCAAAAATTAAAAGCCGACTACGACGCGCGTGAAAGCGAACGGCGGCAAATTATCAGCCGCGCCAATATCGTATTGCACGATTCTAAGCGCGTGATTTTTTCTTTGCATCGCGGGGGCGAACAAGCGGCCGGGCAGTCTTTGATAGAAATAGAAAAAATATTACAGCAGCTGGAAAAGAAATTCAGCTATAATCGGCTCAAGCGCGAAGGCGCGTACAACGCGGCCGTTGAAGAATATGTGGAAGCCAAAATGTTCGCTAACGTTTTGGGCGGAAAAAAAATTGACGCTATCAAAGGGTTTAGCGTGAGCGTGGATTCGTATCTGGGCGGCATTTGCGATTTGGTCGGGGAGCTCGTGCGGCTTGCGGTTAACCGCGCGGCGGAAGGAAAATTTGGCGAAGTGGAAAAATACAAAATTATCAGCAACGACATTATGGCCGAATTAGTTGAGTTTGACATGACCGGCTACCTGCGCACCAAATACGACCAGGCCAAAGGGCATTTAAGAAAAATTGAGCAGGTGGCGTACGAGGTGAAGTTGAGAAGTTTGAAGTAAGAATAATGAAAAAGCATTTAACATTTTTATTAACTCTATTTTTAGCCGCTTGCATAGCGGCTCTGTTTTTAAGTTTTATTGTTTTTAAAATAATTTATCCCCACACCATAAGACCATCAGGATCAGTTTCTATAACTAGCGCAGCATCGGGGGTAGGCTATTATGGTGTGGGGATGCATCCGGCGCCGGCAGAGCAAACGGCGTTGAAAGTTTCTCTCGTTGCCAATCTATTCGGGCCGCAGAGCGTACCCAAACAGCCGATTAAATTTTTATTCTTCGGCGACATAATGCTGGACCGGCACGTGAAAGACAAGATAAATCAGAACGGTTTTAATTATTTGCTGGAAAAGTTAGCCGGCGGGGAGAAACGATTTTTTCAAGGCGCTGATGTCATCGGCGCGAATTTGGAAGGAGCGGTTACGGCCGGCGGCAAACATTACCCGCCGGAAATTTCCATTGATTTTGCTTTTAATCCGGATGATGTGGCACAATTAAAAAATTACGGCTTTAATTTTTTCAACATTGCCAATAATCATATTTTAGACCAAGGCCAAACCGGACTTTTGGAAACGCAAAAAAATTTAGAGGGCTTGGGATTTCAATATGTCGGCTGTCCAGACCGGCAAATAGGAGAATGTAGTATTAAGATATTGGATATTAAGGATATTAAAGTTGCTTTGCTTAGCTATTCAATGGTGTACGGCACATTAGACGAGAACAAAGTAGCAGAACAAATAAAGGCGGCAAAGCAGGAAACGGATTTAGTGGTTGTTTTTATGCACTGGGGAGTTGAGTACGAGCAAGAAGCGCGCAGCAATCAGGTTGCTTTGGCGCACAAAATGATTGATGCCGGCGCGGATGTTATTATCGGTAGCCATCCGCATGTCGTGCAAGAAATGGAAATATATAATAATAAGCCGATATTTTATTCTTTAGGCAATTTTATTTTTGACCAGTATTTTTCCCGCGAAACGCAAGAGGGGATGGCGGTTGGTTTAACCGTTGATAATGGTAAAATGGAAGTTACGCTGCTGCCGTTTAAGAGTAAAGCAAGCCAGGTGGAGTTAATGAGCGGCCAAGACAAAGAACGATTTTTAGCATGGCTGGCGGAAGAGTCAAAAGTTAACGAGGAGTATAGAGAGCAAATAAAACAGGGAAGTATAATTATATATTAATAATTGTTAAGTCATTAACCCCTCTGTCCGCCGCAGCGGCGGGCACCTCCCCTTATAAAGGGGAGGAATAATACGAAACTGGTATTTATTCCCTTATTATTTTCCCCCTTTATAAGGGGGAGTTAGAGGGGGTTGAACAATTTAACAATGTAACCATGTAACCATATGCGTATCGCAATCATTTCCGACACCCACGACAACGTGCCGAACTTGGAAAAGGCACTAAAGTGGATGAAGGAAAATAATATTTCCCACATTATCCATTGCGGCGATTTGTGCGCGCCCTCAATAATTAAAGAGGTGATCGCGCCTAATTTTAAGGGAGAGGTCCATTTAATTTTTGGCAACGTGGAAGACAGGGAGTTAACGCCTAAAATTGCGGCGCAGTTTAAAAACATTAAACATTACGGCGACCAAGGCGAGCTGGAAATTGATGGCTGTAAAGTTGCTTGGGCGCACTTTCCGGAAGAAGCTAAAAAATTGGCGGAAACAGGAAAATATAGTTTTATTTTTTACGGCCACACCCACAAGCCGTGGGAAGAAAAAATCGGCAACTGCCGCGTGGTTAATCCGGGCACGCTGGCGGGGATGTTCCAAAAAGCGACTTTTGCCGTATTGGATACGAAAACGGGAGCATTGGAACTGAAGATTTTAGAAAAATTATAGAGTTTAAAGTTAAAGTAAAAAAATAACTGCTCCCAATTTAGAGCAGCAATAAGAGCGATTTTGAATTAAAACTTTCGTTTACAGGAAAGGCAGGGCTTGCAACCGTTTATAGAGAGCGTGAGCCTCCTCGTCTTTATTTTTTTGCCACAACTTAAACAACGTCTCACCCATTTTACAAAATTTTTTTTGTTTAATGGTCGCCAGCACTTCGGAATTATCAGCATAACAGCGCTCGGCGTCAGCCAAAATTGCCTCCCATGAATCCCGCGGCTTCCTCGGTTCAGCCATCACTATTCACCCCCTTGATTATAAAAGATGTTAAGCTCTCTCTACATATTCGCCAGTCTCCGTATTCACACGGATATTGTCGCCTTCATTAATGAACATCGGCACGGCAATTTCCGCGCCGGTTTCTAAAGTGGCAATTTTAGTAACGTTAGAAACGGTATTGCCTTTAACGCCCGGCGGGGTTGACACTACCTTAAGCGCCACTTTAGGCTGCAGCCGGACCGATACCGGCTTATCTTCAAAATAAAGCATTTTAACGTCCGTGCCGTCCGGCATAAATTTAGCCGCGTCGCCTAATTGCTCCAAGGACAAACTAAACTGTTCAAAGCTTTCGTTATCCATAAAGTGGGCTTCGTTTTGATTTTTATACAAATAATTAGCCGTTTTCTCTTCGGTAGCGGCTGCTTCGGCTTTGTCGTTGCCCTGAAAAGTTTTTTCTAAGACATTGCCGGTAATTAAATTTTTTAATTTGGTTTTTAAAACGGCGCCGCCGCGGCCCATTTTATGATGGTCCGAGCGGATGACGACATAAGGTTCGTCGTTGATTTTAATCAGGGTGCCGAGTTTAATTTCAGTTAGGGATAACATAAAATATATTGTCATTGCGAGGCCGAAAGCCGTGGCAATCTCGTTATTTAGTACAGAAAACTACGGGATTGTTTCGCGCAGTACTGCGGGACTCGCAATGACAGCAATCACCGCGGTAAAAACGGCACTAACGCCAAAATGCGCGCGCGCTTAACGGCCAGAGCTACTTTGCGCTGATGTTTAGAGCAAACGCCGGTGCGTTTTTTTGGCAGGATTTTCGCGTAGGAATTTAAAAAGCGGCGCAGCAGTTGCGCGTCTTTGTAATCAACCTCTTTTAAGTTATTAACGCAAAAATAGCATCGTTTGTCTTTTTTTAGTTGCTGTTGCATAGTTCAAGAAGTTAGTGTGGGTTTAATCGGTTAGCGAACCTTTAACACGAAATGGCCGTACGGATTTATATCTAAATCAGATGAATGCCTGCCTGCCGGCGCGTTTACTCCGTGAAATATTTATAAATTTCACAGGGTGAATTTGAGTTGATGTAAATCCTCGCGATGTTTTCGCGTTAGGCGATCGCTTAAAGTTATAAATCCGTGCGCGGGGTTTCTAGAAGGGGATGTTTTCTATTTTTATTTCTTCTTCGCCGTCCGTTTCGGACGGAGAGTTAAAAGCTCCCGGGGCGGTAAAAGTCGCCGGCACTTCCTGGTCAATAACCGGCACCTCTTCGCTCATCGGCGCTGGCGCCATCGCCGGCCGCATCGGCGCCGCGGCAGTCGCGGTTGACGCTTGCGCCTGGCCGGAGGAGCCGAGCATAATCATATTGTCGGCGATAATTTCCGTTCGATTGCGCTTAGCGCCGTCTTGGCCAACCCAATCGCGGGTCTGAAGGCGGCCTTCAATATAAACTTGTTTGCCTTTCTTTAAATAAGTGCCGCAGATTTCCGCCAGTTTGCGCCAAGCGACCACATTATGAAATTCCGCTTTTTGCTGGCGCTGGCCGCTCGCGTCCGTCCAGCTAAAATTAGTGGCGACCGAAAAAGAAGCGACCGTTTGCCCGGAAGGGGTAGTGCGCACTTCCGGGTCGCGGGTCAGGTTGCCGATAATCATTGCTTTGTTTAGGTTCATAAGTCTTTATTTAAGGCAGAGTTAGTCCTCCGCTTTATGATATAATGCAAATCTACAAAATCCTTTATAAAATTTATAAAAGACTCTCGGTATCGTCCAAAATTTTATTCAGCTTTTCGTCCAATTCTTCGATACTCACTTTCTTAGTCTCTTTTTCTTTTGTTTCCGCCGGCGCTTTGTGCTTAACTACTCGTCCTTCTCGCTCTTCCATTGCTTTTGCTTGTTCTTCGGCCATTTTCTGGGTAGCGCGTTTTTCGTTGGCGATTTCTTCCGCGCTCTTGATTCTTTTTTGGGTAACGAGATGGCGGAGGATGTCTTCATTCAAGCGCAGATAATTATTCAATTTGTTAATGTTTTCCCGGGGCAGATCAAACTCTATCAAAAAATAATAGGCATGGAAAAAACCTTTTATCGGGTAAGCGAGTTTTTGCTTTCCCCAAGCCTCTTCTTGGATAATTAAGCCCCCCTGGTCTTTAATGAATTTGACGACCGCGCTCGTGATGGGCTCAAGCTCGTTTTCGCTAAATTTATTGGCGATCAGATAAACCAGCTCATAGCGTTGGGTATTTGGCTCTTTGGCTTCGGTAACGGTTTCTTTTTTAGGCATATTAATTTTAGGCATTCGCATTATAAAATAAAAACCCGCAAGGCGTCCCTCCTTGCAGGATGAAGAGAAACACCTTTATCCCGCACTTTAATGCGGGATTATCGCTACAAAATAGCGTGGGAAAGGTTTACTCCGTATTTGCGTCAGCAAAGTATCGGGGGTTGCCCCGTTAAATGCGCGAGCGTTGTACGAGGGTAATAATTAATTGTAGTTTGATTTTAACATAAGTTAAAAAATATTGCAATAGTTGCTTTGCCACAAGAAACTATGTCTTTTATTTTTAATAAAAATCAAGTAAGCTGAAGGCAGGGATGTCTTTAGTATTTGTATATTAGTATGTGATTTGTAATTAGTAGGAGCTATGCAATACTTCTTTATTTTAGGCAAAAATCCAACTTTGTCGTTTGCCGAAATTGTGGCGGTTTTTGGGTTAAAGCCGGAGCAGATTTTGTATTTAGGGGAAGAAGCATTAATCATAGAGTTAGAACAAGAAATAGACGCACAGCAGATTATTAGAAGGTTGGGGGGAACGATTAAGATAGGAATTATCAATTATCAATTACGAATTACAAACCTTGCCTACCGGCAGGCAGGTGACGAATCAATGTCAAATGACTTAATGTCAAAATTAATGCCAAACCAAAAAGAACCAGCTGGAAAATTTCATTTCGGCATTTCATATTATGGTAAAGGCAAATTTAAACAAGAGAAAGCATTGGCGATGGAGATAAAAAAGGCGCTGAAGGAAAAAGGCGTGAGTTCGCGCTGGGTGACGAGCCGGGAAAAAACTTTGTCGTCGGTCGTGGTGGAACAAAATAAATTAACGAGTGAGCGGGGGGTGGAAATTGTCATTGTCGGCGACGGCGCAAAATACTGGGCTGGCAAAACCTTAGCCGTTCAGCCATTCAAAGAATTGTCCGCGCGCGATTACGGCCGGCCCGGGCGCGACGATTATTCGGGGATGCTGCCGCCCAAATTGGCGCAGATGATGATTAACCTCACCACCTCACCCCTGCCTTGCCGGCAGGCAGGCCTAACCCCTCTCCTTAGAAAAGGAGAGGGGAATCATTTCGTTCGCGTTACGTCTCCCTCTCCTTATCAAGGAGAGGGTCGGGGTGAGGTAGTGTTAGATCCGTTTTGTGGTTCGGGCACAATTATCACTGAAGCGGCGCTAATGGGGTACAGGAATATTATTGGTTGCGACATTAGCGAAAAAGCGGCCAAAGATACCAAAGACAATATAAACTGGATAGCAAAAAAACATCTAATATCTAATATCCAATATCAGATTTTTCAGTGTGACGTTAAGCAGTTATCACGACAGATAAAACCAAATTCCATTGACGCCATCGTTACCGAACCGTATTTAGGGCCGTCCCGAATGGAATGGAACGAAAAAAATATCAGTCAGGTCGCGCGCGAGTTGGAAAATTTGTACGGGCAGGCGATTTTAGAATTTTATAAGGCGTTAAAGCCGGACGGGAGAATAGTGATGGTTTGGCCGATTTTTAAAATCAAAGGCGGCGAGATAAAGCTTGCCGCCGATAAAATTTTGGGCAGTAATTTTAAAATAATAAATTTACTGGCTGAATTTTTGCCTAACAAAATTATTAAGTTGAGCGAACGAAGCACGATCGTATACGGCCGGCCAAACCAAAAAGTTTGGCGGGAGATTGTAGTTTTGACGCGGCGGGATGTTTGATCTTTCGGGATTTTTTGCTTTTTTAGGGTAATTTCGCTACACTTAAAGAAGCTATTCATAAGAAGAGATGGCGCAATAGTTACGGGATTGCTTCGTCGCTTCGCTTCTCGCAATGACACAGAAAAATAATGACAACCGAATAATCAATCCGACTGAATCTAACGGCGATTTAGCGCTAGACCAGACTTTGCGCCCCAAAACGCTCGCCGACTACATCGGGCAGGAAAACATCAAAGAAAATTTACAGATTTTTATGCAGGCGGCGAAAGGGCGCAATGAGCCGATTGAACACGTTTTATTATATGGCGCGCCGGGTTTGGGAAAAACGACGCTCGCGCATGTCATCGCTAACGAGATGGGCGTTAACTGCCGCGTAACGAGCGGTCCGGCGATTGAAAAAGCCGGAGATTTAGCGGCGATATTAACGAACTTAAGCGCAGGTGATATTTTGTTTATTGACGAGATTCACCGGCTGAACAAAACGATTGAAGAGGTGCTTTATCCGGCGATGGAAGACTACGCTTTGGACATAATTATCGGCAAAGGCCCGAGCGCGCGCACCTTGCGGCTTGACCTGCCGCGCTTTACCATCATTGGCGCGACCACCAAAATAAGTTTGCTTTCCGGTCCGTTGCGCGACCGTTTTGGCTCAACTTATCGTTTGGACTTTTATCAGCCGGAAGACATCAGTAAAATCATTAAACGCAGCGCCGGGATTTTGAACATTGAACTTGACTCCGGCGCTGGCGAGCAAATCGCCGCTCGCGCTCGGCGCACGCCGCGCGTTGCCAACCGGCTGTTAAAGCGCGTGCGCGATTACGCGCAAGTGAAAGCGGACGGCCAAATTACCGCCGACATTAGTTTACGGGCGTTGCGGATGCTCGCGGTAGACGAACTGGGTTTGGATGACGTTGACCGCAAAATAATTAGCGCGATTTTAGAAAAATTTAACGGCGGGCCGGCCGGGCTAAACGGCATCGCGGCCGCTACCGGCGAAGAGATGGCCACCATTGAAGACGTGTACGAACCTTATTTACTGCAAATCGGGTTTATTGAGCGCACTCCTAGAGGAAGGATGGTAACGGATTTAGGCAAAAAACATTTGGGCGTGCAAGGGAAAGAAAAGCAAAAGTTATTGTTATAGATTGTCATAAATAGCCGTCAATTCACGAATTGCCACCAGTCACGAATTACATTACAATATATACTAGATATGTTCTTTCACAATTAAATAACACTAAACCTACAGAAAGAATAGTAAAGGAAGGAGAGAACATCATGGACCCTATTAAGATTGAACGAAAGGCGCATATACTTTTGTACGCGGACATTAAAGCCGTTGCTTTTAAGACAGTTGACGATAGAGACGCTGCCATTGATTTACTATGGACAGATAATTTCCGTGGCATTCCAAGCGATGTGGTCGATGGCAAGACTCTTATTGTCCCTGCAGAAGTTATCCCTCACTTTGCAGACCAAGGGCTTAATTTTAAAATGGTGCAAGTTGTGCGACCAAATGAAATATCATCTGAGCGACTTGCCAAGATACGAAAAGAGCAAGGAATTTTCTAGCCTTTAGACACATACTATCTCGGTATTAGCGCCTGAATTTAAAGGAGTTACAAAATGGGACGATATATAGCCGTTACCCCTGACAAGGGAGAATTTTTGTGGACCAACAAAAATTCGCGAATAGCTCAAAAGACAGAGAAGATAATTAGTGATCTTTTAAATCATTGTCTTGCCGCTTAAACCTAAAAGAAAAGAGGTGATATTATGGGAGAGGTAATAGCGTTAAAAATACGGAGTCAACCAAATAGAACAAAAAGAGTATCTGTGCCAATGCACGTTATAGATAGACTCAACTCCGAACTGCCGGACGGCATTCATCCTTGTCTTGGGCCGATACAAGTTGACGTTGATGCAAGCAAAAGCGGTGGCATCCGCTTCGGTTTCCCGAATGGTGCGGTTCTCTCGTTCACTGTTTTTGTGCAGCAGTTCGTGGGCGAATTCATGGGCCAGCACCCGGAATGACTCGGCTAATTCTAAACCTTCAAGGACGATGATTTGTTTGCCCAGTGATACCCATTCATCCCAATACTTTTCCAAGCGATGGGCCAGGCGTTGATGGCGTGGATGGCTCGACATAGGCAAGTCGGATGGCCATTTTCTGCCGGGCGCTTTATCCTCGTGCGGCAGAGGTAGCGACACTCTGGAGCACCCCGAAGTCCCGCCGACGAACAATCTGGCCGAGCGGTCGGGCGATTCTATCAACATCAGATCGATCAAACGCTGCTGCAATCGCTCAATGCGGGAGGCGTAGGTCTCGGGGGAGAAATCAAACAGAAAAAGTGAAATTGATTCAACGCAGGAGGAGCACCACTTCTCCTGCTCAGAGTAGGGGAATAGTAGGTGCTTCTCCTCAAGAAGAAGAAAATAAAGGAGAAAATGAAATGTCCACTATTCCTAACTGGAAAGCACACCTTGATTACTATAACAAGTTACGAGCTTTAAAATTTCAATCTAAACAGGGAATTCACATAGCACTTGAATTATTGGAAAGTGGTGCACTCCGATCATTACCTTTTGATATAGTTGCTGATTACACAATCGTAGTACCAGCGGAAGCTGTGCAATATTTTAAAGATGTAAAGGATTTGCAGTTTGAAGATACAGAAGTGCTCTCCGCAGATGATATACCTCCAGAAGAAGTCGCATTATTACGAAGAGAGCAAGGGCCATACTGATGTCGATGACAACTACCAAAAGGAAACGGAAACGCGGTGGTCTAAGCGAAATTGCCGTCTCTCATTAGTGCTACTGGGGACGCGACCGCCTACTATCCTGCCTTAGAGAAAGCTATTTGGGACAAAATTACCGATTGCGCTATACGACTTTGTCAAGAATCTCGCGAGCAAGCAATAAGAGATTATCCAGAAAAGTTTTTAGAAGAAAAGAGGTGATGAAAGATGACGCGAGTTATAAAATGGTTATGGGCAATATTTAGCCGCAAGCAACAAAAAGAGCCGCCTTACTTGGCGAGATTTACGCAAGCGGCACTTGATGGCGCGCGGGAAGCAGAAAAAAGATTTTGGAAGTCTACAAACAGGAAGTCTACAAAAAAGAACCCAGTAAGTATTATTCGTTTCGTTGCTCGGGACGACTAAGGCAGGATAATTTTTTTGTTCATTTATTATTTGGCGGACGGCAATTTATGTCGTCCGTTTTTTATTTTTCTTGACTTTTTTAAAACATTGTGATATATTGCCCTACAATAATCGCACATTTTCTAGAAAAGAGGCAAGTAAAGAATGAACAAACAACCAGCAGGCAAAGACGGAGGGTTGAGATGTGGGTTCCAAGGGAAGAATCCTCCTTATCGTAGGTTGTCTCAAAAAGATGGCAAAGTCGTTCAGCAGAACCCGAAAATGGCTCTGTTGGGCGGACCTTTTATTGCCAAATCGGGATGTTTGCGCGCCCGTTTGGATGTTAGCGTTTATCTGTGCGGGCACGAAGATAATTTTTACCTTGAAGTCTATCTCTGGCGGATGGGTGATGGTCATCCGCGCGATAACGAAGTTATCGTACGGCGTCGCTTGCCATCGCTGGTAGAGGTGGGAGGATGGTTAGTAAAAAACAAAGAAGCGCTGGTTAACACGGCGCGTATCAGTTTGTCTGATGATATGAGTCTGTTGATGCAAGCTATTATTGACGAGTTTCATCTTCGTCAAGAGAGCTTTCAACAAGCGCTGGCGGCGGACCGCAAGCCGCGCCAAAAGAAAGAAAAGTAAGTTTTTTAGCCATGGGAAGGGATAACGGAGCTCGGTAGTTTGACACCGGGCTCTTTTTTTTTCTATGATGCATATATGAAACTATCAGACTTTGATTATAATTTACCCAAAAATTTAATCGCCCAAAAACCAATCAGCCCGCGCGACCATTCGCGGTTGCTTATTTTTAATCGGGAGACAAAAAAAATTGTCCATCGGCGTTTTTACGATATTGTTAATTACCTGCGGCCGGGCGATATTTTGGTTTTAAATAACAGTAAAGTTTTTCCGGCGCGGCTGATTGGCAGAAAAGTTGGAACGGGCGGGAAAATAGAAATTTTTTTATTGCGCCCGCCGTCAATAACCCCTCCGGCTTCGCCACCTCCCCTTGGTAAGGGGAGGATAAAAGGAAACAGTTGGCAGTGTTTAGTCGGCGGTCACGGGCGCAAGGAAAATTTGGAAGTAAAATTTAAGCAAGGCTTGCAATGCAAAATTTTAACAGATAATAAAGACGGCACTTGGCTCGTAAAATTTAACAAAAACGAAAAGGCGCTGATGAAAATTATTGAACATATTGGCAAAGTGCCGACGCCGCCCTACATTAAAAAAATTCCGGCGAGCGTAAAACAGAAATACCAGACCGTTTTTGCGAGCGCCGCTAAAGTCGGTTCCGTGGCGGCGCCGACCGCCGGCTTTCATTTTACGAAAAGTTTATTAGCTAAACTAAAGCGGCGCGGCGTAAAGATTACCTACCTAACTTTGCACGTCGGCTTGGGCACGTTTGCGCCGGTAAAAGTTGATGACATTACCAAGCATAAAATGCACGGCGAACGGGTGGAAGTAAACATCCAAACGATCCAAAAAATCGTGCGCGCCAAAGAAGAAGGAAATAGGATAGTTGCCGTCGGCACTACCAGCGCCCGCGCTTTGGAAGGAGTATTGCGCCAGCCGGCTTGGCAATTATTGAGCCAACTGCGATCGGGCGGGCAGGCGATAAAAACCGAAGTTGATATTTTTATTTATCCCGGCTATAAATTTAAAATCGTGGACGCGCTCATTACTAATTTTCATCTGCCCAAGTCTACTTTATTGATGCTCGTCGCCGCTTTTTTGGAACAAAGAAATAAGCGGCTGGGTATAACCTTGGCTAAAAAAATTTATCAAGAGGCGATAAGAAAAAAGTATCGCTTTTACAGCTTTGGCGACGCGATGCTCGTGACATAAAAGCGCGAGAACACCAGAACATGAAAACACTAGAGCATTAAAGCATTTTTGTTTTAATGTTTTTATGAAATTTGCCAATTTATAAGTATTTAGCTATACTAAAATTAACTAAATTCTTAATTCGTAATTTTAATTAATTATGTCCGTACCTACAAAACGCCGGACCAGCAGCCAGAAAAGAAGGCGGCATTCCCATTTTAATTTAAAAAAGCAGCCGCTCGGAACCTGCTCGCAATGCGGCCAAGCGGTTTTGCCTCATACCGCCTGTTCTTATTGCGGCTATTATAAAGGAAAATTGGTCCTTAAAGTCAAAAGTCAAAAGTCCTTAAAGTCAAAGAAAAAGAAACAGCAATAAAATACATTGACTTTATAGACCTTATGGACTTTTAATTAATTATTTATGTCCAACCGACATTTAGCCCGTACTATCGCTATGCAGACTTTGTATATGTGGGATTTTAACGATCAGGAAGAAAAGAATTTAGAGGCGTTGGTGAAAAAAAATTTAGCCGAATTCGCGCCGGGTTTTGACGACGAAGAGTTTTCTCTCCAGACCGTGCGCGGAGTGGTAAAAAATTTAGGCACGATTGACGGCTACATCAGTAAATACGCGCCGGATTGGCCGCTTGAGCAAATCACCACCGTGGACCGCAACATCATGCGCGTGGGCATCTACGAAATGTTGTTTAATAAAGACATACCGGAGCGGGTGGCGATCAACGAAGCGATCGAAATCGCCAAAGCTTACGGCGGCGAAAGTAGCGGCAAATTCGTCAACGGCGTGCTGGGGGCGATTTATAAGGATATGGATAATCCGACGAAAGATTAAATTATTATTCATTGCTACATTGTTATATTGCTAAATTGTCATTATTAGGCAATTAAACAATTTAACAAGGGAGCAATTTAGTCCACTATGAAAAACATAGAAGCTTTGGAGGAGGCGATTGCCACGAATTTTAAAAATAAAGATTTGTTGAGGCAGGCGATGGTGCACCGCTCGTACCTAAACGAGCATGCGCATTTCGCTTTAGACCATAACGAGCGATTAGAATTTTTGGGAGACGCGGTGTTAGAAGTAGTCGTCACTGAATATTTATACTTTAAGTTTCCGGACAAGCCGGAGGGGGAGCTGACTAACTTGCGCGCGAGCCTCGTGAACGCCAAGATGCTTTCCCGGGTAGCGACCGCTTTGAACATTGAAGACAGCCTATACTTAAGCCGGGGAGAAGCAAAAGATAAAGACAGCAAAGCGCGCCAATTTATTTTAGCCGACGCCGTGGAAGCAATCATTGGCGCCGTTTACTTAGACCAAGGCATGCGGGCGGCTAAAAAATTTATTAAAAACACAATCCTTTGTTATTTAGACGAAGTTATCTCCCAGCAGCTGTATCTCGACCCCAAAAGCAAATTTCAGGAACGGGCGCAGGAGTTATACGGCGTTACGCCCCACTACGTGGTCATTTCGGAAAACGGCCCGGATCACGCTAAAAATTTTGAGGTGGGCGTTTATATCGGAGAAGAATTCATTACTAAAGGGCAGGGGACGAGCAAGCAGGAAGCGCAAGTAAAGGCGGCGGCGGCGGCTTTAAAAAAGAAGGGATGGTAAAGGAAAAACATCAAAACATTAAAACACAAGAGCATTAAAACATTATGGACATCAATAATCTTTTCCAAGTAGCGGCAACCAAGCAAGCGTCAGACCTGCACTTGGTCGTCGGCTTAAAGCCGTATTTGCGCATTGACGGGGCGCTGGTTACTTTGGATAACGAGCCAACCATCACCCGACAAAACATAGAAGAGCAAACCTACTCTTTGCTTACTCCGGCGCAAAAAGAACGGCTGAAAAATAATTTAGAATTAGACGTCGCCTATGCCGCAAGCAACGGCAGCCGCTTCCGGATCAACGTCCATTACGAGAAAGGCAATTTAGGTTTAGTGGCGCGCATTATTTTAAATCAAATTCCCAGCTTAGAAAGCATTGACATGCCTAAGGTAACCTATAATTTATTGCGCCTGCAGCAAGGATTGATTTTAGTAACCGGCCCGACCGGCTGCGGCAAATCAACCGCGCTCGCCGCGATGATTGAGCATATCAACAGCGAACAGAATCGCAACATCATTACTTTGGAAGACCCGATTGAATTTATTTTTAAACCGAAAAAAAGCATCGTCATCCAGCGCGAATTAGGCAATGACATTTTGTCCTTTCAGGCGGGCTTAAAGCATATCGTCCGCCAGGACCCCGACGTGATTATGGTCGGCGAAATGCGCGACTTGGAAACCATCGCCGCTACCATCACTTTGGCGGAAACCGGGCATTTAGTTTTGGCGACGCTGCATACTTATAGCGCCGCCCAGACGGTTGACAGAATCATTGATATTTTTCCGCCTTACCAACAGGCGCAAGTGAAACAGCAGCTGTCTTCGGTATTGTCGGCCATTATTTCCCAGCGGCTGGTGCCGAAAGTTAAAGGCGGACGAGTAGCGGCTCGGGAAGTATTAATCAATACGCCGGCAGTAGCTAATTTAATCCGCGAGAATAAACTCGCTCAAATCTCAACGGTGATTGAAACTAACAATAAAATCGGCATGGTTAGCATGGATAAAGCCTTAAAAAATCTATATAAAGAAGGGTTAATATCTAAGGGGGATATGGAATTATACTCTGCTGATATAATGCTTGATTAAGGAACTTGACAACTATTTTTATTAGTATATAATTAAAATTACTATTAATACTACTAGAAAACATATGTTGAAAGCGCTAACTATTTTTAATAAAAACGGCGGCTAATACACGGGTGTTTTTTGGTGTAGTGAACCGCCGCGCAGGCGGTTTTTTAGTACCTTTAACCATGAAGTAACGAGTAATGAGTAATCAGTAATTAGAAAATTAAGCGATTAATTTTTTAATAACTGTTGGCTGATTGTATATTGCGGAAACGACGCACTTTAACAATTGAATAAGTAGTAATTAAGTAGGTAAGTCCCCACAACCTCATGAGGTGTGGGGATAAAGAGCATCAAAATTAATCAAGGTGAAAAATCTTTTAGTTTTATCTCCCCGTGAAATAATCCCGCAAAATGCGAGATTATTCCGCGACCACGCGGAATATTTCACGGGGTAAATATGAAAACTGAAAGGTGAAGAGTTATTAAGGGTATATGGTGGATGCCTTGACATTAAAAGACGATGAAGGACGTAGCAGCCTGCGATAAGCCTCGGGGAGGTGGCAAGCAACCTTTGAGCCGGGGATTTCCGAATGGGGGAACCTATCCCGATGAAGTCGGGATGTCCTTAATTTGAATTCATAGAGTTAAGAGACGAGTACCCGGGGAACTGAAACATCTTAGTACCCGGAGGAAAAGAAAAAAAAATCCTTCACTAAAGTTACGCGTGACTGTCCCTGCCTATTGGCAGGCAGGCGCCTAGCTTTAGCGAAGGCAGATTCCGTTAGTAGTGGCGAGCGAAAGCGGAGCAGCCAAAATTTTATCGACTGAACCTTTTGTCCCGAGCAATCGGGATCAATGGGAAAGGATCCAGGTCCAAATGTCGGTAGAATGTTGCAAGAAGTTTGCGTTTGCCCCCTGGAAAGGGCAAGGTAGAGAGACCAAACGTAGCTTCCCTAGCAGAGCGGTCTGGAAAGACCGGCCAAAGACGGTGATAGCCCGGTACGCGAAAGGGGTTATGACTCTACGGCAATCTTTCTTAAGTAAGGCGGGACTCGTGAAATCCCGTCTGAATCTCGGGTCGACTATGACCCAAGGCTAAATACTTTTAATGATCAATAGTGAACAAGTACCGTGAGGGAAAGGTGAAAAGCATCCCGGAGAGGGAGGTGAAATAGTACCTGAAACCATATACTTACAAGGAATCGGAGTCCCGCAGCAATGCGGGATGACGGTGTGCCTATTGAAGAATGAGCCAACGAGTTTGTTCTATGCGGCTAACATAAGCTCCATTCGGAGCAGATGTGTAGTGAAAGCGAGGGTTAATAGCCCGTATCTTACTTATAAGGAAGGAGACCCTTCTTGCCTACCGGCAGGCAGGTAGTCTCTTGCCTTATTTGTAAGAATGTCGCATGGACAAGACCCGAAGCCGGGTGATCTAGCCATGGCCAGGTTGAATGTCGTCGAAAGACGGCAGGAGGACCGAACCCACTAGCCGTGCAACACTAGGGGATGAGCTGTGGTTAGCGGAGAAATTCCAATCGAACTCGGCGATAGCTGGTTCTCCTCGAAATAGCTTTTGGGCTAGCCTCGGATGCTAACTATAGGGGGTAGAGCACTGATTAAGGGCGGGATCGTTAAGATAACCGTCTTTAGACAAACTCCGAATCCCTATAGGCGTAATCCGGGAGTCAGACTGTGGGGGCTAAGCTTCACTAGTCAAAAGGGAAACAGCCCATGATCACCAACTAAGGTCCCTAAATCTATGCTAAGTGTAAAAGGTGGTGTCGCGACTGCGACAACTAGGAGGTTGGCTTAGAAGCAGCCATCCTTTAAAGAAAGCGTAACAGCTCACTAGTCAAGTTGCCGCGCGCCGAAAATTTATCGGGGCTAAGCATAGTACCGAAGTTGTGGATGTTCCGATGCGAAAGCATCGGGACATGGTAGAGGAGCATTTGCTGGGCATTGAAGCTCTGTCGCGAGGCAGGGTGGAGCGCAGCGAAGCGAGACTGTTGGCATAAGTAGCAAAAAGGCAGGTTAAAACCCTGCCCACCGTAAGCCTAAGGGTTCCTGGGCAACGCAAATCGGCCCAGGGTTAGTCGGTCCTAAGGTGAGTCCCGTGTAGTGCGGGGGTAGCCGATGGAAGATGCCGTCAATATTCGGCAACTACTGTTTTATTTCAAAGGAGTGACGCATTAGTTAAGTTTGAGCGTCCTATGGTATGGGCGTTACTGCCAGCATTGAGCCGTCCTTGGCAAATCCGGGACAATTTCGCTCAAAGCTGGCGGTAGAAGTCAAAGGCAATGCCTGAGACAATTTGAGTGGAGCTGATGCCCAGAAAAACTTCTAGAGCTTTCCGTCGTTAGACGGGATAAAAATAAAACAGCAACCGTACCGTAAACCGACACAGGTAGGCGAGGCGAGTAGCCTCAGGTGCACGAGAGAACCTTCGTTTAGGAACTCGGCAAAAAAGCGGTCGTAAGTTCGCAATAAGGCCTGCCTCGATTTATCGGGGCCGCAGCGACCGATCTCAAGTGACTGTTTACCAAAAACACAGCTCCCTGCTAACTCGTAAGAGGATGTATAGGGGGTGATGCCTGGCCAGTGTCAGAACGTTAAGGGGAGAGGTTAGTCCCGCAGCAATGCGGGGCGAAGCCTTGATCCGAAGCGCTGATGAACGCCGGCGATAACTATAATCGTCCTAAGGTAGCGAAATTCCTTGTCGGGTGAGTTCCGACCTGCACGAATGGCATAACAACTTGAGAACTGTCTCAACGAGGGACTCGGCGAAATTGCAAGATGAGTGAAGATGCTCATTACCCACAGTAGGGCGAAAAGACCCCGTGAAGCTTTACTACAACTTGATATTGTGTTTCGGTTTGCTCTGTTCAGCATAGGTGGGAGTCCCGCAGCAATGCGGGACGCCAGTGAGATACCACCCTTAGCATGTTGAAACACTAACCTTTTCCCGTTATCCGGGAAGGGAACAGTATCTGGCGGGTAGTTTGTCTGGGGCGGATGCCTCCCAAAAAGTAACGGAGGCGTTTACAAAGGTTGGCTATCTCGGAATTGAAACCCGAGAGATAGTGTAAAGGCATAAGCCAGCTTTACTGCGAGACTTGCCAGTCAAGCAGTCGCGAAAGCGGAACTTAGTGATCCGACCGTTCGAAATAGGACGGCGGAAGCTCATCGGATAAAAGTTACTCCGGGGATAACAGGCTAGTCTGGTCCAAGAGTCCATATCGACGACCAGGTTCGGCACCTCGATGTCGGCTCGTCGCATCCTGGGGGTGGAGAAGCTCCCAAGGGTTTGGCTGTTCGCCAATTAAAGCGGCACGCGAGCTGGGTTCAAACCGTCAAGACGGCGGCTTTCCCGAGCGATCGGGATTGAAAAAGTCAACTCATATCGGTGAAACCCTAACGAATTGCGTTTTAACCTGTCGCATGTTAGGATAATACCGAGGGAAGTCTAAATATTTTAGATGGCAAATTTTATGAATTTTAAAATATTTATGACCCCGTAGAGACTGATCCTTAAATGGAGAGAGTATCCGTTTTACTATCGGATGCTAACACGTTGACCTCCCAAGTAGCATTGGGATGATGGTATAGTCCACGCACTTGGCAACAAGTGAATTAAATATAGCGTAAGACAGGTTGGTCTCCTACCCACTGTGGGCGCAGAAACTTGCGCAGGCGCTTCCTTAGTACGAGAGGACCGGGAAGCACGAACCTCTGGTGTACCAGTTGTCCTACCAAGGGCACCGCTGGGTAGCCACGTTCGGTTTAGATAAGCGCTGAAAGCATATAAGCGCGAAGCTGTCTGCAAGATTAGGTTTCATAGGTTCGTCGTAGACGACGACGTTGATAGGCCCTAGGTGTAAGCGCGGTAACGCGTTCAGCCGAGGGGTACTAATAAACCATCACTCTTCACCTTTTAGTTTTCATTCACCCTGTGAAATGTTTGCCGCAGGCAAACTTATTTCATGGGGTAAACTTACCAATACTACAAACATAAGAATAAAGCACATTGTCTTGGTGGCTTGAGCGGCGGGGTCACACCTGATCCCATCCTTCACCCCGCCACATAACTTCAGTTTATAATTTCCGGTGTCTTGAGCGACAGGGTCACACCCGTTCCCATCTCGAACACGGAAGTTAAGCCTGTCAGCGCCGATGGTACTTGGGCGTATGCCCCGGGAGAGTAGGTCGATGCCGGGAATTATACACTAAAGTTTATATGTGGCGGGGCGGGCTCAGAAGTTAAGCCTGTCAGCGCCGATGGTACTTGGGCGTATGCCCCGGGAGAGTAGGCCGTCGCCAAGACTATGTGCTTTATTTTATTGTGAATATTTTTAGCGCCGGCTTGCTCCGTGTTTATTTATCCCGTGTTTATCACTGGGATCACGGGTGGGAGAGCAGTCCCGCAGTATTGCGGGGCAAGACCGTGCGTTTTATTTTTTGTAAAATTTTTTTACTATCACGGTTGTGCTGCGCGCATAGCTTGGTCAGATAGAGGACAAACTTTATTTTTACGCACCTGCTTCGCACCTGTCTATTTTATCTTAGTATTAGCCAAAAATTAGTGATTGAGTTTGACAGAAAGTAATTTTTGGCAGATACTCAAAAGTTAGAAATAAGTTCTTTTTAAAATCACGCTTTTTAGGAATTTTTCCAAAAAATTCCTTTAAACATAATAAAACAAAAAGGAGAATCGTCATGGCTACACAAGTCGCAGGCGAATTGTATTATGATTTAGATGGTCAGATGTTGGAGATTAAAAGGCAACTTCGGCAAAAGAATGGTTATCCATTCAATCCGCAAGAGTTGCAATTGCATCTTCAAGCGGCGGTTGAGGGCCGCTTCAAACCGATTGAGCGAGTTCATGTTATTATAAGTGAGACTGAAATTATGGTTAATCTTGACGCGCCACCCGCACTGCCTTTTGACGGCGCCCAAATAGAATTTCAGACGGGCGGCGGCTGGGTGAAAGTTGAAAAACGTGAGGACGAATTGTATGTTAATGGCCGCAAAATCATTTTCTACCTGTCCGAACGCCAGCAGGGCAATAATATGGTAAGGGGGCATGAGCTTCGGGAAGAGCTTTCAGGGAAACCCGTGCTTCATCCAAACATTATGGATGCTCTTATTGAGTACCCCAACTTTATTCCAGAGGGTTGGAAAGTGGATGAAAGTGGGAATATCCGTTTTATCTTTTTTTGGGCTGTCATATTTCGCGACGCCGGTGGCCGCCTCTATGTCCGCTACTTCTGCTTCCATGTCGGTCAGTGGAGACGACGGAGCTGCCATTGGCTTGACGATAACTGGGGTGACCGCGGCCCCGCGGCTTTGCTCGCAAGTATTTAGGCTTAGAATTTTTGAATTTTATGGATGTTTTGTCCTTTGCTCTTGAAGATTGAAGCCTCGTACAGAAATGTGCGAGGTTTTTTATTATAGTAGATTGACAAAAATAATAGCATAGTCTAACCTATCTATAACGGTCTTTAAATAAAAAATTCAAGGGGAGGCACGAAGCAGATGATAAAAGTTATGGTTAATGGGTTGCCAGGAAAAATGTCTACCAAAGTCATTGAGTATGTTAGCGCCAGTCCTGATTTTACACTATCACCGTTTTCTTTCACTGGTTCAGAAGTTAATATGGACCATGTGAGCATTAAAGAAATGCGTTACGGTCTTGTTCCGCCAACAGAAAGGGAAAAGTGCATAGCGCTTATTAAAGAATATCTAGGGCAGTTTTTGGTAGTTGATTTTACTCATCCCAGCGCAGTCAACGGCAATGCTGAATTTTATTGCCAGCATGAACTGCCATTCGTGATGGGCACTACCGGAGGAGATAGAGAGGCGCTTGAGCAAACGGTCAAAAACTCTAACATCATCGCTGTGATTGCTCCGAACATGGCAAAACAGATCGTCGCTTTTCAGGCGATGATGGAATATGCCGCAACAGCTTTCTCCGGCGCGTTCAAGGGCTATGCGCTGGAAATAGTTGAAAGCCATCAGCAAGGGAAAGCTGACACGAGCGGGACTGCCAAAGCGATGGTTAAATATTTCAATGAGCTTGGCATTTCTTTCTCGCCTGAACAAATCATCATGGTGCGTAACCCAGATGAGCAAAGAAGAATGGGCGTGCCCGAAAAGCATTTAGGCGGGCATGGTTGGCATACTTACACTTTACGATCTCCAGATGGAACTGTGCTCTTCCGATTTACTCACAATATCAACGGGCGGGATGTTTACGCCGCGGGGACATTGGACGCTTTGCGTTTTCTCCAGCAAAAAGTTGACGCTGGCGATAAAGGCAAAGTTTATTCCATGACAGATGTTTTTAAAGGCGTTTGACCGGGGAAAAACATAGCGCTCATTTACTCCTCTTCAAGATTGTTTGAAGAGGAGTTTTGCTTTTTTTATAAATTTACCTTACACTGCCAATATAACGATCTTTTATACATTTTTATAGAAACGAGGGCATAAACATGAACGGCGAACTATACTTTTTATCGGGCACATCTAACTTTGAACTTTTCAAAAAAATTGAGCATCGGCTACGGAAGTCGGAACAATTAAAAGATTATCACCCCGCCAACTGTTTAATCAGCCGGTTTAGCGACGGCGAACCGCGCATTGAAATAAATGACAACATACGGGGAAAGCAGGTTTACATTTTACAGTCTACCTGTCAGCCGGTGGGCGAAAATTTTTTGGAACTTTGTTTGATGATTGACGCTTGTTTTCGTTCGTCAGCCGAAAGCATTACGGCCGTTATTCCCTATTTTGGCCTGGCGAGGCAAGACCGAAAAAAGAAGTCCCGCGAGCCGATTAGCGCGAGTTGGGCGGCTAAAATTTTAAAAACTTCGGGCGCGCGGCGGCTTATCAGTCTTGACTTGCATTGCGGGCAGATTCAGGGATTTTTTGACGGACCTGTTGATAATTTATACGCCCGTCCCATATTTGCCGAGCGGATAAACAGGGAAAATTTAGGCGATATCGTCATCGTCACTCCTGACGCTGGCGGAACCGACCGAGCGCGCGGTTTAGCCGTCCGATTAAATAACGCCCCAATCGCGGTGATTGATAAAAGACGCCCGCGGCCAAATGTAGCCGAGGTGCATCATATTTTAGGAGAGGTTGGAGACAAGCACGCGATATTGTTTGACGATATGGTGGACACTGCCGGTACAATCATTAATGTTGCTCAAGCGCTGCGGGCAGCCGGAGCAAAAGCTGTCTGGGCGCTTTGCACCCACGCGGTGTTGTCTGGGTCAGCGCTGGAAGATCTAAGACGATCAATGATTGATAAATTGATCGTAACTGATACCATACCGTTGAATGAAGCGGCTCGGGCGTGCGATAAGATTGAGGTAGTATCAGTCGCTTCTCTAATTGCTCAAGCGATTATTTGCTCGCATAAGGGGGAATCAATTAGCGCGCTGTTTGAGTGAGATGGAGTACTGCATATTAATGATAGTTCATATAAGGTGAAGGCAAACTTCACCTTTTGCTTTTTATAAATAGATTTGTTACGCTAAAAATATATACAACAAGTTTTAGACCTCCATTTATAGTAAATACTTCAATTATGAAAAAACAATCAAAAAATAAAGCAGTCGCCATTTTTGAGGGCAATCAAATTCGCCGTTATTGGGACGAGGAAAAAGAACTATGGTATTTTGCCGTTATGGATATTATTCAAATTTTGGCGCAAACCGACAGGCCGAGGAAATACTGGAACGATCTAAAAATTAAGCTAAAAGCTGAAGGAAGCGAGTTGTCCGAAAAAATCGGACAACTGAAAATGCAAGCCGTGGACGGCAAATATTACTTGACTGACGCCGCCGATACCGAAACGATACTCCGTCTGATACAATCCATACCCTCTCCGAACGCCGAGCCCTTTAAACTCTGGCTGGCTCGCGTTGGCTATGAAAGATTGGAAGAAACCGCCGATCCGGAATTGGCTATTAATCGCGCGCTCAAAACTTATTTGCAAAAAGGATATAGTCCGGAATGGGTGAATCAGCGGCTTAAAAGCATTGAAATCCGCAAAGCGCTGGCAGACGAATGGGAAAAACGAGGAGTGAGAGAGGGTTTAGAGTTTGCCATTTTGACTGATGAAATTACCAAAGCATGGACCGGAATGACGACTAAAAAATATAAGAAGTTAAAAAATCTTAAAAAAGAAAATTTGCGCGATAATATGACTAATTTAGAATTAGTTTTGAATATGCTGGCTGAAACCGCCACGACGGAAATTTCGCAGAAACGGGAGCCGAAAAATTTTGACGAAAATAAAAAAGTGGCGCAAGCAGGCGGAAACATAGCGGGCAATGCGCGCAAAGACATTGAAAGTAAAACCGGTAAAAAAGTGATTACCAATAAGAATGCGCGGCAATTGGGTAAAAGAGATAATCTTTTATATAAATAGATTCTTCGTTTTACTTTGCTGCACTCATAATGACAAAAAAGATAATTCGTATATTTGTAAGTGATTAGTAATTAGTAGGGATTATGCAGCAAATTTTAGACCTTCACATTCATTCCCGTTATTCGCGCGCCTGTTCTCGAGAATTGACTCTGGAAAATTTGGACAAGACGTGCCGCGTTAAAGGCGTGGATATAATTGCCACGGGCGATTTTACTTATCCAGCTTGGTTTGACGCAATTTGCAATGAATTGGAACCAGTCGGAGGGCGACATTCCGGAATGTCGCCTTCAAGCGCAGAAGGTGGTAATGGTTTATATAAGTTAAAAAATAGTGACGGGAAAGTCAAATTTATACTTTCCACCGAGCTTGCGTTAATTTACAAACAAGGAGAAAAAACCAGAAGAATACATATTGTCGTGCTCGCGCCCAACTTGGCGGCGGTTGAAAAATTAAATAAATATTTGGACGCGCATTATAATATTCGCTCGGACGGCCGGCCGATTTTAGGCATGTCGGCGATAGAATTATGTAAAAGACTGTTTGAGATAAATGAAAAATTTATGGTTATTCCGGCACATATCTGGACGCCGTGGTTTGCTGTTTTTGGCTCTAAATCCGGCTTTGACTCAATGGAAGAATGTTTCGGCGAATTTACCCGCTACATTTACGCTTATGAAACCGGACTATCAAGCGACCCGGAGATGAACTGGCGGCTGTCGGCGCTGGACAATTTAACTTTACTTTCCAACTCGGACGCGCACAGTCTGCCCAACATCGCGCGCGAAGCCAATGCTTTTGAGATGAGCGAAATCAGTTACGACGCCATTTACGATATTATGCAAAATAGTTCGGCTGAAAAAAGAGCAGGCGGTATTAAGAGTAAATACGGTGGATTGCTTTACACCATAGAATTTTATCCGGAAGAAGGAATGTACCATTATGACGGCCATCGCGCTTGCAATTTGCGCTTGTCTCCGGCGGAAACAAAAAAGCAAAAAGGCATTTGCCCGGTTTGCAAAAAGCCGCTGACGCTCGGGGTATGTTACCGCGTGGAGGAACTGGCGGACAGGGAGTTAAGTTTTAGACCAGCCGGCGCGCCGGATTATAAAAAATTAGTGGAGCTTGATAAAATAATTGCCGAGGCGTTGGACATAAAAAGCCGCTCGGCGCGGCAGGTGCAGACGGAATATCACAATCTAATAAAAAATTGCGGCAGTGAACTGGAGATTTTAATCCATCAGCCGCTTGAGCAAATATTAAAAAATACTTTGCCCGCAATCGCGGAAGGCATTAAGCGGGTGCGAGCCGGAAAGTTGATGGTGGAGCCGGGTTTTGACGGACAATACGGCACGGTTAAAATTTTTAGTCCGGAGGAGAAAGCGAGCGACAAACAAGCAAAATTATTCTAACCCCGAGTAATCGGGATAAATCAAAAACCCCGCGCCCTTCGTTTCCCGCAATGCGGGGAACAGAGAGCGCGGGGTTTTTGCGTTAGAGAGATTATCTCCTTCTTTTTTTCGTAGCTTTCTTTTTTTTCTTTGCCATATTGCGTACACCCCCTTTCCTCCTTGTCTCTAATTTTAAAAATGTATTTTTCGTTAGAGACGCAATTTTTTACCACTACTTATATTATAGAGAAAATTTTTTGTCTTCACAATAGCTAATTTTAGTTTGTCAATAGATTAAAAATTTTTTTCCTGCCAATAATTTTTTTAGTTAATAAATTTAAAATTTTTTTATGGTCGCGTCTCTAACGGCTTAGCGACGATAACGGCAATTTTTTATTTTTTGTCGGCGGCGCTGCTGACGGTAATTATAAAAAATTTTAAGCAACCTTTTATTTTGGTAGTTATAAATTAAGTTAAACTAAACTAAAGTTAGTTTTAGGGTGATATTTTTTGTTTAAAATTAGCTAAAAAATCACGGCAAAATAATTTTTTAGCTTGACAAAATAATTAGGCCATGCTAAGATGCTTTGTTCAAACTAAAAACTAAAAAATGAGATAAAAAGTTGGTTGTAGCGGGATAGGCACGACAAGCATGGGGAGTTTTCTTTTCGATTCTTCCGGCTTTACGCTCGAGGTTTCGGATAGAAAATTTTTCTGCCTGTCCCGCTACAGCCAACTTTTTTATTTGGAAAGATTTGTTAAAAATGATTTTTTAAAAAAAGTTATGCACAGGGAGCGCCAAGAAAACAAAAAAACCAGCCGACACAAAAAAAAATAAAAAAATTTAAAATTAAAAATTTAATTTTCAATACTGGTTGCCGGCGGGGCATCCAAAACTGCCGGCGTTGAGCTGGCGGCCGCGCCGACTAAACAGACTTCCTGCCAAGGACGATAATGACTCGTGAAAATTTGTTCATTAATTTTGCCGCTTGAGTAAGTTACGGTGTAGGTAAAGGTGGTGTCGGCGCCGCTATGCGCTCTTTCCGTGCATTTTTTTTCTCCGGGCGGCAGTTTATCGGTGGTAATGATTTTGCCGGGCGGCGGCGGCGTAATGTTATAAATTTTTGGCTTAGTTTGTTCTACCAAGCGGCCGTCTTTTGTCCCCCAGAAATCAAAATATAAATTATCGCCTTCAATGCGGCTTTGAATTAAAATGTAGTAGCCGGTATCGTTAAAGAATTTAAAATCAGGCGCGGGGTTATAGATGGTAGCGTCAATGCCGGCGGGCTCGTAATAGGCCACGCGATAAGAATGGTTCCGCCGCTCGGTAATCGGCAGGCCGCTAGCGAGCGCCGCTCGAAAAACAGTCGTGCCGATTTGACACAACCCGCCGCCGTATTCCGGCACCGTTTGGTCTCCTTTTATCACTAGTTCCGGCAGATAGCCGGTGCTGCCGTCAATCGTCCCTAAAGTTTTTAAGAGCGAGAATTCCTCCGCCGGTTTGATCAGAGTGCCGTTAACCGCTGTCGCGCCCACGGCAATATTATGCCGCCGATTCGGCGGCGAGCCGGCGAAATTTGATTCGCCCGTCCCCAGCAATTCGTTAATTCCCAAATCATTTACGTTGTCGTTAGTAACCGCGCTCGCCACCTCCGCTATCACTAATCCAGCCGTTACGGGAGTAGTGGTGGCAGCGGCTAAGGCATTTTCCAGTTGCGTCAAAGTGCCGTTAATGTTTATGGTTTGGCCGTTGCGGCTTGATTTAAACTCCGTTACCCTGCCGTTGGTGATTTGAAATTTGGCGTCAACCGGTTCGACATTCACCCCGGGAGCTAACTCCGCTTGGACATATTCTTCCCAAGCTTCTGGTTTTAAGCCGATAAAAAGCTGATTAGCGCCGGTTGATTTTTTAACCGTTACTAAAGCAGTCAGCCTGTCTTTGTTGACGACCCATTCCTTATCTTTGGCTAGCGGGTCAGTGGAAGAAGCAGTAAGTTTAATGGGCGCTAACTGGAGAATTGTTTTTGCTTGTTCCAATAAAGCCGCGTTTATTTGCTCCGCGTAAATAGCGGGGTAATCGGTTTGTAAAGTCATCCTAACCGGTCGGCTGTCCAGCCAAGCAAGCCGATTTTTAATTTGCGCCAACAGGCCGTCATAATCGAAAATTTTTCCGTAGCTTTCCGGTGCAATCGTTAATTCGTTATTTTTTAAGATAATGGCGGCGTCCTTGGCCTGGCTTTCAAACCGGCTAAAATTTTCCTTAAGCAGGGAGAGCAATCTGGGCTCATCTAAATAAAAAGACGCCGGGGGATTAGCCGTAAAAATGAAAGCGAGTAATTGCTCTTTAATGTTTTTTAAGTCACTCTCGTTTCTGCCTATAGCCAGCAGAGCTTGGAGCGAATCCTCCGGGTTGAAAGCAAAGAGGTCAAAAGAAGAATCGGGGTCGGGGGCGATAACCGAAGCCGGAACGTTTAATTTTTTGTTTTGGTAAACAATAGTTACCCCCTCGCGGCTAAAAGCGTCAGTGCGTTGCGTCAGCAGCCGGCGCGCTTCCGTTAAGGTTTTGCCGCCCAAAGAGACGTTAGCGAGTTTAAGGCCGTTAAAAAATTTATCCTGATATAGCCGCTGATGCATTAAATAGACGGCCGCAGCAGTCAGGTAAATAATAACCATAATCACGCTGCCGGCGAATAACCAGCGTAGCCGCCGCACCGTTTTAGCGGTAAAAAAACGAGACAGCCGTCCTCTAGCTTGAGATGTCCAGGACGCCTTAGTCTCGTTTGACTTAGTCAGTAAACTTAGTTGGGGTTCTTTTTTTGTTCGCTTCACAGCATGGGGGGCGAAGCAACTCACTGGCAAATTAGTTAAGCCGTTGCGTTTTTCAGTATTTCGTTAAGCATCTCTTTTGCGATTGCTTTATCGGCTGCAGTTTTTTCGCCGTCTAAATTAATAATAATATTTACCACATCGCCCTCTTTGATGTTATTGGGCAGCAAAGCCAGCGGCAATCTGATAGCCGCCGCCGCAGTTAATAAGACCGCATTTTCCCCCTCAATTCTGTCGGTAGTCGCTTTTGTCGTCGGCATACTTTATTCTTTTATTTTAACCTCAATTTGTTTGGCAGTTTGCGCTTTGGGCAAAAAAATCGTCAGCACGCCGTTTTCAATCGTCGCTTCAATCTGGTCCGGCTTAACTTCCACCGGCAAAATAATTGAGCGGGAAAAACTGCCCCAATAACATTCCTGGTAAAAATAATCTTCAGCGGAAATTTGTTCATCCATTTTTCTCGCGCCCCGAATGGTCAGCAGGTCGTTATTAATGGAAATGTCAATATCCTCCGGTTTTACGCCCGCGATCGTTGATTTCACGATAATGGCGTCTTTGCTTTGGTAAACGTCAATAGCGAGCTGACCTTCTTCATAATCGTCCGCCAGCCATTGCTCTTCCGGCTGGTTGTCCGCTACTTTTTCTGCCGGAGCGGTGTTAACATTAATATTAGCTTTGCCCTGGTTTAGCCCGGTAAGTTTTCGGAAAAAATCCATAGTAATTTACTTTAAATTGGTAAAAACTATTTTTATTATAAAAGTATTTGCTAAAATAAGCAATAGCTTAGGATAAAAAAAATAAGAAGCGCAAAGAATTACGCTTCTTTTTCTGATAAGCAATAGATGTTCATTGTTTATCGTTTTGGCTCTGTTTGTCGTTTTGGCTCTGCAACTCTTGTTGGGCGGTGTGCAAAAGATAAAGAGCTTCTTCAATTCTTTCACCAGCCGAAACTAAAGTTTTTTGACCGCTTAAGTCTAATTCTGTTTTTATGCCTTCCAATTGGGTCTTTAAAATAGCGGTTCTGCCGCTCGGGAAAATTGTTTTCTTTTCAATTTCTGTTGCCATTATTTATCCTCCTTTGGAACTTTGGAAAAGTTTAATACTGGTGTCTTTATTGTACCAAGTTAGAACCTATTTTCAAAACAAATGATGTCGCACGCGCGGAGCGCGTGGTGGCTCTGAACGAAATCGTACGCCCGACGAACGCCCCGCCGCCCGCCTCCGCTAACGCTACGGCGGCAACCTCGCGGAAATTTTCCCTTACAATTTTTCTTTTGCGCGCTCCTTCTAAAAAATTCAAAAAAGGAAAGGGAAATTTCTGCTCGGTTCCGCCCTCAATTCTTCGGGCGGAGTGGCTGGGCTACCAGCGCTCGCCGGACAGAGAGGTGGGGAGAAGCGCTTTATTCTAAAACCAGCGAATTAAAAACACGATCAATGTCTCTTTGGTGTTTATCACCCGCCGATATTTTCACGTTCGCGCGCGCCGTAAAGACACTATGGTCGTCAAGAAACGCGTTATATTCATAGAAACGAAACTCATTTCTGTCATCGCGATATATTCCCTCGGCGTAATAGGCGGGGTAATCATGCCAGACGCGTTCTTCAAAGATTTCCGGCTCATGGTACGGATTTTTTTCTAATTCTTCACGAATGGCGCCGCGGACAGTCGTGTCATCTACGTCAACAGGCGTAGGCAAACGCTGAAAAAATAAAGTAACGTCGCCCATTGGGTTGGCAAAGGATTCTGCGGGATAATCGTTCTCTGTAGCGTCTATGCTCCAATAGCGAGGCAAAGATACAGAATATCCGTATCGTTCGCTTTGGTAATTTACGGCGGTTTTGCCGCTATGCGAGGACCAGATCCAATATCCAAAAACTGCCAGCGCAAATACCGTAAGCCAAATCGCTGTTTTTTTGCCGCCCCAAATATTAATGCGTTTTCCTTCGCGAACCTGAAATTGGTGCCATAAAAGCAAGGACGCGACATTTCCGGCAAGAAGCAGAAGGATAATAAAAATAGGCGCGCTTTCGTCAAAACGCAAAGAGTACGATTCGGGCAACAACCGCAGAAGCGCGCCCATAAAAATAACGCTTGCGGCGATATGCGATATCGCGCCAACACGGATTGAGCGCGGCGTATTGAATAAAAACAAAAAAATCGCTCCGGCAATCAATCCAAGGACAACAATAACATCAGCATTTCCGGCCGCCATCAACTGAAAACCGGTATCACCACTTATGAATTTTGGAATCCATGAAAAATAAAAAAGCGCGAGCGTCACGATTTCCGTCGCCAGCGCTGTGTATCGCAGACGCTTCATTTTCTCCACACTTGCGGAAAAATAAAACTTCCGCAGGAGATACGCGGAAATGAGAATTAACAACGACCAGAAAATTACGCGTTCAAACATAAAAATCTCAAAACGGCATGTTGCTTATTATATGCTCCGCCCTTGCTTGTCTTGTTGCTCTTTAAGTTTAGCAATTAACTTATCTAAAGCTGGTATTAGTACTTCTGGGTGTTCAAGGGAATAACCAGCAATTCTTTTTATTAAATCAAAGAGGATATCGACAATATCATGCACTGCTGCCACGATCCAACCAAGCACAAATCCATTCCACAATTTTCCATATCTTCCAAAACGACCCAGCATGATATCCTTTTTAAGCGTCCTTAATTCTTCGTCGATACTCTCTTTTAAATTTTTAATTTTACTCCAATTTTCGTTAAATTCACTATCACCAATTTCATCATTAAGAATAAAGGAATGATGACGATCATACGCAATTTTTAGATCGTCTTTCTTTTTCTCGATCAACTCAATTTGTGTGTCAATTGACATAAATAAGAATTCAAGTTTATCTTACTTTCGATTTCTGTGACAGTAGCGCCCCAATTTTTTCTCTGTTGTGATACATCAAATATCCAACTGCGCTAATTATCACAACCGCTAAAACCCACATCCACACACCGTTTCGTTTTTCCGACCCGGGCATCCCCAGTTCTTCAAAACTTAAAAATCGTAGCCCTGCAATGCCGGGGTTCTCGTTAACTGGCGTAATAACTTCCTCCGCTTCGGTTATTAAACTTTTGAGCCGTACCGCGCCCTCATAAACACCAACAATGGTATTTCCATCCTCTGTAACACGTACCCAGAAGTGTGTGCCATCATTGGTTATTTCTCCTTGCGGCACGTCCACCCTTATTTTTCTTCCATTTGAAGTTTTTATTTCTACATCCCCCCGCAAAAGTCGCAACTGTTCAGCAGACGCTGAACGCAGATTAAACTCTATAGATGTTCTGGGCTCAACATGAATGATGGTCTCTTGTGGAGTTGTAAATCGCGCCTCCGCATTTGTGTCCACGGACAACACGCCATCTGATGAGAATGATACCACCCCGCTTTTATCAATGCTTTCTATAACATTTCGCGTGTATGCTTCTGATTGTTCTAGCGAAAGCTTGATGGATTTTTCAATTTCGTTTGTCCCCGAATTAATAATTTTCGGTCGCCTTTCTGTCAGTTCGCTTAAGGGAATTTTTATAGTTTCTTCAATAATACTTGAAGGCAATATCGAGGGTCCTCTGTCCCCGCTGTAAAAGTAGGCGCCACATATCGCCTCGTGGCAAGAATGAATCGTGCGGTTATACGCTTCTATCTCGCAAAGATGAAAAGAATCAAACTTGAGTAATTCGGTTTTATTGGCTCTGCATATGTTACCTAATGTGGGGCCATACTGGAAAGTGCAGTAATTTGAACACGCGTAGAAATTTTCATCGCCAACCACGGCAGGATTTTTTATTTGTGGTGGCGATACCTCGTCAAACCACTTGGTGTATAAATGTCTCCCTCTTTCCCAAAGTTCAGCTAGGGTGAGTTCACCCGGTTTCTCTGAAGTCCCTGTCGGTTGAGCCGAAATTTCTGCCTCGCATTCCGGAAGTACTTCGGCCAAGTACGGCAAAAGGTTGCCACGCGTTGTGTCCTCGACGAACTCCGCCAGCTCCGCGCTCCTGTTGTGCTCGGAGGCCGAGTGCTTGTTTATCGCACGCTCACGCCACGTTCCATTCGCGTCTTGGTATTGCTCATAACCGTGATATTCGGCAACGTTCTTGGGACTGTCATTTTTTCCGGCCACCACATTAAACACACACCGACCTGCCTGCACCACAAGATCGGCGTATTGCTGTTCAAATAGCGTGCTTTCCCAATCCTCCAAGTAGTACGGACCGTCTGGATCTGTTCTGTTCGCCGCATATACCTCTGGCACGAAAGAGATCGTGCGCGTCGTAGAGCGCACCAACGCGTCATCCGGCGCAAGGATGCTCGCCCGCTCGAATATAGCCGTCTCATTGTCGGTCAGGCCGCTGAAAAATGGGCTGCTATCGCCACGCGCCGCGGCCGATACTTCGCCCTCGAGAACCTTCCTTGCGGCCACTTCAGAGTCGTACACAATGGCATTGTAATGGCGAATCTCGAAAACTATGTCTGGTTCTACGAACTTCGTACGCTCGCTCTCGCCGACACAATACTTCGTAACAGACTCCGTAATATTTAGATCGTTGTATGCAAGGAACTGCGTATCGCACAGCTCGCGGTACGTACCGTATATCTCGGCAGCAACCCTGGAGAAACCGGCGATTGTTAAAAATAAAACAACGATTCCTGCAATGGCGATAAATTTTAGCCTGTCTCTTGGAATGGTAACCATAAGTAATTTTATTATAATGGATATTACACTTGAGAACAAGGCAATAAAGCGCTTCTCCCCACCTCTCTGTCCGGCGAGCGCTGGTAGCCCAGCCACTCCGCCCGAAGAATTGAGGGCGGAACCGAGCAGAAATTTCCCTTTCCTTTTTTGAATTTTTTAGAGGGAGCGCGCAAAAGAAAAATTGTAAGGGAAAATTTCTGCGAGGTTGCCGCCGTAGCGTTAGCGGAGGCGGGCGGCGGGGCGTTCGTCGGGCGTACGATTTCGTTCAGAGCCACCACGCGCTTCGCGCGTCCCACCTTTTGGCTTTGAAAAAGCCGCTTCGTTCTGTATTGGTGGGTCCGAGAGGATTCGAACCTCTGACCTTTACGATGTCAACGTAACGCTCTAACCAACTGAGCTACGAACCCCTTGGGTTTATTATAAATTTATACTGGCAGTTTCGCAAGCTTATTTTTTATGTTAGAAATAATTTCTGTTTCCGCTTCGTTTACCGGCTTAGTCAGCAAAGCGGTCGCCCTGTTCTTGGAGCCAGTCGCCTCATATTCTTTAAGCAAGGAGACGGCGTTGATATTGCGCGTAGTGTGCACCTGAATTTCAGTTTGCCGGCCCTGATTGTGATTTTCTATCAAAAGCACGATCACTTCCGCTTCCGGCACATTAACAATCAACTCCTCTATGACGTCTGATAAATTGGCGATATCGCCGCCGGTTTTCTCAAAGTCAATTTTATTCAAAGACGACCAGACGAGCTTGCCCTGCCAATCACTCTTTAATTTAGCGAGCACCCGGCCCCAGAGTTTCAAGGTTCCTAAATCGCGGCTTTGATAAAGGTAGCGGACAATGGTTTCCCGGTCCGCTCCCAAAGCGACCAGTTGGCTTGCGACGAGCAGCGAGTTGGGCGTAAGGGAGCCGATTTTGAAACTTTTACTTTCGGCAAAAATGCCGGTTAACAAATAAGTCGCCAACTGTTCGTCAATAATTTCCGCCGCGTAATTATTAATCAGCTCAAATAATATTTCCGTGGTAGAAATGGCCGTGATTTTAATTTTGTTGATTTGGCCGAACTCCTCGTTGTGAGGGTGGTGGTCAATGTTGATTACGGGGGTGTCAAAGAAAAAGTCGGTATTACGATGGTATATTTGGCCCAGAGATTCTAAATCCGGGCTGGCGACGACAATCGTTAAATCATAGCCGTGGCTTTCCGCCCGCGCGGAAACTTCATCCGGCTTAAATTGGCTGTCTTGAGGGGTGATGATAAACTCCAGCCGCCCCTCTTTATGCTGGTAGCTGATTTCTCTGGCGGCGGCGTGGCGGGTAGAAAGCGAGATGACGAATCGTTTCTCGGTTTTAATGTCGGTGCGGATTTCATTAATGTGCGGCAACCAAGAAAAAGCGTGGGGGCTGGAGAAGCCGTCCGCCGCTAGTGTGACCTGTTTGTCCAATTTTTTTAACCATAAATAAAGCGCCAAAGCCGAGGCGATCGCGTCCCCGGTATAATCCCGCCGAAAAGTCACCAGAATCTTTTTTGCTTTGGCTATTTGTTCAAAAATTTGTTGGTCTTCGGTAAGCATAGTTCAAAAAGTTGATTGGGGTTTAAATGATTAGCGAACCTTTAATACCTGCCCGCCCGCCTGCAACGTTGCAACAGTTGCGGGCAGGCAATGCTCACGCATAGCGTTGCAGACGGGCGAATATCGCCTACGGATTTAATTGTTCCTGCAACTATACGAATGCCACGAATTGCCAATCATAATATTATAAGATGGGTGGGGAAGTTAGGCAAGCCCCGCGTAATCCGGAGCAATCGGGGTATTACCCGAGGCAAGGGTACAACCCCACACCTATGCGTAGGTGTGGGGTTAAATTTAAAAAAAAGCATGAGAAGAAAGGGGAGCCCTGTTGAATATAAGCAGCAGATTCAACAGGGCAATCTTGGCAGTATAAGGCAGTTTTTTAAGATGGTCAAGCGTGGCGATTTTTCTTGCCAACAACGGCTAAATTTGGTAGTTTTATAATACAACGGTATTTAGATCCCCGCTTTCGCGGGGATGACAGATAAGATTATGAACAAAGAATTACCCAAGGCCTACAATCCGTCTGATTACGAAGACGGAATTTACCAAAAGTGGGAACGCTCCGGATTTTTTAATCCGGACGTTTGCGTTGCTAAAAAAATTTGTAAACAGAACGCGGATACTTTTACGGTTGTTTTGCCTCCGCCCAATATTACCGACAAATTGCATTTAGGCCATATGGTAATGGTGGCGATTACCGATATTTTAGTCCGCTATCACCGCATGAGCGGCAAACGCGCGCTTTGGATTCCGGGCACGGACCACGCGGCGATTGCGACGCAAAACGTGGTGGAAAAAAAGTTATGGCAAGAAGAGAAAAAAACCCGCCATGATTTAGGGAGAAAAAAATTTTTGGCGGAAGTTTGGAAGTTCGTCAAAGAAACGCAAGCCGCTATCATCCATCAGCTGAAAAAAACCGGCGCGTCATTGGATTGGTCGCGCGAAGCGTTTACTTTGGACGCAGCGCGGCAGGCGGCGGTGAAGCGGATGTTTATTGAGATGTATAACGAAGGCGTGATTTATCGCGGTGATAGAATTGTGAACTGGTGCCCGCGCTGCCAATCAACGCTCGCGGACGATGAAGTTGAATACAAAGAACAGGACGGCAAATTTTATACTTTTAAATACAATAAAAATTTTCCGTTCGCGATTGCGACTACTCGGCCGGAAACAAAACTTGGCGATACGGCCGTAGCGGTTAATCCGGACGATGAGCGATATAAAAAATATATTGGCAAAATTTATGAGGTTGATTTTTGCGGCGTGCCGCTGACATTAAAAGTTATTGCCGACAAGAATGTGGACCAAAATTTCGGCACCGGCGCTTTGGGCGTTACGCCGGCACATAGTATGGTTGACTATGAAATGGCGCAGAAAAATAAACTGGAAATTAAAAAAATTATCAACGAAGAGGGCAAAATGGCTGACGCGGGAAAATTTTCCGGACTGGCCGTAATGGAGGCGCGCGAGCAAGTTGTACAAAAATTGATAGACAGCGGGCTGATGGAAAAAGAAGAAAATATTAAAAATAATTTGTCGGTTTGCTACCGTTGCGGCGCGGGCATTGAGCCCCTGCCGTCAAAACAGTGGTTTGTGGCGGTGGATAAAAAATTGGCTAAGTTGGGAAATAAGTCTTTAAAGCAAAAAGCGATTGAAGTCGTTAAGTCCGGCAAAATCAAATTTGTGCCGGAACGATTTACTAAGCGCTATTTAGATTGGATGGCCAATTTGCACGACTGGTGCATTTCGCGGCAGATTTGGTTTGGACATCAGATCCCGGCTTATTACCAAGTTAAAAGTAAAAAGTTAAAAGTAAAAAGTAATGAAGAAATAATTTATGTTGGTGACGAAAAGCCAGCTGGCGAGGGTTGGACGCAGGACTCGGATGTTTTGGATACCTGGTTTTCATCCGGCATGTGGACGTTTTCCACGCTGGGGTGGCCCGCCTCCGCTACGCTTCGGCGAGGCAAGCCCATTAAGACCGCTGACTTAAAAACATATTATCCGACGCAGGTTTTAGAAACCGGCTATGAAATTATCACTCTTTGGGTGTCGCGCATGATAATGATGTCGCTGTTCGCGGTTGCTCAAATTCCGTTTGAGAACGTTTATCTGCACGGGATGGTTTTGGACGCGCAAGGGAAAAAAATGTCCAAATCCAAAGGCAACGGCATTGACCCGCTGGCGATGATTCAAAAATACGGCACGGACGCGACGCGCATGTCGTTAATCGTAGGCAACACGCCGGGAAACGATACGCGCATGAGCGAGCAAAAAATCGCGGCTTTTCGAAATTTTGCCAATAAGCTATGGAACATCGCCAGATACATAATTACGAATTACGAATTACGAATTACGAATTTAAAAACAAACAAAGTAGGTTTGACTTTGGCTGACAAGTGGATTTTGGGTAAAATGAATAGTTTAATTAAGGACGTTACCGATGACATTGAACATTTTCGGTTTTCTCAAGGAGGCGAGCGACTGCGCGATTTCACCTGGAACGATTTAGCGGATTGGTATCTGGAGGTTTCCAAATTTGAAGCAACCAGTGAAAAAAATAAAATTTTAAACTTAGTCTTAGAGGCGTTATTAAAACTTTGGCATCCGTTTATGCCGTTCGTAACCGAAACGCTTTGGCAGGAGATCGGGCATAAAGAACTTTTAATGGTTGAGCGATGGCCAAAAAGGGAAATGACGCATAAGCTTGAGGCGGCGGCTCAATTTAATTTGATAATTGACATTATCAAAACAATCCGCAACTTGCGTTCGGAGTATAAAATCCCGCCGGAGCAAAAAGTAAAGGCGATTATTTATGCCGGCAAACAAGTTGAGTTATTGCAAAGCCAAGCGGAGTTGATAAAAAATTTGCGTACGGGCGTAGGCGAACTGGAAATAAAACCAAGCGGAGCCAAATTAAAGCAAGCGGCTTGGGCGGCAGTCGGCGAAAAGGAAATTTATATCCCCCTTGCCGGCTTGATTGACGTGGCCAAAGAAAGAGCGCGGCTGGAAAAACGGGCGCAGGAATTAAATCAGTTGATAAAAAATTTGGAAGTTAAATTAGACAACGAGGAATTCGTTAAGCGCGCGCCCAAAGAAATCGTCGAGGCGGAAATTAGAAAGCTGGAAAATTACCGCGCGGAACATAAAAAGTTAAAAGAGCAGACGAGGCATTTAAAATGAGTAATGAGTAATGAGTAATGAGTAAATAATAGCGATCTAGTTTCATTTTTTTGTTTTGTGATATACTAAATAGGTGGTTTATGTGGCACCATAAACACCAAGACAAAATACCGCAAACGGGAGATAATTTAGCCCAAGCAATTATCTGTCGTTTGCGGTATTTTGTAATTGTGGGGCGCGTATGCCAGAAGACGACGGGGGCAGCTGCCCCTTTTGCAAAGTGATGTTTTACCTCGTTGCCGGCTCAATCATAGTTTGGTTTGCGCTTTATTTTTTGGCGCGGAACTGGCAGAGCTAACAGCAACCTTTTTGTCCGTTAAGGCGCTGGTTTAACGCACTCAATTTATATTAAATTTAACCAAGCGCGCGCTAATTTAAGCGGGCGCTGGTTTTTAACGGCAGGCGTCAGTAACTTTAAGGCAATAAAATTATTAATATTATTTGCCAAAAAAGCGCGGATATTATACAGTAAAGACAGGGCATCCCCCTGTTTTTGCGTATTATATGAAGATTCAAATAAGAGGAAAAAAAATAAACTTGCGGGCATTAGCGCCGTCGGACGCGCGGTCAATTTTTGCCAACGTCAATGACAGGCAAGTCAGCCGCTACCTGAAGCGAATACCTTATCCCTATGCCTTGCGAGACGCGAAAGCGATTATTAAAAAAGCGCGGCAAGCCGGCAGGAAAAAGATAAAAACAGATTATTATTTCGGCATGGAAGATAAAACCAGCCGGCAAATTATCGGCATGGTCGGTCTGCATAAAATCAGCCCGCGCGACCAAAACGCCGAGGTCGGATATTGGCTGGGCAGAAAATATTGGCGGCAAGGGATAGGCACGGAAGCGCTAACTTTGATTTTGCAATTCGCTTTTGGAAAATTAAAATTAAATATGCTGTACGCGGGAGCGATGAGCTCAAATGTCGCTTCACAGAGCTTATTGGCAAAATGCGGGTTTAAACGCGGCGGTCGGCGCCGGCAGACGTTTTTTCGGGAAGGCAAATATTTAGACGATATATTTTTTGATATTTTAAAAAAAGAATTTAAGCAATAATATGACAAAAATAACAACTGACGAAAATTTAATTGAAAAATTTTTAACGCGGGGAGTGGAACGAATTTACCCGAGCGTTGACGCGTTGCGCCAGAAATTAATGAGCGGCGAGCGTCTGCGCGTTTATCAGGGTTTCGATCCGACCGGACCGTATCTGCACGTCGGACACGCCATCGGCATCCGCGCCTTGCGCATTTTGCAGGAACTGGGGCACGAAGTTATTTTTTTAGTCGGCGATTATACGGCTAAAGTAGGCGACCCGGACAAAGACACGACGCGCGCGATATTATCCGACGCAATTATCAAAAAAAATATGGCGGGGTGGAAAAAGCAAGCGGCGCAGTTAATTGATTTTACCGGCAAAAATCCGGTGCGCTTTGAACGAAATTACACCTGGCTTTCCAAATTAAAGCCGGAAGACGTGATTAGGCTTTTGTCGCAGATGACGCTGCAGCAAACTTTAGCGCGCAGTTTATTTAAGAAACGCTTGGATGAAGATGAGGAAATTTATTTGCAGGAATTGTTATATCCATTAATGCAAGGTTACGATTCGGTTGCCATGAAGGTGGACATAGAAATCGGCGGCGCCGACCAGACTTTTAACATGCTCGTCGGCCGTGATTTATGCAAAAGCTATTTAGAAAAAGAAAAGTTTGTGCGCACTCATAAAATGATGGATGCGCCGGACGGACGGACGATGAGCAAAACTAAAGGCAACGGAATTAACTTAGGCGACAGCGCCGAAGATATGTACGGCAAAGCGATGTCGTATCCGGATTCGGCGATTGCAAGCGGATTGGAACTCCTAACCGATATTTCTATGGCGGTTATTAAAGAAATCGGCAATAGCCTTACCAGAGGAGAAAATCCGATGCAATACAAAAAAATGATGGCGTTTGAAATAGTAAAGACAATAAAAGGGAAAGCTGCCGCGCAAAAGGCGCAAGCTTATTTTGCCAATACGGTGCAAAAGAAAGAAACGCCAAGCGAAATTACGAATTACGAATTACGAATTACGAATATTAATATTGTTGATTTGCTGGTTGAAGTTAAGCTGGCGGCTTCCAAAAGCGAGGCGCGGAGATTAATTGAGCAGGGGGGAATAAAAGTTGACGGCGAAGTTGTCAAAGATGTAAACAAAATAATAGAGATCACAAAAGATGGAGTTTTAATTCAGAGAGGGAAAAGGCAATTTGTTAAAATTTTTGCAAAAAAATAAGGCCCGGCGGGAGTAAGCCGCTGGGCTGGGGGTTAGTCTTGGCGGTTAGGCGGGCGCGCCGGTTTACTGAAGAGATAGAAAAATAACCCAAAAACCGCCAAAGCAATTATTAAAATAATTACATTTGTTTTAATAAATGAAACGGTAGTTTGGGCATCGAATTCACCGCGCAAAAACTTGTAGAACGGATATCCGCCCAAGCCGAGCAACAAGAACTTACATAACAAAAGTGAAAGGAGCATTCTTGGCGAAAGGAGTAATTTTAATAGGTACATTGCTAAAACCTCCTACAAAGATCAATGATTAAAGGATACAATTAGATTATTTAATTGTCAAAATGGCTTACGCGATTTCTAAAATTAAACGGCGTTTAGTCGACGCCGTAAACAAAGCCGGCGGGCAAAAAATTGCGGATGTCGTTGATTTGACCGTGCCGCCGAATCCGGAAATGGGCGATTTTAGTTTTGCTTGCTTTAATTTGGCAAAAAAGAAAAAAACGAATCCGGCGCAGATTGCCGCCGAGCTGGCAAGCAAAATCAAGCCTGACGCAACGCTGAAAGAAATAAAAGCGGTCGGGCCGTATCTTAATTTTAGTTTGCAGCCAAAAAAGCTGGCGCAAGGCGTATTGACTGAAGTTAAAGAAAGTTACGGCCAAATAAATTTAGGCAAAAAGAAAAAGGTCATCGTGGAGTACGCTTGCCCCAACGTCAATAAAGCATTCCACATCGGCCATCTGCGTAACATCGTCACCGGCGAGTCAATCATCAGGTTATTGGAAAATTGCGGCTACAAAGTTATCAGGGTAAATTATCAGGGCGACGTGGGCATGCACATCGCTAAAAGCGTCTGGGGAATTTTGCAGGCAGAACCGGAATTTATAAAAATTAAGAGAGAATCTTTAGCCAAACGAATTGTCTTTTTAGGCAAAGCGTACGCGGCCGGCGCGCGCGCCTATGAAGAAAATAAACAGGCGGAAGCGGAAATTAACGAGCTGAACCGGCGCCTTTACGCCCAAGACCCGGCAATCATGCCGGTTTGGAAAATAGCGCGGCAGTGGAGTTTGCAGTATTTTGAAACGATATATCAGCGCGTTCGTTCACGGTTTAATTACTATTTTTTTGAGTCCGAGGTGGCCGCGCGCGGCGTGGAAATAGTGAGAAAGAATTTAGCCAAAGGTATTTTTAAAACATCGGAAGGCGCGGTGATTTTTCCCGGCGGCGAACATGGTTTGCACGACCGCGTATTTATCAATTCAGCTGGTTTTCCCACCTACGAAGCCAAGGACTTGGCCTTGGCGGAAAATTGGTTTAAAAAAATAAAACCAAGTTTAGCGATTCACGTCGTGGGCAAAGAACAAACTGAATATTTCAAAGTTGTTTTTAAAGCGCTGGAGTACACTTTGCCGCCGAGCAAAGGAAAAGAGCGGCACGTCGCCTATGGCTGGGTGCATTTAAAGGGGGGAAAAATGAGTTCGCGTTTAGGCAACGTAGTGACCGGCGAGGATTTACTTTCCGTTGTCAGCGGAGAAATAAAAAAATTATCTAAAACCAGCGCGGTGAAAAATAAACCAAAGCTGGTGGAAGAAATAACGCTTGCGGCCGTTAAGTACGCCATGCTTAAAGGGGGCGTGGAAAAAGATATTGCCTTTAACATGGAAGAGTCAGTAAGTTTGTCTGGCAACAGCGGGCCGTATTTATTGTACACATACGCGCGGATTAAGAGCATTATCAAAAAAGCAAAAAAACTAAAAAGCAAAAAAACCCCGCAGGACAAGCCTACGGGGCAAGCAAAAAAACAAAGCGATTTTATAGTGCGTGATGATGAAAAACAATTGCTGTTGAAATTAGCGCTGTTCCCGGAAATCACGCAGGCGGCGGCGGAAAAGTATGACCCGTCAATTATTGCTAAATATTTATTTGAGTTGGCGCAAAGTTTTAACGATTACTATCATCGCGTGCCGGTATTAAAAGCGCCGGAAACCGAGCGGGAATTTCGGCTGGCTTTAATTAACGCCATTGCGTTAGTTTTAAAAAAAGGAGTTGAGTTGTTGGGGTTTGAAACGGTAGAGAGGATGTGAAAGATAGAAACGTTAAAATATAAATTATCGTTTTAATAAAATTTTAGAAACAATAAAATTTTATTAAAAACAAAATGGTTATTCTTAGAAAGCATATTATATAAACATGCTTTTTATTTTGACTAATACATCGCGTTGATGTTTTTGTTGCAAAATGATACAATTAGTATAAATAAATGCAACATTATTTTTTTAACTATTTTTTATGTTAAAATTAAACAAAAGACGGAATGCCATTTTGAGTTTTATTCAAAATAATCAACCTGTTTCCACCAGCCAGATTGGTCGTTATTTAACGCATGACTGGGAAGAAACTGTTTCGCGCGCCACTATCATCAGAGACATTAATGAATTATTGCGCGTCAAAGCGATAAAAAGACAGGGGGCGGGCAGAGGCGCGCGTTATAGCGAGTCGTTAGAAAACACACTCTTAAAACACATTGACGTTAATGGTTATTTTGCGCGCGAGCTAGAACAGAGGATAATAGCGTTCCCTCGGTTTAATTTTAAGATTTTTTCTGCTTTAAATGATAGCTTGTTTTCCCGCCAAGAATTGAAAGAGCTGACGGATACAAACATAAACTACCAAAAAAACGCCTCCTCTTTAAGCCCGGTGATATTAAAAAAAGAGTTAGAGCGGCTGACGATAGAATTAAGCTGGAAGTCGTCGCAGATAGAAGGCAATACCTATTCATTGATTGATACGGAAGTTTTAATTAAAGAGAATAAAGAGGCGGCCGGTCACACCAAAGAAGAAGCAACTATGATTTTAAATCATAAGCAAGCGCTGGATTATGCCGTCAGCAATAAAAGTTTTTTTAAAAAAATTACACTAAGGCAAATTGAAAACATGCACCGGCTGATAATTTCCGGCTTAAACATTAATTACGGATTGAGAAAAAACTTAGTCGGCATCACCGGCACTAATTATCGCCCCTTGGATAACCAGTATCAAATCCGGGAAGCGATGGAGAAATTAACGGCGGGCATTAATAGAGCCAAACAGCCGTTGGCCAAAGCGCTCATGGCCGCACTGATGATTTCGTATATTCAGCCGTTTGAAGACGGCAATAAAAGGACTGCACGTTTGTTAGCTAACGCTATTTTATTGGCGTTTGATTATTGTCCGCTGTCTTATCGCGGCATTAACGAAAGCGACTACAAAAAGGCTTTGATTTTATTCTACGAGCAAAATAGCGCTGTTTTTTTTAAAGCATTATTCGTTGAGCAGTTTAAATTCGCGGTCGATAGTTATTTCAGGGGAAACGCCGGCGCGAAGACGGAAGGATGATGAAAGGCAATTGACTATCACGCTATTGAGGATTAAGTTTTAACTATAAATAGCATAACAGTTAAACAATATGAAATCACTTAAATTTATAATTTTAATTTTCTCTTTCGCCGCTATCAGCGCGGCTGTTTCAGGGTGTTCGCTAAAGTTTTGGCAGAAGCCGATTAATCCGCCGGTTACAAAAAATGGGGGAAACGCAACAGCCACTTCTACTGAAGAAATTGATGTGAGTGATTGGTTGACGTATCGGAATGAGGAGTATGGGTTTGAGGTGAAGTATCCGGAGGAGTGGGTATATAATGAATATAGAAAAGGTGAACCAAAACAAGACCCCACTTTAAGCGATTTACTTGTTGAATTTTATGATTCATCTGATAATTTTAAATTCTTTTTAGTTGTCAGTGATGATCAAAAACAAGTAGTTGCTTCTAATGCTCAAACAGTGGTTACGGAGAATGGTGTTGTTGCTCAAAAAATTGATAATCAAACAAGAATTCATTTTATAATAAATTCAGATATGTACAGAATTACCTTAAACGGAGTTAAGCCAATTCAAAATGAAATGATAAATGCTATTTTTTTAACTTTTAAGTTAATCAATTGAACTTATTGGCACTTAGGTGAGCTTTATAACTCACTTATAGTGATAACAAGTCACTAAGATTGTTCTTTACAAAATTCATACTCGGAGGTAACACCGTCATGAAAGTATCACAGAATATGTTGTACGATTTAGTATTATTCATTGGGTTCACTCAATGTTTGGAAGTGAGGGCGGCAGTAAAACGCGCGGACATTCCGGTAGCAACCTATTTCTACATGCCAGTCGGAGAACGAAACGCTGATTTGCGGAGTGATTTGAAGTGGGAATTTCGCCCCGAAACTAATAGTAATCCAACGTGGGTGTTTCCTGGTTATAATGGAACTACTAACACCACTGGTTGGTACGTCTTCACCAACTTCAACCAAAATGTCAATTACGATGGTACAGATTATACCAATAGTGAATACCACCCAGGCGAAGATTGGAACGGCAACGGCGGCGGTAACACTGATGATGGCCAGCCGGTGTACGCATCGGCGATTGGTAGGGTAATCTATGTTCAAAATACCACCACTACTAGAACCTTTGGCCGGATGGTGCAAATCGTTCACAAACTGCCAAACGACAGTTATGTGATTACAATGTATGCGCACATGGATCAATTATTGGTCAACGAGGGACAGCTCGTCTATCCAACAACGCAGATTGGCACGGTTGGCAACACAGGAACAGATGTTGCTCATCTCCACTGGGAAATTAGGAAAGATTCTTTTCTTGATTTGACCAACTCGGCGACAATAGGTCTAAAAAACGAAGGAGCCGGTTATACCGCCAATTTTAACCCCACGGCTTGGCCAGCAACAAACACGACATTCATTGCGAATAATTACTTACAGCCAAGTTATGTTGTGCAGCAGTACGGCATAGTTGGGAAAGTTAATTTTTTGCAGTCATCCGTCTACCAAAGAGCGTTTGAAGATTGCTTTTATGCCAACGGCGGCCATGACCGATTCGGGAGTCCATGGAACAACAGTAGTTTCGGCCCGTACGTCCATCCCTGGCCGGACGATGCAAACGACCAAAATGTCCTCTATCTCCAGGATTTTATAGAGCCGGACGGCCACTGGTGGCAGATAGTGGACAACCCCGCGGCCGGAGCGGCATTCCCGGTGCACGGCCAAATACTCACCTACTGGCACAATAACTGGGGTTACTCAAACTATGGTTCCCCGAGCAGTAATGAGTATTACGCGACAGGTACAGCGACTGGTCATCAGTTGGTCGTACAAACATTCGCGCGCGGCTACATCACCTACGACACGGTAACCGGAGTAGCATACGCCACGACCGAGCCGGATTTCGTCATCGCCGGCGGGCCGGATATTACGCCAACGCCAAACCCCGTTTCAGAGACAAAATATTGATTTCCCCCCGGTTTCAGCGTAGGCTGAAAGCAGAGGGAAATTAACGTAAACTATATGCCTAAAAAACAGCTCACAATTATAATTACACTTACTATCCTCGTCGTACTCGCCGGCGTGGCAGGATTTTGGTACGTACGCGGCCATAAACTAACACCAGCGCCTCAAGTAGTTGATAATATTGATAATCAAAGCAATCAAGATGCGCAAAATAGCAACGCCGAAGCTAATAGTGAAACACCGGAAGTTGTTACTGCCGATATTGACACGTCCAACTGGCAGACTTACCGGAACGAGCAGTATGGGTTTGAGGTGAAATATCCGAGGGAGTGGGAAGATAGATTTAATCAAAGTCAGAGTTCAGACCCGCAATTTAAAAATTTATTTTATCGAGATATATGGGGGAATACACAAAAAGAGGGAACGGAATTTTTTGACGGAGCATCTATAAAAATTAGTATTTTCCAGGATAGTATAAATATAGGAGAATTTATTCAAAAAAAATATGCAAAAGATTATCAAATAGAAAAAAAATTATTTAGTAATATTATATCCTATCAAATAATAAGAAAGGCAAGTGGCTATGATGGCGAAACTATAAAAGATAGCTATATGAAAGAAATATTTTTTCAATATAAAGACAGCACATTCAAGATAACGGCTTATGCTATCGGAAAAGATTATTTACAATTTATATTACAATTAAATAAGCTATTAAGTTCTTTTAATGTGATATAATTTTGATCTTTACAACCTAAAATATAGAAAGAGATACGAAAGGATGAAAGAGATGAAGAATGTGATGGAATTTGTAAGTACTCTTGGGTTATTAATCATTGCACACGAAGGATGGGCCATCCCTAATTTGAAGTTGCCTTTTCCGAATGGAGAAACATGGAGTATCACGACTGGCTATGGTGGTTCTGCATATCACAGTGGCCATGATTACTACGCCATAGATTTTAATCTTCCTGGCGACAGTGATCTTAACAAGCAGATTTTAGCCGTAGCTAGCGGGAATGTTATATTTGCAGATTGGAAGGATGAGTATGGGTGGACAGTTGACATTGATCATGGAAGTGGGTATACAAGTCGCTATGCCCACCTCAATGAAAAGCCAGTGGTCAGTGGTAGTGTCAACCAAGGTCAAGAGATAGGTAAGTGCGGGATGAGTGGCGGTACTAGTACTGGTCCTCACTTACACTTCGTTCTCTATTATAATGGACAATCGGTTAAACCCGAACCGATGTCAGGATATACTAACTTTTTAGAAGGCGGGTCATATACCTCTGACAATTACTTTAACCCAGCTTCTCTTGTCGCCCTCCGCTCCGACTTTAATTCCCCCTCCTCCGACGACTGGACAACCGGCTATGACACCCAAACAACATCCGACCAAGACCCGGTTGATCAAGACACTTGGAAGGTTGTCGCTCAAGGGCTAAATCCC
>Ga0210057_1000730_pt1 | contig 53557 bp, 37 predicted proteins | sample CryGeyCG2114_010_2_FD_183968 | JGI IMG/M metagenome (GOLD analysis project Ga0210057, IMG submission 183968) | Groundwater microbial communities from aquifer - Crystal Geyser CG10_big_fil_rev_8/21/14_0.10 (SPAdes) (version 2) | ecosystem: Environmental > Aquatic > Deep subsurface > Groundwater ...
TCTTCAAGGGCTTTGTCCCGAATGGCATCGGTCGTGGCTAAGCTATTGATAAGGGAGCGAATGGACTCACTGACTTTCAAAATTTCAAAGATGCCGATACGTCCATGATAACCGGTCTCGCCTTCTGGCGTGTCCCCCGGCTCGTAAAAAGTTTTGCTCACCACTTCTGGGGCATATTTTTCGATCATTTCTTTTTCGTCATCTGTCAGGGTGTGTTCTTTCCTATGTTTTGGATCTAATTTTCGAACCAACCTTTGAGCAATGATGATGGAGGTGGCATCGGCAATGAGGTATGGCTTCACACCCATCTCGATCATGCGAGGGATAGCACCGATAGCATCGTTGGTATGAAGAGTAGAGAGCACAAGATGCCCAGTGAGTGATGCTTGCACGCCCATCTTGGCGGTGTCAGAATCTCGAACTTCTCCAACCATGATGATGTCTGGATCTTGGCGAAGAATAGAGCGCAGCCCATTGGCAAAACCAAAGCCCTCCTCTTCGTTTACTTGGCTTTGAGAGATTCCCTCCAGTCTATACTCAACAGGGTCTTCCAAGGTAATGATTTTGGTACCAGGCTTGTTCAGCTTCGAAAGTAGTGCATAGAGAGTGGTTGTTTTACCAGAGCCGGTCGGACCAGTGTTAAGAATCAAACCATTGGGTTCTTCAGCAACGGCTTCGATAATTTTGCGATCCTCCTCACGCATGCCCAGCTCTTCTAGATTTAAGAAGCCGGCATCCTGTTGGAGCAAACGCATAACCACACTTTCGCCATAAGCGGAAGGCAAGACAGAGACACGAATGTCGAAATTGGAATCTTTGGTTTTGATCAAGAAAGTTCCATCCTGGGCAGTATCGTGAATATTGATTTTTAATTCTGAAAGAACCTTGATTCTAGAAGTGATGGCGTCGGCCTTATCAGACGGGAGCTCCAAAACGTCTTGTAGAAAGCCATCGATGCGAAAACGAATCCGCAGATCTTCTTTTTGAGGCTCGATGTGGATATCAGAAGCTTTAGCAGCGATGGCACCGGCCAAAATGGCCTCTACCAAATCTGAAGTTGAAGATTTTTCTGGCTCTTTGGCGAGTTCGCGCAGTTTTTTGTCATCCCACCCTTCTGTGTCCAAAGAGATTTCGGATAAATCAACTTCTCGGTAGGCAGCGGCATCGGTCACAAGGCTATCGTAAAAGGACATCATGTATTGATAGCTATTTTCAGAAATAAGGAACATCTCGATCTCCAGTTTAGTACTGTCTTTCAGGGTCTGCAGGGCTTTAATGGTCATAGCCGCGTTTGGATTAACAACGCCCAAGAAGATTTTGTCGCCAGTTTTTTTAAAAGAAATAAAATGACCCTCGCGAGCAAGGTCTTTCGGGACCAAAGCGAGGGTTTTGGCATTTGGGGAGAAGCCAGCAAGGTCGATATATTTCAAGCCGAGGTTGGCGGCTTCTCTTTCGACCGTACTTTCGGCTCCGGAAGTCTGAATATTTTTAATAAGATTCGCAAGCTCATCTTTGGATTCTTGCCCGAGCCTGTCTTTTTGTTTCTTGTTTTTGCTCAGCTTCGATTGAAAGCGTTTTGGATCGTCGCTGAGATTGAAGTTGTCCGCCATAAATTCTTAAATATTTTGGAACCACCTTACGTTTTATTATATCACAAAGAGCTCATTTTGTCAATTTGAGAGCGAGTTTCCAGTTATAGCCTTTAACCATCAGAAATCTATGCAAGGAGAAAAGATCAGAGTGAGCGATATTGCAAGATGCGCCTAATATAGCTCTAAAAGCGGTTTTGTAGTGATAGGCATCTGCGAAGGGGAGAGTATTGACAAAACAGGCAAAATGTAGTATAATATTATAATTTAGAAGAGGGCCCACTCAGATGTTCGGCCAATAGCAAAAAACAAAAATCAAAATAGTGAAGTTAAAATCAACAATCAGTCGCCTTCTCTTAACCGCCATGCTTGGGGCCACTTTGGTCGCAGGCTTTTTTGTTGCTCCAGTCACCCACAGTACCATTCAGGCAAACGCTCCGGTTGCCCACGCCGCTACTGAGAATGTGGTTGAGGCCAGCCAAGCTGTTCCAATTCGGGAACAATTGCAGGCTGTGCATGGGAGCGATGTTTTAGTAGCTGATATTTTCGAGAATGCTTTTAACAAGTCTTTCGAATTTTTTGTGAATGTTTTGTCGGGTGCTTTGGGTGCCGTTACTGATGTTCTCACCACTGTCTTGAACAAAGCGAGCACCTTGCTTCAGCAAGATGTGGCTAAAAGGCTTTGGGGGGTAGTCCGAAACTATGTTAACTACTTTTTGATTCTGATCCTGATCGTTTCTTCTGTGATGACAATTCTTCGGGTTGACACCAAGAACTATAGTTTGGGCAGAATCCTGCCAGGGGTAGTTTGGGCGGCTCTGCTTACTAATTTCTCGTATTTAATCGTCACTGCTTTAGTGGGCGTGGCTGATATCTTTACGCATATTTTTCTAGGGCAAATTGACAAAGTCGATCCAGAAACCAGGATGAAGCCGTTCCAGGGCATTGCCCATTTTTTGACCGATAGCTCTAACGTCTCTTTTGGGAGTGCGGGTGGGGCTGCGCTGGACTCCTTGGGTTCGTTGGTAGGCTTTGTGATTGCTCTAATTATTACAATTCTTGTTTTTGCCGCCGTCGCTCTATTGTGGTTGGCACGTTCGGCTGTGCTTTATGTTCTGCTCATTACCTCACCGATTATTTTTGCGCTTAACATAGTCCCATTCACACGTCAGTATGTTTCGCGTTGGTGGGATGCTTTTAGGACTTGGGCGCTTTTTGGCCCCATGTCTGCGTTTTTGATTTTTCTAGCCTATACGTCTCTTTATGGAGCTGTTATTTCGGCGGTGGGGAATGGAGGAGATGGTACCAACGTCAGTATGCTTATTTTCTTGGGGCTGTTCTCGTTCATCTTGTTTTTGTCAGCTTATATCCCGTTGACCCAAGCTGGGCCGATTGGGAAAGCTGCTGCCAACGCTTTTCAAAAATATGCGAAAGAGTATACGACTACTGGTGGTAAGGCTGCTGCCAATCTTTTCTTCAAGCCTTGGGGTGGCGCTGCTGCCGCGGTTAGCCGTGGGTATGGTGAATTTGTTGGGACATCAGGGGGTGCCAGAGAGAAGATAAAGGCTTTGGTAGGGGGTGCTAAAGAGGGATTTGTAGAAGGCTTTGTTGGGACAAGGCCAGTACAAACCATTGAAGCTAGGATTGAATCAGAGAAATCTAAGATTGCTCGTATGAAGAAAGAGGAAGAGCTCGAGATAAAGCGCCGAAGGTTGATTGCTATCGGTGAAGAGCCAACAAATCCGACCCAAAAACGTGAACGAGCTAAGTTGATTAATGAGCTAGCTAGAGATAGGAGCGAAGAAGTCGTGCAGTATAGCGATTTGAAGATTCTGGAAGAAGAAATCGAAAATCCTCGCGACAAGCTTCAGAAGGAAATTGCCGAAAAAGCACTGGAGTCAAAGAGCAGCATGCCTGGTGCTGAGAATATTATCAACAAACTTATCGTACGTCCACGCTACGAGGAGCTCAGAGCCAGAAAAGACTTTGAGGAATTGTCTAAGAAGCTTGAAAGCGTAGAGGCGGATGCAACTAGGAGTGGGGAGATCGAAGAAGAGTTAGAATTTTTGCTTAGCCAAACTCCGAATGCCTCTGTCCCTCTGTCTAAAGAGGAAGAGGGGGAGATGAATAGTTTCAGGTTTAGAACGCTGGCAAAGGCAGAGGCTAAGGTGGTGGCCACCGAAGAAGACATCCTCAAGCTTGCACAAGGAGCTATCAAGCCAGATCCGGTCAAGGAAGAGAATGAAAGCGAAGCAAGCTTTAAGGCGAGGCTTAGAAAGACACGTATTGATCGAAGCATCAAAGTTGAGGCTATGAAAATGCTTTCAACCGAGGGCAAGGGAGCCTTTGGTGACGAGAAGAGAAGAGGCGCTCCGAGCATGAAAAGAGCAGTTGCTCTAGTAGGAAAAATTTTGGAAGCCGGGAGATCTGATCAAGGGGGGGGTGTCACGCAACAGTTACAAAGCTTGGTTAATACGATCGCTAGGTTCAATGAGGGCGAAGATAGGAATAAGGTTGAAAGACTGTCAGCTATTTCAGCTCTGCATCTTCTGTCTGAGGAGAGCATCCCAGAAAATATTCGCAAAGAGGCCAAGGAGATCCTAGAGCGGCTTAGAGAACGTGAGTTTGTTGACCATGATTCCATGATTCTCAATAAAAAAGCTTATGATGCCACCAAGTCTTGGAGGGTAGCTGGAGCCAAACCGGAAGACTTTAAACCAAAGCAGCATCTTTATGACAAGGAATTTGCGATGGCGCAGATGATTTTTGAACCTGGTTCAGTTAAATTTACTGAAAAACAAAAACAGGCAATGAACAGAGAGTTCGGCAATCTGAGTATCAATGACTTGGCTCGTGGCAAATCAAATGCCGTGATGGTTGATTTTGAGAAGCTTGGCGTTGAAGAGTTGCGCAAACCAGGCCAGAACTGGAACGAAGTACTCGGTAAGAATATAACTGACCCAACCCTACTTAAAAAGGTTAGGGCGGGGCTGAAGCGTCAAATTAATACTGAGAGAACCGAGCTTGAGAACAAACAAGCTAGAGGTGTGGCGTTGACGTCTCCAGAGAGTCGCAGGTTTGAGATGTTGACCAAGGCTGGGCAGCAATTGGATAGAATTGACTCTGGTGAAGTTCCAGATAAGGGTATGCAGTTAATCAATAGCGGCAGTGTGCCAGTAGCTATGACTGTTAGTGCGGCTAAGCATGCTTTGGTCCATGAACGGGTCCACAGTGAGAACCCAGAGTGGGGTGAAGAAGCAGTCCGAGCTAACACCCAAGAACGTTTAGAGGCTCGTAACTATTCTTTCTCTAAAGAAAATGGCAAAGAGGTGGAAAGTGAGATTCAGCAAATTAAAGAAGGCGCTCGTCCGAATGAGACTGCCAGCCATTTGGCAGGTCGCAATATCGAAGTCCCAGCTCCAGATGGAAAGACTGAGATGGTTGCTTCTTCAGAAATCGGAGCACAAGTATTCGCTGGCGTGAATACTGTCGAAGACACTTCTGTGCCTGCACCACCCAAAGTTACGACACAAACGACAGAGAGCCCAGCTCCTTCGGTCCCTCAAGAACAACCGTTTGTTACTCCATCTGCCCCAATCTTGGAAGCCGAACAATCAACCCCAGCAGCTCCAGCAACACCAACTGAACCAACTCCACGGGTTGAAAGACCAGCTGAACCTCAAGCACCGCAAGTTTCACCTCAGAGTCCACCCCCACTAACACAGGAGCCAACCATACCGAGGCCAGAAATTCGCCCAACACCACAACCAGAACAATCAACCCCAGTAGCTCCAGCAGAATCAAGCCAACCTCCACGGGTTGAGAAGCCGGCAGAGTCTCAAAAGCCTCAAAGATCGCCAAGACCAGAGGCCAACCGAACCGCACAGTCTGAGCAGCCAACTCCAGCAACACCAACTGAGCCAACTCCACGGGTTGAAGGACCGGCTGAACCTCAAACTCGTCCAGAGCCAGAAATCCCGAGAACGGAGGAGGGTTCAAGCGAACAGTCGCCAATAGAATCTGAAGAAGGGTTGGATAACAATGAAGAAAATAACAGGTAATCATGAGAGCAAAAGTCCCACAAAGTATTGATTTGGAAGAAAAGGTGGTCGGGAAGCTGACCGTCAAGCAATTTATGTATCTCCTCGGCGGGGCTTTGTTCGGCTACCTTATCTACAAGACTTATGATGTCGGGGCGCTGAATGTTTACTTAGCCTTTACCATTATTGCCCTTATTGCGCTTATCGCTTTGGCCTTTGCCTTCGCGCGGCCAAATCAGCAACCGTTCGAGGATTTTATCGGCAATTTGGTTCTTTTCCTTTTTGTTCCGAAGCGCAGACTTTGGAGCAAGGATGCTGTTGGTCATGGTGTCGCAGTCAAGATCAAAAAGAAAGGAGAAGACAAAAAAGAATTGGCCAAACCAAAGCAAGTAACGCCGGATAGGCTGAAAGCTCTGGCAGCCGTGCTTGATTCGCGTGGTTTCGAAGTCGGCGAAGAGCAGCGTCAGGCTCATCTGGAAAATGTTGATGCGCAGATTAAAAAAGGAGATAGAGCTGGCTTTGTGCCAACAGAGAAGCCGAGTGATAATAAGGAAGAGAATAAATAAAAAAATGGCTAAAAATAAAAAACCAAAAATTAGCAGCACACAGAAGCATCTCGACATCGCTGAGATTCGTGATGGCGTGGTTATCATGAAAGATGGCAGCGTGCGGGTGGTCTTGATGGTGAGCTCTTTAAACTTTGCTTTGAAGTCAGAGTTGGAGCAAACGGCAATTGTGAATGGTTTCCGTGGATTTTTGAATGCTCTTAATTTCCCATTGCAGATTGTGATGCAATCTCGTGTTTTGAATCTTGATCCGTATTTGCAAAAACTGGCTAACCGTTCGCAAGAAATCGAAAACCCTTTGTTGGCGAAACAGGTACTGGAGTACCGTGATTTTGTGAGCAAGCTGATCGATGTAGCCAACATTATGCGCAAGAATTTTTATGTAGTGGTGCCCTACTCTAGTGGATTAATCCAAAAAGCAGGGCTTATCAAAAAACTTCGTTCAGTATTTAGTCGCGGTGATCGCAGCCAAGAAGTTAGCAATTTTGAAGTAAAGAAGAGGGCTTTAGTTGAAAGGGCCAATGTGGTTGCTGGCGGTCTGGGTTCCTTGGGGTTGAAAAGCGCCCAGCTGGACACTGAAGAATTAATTCAGCTTTTTTACGGTACATACAACCCAAACTCTTCAGCCACAAATAAGCTGCCACCAATCGACGAAGGTCTTTCTTTCGGCCAAAATACAGGAGGTCAAAATGGCTAATCTCTTTAACATTTTTAAACGAGGTAAGAAGAGGGCCAAAGGAGTTGCCCCAACACCCGCTGAAAAGTTGGAACAAACTTTGGTGACGGTTCGTGATCTGATCGCTCCGTCAGCTCTTGACGTAACTCCGAATTATTTACGGTTGGATAACTATTTTGTTAAAACAGTTTTTGTTTTTACGTATCCTCGCTTCCTTTATACCAACTGGCTCTCGTCTGTTATCAACTTTGACACGATGATGGATGTTGGCATGTATGTTTATCCGGTTCAGACTGATGAGATTATGGGTAACCTGCGTCGCAAAGTAACAGTTATGCAGGCATCTTGGCAAATTGATCAAGAAAAGGGCGTGGTCCGTGATCCGGAATTGCAGGCTGGCCTAGAAGATGCAGAAGAGCTGCGCGACAAATTACAGCGAGGCGATGAGCGCTTCTTCCATTACGGTCTCTATTTTACGATTTATGCAAAATCTCAAGACGAGCTGAATACTAAAGTGAAACAAGTCGAAGCAACGCTTGCCGGTAATCTGATCTACACCAAACAGTCTCTTTTCCAAATGGAACAAGGGTTCAACTCGACCTTGCCTTTGGCTAATGACGAACTTTTGGTTTTCAAGAACATGACCACCGATTCCATTGCCACCTCTTTTCCGTTTGTCTCGATGGACATGACTTCTGACGATGGTGTGTTGTATGGTATCAACCGCCACAACAACAGTCTGGTATTGTTTGACCGTTTTAATCTAGAAAACGCTAACATGTCGGTCTTCGCGAAATCAGGTGCTGGTAAAAGTTATGCAGTAAAGCTGGAAGTCTTGCGAAGCCTGATGTTTGATACGGATGTTATCATCATTGATCCTGAAAATGAATATGAAAAATTAGCCAACACAGTCGGTGGGACATATTTGAATGTTGACCTGAACTCTGACAAACGTATCAACCCGTTTGACTTACCAGAATTGAAAGACCCGGACAGCACTGATGAAGCGGAAGATAACTTGCGTTCCGCAGTGATTACTTTAGTCGGGCTTATGGGCTTGATGCTTGGCGAATTGACCACAGAAGAAGAGGCCATTGTCGATAAAGCATTATTTGAGACTTATCGCCTCAAAGATATTACGAATGATCCGAAGAGTCACAAAAATGCTCCACCAACTATGCAAGATCTTCATGAAGTCTTGAAGAATATGGATGGGGGCAAGTCTTTGGCTCGTCGACTTGAAAAATTTGTGACAGGCACTTTCGCCGGTATTTTTAACAAACCAACTAATATCGATCTGAATCGTGGCCTAGTTGTCTTCAGCGTTCGTGATTTGGAAGAACAGTTGCGGCCGATTGCTATGTACGTCATTTTGAACTACATCTGGGGTAAGATCCGCCGCGAAAGTCGTAAGCGTATTTTGGTTATTGATGAGGCTTGGACTCTGATGCAGTACGAAGATTCGGCACGCTTTATGTACAGTATTGCCAAACGTGCGCGCAAATATTATCTGGGACTTACGACTATCACTCAGGATGTTGAAGACTTTTTGGGCACCAAATACGGCAAGGCCATCGTGGCCAACTCTTCCTTGCAGTTACTCATGCGTCAGTCGCCTGCCTCTATAGATATTGTTTCCGAAACCTTTAACTTGACCGAGGGTGAAAAATTCATTCTCTTGGAAGCTGAAGTTGGTGAAGGCCTTTTCTTCGTCGGGAACAATCACGTCGCTATCAAAGTAGTGGCTTCTTATAATGAAGACAAAATTATTACTACCGATCCGGCTCAGCTCAAAAAAATAGAAGAAGACGAAGGTAAGTAATCAAAATGGCTGAGCAAAATGAACAACCAGAGAAAAAGCAAATAGACTTGGCGCAAGCCAAAGTTATTGCAAAAGTGCTTCCGGCTATCTTGCCGTATCTTCTGCCAATTTTGGGCGTGGTTGTCTTGGTCGTTTTAGTAATTTTTGCTGTTAGCTCCTGTACGGCTGGCATTAGCGAACAATTTTTGGGCGAGAATATCGATAATGAAGGAGCGGTCAATGAAAAAGACGCCGATGGCTCAGGCAAATTTATAGCTACTACGGATGGGAAGAAGAGTGTCCCCAATGACGGGGCCATCGCGGAAGACATCAAGTCAAAATTATCTCAACTCTCAGATGAAGGGCGAGTGACTATTCTGCAAAAAGTTTTAAGTAGCCTTGGTTTTGAGCTGAGCAGTGTTCAGATCGAAGAGTTGCTGGCAGATGGGGTGGAGTCTTTGGAGCAGAATTTGAAAGATAAGCTGAATTTTGGCTCAGAAGAAATAGATGACGTGGAGAGTCTTTTGGATATAGAATTCAATTTGGATGAGCTGGCAAATTTTTTGGATCGAAATTCCAAATCAGGAGAGATTGACATGGGGTACAATCCCCCGATGCTTGGCCGACGTGTGCTTGGTGGCTGTGGTTTTGCCGTATGCTACGGGACTTTTGACACCGTTTATCCTGCTTTTAAAATTGATTTTAATTATGCGGCTGGCGACTTGCGTCTGAGTGACCGCAGTGTTTACGCAGTGACCGATGGAGAGATTGTTTTTGCAGGGCTCTCCAGCGATATCGATATTCATCCAAATGGTGATGACGCCGGTTATCAGATTCTTTTGCTTGGTGACGATGGCTATACTTATTACTATGCTCACCTATTGCCCGATGCTCTCGATGCCGAGAATCTTAATTACGCTTTTTTTGCTAACAACATCAAAGACCAGAATAAGAGTCTCGATTTTAGCGACGAACGAGATACGTATTTCTTCGAAGATTACTTGGCACATAGTCGGGCTCGAGTCGAAGCAGGGGAGGTCATCGGCTTTATGGATGCCTCTGGTACGGTTGATGGTCGCATGAAGCTACATTTTGGTATTAGCGATGTTTGGCAAAATGATGTTGATCCAAGGAATAGACTTGGCTTTTACCCAACCGGCCCAGGTTCCATCCGAGATGTGATTAATGCTTGGTTGGCAGATAAATTTGTTGACACCGAGACAGGCGAACTTACCAAAATATTGTAATAGGTTAAAATGGCTATTAAGTTTTTCCAAAATTTAATCTCCTCAAAGCGCAATCTCATTTTGATGGCAATAGGTTTGGTCGTGTTTTTTATCTTGGCCATTTTGGGGGTATTTCTTCTTTTCTACAGAGGTGATTTGGTCTTGAGTATCAATGAATATCCAGTTACGGTTCAGATTGGCAATCGCGATTATGAACAAACAGAAGGCAAGACTTACCGTTTGCAGGCAGGCATACATGAACTGGCGATTAGCCGAGAAGGTTTTGTGACAGAGCGAAGAGAGGTGAAGATTGTTCGTTCCGAAGCAGTCACTTTAGCGGTCGATCTTGAGAGGGCCATCTCCCCTGTTTTAGTAGCCGAACGAGAAATTTGGCCAGTCTCAAGATATCGTGATGATAAAATTGTCTATTTTGATGTGGCTGATAAATCTTTTAAATCAATTGACCTTGATAATTTTCAGACAACAACACTTACAGAACGCAACCAAGGCGAGATTACCAAAGCATTTTTTGCTGAAAGTAAGTCCTTAGTTTTGTTAAAGGCGAATGGTCTTTTGCGGGTTAATAATTTTACAGATTATAGCCGTATCAAAGGTGCCGATTTCCGAGGGACAGTTTTTGTCTATCCAAATCAAGAAGAGGTTAGCTTGATTAATGCCGCTGTTAGTGGGACGGAAACCACTTGGATCTTTGACTGGGCTGTCTATAACTTTGGGAGCGTTCAGCCGATTTTGCTGAATCCGGCTGTGCGTAGCATAGCTTGGTCTCCAGACGCCGAAGAGATTGCTTACACATATGATGATGGTCAGGACAGATCTTTGATTGTGGCCAAAGCGGATGGTACAGAGTGGCGTCGCATCATTGGTGACATCGGTGATCTGAGCAAAGCTGAGATTTATTGGGCGGCAGACTCCGCCAGCCTCCTTTTGCAAGATGAGCGTAGTGAAGTTTCTATCGTTAACTTGGCGGCCAATACTTTGGAGCCCTTGCTTGAGGGTGATGGATTTGGCCGACTAAAAATTTCGCCCAAGAAATCAGAGTTTATGGTTGTTAAAGATAACGAACTCCGGCTCTATGATTTTGACGGGAATTATCGCCTTTTAGGCGGACGTGTTGATATTAATCTAGTGGAGTGGTTCGATGGGGATAGAGTCGTTTTTGTGAGTGGTGACACCTCTCTGTATTTGTATGATGTACGTCGAGGAAATTATCAAGAGATCAGCAAAACAGACATTTCCAGTTTAAAGACGATCAGCAAGATAAAGATTTTTGATGACGGTGCCATTTGGTTAATCGATGAGAAGGGCGCCTGGGTAGCCAAAGATTATATTGAGAAATCACTGATTTCAAGATAATGGCTGAAGACGAGAACAAACAATTCGATTCTGAGTTTCCGGTAGATCCCAAAAAAACGCCTGCCAAAGACGATGCTGGCGAGCTTGAGGACATGTTTGACAAGGGTGAGGGTGGGGTCATCGAAGAAAAAACGAACATTCAGTCAACAAGCGAAACCACCGAAGAAGCAACGGAGGTTAGTTCTTTGAAGATGGCAGCCGAAAATCCTTCCGAAGGTCCAGAGCCTGCAAACGAAGGTGAAGGTGAGCCCGTCGATCAGCAAGGAGCAGAATCTGAGAAAAGCGCCGAAGGTGAAGAGGCTCCAGACGTGCCCGAGCCAGCAAAGGAGGGCGCCGATTCAAAGGAAGGCAGAAAGGATGACGAGCCAGAAGTTGAAAAGGCACAACCAGAAGAAGCTCCAGTTAGTGATGGAGGAGAGGGCGAGAAAGGGCCGAAGAAAACGGAAGTTGAAAAGAAACAAGAAAGCAAAACTTCAGCGGAAGGCAAGGCCAAGACTGAGGGTGGGCAGCCGAGTACTCGTGCTGGTAAAACACCTGCAGAAAAAGCTTCAGGCGCAAAGCCGAAAACGCCGGTCAAACCAACGGCAACCGCAGCGGCTACTCGTGGCGCAGCAGGAAAAGCAGCCGCCAGTACCGCGACTAAAGCGGGGGGCAAGGCTTTGCTCGCGAATCCATACACTTGGATTGTCATCGGTATCATTCTTGTTGTTGTTTTGGTGGGGGTGCTTTTTGCTTCCTGTGTTAACAACGCCAACATTAATCCCGAACCGGATAGTTATGGTCTTCCAAACAAGGGTAATCCCGAAGAGCAACAACCCAATGCAGATAGTTCTGGGGACATTGAATCTATCAATAAAATTTTAGGTAACGCCTCAACCCCAATCAAGAATCGACAAGAATTAATGGCTGAGGATGCAGAGAAGGCTTCGTTGGTCGAGCAGTATGGTGAGGAAAAGGCGGAAGAGATTTTAAATGGCAAAAAGGAAGAAGCCAAAGAGAACGTTTTAGAGAACAAAACTCTCAAAATTTATGAAGCTGGTCGTCAAGATATCCAGCGAGGTGAGATAACTTTGCCGATTTTACAAACTCTGGAATATTTAGCCAGTAAGCATAGTTATATTGAGGTTTCCTTGCTAAAGAGCGGTGCTCCAGAGCAGACAACTTTTGTGTCTCCGGGGCAAGAAGAGGAAAAGTATTCATTGGTCAACGATAGTGCGCATGCCAGCGGCCAAGCAGTGCGTATCACTGCTGTAGATAAGATCAAGATACGCAAAATCAAGTTGACCACCATGCTCGGTTTGGTTCTGGCGCTTTACGGGATACCGGGTTTCGAATTTTTGGCTGATGTTGCCGATTTTGCTCAAACGGTCCAAACATTTATCGATAATTCAAAGATCGCTCAATTTTTCATAGAAAATGAAATTGATCCGCTGGACTTGATCGAAGACATCAAGGACGGCAATTGGGAGGATGCGGTTTCAACCGTGGTCGCCGCCAAAATTAGCGATACCAAGCTCGGTGAGATTTTCGAAAAATATAATACTGATGCCAAGGACGTCATTGAAGCGGCTCGTACGGGTGAGTGGAATAGCGTGATGGAGGACGTGGCTTGGGGGGCTTTCACCGATAGCCGCTGGGGCAAGATTGCCCAAGAGAGGGGCATCAAAGAGGCGGATTTCAAGAAGGCGATTAGGGATAACAAGTGGAATACCCTGATTTTGAGCTACTACCAAAAAGATATCGAGGCTGTTTTGGCAGCACCGAAAGATTATGCTCTGCCCGAGGGTTGCTCGCGGGTGTCTGACAATCCAGATTTTATAACCTGTATCGGGGATCCAGACAACCCGAACGATGATTATTCGATGGCGGCTCCAGTGCCACCAGATTTGCGTGACAATGACTTTGTTATGTTGCTCAAGAATAGCGGGATTGAGTACAAAGATATCAAAAAGGCTGCTCAAAGTGGCGAGTGGGATGGATTGATGCAAGACGCGGTTTGGGGTGAGTTCACTAACGCCACATCCTTCGGTGCGGATATTGAGGCGGCAGGTATTGATAGGCGCGATGTTCAGAAAGCGCTAGATACCGGCGACTGGAAGGGAATCGCAACTGATTATGTGGGCTACAATCTGGACCAAGACCCGGAGCTCAGCCTCTGGGCTAAGCAGTATTTTGGCAAAAATGCCAAACCGAGCACGGTTCTTAAGAAGCTAACAGCAAATGATGGCGAGGTACTTAAGGATCCCAAAGCCATGCTCGGTTTCTTGATGGCCGCTGGTGGTGCTGATGCGCAAATTTTCAATAACATCGTGCCGGGTATTTTAATCTTGAAACAGGTTTTTGGTGGAAGCGACTCGCTGAAGGATTTTGATTTTGACCAATTTGTTGATCGCAAAGAAATGCTGGTGGCAATTAACATGAATAAAATTGAAGAAGCGGTGGCTCGGGCTAAGGCCGAGGATTATTCTGATGATTCAATGAACAGCTTGTTGAATCTGCTGGTGGAAGAGGAGGAATGGATGACCGATCAAGAAATTTCAAAAATGGAAGAATTATTCTCCAAGGCCATTTCTGCTTCCGCTAAGTCCTCAGGAAAGAAAGAGGCCGGTGCGGCTTTGGACGATATTGTGCTTCTCCTGAAGCGCTCTAAGAACCGCCAGGAGGAAAGTAGCCTCTTGGTCGAGGCGGCTGGTAAGGCCGGTGTCGAGAGTGCCCTCTTGGATAATATTGTTGACGTAAAGGATATTATCTCGGCCGACAACCCGGAGGAGGCAACTTACGACTTCCTTTTTTCGGCCATGACTGGCATCAATACTAAGGGTAAGGACGAGACGGGTGGAGACATCGGACTTTTGGACAGAATCCTGAAAGACGAATATCTGAATGATAAAGATAATTATTATGGCGTTTATCAAAGCTTAAAGCGTGATATTGGCCAAGGCGAGGGTGCTGATTTCAGAGATTATATTGATTCCAAAAAGCTGGCTACTCTTATGAATGATGGCCTGCTCGCCGACTCTGACCCGGCCGCCTATGGGGCGCTTAAGAGCATTATTGATAATTATGACGAAGATGACCCGGGCTTCAATACAAATATGCGTAAGGCGCTTTTGGAACAAGCGAATCGTGATCTTGGCGGCATTTTTTCTGATGAAACGTTGCGCGAGGCCGGGCGGGAAGACATCGAGAAGCAGGATCTTTTGGCCAGCGTTTTTGGCGACTTGATGCATCGTGATCTCCGTCAAAACGGAGCTGACAGCGAGTACAACGACGAGATTATTGGCGCTATGCAAGAAATGATTAAAGGGTTGGGTGATGATACAGACAGCAACAAAGAAACAATGAAAGATTTGAGCAAGACTATCTTTTCTGAAGAGTTTGGCATTGATGAAGATTTCCCATGGGACATCATTTACGACAATGGTGATATGGATCAAAAAGAAATGGCCAAAGAGGTCAACCAGTATTTCGAGAAGAAGGGTTATGATAATGACTTTAAGGATTGGCTTAAAGAACGTTGGGGCAAGAAGGGTAAGGAAGTCAGCCAGGCTGAACTGGACCATTTGGAAGATATTGATAAAGAGTTCAGCGACCTCTCGAAGAATATCGGGATAAGCACCGAAGATAAGAGTCTTCTGGGCTTGCAAAATGAGTATGTTCTCAGTCGAGTGCGCAAGCAGTATGAAGCTCAGGGTGAGGAGTTCACTTTTGAGGGGGAGGAGCCTTCGGAAGACTTCATCGCCCGGACGGGCCCCAGCGCGGCCGCTCTTTTGGAGATTGAGAAAAAGAAGATTGACGATTCGGTGGAGGGTTTCTCCGGTTTCTTATTAAATGAATTTGAAGGCACCGACATTCCGGTTGGCGTTCTGGTTTATCCGACGCCGGAGGGGATCATGGATACATTCTTAAAAGATACGCCTTTGGCGGGTCTGCCGGTGGGCATCTTTTTGGAGCCGGTATTGGAGGATGTGGTGAGTTTTATTGAGGAAAATATCAGCAGCAAATTACGCGTCACCGGTCTGGATAAGATCCCCTTCCAAGCCATTCTGGATCCGACGCCAGCCAACATCGCCGGGGGCATTGCTCAGCTGGCTGGCTTGAAAGGTGCCAACGAGATTACAAAATTCGTTGAAGAGCCGTCGTTTGAGAATGGTGTAACCGCGCTCCGCAAAAATATATCCTCGACATCAGCATTGGGGAAGCAGTTGAGTCCATACTTCGCCGTTTACGATGCCTTCATGGAGCTGAAGGGCAAAAAGATTCCAATTAAGATGGCCTTCCAGCAACAGATGGACGAAGAAGTGCGACTTCTTTATGATGAGCTTTTTGTACGGACAAGACGTATCGCTAAAGTCTATTTGGACAATAAGGACATTGACCACAGTGATCCAAGGTATAAAGCTCTCCTGAAAGACATTCGTGAAGAAAGAGGGGGCGATCTCGATTTAGATGTGAAGGAGAGCATTTGGTTGATGGCTGAGCTTTCTGGAAAAGAAGACGCAAATATTTCGAGTAAGTTGAAGAGAGATATGGATACGCTCAAAAGCATTCTTTCCAGAGCTCGTCGCAGCGATCTCAGCTACTTTGAACCAAGTGTTATGAAAGACTTGGGCAAATATACGTCACGTCTTTTCCTAGATTTACAAACGTTTAATTCTAGCAATATGGGTAAAAAGGCAAAAGCAGCCCGCCGCAAGATTCGTGACGTGGTCAAGGAAGTTCGCTTCGATATGCCGAAAGATATCGGCATTGTGCCAAGTCAGGTGATTGTCTACAACCCGCAAGACGACTTGGACAACAGCAATGATTTCCTACCGAATGAAAGTGGTATCTTCTCACGCAATGACATGCATCAATATATCTACATCGCCTTCTAATGAGGTAAGATAAAAAAGATGGCAAGATCAAAAAAGAAAAACAAGTGGCAAGAAAAATTCTGGGCGATAGTTGTCTGGGGCTTCACCGGTATTTTCGTTTTGTCTTTCTTCGCTAATTTGAGTCAAACGCCCGCTTTCCAAAATCTTTTTGTGGGGAGTAGTTTCGCAGAAGAAGATGATTTGCCCCAGCCTCCCGAAGAAATTACTTTTGAAGGAGATGATGATAGTAGCACAGATGATGATTTTACAGTTATTCAGGACGATAGCGATAATTGGGTTGTTAACGATGAAGAGTTGAGCGGTGAAGATAAAGCCAAGCTTCAAGATGAAATAAACAATCTCAAGGCATCTGATATAGACAAAATGCTCAACAAGGCGTTAACGGAAGGCGACCCTTTAGACATTCCGGTAATCGACAATGGGGTTATTGATGTAGTCAACGTTGAACGTGGGGGCGATGGCCAGTTTGGATTTACGGTGGATCTAGAGGGTGACGCCTCCGAGCCGGTCAAATACATCAATCTGATTTATCGTTTCGCGATTATGATCTCGACTCTGCTGGCGATCGCGATGTTGGTTTGGGGTGGTTATAGATATGTTTTTGCTGGTGTCGATACTTCTGCTATTAAAGAAGGTCGTGAGATTATTGGCAGCGCACTTTCTGGCTTGATTTTGCTACTTATGTCTTACATTATTTTGACAACATTAAACCCAAATATTTTCGAAGGTGGTGACAGTGCTTTCGTTTTGGAAGGTGGTGAAGCCTCTTTGCAGACGACGCCAAGCGGGTTAGTCAATATTACCGACTACGGTATTCCCGTGAAGAATAATGCCTTGGCCAAAGAAGCAACAGTTGAAAAATTAGCAAAATTGTGGAATTTGACTGAAGACAAACAAGGTGTTGATGATAGCTACATCGGACTTTGGCGAGTTACCGAGGCATATCCACCTACAAGCGATCATCTGTCGGCAGGGCACCAAGATGGAACGTTTGTCGACATCGCTTTTGATAAAACAAAGTACCCTTTTAACCAATCAAGTTATAAACCAACTGCAGTGCAGGTGGATACTTTAGTTAATTATGCTAAACAAGCCGGGTTCTCTAAAGTTCTAGATGAATATTATGGTGAGGATACTGAATACTCCACTGGTGGGCATCTCCATTTAGAGCCTTAAAGTTCCTAAAATTACTAAAAAATAAACGGCTCATTTTTTGCTTGCCCGCGTAAGACAGCGGGACGCAGCCAGGGAGCCGTTTATTTTTTAAGTAAAAACGTCATTCTAGCTTGTCTAGAATCTCACCATCGAGCAATAACGTGGGATTCTGGACGCACTTCGTTTGCCAGAATGACGAGAGGCATAATTTCCGATAGATTTTCTTAAGATCAATTTCTATCCGAGCCCCATCTTCTCTTTGACTCGGCCCATTTTTTGGGCCGCAAGCTTGCTCGCTTTTTTGGCACCGTCAGCCAAGATCTTATCCAATTTCTTTTCATCCTTCATGAGTTTTTTGGCTTCGTCACGAATTGGCCCGAGTTTTTCAATGATTAATTTGGCCAACTCTTCTTTCAGTTCTCCGTAACCACGACCAACAAAATGTTTTTCAATCCCTTCTTTGCTTTGTTCGGAAAAGGCCTGATAAATATTGAGCAGATTATTGATGGCCGGTCTCTGAAGGTTAAAAGCAATCTCGCTACCAGAATCAGTTATGGCTCGACGAACTTTTTTCTCAATCTCTTCATTGCTATCTAACATGCTGATGGTACCGGCAGGATTATCGTCACTCTTAGCCATCTTATTATTGGGATTGTCCAATGCCATAATTCTTGCTGTGGTCATATTGATGAACGGTCTCGGCACAATGAAAGTCTTGCCGAAACGATTATTAAATCTTTCAGCCAAATCACGCGCCAGCTCGATGTGCTGTTTTTGATCTTCACCAACAGGGACTAGTTCTGTATCGTAAAGTAGAATATCGGCAGCCATCAAAGTTGGGTATGTGAAGAGTCCAGCGGAGACAAAATCCTGTTTGTCGCTTTTGTCTTTAAACTGTGTCATCCGTTTTAACTCACCAAAAGAAGCAACAGTATTAAAAACCCAAGCAAGTTCTGCGTGTTCCGAAACGTCTGACTGAATAAAGATTGTCGATTTTTTCGGATCAATGCCGGAAGCAATATAAAGAGCGGCAATCTCACGGATCCTCTTTTTCAAAATCTTTGGTTCTTGGGGCACAGTAATGGCATGCAAATCGACAATACAGAAAAAAGTCTCATGAGTCTTTTGCAGAGGAACCCAGTTTTTGATAGCACCAAGATAATTGCCAATGTGTAACTCGCCGCTTGGTTGGACACCGGAAAAGACGCGTTTTTTAGTCATGAATGTATAATAAGACTTGATAAAAGTATTTACTCTATTAGTATAGCGGAAATTATGCGGGACTTAAAAAGGGATATTTTAGTCACCTTGGCTCAATTCGACATTTTTCGCTTTCCTTTGCGATTAGATGAAATAAATAAATACCTTTGGGGTGGCTCAAACGGAGAAACGGCCGTGGCGGATACAATCCAACGAGAGCTCTCCTCTTCTATTCAGCGCAAAGATGATTGCTATCTTTTTCGAGGTAGCGAGGAGAATGTTTATGAACGACGACGTCGAGCCGAGCGCGCCAAGCTTTTTTGGGAAAAGGTCGAAAAGTTTCGTATCCTTTTCCGTCTAACTCCATTTTTGCGTTCTGTTATCGTGACCAATACCCTATCTTACGACAATGTCAAAGTAGATAGCGATATCGATCTCCTCTCTATTGGAGCCAGTGGTCGTCTTTGGACAACGCGAGCTTTCTTGCTTTTTTATCTGAAAGTTTTAAAAGAAAAGGTTCAAGGAGAAAGGGCTGCGCTAAAATTTTGTCCACAAATGTTTGTGTCCGATGCCGCCCTGAACATAGAGAACATTAAAGAGTCGCAAGACTACTATCTCTACTTTTGGTTTATGACCCTCAAGCCTCTTTTTGGTGAAAAAGTCTTTCAAAGTTTCTTGGATCATAACCCATGGGTTGGTGAATTCTTACCACAGTACAATGAACTTGACTTGACGCACTTCAAACCCTTAAAGAAACATTGGCTAAGAAATGTTTTGGAAAAAATGCTTAGGGGTAACTTCGGAGATTGGCTAGAGAAAGTTTTGAAGAAGTATCAAATGCAGATTATCAAAAAAACTATTGATGAGATTGCCGTTAATCCAAGTGTGGTGACGAATAACAGAATGATTAAGCTCCACTTCAATGATCCACGCAAAAGATACGCCAAGATGGTTGAGGCTAGGGCCAAATTACAAACAACTCATGAACTTCAAGAGGTTTGAAAATTGGATTTTTAGCTTTCTGCTTTTCACTTTGCCATGGCAACTGCGACACACTTTCTTTTTTGCCGACATAGGCGGGAACTATTTTGAGTACGGTTCGTATCACATTTACCTTTCAGAGATTTTATTAATACTGCTTATTCTTGTTTGGCTATTTCGATTGAAGCTCGATTTTAGAAAGGTTACGGTTGGGCCAAAAATTATTTTTTGGCCGCTTTTTGCTTTGGCTCTGTTGAGCTTGGCTTCAACGTTCTGGTCGGTGGTGCCTTTAATCACGATATACAATGTAGCAAAACTGGGCCTGCTATTCGCTCTCTACTTATACATTATTAATGAAGTGACAAGCTTCACCCAGATTACGAGACCAATTTTGTGGGGGTTACTTTTCCAAGGGGCAATCGCCATCGGTCAATATCTGAACAATCATTCTCTGGGCTTGAAGATTTTTGGCGAATCCATTTTGGATCCGGTCGAGCGCAGTATTCCGGTTATCGAATTAAACGGGATGCGCCAACTTCGTGCCGCCGGCACTCTGCCACACGCCAATCTGCTCGGTGGCTATATCGTGGTGGCTTTGTGGCTAACGATTTATGAATATTACAAAGCCAATGATAAAAAAGTAAAGAATTTTTTGTTGTTAATTCTTACAGTCGGGTTCATTGCTCTTCTGTATAGCTATGCTCGCTCAGCTTGGTTGGCTTTGGCGGTTTCTGGAATTATTTTTAGCGGTTTGATGGCGGTCTCCCGTAAACCTAAAGATCCAAATCGTTCAAGGGTGAATTTTTTGTATCCGATTTTGGCCGGGCTTATTTTGATGACAGCGATTTGGGCAGAGCGCGATTTAATTCTGAGTCGTTTTAATTTGAATAACCGCTTGGAGCAGATCTCGGTGACGGAAAGAGTTGAGGGTTTGGAGGATTTTCAAGAAATTTTTGGTCAGAATCCCATCTTTGGACAAGGGTTCGGGGCATACCCCTCTTCTTTGGCCAAAACTTTCCCAGAATCAGGAATTCGTCGCTACGAACCGGTGCATAATTTTTATTTAGTGGTTGTTGGTGAGCTAGGTATCATTGGTTTCTTCTTTCTAATTCTGCTTTTGGGCTTGATCTTGCGGGAACAATTGCGAAATTTGATTCGTCAGATTAAGGATAAGGCCATTTCTTTGGTATCAATCTTCTCGATAACTATATTCATAAGTGTCCTGGTGCTTGGCCTCTTTGACCACTATCTCTGGACGTTGCAACAAGGCAGGTTCTTGCTATTTTTGATGTTGGCCATAATTTCACTCGGGCTATCTTTACAAAAACGATCCGCTTAGCTATTCTTGACACGCTTCGAGGGTCTCTGCTAAGCTTTTTTATCGCAGGTTGATATAACAAAAATTTAATTTTTTATGGATATTAAACCAATCGGTTCTAAAATTATCGTGCGTCCTTTGTCTGTTGAAGAAACGACTAAAAGTGGGATCGTCTTGCCGGAGTCTTCGCAGGAGAAGCCGCAAGAGGGTGAAGTCTTAGCTATTGGGGCAGGCAAATTTTTGGACAGCGGCGAGCAAGAAAAGGCCCCAGTCTCTGTGGGCGATATTGTTATGTACACAAAATATGGTCCAACTGAGATTAAAGTTGAGGGTGAAGATCTTTTGATTTTGGAGTTCTCTGATATCTTGGCGGTCCGATCAGGGCAACGAAGCATATTCCCACCAAAAATTAAAAACTAATCTCAATTTAGAATGGCAAAATCAATCAAATTTAAGCAAGACGCAAGAAATAAACTAAGGGAGGGGGTTAATATTTTAGCCGAAGCGGTACGAGTTACGTTGGGGCCGAAGGGTCGCAATGTCGTGCTCGATAAAGGTTTCGGTTCGCCGGTGGTGACGAATGACGGCGTAACCATTGCTCGTGATATAGAGCTCAAGGATAAATTTCAAAATACTGGAGTACAGATTTTGCGTGAAGCGGCAGTAAAGACAAATGATATCGCTGGTGACGGTACCACGACCGCGACCATTTTGGCACAGGCCATTTTTAATCAGGGTTTAGAGGCTGTGAATCGTGGGGCCAATGTGGTTGGTATTCGTCGCGGTATTGATAAAGGCGTGAATGCTGTCGTGGCTGATCTTAAGGCTAGGGCCAAGCAGATCAATACCAAAGAAGAGAAAGCGCAGGTTGCCGCTATCTCTGCTGGGGATAAAGAAATCGGCAATTTAATTGCTGAGGCGATGGAGGTCTCTGGCGAAAACGGCGTTATCACTGTGGAAGAGGGCCAAACTTTCGGTCTCTCCATTGATAAAGTTGAGGGCATGCAATTTGACCAGGGCTACCTCTCGCCGTATATGATTACGGACTCCGTTCGGCTTGAGGCGGTCATGGAGAATCCGCACATTTTGATTACTGACAAAAAAATCAGTGCTGTAGCTGAGGTTCTGCCTCTTATTGAAAATATGGCCTCTGCGGGAAAGAAAGAGCTGGTGATTATCGCTGAAGGTTTGGAGGGTGAAGCATTAACAACTCTGATCTTGAATAAACTGCGTGGCACTTTTCATGCTTTGGCCATCGAAGCTCCGGGTTTTGGCGATCGACGCAAAGCGATGCTGGAAGACATAGCTTTGCTCACCGGTGGCGAAGTCATCAGCCAAGAGAAAGGCATGAAATTGGAGAGTGCTACCATCGAACAGCTCGGCCAGGCTCGCAAGATTATTGCGACCAAAGACAGCACGACGATTATCGAAGGACATGGGACGAAAGAGAAAATTGCTGAGCGCATTGTGCAAATTAAAAGTCAGCTAGTTAACGAAACTTCTGATTACGAAAAAGAAGAATTACAAAAAAGAATTGCCAAGCTGAGTGGCGGTGTTGCGGTTATCAAAGTTGGTGCGGCTACAGAGGTGGAGCTAACCGAAAAAAAGCATCGTATCGAAGATGCCCTTTCGGCAACCAAGGCAGCCGTTGAGGAAGGCATCGTGGCTGGTGGTGGCGTGGCCCTTTTCAACAGTTCAAAAGTTTTAGATGCTTTTGTGCCCGAAGATCAGGATGAAAAATTAGGTGTCTCAATTCTGAGATTAGCCCTGAGCGATCCATTGAAACAGATCGCTATCAACAGCGGTCAGAACCCAATGCGGGTTTTGGGACAGGTGGCCAGGTTGGAAAATGGTTTCGGCTATGATGCCGCCAGTAACAAGTTCAATGTCAATATGATCGAGGCCGGTATCGTTGATCCGGCCAAGGTGACCCGCTCGGCTTTGCAAAACGCTGCTTCCGCCGCCTCTATGCTGTTAACCACTGAAGTGGTTGTTGTCGACGAACCGAAAAAGGATGATGATTCGCCAATGCCCCAACCAGGCGGCATGGGCATGGGTTTTTAGACGAGTTCTCATTGTCCCGAGGGGGCAAAACTGCTAATATAGACCTTGTTATGGCAAAAGAAGCAAAAAGCGGAACAGTAATCGATAGTGCAGTTCACAATGTGCCGCAAGAAGAAAAAGTTTTGGCCGCAATCAGCTATCTGCCGCTCCTTTTTTTGGTGCCACTTTTTTTGACCAAAAAAAGTAAGTTTACGACTTTTCACGCCAAGCAGGGTCTCGTTCTCTTTATCGCTGAAATCGTGGCTTATTTTATTGGCGTTATCCTGCTCGTTGTCCCAGTTATCGGCTGGTTGATTACTTTCGTTATTTGGTCGAGTCTCTTTGTATTCTTGATTATGGGTCTTTTTAACGGGCTTAGTGGACATTATTTCAAAATGCCTATGCTTGGCCATTACGTTAATCTCTTAAATTTTTAACGTAGCTTTGTTGGATAAAAAACAAAGCACTATGCTTTGTTTTTTTTGTTTGGTGGAGATAGCGGGATTCGAACCCGCGACCTCACGCATGCCATGCGTGCGCTCTAACCAGCTGAGCTATATCCCCACAGTTAATAATTATCATACATTAAAGCACAAATTACCATAAAAAATAAACGGCTCAAATTTTGCTTGCCCGCGTAAGACAGCGGGACGCAGCCAGGGAGCCGTTTATTTTTTTCTACAAGTGTCATCCCAGCACTGAATCAAGCCTGCCCGCGGACGCGGGACGCGGCCAGGGAGCCGTTTATTTTTGGATTGAAGTCTAGACCCCGCACCCTTTTGGATAAAAGGATGCGGGGTGACAAACATGAAAACTGCTCTAGCTCTGTTTTTAATGCTTCAAGTTTGTATAATTGTAATGTCATGGAATACGATCACGGGAAAATTGAGAAAAAATGGCAAGCCAAGTGGCTGGAAGACAAAGCTTATACGGCCAAGGATAAAGATTCGAAGCCGAAGTTTTATGCTCTGGACATGTTCCCCTATCCCAGCGGTGCAGGTTTGCACATGGGGCATCCTTTGAGCTATACGCCGACAGATATTTATGCTCGTTATATGCGGCTTAAGGGTCACAATGTTCTGCACCCGATGGGTTGGGATGCTTTTGGTCTACCGGCAGAGGACTATGCCATTAAAAATAAAGTTCATCCGGCAGTGACGACCAAGAAGAACATCAAGAATTTCCGTAAGCAGATGGATGCTTTTGGCCTTGGTTATGATTGGGATCGCGAGCTTAATACTTCTAGCCCGTCTTTTTATAAATGGACACAATGGATCTTTCTGCAGCTGCACAAAATGGGCTTGGCTTATAAAAAAGAAGCGCCAGTCAATTGGGACCCAGTGGCGAAAACGGTTCTGGCGAATGAGCAAATCTTGCCGGACGGCACGGCGGAACGTTCCGGCGCCAAGGTGGAGCAGAAAATGCTCTCGCAATGGTTTTTCAAAATTACGGATTATGCCGATAAACTGATCAAGGGCTTGGACAAGGTTGATTGGCGTGAATCAATCAAAACAGCCCAAAGAAATTGGATTGGTCGGAGCGTTGGTACTTTGATTAAATTCAAAGTTGGCAATCTCAAAACTCCGATTGAGGTTTTTACAACCAGAGCTGACACTCTTTTTGGCGTGACTTATCTGGTCTTGGCGCCGGAACATAAGTTGCTCAGTAAATTAAAATTTACCAACAGAGAAGAAGTCGAAGCTTATACGAAAGAAGCAAAACGCAAAAGTCGGCTAGAGAGAACCGATCTGAATAAAGACAAGACAGGTGTCGAGCTGAAAGGCGTGCATGCTATCCACCCATTGACCAAAGAAAAGTTGCCGATTTGGATTTCGGATTATGTCGTGGCGGATTACGGCACAGGAGCGGTGATGGCTGTGCCGGCGCATGATGAGCGGGATTGGGAATTCGCTAAGAAATATAAACTGCCGGTTCGCAGAGTAATTCATAGAGCTGATGTTCCAATAAAAAGTTATTTAATGGGCGCCAAAGATATAAAAGACGAAGATCTGACGAATCTCGGTATCGAAATCAGCGGGGAGCTATCAAGTGGTGACAGAAGATTAATAATCCCTATCGGTAGTCTGGCCAAATATGAAGAGTTGATTATTCAGAAAATGACTCCCGGTTTTTGGAACGAATATATTGGGGATGAGGCAGTTTTTCTGTTCAAGCATAAGAGTGGTGAAGTAGAGCGATTAGTGTTGGGCGGTGATACCGAAACAAGAATAGATAAATTGGCGGCTGAATTTATCGGTGGATCTTGGGACAAGCAGTCTGTTTGGAAGTGGTTAGCAGAGAATGATTGGTATGCTGATATTATTCTCCATTTTGAATATGGTGTTCTGGAAAATTCTGATAAGTTCAGTGGTTTTGATTCTGACACGGCTATTGCGAAAATCAATGAGCTGCTGGAAAAGAGCGGTCAGGGCAAGGAAGCCGTTCAATACAAACTTCATGATTGGCTGATCTCCAGACAGCGTTATTGGGGGGCACCAATTCCGATTGTTTATGATCCGGAAGGGAAGGCGCATCCGGTCAAGGAAAAACATTTGCCGTGGGAGTTGCCGACGGATGTTGATTTCAAGCCGACTGGCCAGTCTCCTTTGAAGTCTTCCAAGGAATTTATCGAAAGAACGGAAAAGCTTTATGGCAAAGATTGGCGGCCAGAGTTTGACACGATGGATACTTTCGTCTGCTCTTCTTGGTATTACTTGCGTTATGCTGATCCAAAAAATAAAACCAAACCGTTTGATAAAAAATTAATGAAGCAGTGGTTGCCAGTCGATCTGTACGTTGGTGGAGCAGAGTATGCTTCTAGTCATTTACTTTATTCTCGCTTCATCACCAAGGCTTTGCATGCTGGCGGTTACCTACCGTTTGATGAGCCGTTCCTCAAACTTCGTAACCAAGGTTTGATTTTGGCGGAGGATGGTCGCAAGATGAGCAAATCTCTTGGCAATGTTGTTAATCCGGATACGGTGGTGAGAAATTTTGGTGCTGATACGGCCAGAATGTATCTGATGTTTATGGGGCCATTGGAGGAAAACAAGCCGTGGAATACCAAAGGTATCAATGGCATCAGTCGATTTATCAAAAAGGTCTGGCAAATCTGCCAAGATGGTTTTACCAAAAAAGCTGACAAAGGCTTGAATACCCTTCTTAACCAGACGATTGATAAGGTTGGTAATGATATCGAGAGTCTTGATTTTAATACTGCTATTAGTGCCATGATGATTTTGGCAAATAAAATGTTGGAGACGAAACCAACCAAAGAGATGGTTGAGAAATTCATGATTATTCTTTCACCTTTTGCTCCGCATGTGACAGAGGAGCTATGGCATGCGGTTTTGAAAAAGAAAGATAGCGTTTTGGCGACTGAATGGCCAAAAGTTGACGAATCAAAGCTGATGGAGAGTACAGTAACAATAGTAGTGCAAGTGGATGGCAAGACAAAGGGTACCATCGATTTGAGTGCTGGGGTTGGTGAAGGTGATGTTATCCAAGCACTTAAAAAAGATGATAAGTTTAAAGAGTTAATGAAGAATAAGTTCAAGCGAACGATTTATGTTTCAGACAAATTGATTAATTTTGTCTCATGAAAAAAAAGAAAGGCAATGTTCGTGTGAATGTTGCGGTAGATGACAGAGAATGGGACAGGGCAGAAGAATTTTTGCTTCGCAAAACTTCGGCTGATTTGATGGTGGCGGTTTTGGAAGCGGGGAAGATTTTTAATCGTGTGCTTGCCTCGCGTGCGAATCGGGCTGGTAAAAAGATAACGCAGATTTACGAACTGCGTGATTCTTTTGCCGATTTGCCAAGCGTTCTGGCGGCACATAAAATGCGTAATAAGGTGCTGACTCAGAAAAATTTCGAGTTGGATCTTGACGAAGCAGAATATATCTTTGAAGCATATAAAAGAGGAGCGCTCGACCTTCTCTCGCGAGAAAAATTTACACGTAACATTTTTGAAAGATTGAATGACTGGTGGCTGTATCTTTGGGAAGGTTCGCAAAAGAAGATTCGCCAATACACCGGCTGGATTTTGGGATCGTTGTTGCTCATTGTTTTTTTGGCGGACACCTCGCTTGGCCGTCTTCTCGCCTCTGTTTTCGTAGCCATTTCCCATTTTGTCTGGACTTGGTTGGTGATTATTCTGATATTCTTGGCCGTGGCGGCCGTGGTTCTTATCTCGCTATTTGCTTATTTGGGGCGAAATAAGGATTAGCATTTGGTATAATTAAACTAGAACGAACCTTAAGAAAGTCGAAAAGAAGGGGCAGCTCGAAAGCCGCCCCATAGACACGATCCTTATCCAACGGTTCCAGGCATAAGACCCGTTGGATGGGAGGACCAAGCAGTCCAGGGAGAGAACCGAGAGCTAAACGCTCGGCGACTCTCCCCTTTTTTTTATTACAAAACGAACCATGTTAAAATAGGGCTACTCTAATTAGCTCTATTTTTTATGATTAAAAAAGACTTTGTTCATCTTCATGTCCACAGCCACTACTCTCTCTTGGATGGTCTTTCAAAAGTGCCAGAGATTGTGGCGAAGGCAAAGGAGCAGGGTTCGCCGGCGATTGCCTTGACCGATCACGGTGTGATGTACGGCGCCATCGAACTTTACAAAGCTTGTAAGAAGCAAGGCATCAAGCCGATCATCGGTAATGAGATTTATCTGAGTAGAAAAGATGGTGAGGGTCCTTCGGCCAGCGGGAGAAAAGATTATCATCATCTAACTTTGTTGGCTAAAAACGAAGAGGGTTACAAGAATCTGATCAAGATGACAACTTTTGCTCATCTTGAGGGTTATTATTACAAGCCTCGGGTTAGCCATGACTTTTTGGCCAAGCACAGCAAGGGGGTTGTCTGTCTTTCTGGATGTTTGCGGGGTGAATTGCCAGAAGCAATCTTGTTGGGTGATGAAAAAAGAATCAAAGAAGTGGCCCTTTGGTACAAAGAGGTCTTTAAAGATAACTTTTATCTGGAGCTTCAGCACCATCCAACTTTAGAAAAACAACAGAAAGTTAATGATGGACTTTTGAGGCTGTCCAAAGAGCTGGGTCTGCCAGTGGTGGCGACCACAGATTCTCACTATCTCTGTACTGATGATGCCGAAGCCCAAGATGCTTTGCTTTGTGTGCAAACAGGCTCTTTGGTGGCGGACACGAATCGTCTGAATATGATGGATGCTGATCTTTCTTTGGCCACTCCGGATGAGATGATAAAAAGTTTCTCTCATGTGCCGGATGCGATTTTGAATACGGTTAAGATTGCCGAACAAGTAAATCTTGAGATAAAACTCGGTGGGATGATTCTGCCAAAGTTTGATACTCCAAATGGCATGACTTTGGAGGAATATTTTCAAAAGAAAGTGAAGGAAGGCGTTGAGAAGCGTTATGGCGCCAAGGCAAGCTCAGCCGTTTGGGGCAGGGTCAAATACGAATCTTCGGTTATCGAGAAGATGGGTTATGAATCTTACTTTTTGATCGTCTCGGATTTTGTGGTCTGGGCCAAGAGCCAAGGAATTATTGTTGGGCCAGGTCGTGGAAGTGCTGCGGGGAGTATCATTGCTTACGTTATGGAGATTACAAATCTTGACCCATTGAAATACGATCTCCTTTTTGAACGTTTTTTAAACCCAGACCGGATCTCGATGCCCGACATTGATCTTGATTTTCAAGACGATCGACGGGGTGAAGTGATCCAATATGTTGTCGATAAATATGGGAGTGACCGAGTGGCACAGATTATTACTTTTGGAACGATGGCGGCGCGTGCAGCGGTGCGTGATGTTGGTCGAGTGCTCGGCTTCCCGTATGGCGATATTGATAAAATCGCCAAGCTGGTGCCTATGCCGGTTCAGGGGAAGCATACGCCATTGGCAAAGTCAGTTCAGGAAGATGCCGAGCTGGCCAAGCTGTACAAAAACGATGAACAGGCAAAAAAGGTCATAGATTTGGCGATTAAGTTGGAAGGCACCGTACGTCATGCCTCAACCCATGCGGCGGGTGTTGTTATTGGAGACAAGCCTCTGACGGAGTACGTGCCACTGCAAAAAGCCACCAAGGGGGATCTCTCGGTGGTGACCCAATATTCCATGAATCCTCTAGAAGACATTGGGCTACTCAAAATGGACTTCTTGGGATTGAAAAACTTAACGGTTATCAAAAATGCTTTGCGCATTATTCGCAAAACTCGTGAGGAAGACATTGATATCGATGCTGTCTCTTTGGAGGACTCTAAAACTTTCAAACTTCTAGCTGCGGGCAAGACGATTGGCGTTTTCCAGCTGGAGAGTACTGGTATGCAGAGGTACTTAAAAGAGCTTCGGCCGACAAAGCTCAGCGACATTATCGCCATGGTGGCTCTGTATCGACCAGGACCGATGCAGTTCGCTGATGACTTTATTGCTTGCAAGCATGGTCGCAAGGCGATCACTTATCTTCATCCAAAATTAAAACCCATTTTGGCAGACACTTATGGCATTGCTGTTTTCCAGGAGCAGGTCATGCAGATTGCCCGTGATCTTTGTGGCTTTTCTCAAGGCGAAGCCGATGTTTTGCGTAAAGCCATGGGTAAAAAAATCCCGGAGCTCCTGCAAGAGCAAAAAAAGAAGTTTGTCGAGGGTGGCGTTAAAGAGGGTTTGGAGAAAAAAATGGCCGAAAAGCTTTTTGAATTCATCGAGCCGTTTGCTATGTATGGTTTTAACCGAGCTCATTCGGCTTGTTATGGTTACATCGCTTATCAGACCGCGTACCTAAAGGCGAATTACACAGAAGAATTTTTGGCATCGCTTCTGACAGCTGATCATGGTGATTTGGAGAAGGTGGCGAAGAACATGGCCGATGCGGAATCTTTTGGTATCAAAGTTTTGCCACCGGACGTGAACGAAAGTTTTGAGGACTTTGGTGTTGTGAGGGGAACTAAGAGTATTCGTTTTGCCTTGAGTGCTATCAAGAATGTGGGTGAGGGTGTGGCCGAGATGGTCGTTAATGAAAGGAAAGAAAACGGTCCGTACGTTTCGCTCAAAGATTTCTTGACTCGTTTGGGCAGGGAGGTTTTGAATCGCAAGGTGATTGAGTCTTTGGCCAAGGCCGGAGCCTTTGATACATTTGAGCCACGCAATAAATTGATCGGCAATCTAGAGAATGTTCTTACTTTCGCTGAACAGGCTCGTAGCAACGGCAATGAGAATCAGACGGATCTTTTTGGCGAAGCTACGGTTGATATGGGCCCTCAGCTCATTTTGAAAGAAGTGGAGTCGATTCCTAAAAACCAAATTTTAAATTGGGAAAAAGAAATGCTCGGTAGTTTCATCTCTGAACATCCAATCAAAAGTGTAGCTGACAAGCTGCCGGCTGATGCTGTGGCTTTGGGCGATTTAACTTCAGAGATGGACGAACGAAATCTGAAAGTGGCTGGTCTCATCTCAAAGATACAAAGAATCAATACCAAAAAAGGTGAACCGATGGCTTTCGTCAAGTTAGAAGATATGACTGGCTCCATTGAGGTTATCGTTTTCCCCAAGATCTTGGCAGAGGATAAGGAATTCTGGCAGGAAGACACAATTGTTGTCATCGAGGGTAAGGTAAATGTCAAAGATACTCTTGACGAACTTGGAAACCTCACTGGCTCCGAGGCCAAAATTATTGTTGAGAAGAAATATTCATTAGAAGAAGCCAAGAAGATGGCTGGTCAGCAAAAATTTTATTTAGAGATTCCGGAAGGAGCGAGTCGTGATGAGATGGAACGAATCAAAAGTGTTTTATTGGAGAACAAGGGTGAAACTGGTGTTATCCTTGGCCTTCATCAGGATGGTGAGCTGAAAAGAATGAATACGAATTATAAAATTAGTCTTTCACCAAAGTTGCGAGAGAGTTTGAGCGGAGTCCTCTCTATTATTTCAAACTAGATTCGGAATCTAGGGTCGTATAAAAGTAAAACCCGCGTTAAGACGCGGGTTTTGGTCCATCTAAGCCAAGACTTTTGAGGTCTTCGAGTTCTCCTTTGAGTTCTTCTATCTCAACGAAGATGGGTTTCTTTTCCTCCTCCCCATCTCTTTCAATTTTCGCACGATCATCATCGAACCGCCTCTTCAGTGTCTCAAATCTCCCCTGAGTTTGGTTCTCGATTATATCGAGCACGTCTTGAAGTCGTTGTAGCTTTTCTCTGATGAGTTGACGAGCATGACGGAAGTCATTCATGATGATGGGATCCTCCTTCGGCAGATCTTTAATGTTGCCACTCAAGTAACGAGACAGTTGATCAAACGCCTTCTGAGCGTTGCCATCAGGTGGGTATAGGAAGCACCTGCGGGCGCTTTTATTCGACCTAGGCTTGGCAATAATTTCAACATTGGAGCCGTTGTCGCCACCAGGGGAGACCCCAATGGCTTTAAATTTTGGAGTATGGGCAGTGCCTTTGGTTGCATCGGCCATAATAACTCTCCAATATCCCGGAGTACAATCAGCGTCTGAGATGGTTTTCTCTATTAGCGCATCAAGCTTTTTGGGGATAGGGTGCTGATGATCGGCCCTTCTCTCTATCTCTACCTCGTATTTGGCACAAGTTTTATTAGTTATTCCGGAATTGTTGTTGCTCACTTCTGAGGCCTCCTCTCAACGTACAAAGAATATTTTAAAAATAACAGAGTTGGTCTGTTTGGTCAATATCAGAGCTAGTTTATAAACGGGAAGCCAATAAAAATAAACGGCTTCCGACTTTGCCTAAGGGCTACGACAGGACTATGTATCAATTCGCCGTTTATTTTTCTAGTCTTTTCTGAGATTCTGGACTGTGCCAGAATGACGAGATAAATATTTTTTGATTACAAAAGTCGAAAGAAGGGCAAGCAGGGCCGCCAACCATGCTTTGTTACCAGTTTGGACTAATGTGTAGTCACTTTGTGAGTCGCGAAAGATATTTTCCAGATTAGGAGTGGGTCGAGCAGTCCAAACAAAATCGTTCTGGCTCAAATCATAGGCATAGCTAAATCCCGATTCAGCGTCAGCGGTGTAGGTGACAGTTTGCGCGACCTGATTATTTGGCCAGACGAGCATTACCGTTTCTCCATTCTTGTTATTCAAAAAGATCTTGCTTTCATTGTTAAAGAAGGTGACGATTTGTTGTGATCCGAGGGTCAGATTTTCAATTTGAAAAGTACGGCCACTCTCATCTTGGATTCTCCAACTCTCTAAATTAATCGAAGTATCGCCTGTATTTTTTAATTCAATAAATTCTTCATCGAATATATCGTCAGGATTCGGCAGAAGTTCATTGATAATAACCTTGTTGCTGTAATCCGTATTCGTCGTTTGGTTCTGAATCTCGATTGCGAAGTCGACATCATTGTTTTGTTCATTTTCACTACTAGGCTGAACGATATAATTAATCTCACCAGGAGTAACTTGGGTGCTCCAAGTCCACTCTTCGTCATTATTTAGATTCCAAGACTCATCTTTATTTGCGTTCTCGTATGCATTGCTTCTTGAGACTTTTTCGCCATTTGGGTTGATGAGCCTCGCTACATCTCCGCCATCATTCAAAGCAAGCTTTGTTTCTGATTTATAAAAAACAACGTACCTACCGCCTTCAATCGTAGTGCCGACAGGAATGGTGAACGGAGTTGAACCACCATTTTCAGTGTCGTCCAATTGCCAACCACCAATATCAATCGTTTCACTGCCAATGTTCTTTAATTCGATAAATTCATTGTCGCTACCACTGCTTGGTCGAGGCAAAATCTCAGTAATAACAATTTTGTCTGAATAAACAGCCGGCAAAATATCAATGGTCAAAGTATCGGTATCTGCGAACTCTCCGTCGCTAACTGTTAGGGTAACGGTGTATGAACCCGCTTGATGATAAGCGTAATTTATTTCAATACCCGTAGCATCTTCGCTGATGCCGTCGCTATCATCCAAATCCCAGCTGAAAGTGAGCGAATCGTTTTCGGGATCGGAAGATTCAGAAGCGTCTAAAACGATCTCTTCACCAACGTTAGCTTCAATGTCGGCGCCGGCGGCGGCATCGGGTGGGTTATTGATTATCGTTTCACTGTTTTCTGATTTTGGGGTAGCCAATTCAGTGGCTCCGTTGATTAAATTAGTTTGTTCGCTCGAGCTATGCCAACTATTGGCTAAACTACCGTTACTGATTAAGCTGTTACGCTCCATTGAATGTTTTTCTATGTTATTACCAGCCAAGGGCTGGTTGCCGTCGCCGGCAACATCAATGGGTTCGCGACCGTCGTCAAACTGACCATCATAAAGCTTAATTTCTAATTTTGAATTAGAAAGAGTGACTGAGCTGTCTATTAGATCAGGCGCAACATTTAAAATGCTATTTGTCCCAAGGTCGTAATTAGAGATCAAGAAATACTTGCCTGCTTCAATGACAGAATTGGTCGGGATCTCCAACATCAAGTTTTCTGTGCTTGTATTTTTGGTCAATTGCCAACCGCCGAGATCAATATTTTCGTCAGTGCTGTTATAGAGCTCAATCCATTCATCATTGGCAGAGATGGAACTGCCGCTCCACATGAGTTCGTTAATAATGACAGTCGGGGGCTCTTCGGCGCGAACCGATTGAGTTAAAGTTACCAAAATAATTAAGAGAGCTCCGAGAGAATAGAGCCATTTTCTGAACATATTGCTTTTATAATACCAAAACCTTGCGGCCCAAAATTTGGGCCGCAAGGTTTTATAAGATAAAAGCTGTGTTATCCTAAAAACGTTATGTCAAAAGAATTTTATGACAATTTAATAGCTTGGTCAGAAACGACGGGGCTGAAAATTTTACTCATTATAGTGGTAGGCTGGTTGGCGTACTTCATTATTGCAAAATTCGGCCGAGTTTTCTTACGTTCATTAGTTGAGAGGCACAGTGCTAATGTACGCAGCGAAGCTGGTCGAGAGAAAAGAGTTCGGACTCTTTCTGAGGTCGTGTCCAAGACTGTTGGTGTGATTACTTTTTTGGTGGTAGCGTTAATGGTTTTTATCGAACTTGGTATTAATGTGACCCCAGTTTTAACCGGAGCTGGTATCATCGGTATCGCCATAGGTTTTGGAGCTCAAAATTTAGTACGTGATTTTTTTCATGGCATTTTTATACTAGTGGAGGATCAATATTCGACTGGTGATGTAGTCACATTGGCCGGCATAACAGGTACGGTTGAAGATTTCGATTTGCGAAGGACCGTTCTGCGTGATGTAGCTGGCATTCAGTACCATATCCCCAATGGGGAGATTACCATTACTGGCAATCGCACCAAGGGTTGGTCTGGTCTAGATTTAAAAATTGGCGTGGGCTATAAAACAGACATTGCCAAATTAAAAGAAATTATCGAAGGGGTTGGGAAAGACTTAAAGGAAGAGTCGGAAAATCAGATTATCGAAGCTCCATACCTAGCGGGCCTGGATGAGTTTGGTGATTCGGCTATGATTATGCGTGTTTTTGGCAGGGTTGCCCCGGGCGAACAGTGGGATGTTAAAAGAGAATTCTTGCAAAAAATAAAGATAGCTTTTGATAAAGAGGGCGTCGAGATTCCGTATCCACATCAGGTAGAGATCCAAAAGCGCTCCTAAGCTCTAAGTGCTATCCCGCCCAACTTTTAAATAAAAAGTTAGGAGGGTATCATAGGGATATGAAGATACATTTTCTCGGTGCTGGTAGCGAAGTTACCGGCTCCAATTATTTAGTGGAGGCAGGGGGTAAAAAGATCATCGTTGATTGCGGTGTTTTTCATGGTCCAGAGTATGAGTCTTTGAACTACGAGCCGTGGGCTTTTGACCCATCACAAATTGATTACGTTATTATTACGCATGGTCACCTTGATCATGTCGGTCGCTTACCCAAGCTGGTTCGTGATGGCTTTGCCGGTAAGGTTTTTTGCACTGCAGGTACCAGAGATATCGCCGAACCCCTCCTTCTGGACAGTCTACATATAATGTCTGAGGATGAAGATGTTGAGAATAGGGGCAAGCTTTTCGAATTTGAAGATTTAGATAAAACTCTTTCTCTGATAGAGACGGTAGAATACCAAGATGAGACTTCTTTGGGCGGTGACGATAGTTTTCATTTTGTTGATGCAGGTCATATTTTAGGCTCGGCTTCAGTCGTTTTGACCCTCGAGGGCAAGAAGATCGTTTTTTCTGGTGACTTGGGCAACTCCCCAGCACCGATCTTGCGTGATCCGGTTTCACCCAAAGAGGCGGATTACGTGGTTATGGAGTCAACATACGGAGACCGGGTGCACGAGAGCGGCAATGAGCGTCAAGAAGTTTTGAAAAATATAGTTTTAGATAATATTGCCAAGAAGGGTTGGCTTATCATTCCCACTTTTGCCGTTGAAAGAGCCCAAGAACTTCTCTACGAACTCAATTTAATGGCAGAAAGCGGAGCAATCCCCCAGATTCCGATCTATCTTGATAGTCCATTGGCAGATAAGGTTACTCAAGTTTTTATTAAACATCCAGAATACTACGATGATGATATGAGGGCTCTTATCGAAGCCGGCGATGATCCTTTTTACTTTAAGGGCTTGAAGTTTATCAAGAGTAGTAATGAATCGAGAGCGTTGAATGACAAGCCGGGGCCAGGCGTGGTTATTGCGGGGTCTGGGATGGTAACTGGTGGTCGTGTGCGTCACCACATTCTGCACCATATGGGTGATGAAAATTCAACTTTGCTTTTTGTCGGTTTTCAGGCACAGGGTACGCTTGGCCGACTGATCTTGGGCGGCAAAAAGAAGATATACTTTGATAACAAAACTGTGACAATCCGTGGTGAAGTTAAGTCAATCTCTTCTTTCTCGGCCCATGCTGACCGTGATGGTTTGATGAACTGGGTTGATAAAATTGGTGGGGACAAAAAAAGAGTCTTTATGACTCATGGTGAAGAAGAGGTGACTAGAATCTTGGCCGAAAGCGTTAAAGAGAAATTTGGACTCGATACATATGCTCCCAAATTGGGTGAAATCATAGAACTCTAGAAAATTTTTTAGAAAAGCGGACTATTTGGCATTATAATCAGATAGAGGGCTCGGAGCCCCTCACTCAGAAATTTTCATCATATGTTCTATGTTTATGTGCTAAAAAGTAAAAAAGACCATGATTTGTATATAGGATATACAAAAGATCTTAAGAAGCGTTTCAAAGAACATAATGATGGAGAAAACAAATCAACGAAACACAGAGTGCCTTTTGAATTAATTTATTACGAAGCATATAAATCTAAGTCAGACGCGAAGTATAGAGAGAAGAATTTAAAGAGATTTGCACAGGCGTATACACAACTTAAAAAAAGGACAAAGAATAGTTTAGAATAGATTTGTTTTCTAAAATTTTCTGAGTGCAGGGGCCCGTAGCTCAGTGGTAGAGCGGCATTCTTATAAGATGTTGGTCGCAGGTTCGAATCCTGCCGGGCCCACCAGTCTTCACTTCTTCAGAGCTCCGCCTGGCTTCCGCCAGAATACAGATAAGAAATGAAGACTGCCCGGCGTAGTTCATAAGAACGAAGCGTGGGCAAGCGTATCTTCGCTTTCAGACCAAAACGATTGTTAGTTATTTAAATTTGTGATAGAATGGCAAAGTCTAAAGACAGCCTAAAAAAGGCTTCGAAACTGAACATTTCAACCAACACACTCGTCGGCTTGTTCCTTTTTGGCTATATGATTTTGGCCATTGTTCAAGTGATGTGGCGTAATCACACCATTAGTCTTGAGACTGTTCGATTGGAGACGGAAATTGCCAAGATTGAACAGGAGAATTATGAATTAGGAAATCTGATTGCTTATCTCAACACACGTTCTTATCAAGAGAAAGAAGCTCGTCGTAAACTCGGCTTCAAAAAACCGGATGAAAAGGTAATCTTTATCCCACAGGAAAGATTTCTGGACTTGGGGGTAGAGCCCGTTCTGGAAGAAGGGTTGCAAAAGAAGGAGCCAGCGACAAATTATCAGAAGTGGTTGGAATTTATTTTTGGTTAAATGACGCGGGGTGGAGCAGTGGTAGCTCGTCGGGCTCATAATCCGAAGGTCGCGGGTTCGAATCCCGCCCCCGCAACCAGTAAACTTTATCCCCTGCCTTGGTATACTAGATACTGAATTCTACATACTAAATACTTTAAAATTTAGCAAAGCGAAATTTTAATAGGCAGGGTAGCTCAGTGGTAGAGCAGCGGACTCATAAGCCGTTGGTCGTGGGTTCAAATCCCACCCCTGCCACCAATTAACTTATGAAAAAGAATCGTACACTTGGCTATGTAATTATCCTGCTGGTTATCAGTGGTTTTATTTATTACGCTTCTTTAGGTACACAGCCAGTTCGTGAAGAAATATCCATTTCTGAAGTTGTCGGTCTTTCTCAAGATAATAATATAGAGCAGATAATTGTTCGCGGTCAGGAGCTTTTGATTGACACCAAAGATGAGGGCAAGTTTACGGCTCGCAAAGAGTCAGACACTTCGCTTTTGGATTTGGGCATAGACCCAGCCAGCGTTCCGGTCAAAGTTGAGGACGAGAACTCAGGTCTTATTTGGATCAGTATTCTAACTTCAGTGTTGCCATTCTTGCTGATTATGGGTTTCCTTTGGTTCTTGATGCGCCAAGCTCAAGGAACAGGCAACCAGGCGCTTTCTTTTGGGCAAAGTAAAGCAAAGCTAATAACGCCTCTGCGCAAACGAAAGATCACTTTCGATGACGTGGCTGGTATGGATGAGGTCAAGCAAGAATTACGCGAGATTGTCGAATTTCTCAAATATCCGACCAAATTTAAAAACATTGGGGCCAAGGTTCCCAAAGGAGCCTTGTTGGTTGGCGCACCCGGTACGGGTAAAACTTTATTGGCCAGAGCTGTGGCTGGGGAAGCGGGCGTTCCTTTCTTTAGCATCTCTGGCTCAGAATTTGTTGAGATGTTTGTTGGTGTTGGTGCCAGTCGAGTTCGTGATCTTTTCGGCAAGGCCAAGAAAAGTGCTCCAGCGATTATCTTTATTGATGAAATCGATGCCGTTGGTCGTCAGCGCGGTGCTGGTCTTGGTGGTGGCCATGATGAACGTGAGCAGACCCTGAACCAGATCCTAGTTGAGCTAGACGGATTTGATAATGAAACGAACGTCATCATCATCGCGGCTACCAACAGACCAGATGTTTTGGATCCGGCGTTGTTGCGTCCGGGTCGTTTCGATAGACGTGTGGTGATCAATCTGCCGAACATTAAAGAGCGTGAAGAGATTTTGAAGCTTCATGCTAAAAACAAGCCATTAACCAGCGAAGTGAAGCTAGGCAAAATCGCGAGTAGCACTGTTGGATTTACCGGAGCTGACCTTGAGAATTTGCTTAACGAATCAGCTATCATGGCAGCACGTCGCAATGTCAAAAAGATAAGCAGTGAAGACGTTTCCAGTGCTTTAGAAAAGATTGTGCTCGGGCCCGAGCGTCGCAATATGGGGCTCAGCGATAATGAGAAAAAAATTACAGCTTATCATGAAGCGGGTCATGCTTTGGCGGCTAAGCTTTTGCCGCATGGTGATCCGGTTCACAAGATTTCGATTATTTCTCGCGGCCGAGCCTTGGGTGTGACCTGGACATCACCGGAACGTGATAAGTATTACATGTCACGTCCAAAATTTATGGATGAGATTGCCATCCTTTTAGCTGGAAGAGCTGCAGAGAAATTAGTCTTCAAGGAATTTACTACAGGTGCTCACAATGACTTGAAAAAGGCGACTGAGATCGCGCGCGGTATGGTCAAGGAATATGGTATGAGCGATAAGCTCGGCCCAGTTTCTTATGGCAATGGTGAAGCGGTCTTTTTGGGACGTGATTTTCATGAAGCCAAGAATTATAGTGAAGCTACAGCTGCAAGTATAGATTCTGAAGTTAGCCACATCATCACTCAGCAAGAAAAGAGAGCACTGGTGTTGCTCAAAAAACACCGTCGCTTACTTAATAAAATCGCCAATAAGCTCATCAAGGAAGAGATTATCGAAGGTCCGGCATTTGAACAGCTTTTTAGGGGTCTGCGTATAAAAACAGCGTAAGTCAATGTTGGAAAAATTGTTGACGCGTAAATCATCATTAGGCGAAGCCGCTTTTCTAATCGCAGCGGCTTCTTTGTTAAGTAGAGTTTTGGGATTGTTACGCGACCGACTTCTGAGTGGTACCTTTGGTGCGACCGATCCATTGGACGCTTATGTAGCCGCTTTTCGAGTACCGGATTTTATTTTTAACTTATTGGTCATTGGCGCCATCTCCAGTGCTTTTATTCCTGTCATCACTGATTACATAAAAGGTGACAACGAAAACGGTGAGGCTTGGCATATTACGGCTTCAATCATCAATATTCTTTTAGTCGGCCTTACGCTTGTTCTGGGACTAGCCCTCCTCTTCGCTCCGCAAATCATCAAATATTTGGTTGTACCTGGTTTTGATCCAGAGCAGATGGAGCTCACTACGATGCTTACGCGCATTATGCTTCTTGGCCCACTCTTTTTTGGTATCAGCAGCATCATCGGAGGCGTTCTCAATGTTTTTAAAAACTTTTTGGTCTACTCCCTCGCTCCAGTCGTTTATAATCTTGGGATTATTGCGGGCATCTTGTTCTTGGCGCCAAGATTTGGTGTCATGGGCGTAGCCATTGGTGTAGTTATCGGTGCTTTTATGCATATGTTGATCCAATTGCCCTCATTCTTCCGATTAGGTTTTCGTTATCGACCAGTTTTCGATATCCAACACAAGGCTGTCTTGAAAATAGGCCAGCTGATGGGCCCAAGGGTCTTGGCAATGGCCACTCAGCAGATTAACCTAATCGTCAACGTGGCTATTGGCTCATCTTTGGCGGCGGGCAGTCTGACCGTTTTTTACTTAGCTAATAACTTACAGCATTTGCCCATCTCACTTTTTGGTGTCTCTTTTGCAACGGCCATATTTCCAGTCTTGGCAAAGAGGGCCAGCAATGACCTGATGGTCAAGTTCAGCAAGAATGTAATGACAACTTTGACCAAGATTCTTTTCTTTATTATCCCGACGACTTTTGTCATGTTGCTACTTCGAGCCCACATCGTTCGTTTGATTTACGGAGTTGGCAATTTTGGCTGGGAGGACACTCGTTTTACAGTTTCGGTTCTTTCCTTCTTTATGCTCGGTATGTTCGCCCAAGCCTTGATTCCTCTTTTAGCCAAATCTTTCTATGCTTTGAAAAATACCGTTACCCCTCTTTGGATAGGTCTAGTTTCGGTTGCTTTGAACGTTGGCCTTGCGTTTCTTTTGGTTGGCCATCTGAAAATCGTTGGTCTTGCTTTAGCCTTTTCGATTGCGGGGATTGCCAATGCCGGTCTCCTCTACTTATTCTTACGAGGCAAGTTAAGAAATATCTTATCGTTAGAACGTTCGTTGCTTATAAAAGTTGTCAAAACATTTTTTGCTTCGATCGCCATGGGTGGGGCAATGTATGCCATGCTTTATATCGTTGACTCTGGCGTTGATACGCACACGTACGTTGGTCTTCTAATCCAGGCAGCTATCTCGCTTTTGGTTGGGATGACAGTCTTCACCTCCATCGCCGAATGGCTTGGTTTAAAAGAGGTGCAAATGATCTTAGGACCAGTCCGAAAAGCTCTGGGTGGCAATGGCGGGAGCAAGTAAATCATGCTAAATTAAGAGTAAGATGATGCCTTACTTATTTTTTCTACTAGCTTTAATCTTTTTGACCGTTGGAGTTTTTCTGATTCGGCAAGCTTTTATTGCTCCGATGACTTCGGTCGAACTGAATGAAGGACAAAAAATGGCTTTGATGTATCTGGAGAGTGGGGGTGAGTACATTGATTCCGATGGTTATCAAAAACTGAACGACGTTTCTCATCCTATGGCGACTAAAGATTTGGCAAGGCTGGTGCGCATGGGGCTACTCAAAAAAGATAAAAAAGAGAAACATACGATCTATACACTTCTTGAAGAAAACGAATAAAGCAATTTGAAAAGCCCCGCCTCGGCGGGGCTTTCTTCAGGGGTGATAGTCCGGGAAGACTCCAGTCGCGAACGCCTCAAGACCGATCTTGAGGGTCAGCACGATCAGAGTGGCAGCGATCAGAAGAGATGCTGCGATGAGTAGGCCGCGCATCCAGCGAGGCATGCGAGCCTCAAGCCAGAGCCAGGCCTGCTCTTCCCCAGAATAAACATCCCAAAGAACTTTTGAGATTTTCATGCTCGCCTCCTTCGACCACAAAAATCCCACAATCCGCTTGGATTATAGCATCTGGAGCGATTTTGTCAAGACATTGATTTAGTAATCCGTAATTAGTAACCAGTAACTAGTAATTAAAATACCATCATTCTGGCTTGCGCCAGCCCTGTCGTAGCTCGAAGAGCGAAGTCGGGCGCTTGCCATTCCGAAGCTTTAAGCGAAGGATGGTCCAGAATCTCACCTGTCATTCCAAACTTGCCTGCCCGCCGGACGTGTCCGTCGGGACGCGGCCAGGGATTTGGAATCCAGAACTATAAACAAATTGCTGGATCCCAGATTTAATCTGGGATGACCCGCCTAAGTTTTTATTCTAAAAATTTGGGCGGGATGACATCTTGGCTAAAAAATAAATAGCTCATTTTTTGCTTGCCCGCGTAAGACAGCGGGACACAGCCAGGGAGCCGTTTATTTTTTGAGCATTCTTACCATTTTTCTATCGGCCCAAATTTTGGGCCGATAGAAAAGCGCCTAATTCCCCCAAAGGGGCCCCGTTGGGGTTAATTCCTGATTCCAATTCAAGGCGGGTATCCCGCCAAAATTTTTCGCCACGAAAAACTTAGGCGGGTATAATGATCTCATGGATAAAATCAGGAATTTTTGTATCATTGCTCACATTGATCATGGCAAGTCTACATTGGCTGACCGAATGTTGGAGGTGACCAATACGGTTGAAAAGAGGCGCATGAAAGCGCAACTTTTGGATCAAATGGACTTGGAAAGAGAGCGCGGTATTACCATTAAGCTCCAGCCGGTGCGGATGGAATACGATGGCTATGAATTGAATTTGATCGATACCCCCGGTCACGTTGATTTTTCATACGAAGTCTCCAGATCCTTGGCGGCTTGTGAGGGTGCGCTTTTGGTGGTCGATGCGGCACAGGGTATCGAAGCACAGACTTTAGCCAATCTTCACTTGGCAATTGACCAAGGGTTAACGATTGTTCCGGTGATTAACAAAATTGATTTACCGAATGCGGATGTCGAAAAGGTCAAGAGGGAGATTTTGAGTATTCTTGATATTCCGGAAAAGGAGATTCTTCTGGTCTCGGCAAAAACCGGCATTGGCGTTCCGGAAATCTTAAAAAATATTATTGAAAAAGTGCCGGAACCAAACGGCTCAAAAAGTGAGCCATTTCGGAGTTTGATTTTTGACTCCCAGTATAGTTCGTATCAAGGAGCCATTGCTTACGTGCGAGCTATTGATGGTGAAATTAAGGTTGGTGACAAAGTTAATTTTTTGGCGACAAAAAAACATTCAGAAGTTTTAGAAGTCGGCGTTTTTAAGCCAATCAAAACGAAAGTCGACAAATTATCGGCTGGTGAAATCGGCTATGTTGTAACCGGACTCAAGAGTCTGGAAGATGTGCAGGTGGGTGATACTTTGGCGAAGGGAGCAGTGAAGCCGCTGGCGGGTTACAAAAAAGTGACACCTTTTATATATGCCGGTGTTTACTCTACAACTGGTGAAGATGCGAATAAACTTCGTGAAGCCTTGGAAAAATTGAGCCTGAATGATGCCTCTCTGGATTTCCAGCCGGAAAAATCCAGCATACTCGGCACAGGTTTTCGAGTTGGTTTTCTCGGTCTGCTACATATGGAGATTGTCCAAGAGAGACTGGAACGAGAATTCGATCTAGACTTGGTGATGACAACGCCCAACGTTCAACACAGGGTATTAATGAATAATGATGAAGAAAAATTCATTGACAGTCCGGACGATCTGCCAGACCCAAGTTCCTACAAAGAGTTGCAAGAGCCATGGGTGGGTTTGGAGATAATCTTACCCACAAGATATATGGGTTCCGTTATGGAATTATTACAAAATCGTCGAGGAATTTATAAAGATACGAATTATCTAGATGAGGGGCGGGCAGTTCTAAAATATGAAGCACCGATGCGTTCCATCGTGATCGATTTTTATGATTTATTTAAGAGTGCCACTTCCGGCTATGGCTCAATGAGCTACGAGCCGATTGGTTTTAAGACTGGGGACTTAGTGAAGCTGGATATTTTGGTGGCTGATAAAATTATCGGCAACTTATCACAGATCGTTCATAAGAGTGAAGCGTATCGTGAAGGGCGTGAAGTGACCGAGAGGCTCCGGAAATTAATTCCTCGCCAACTTTTTGAAGTAAAAGTTCAGGCGGCAATCGGCTCTAAAATTCTGGCCAGTGAAAAAATCTCTGCTTTGCGTAAAAATGTGACTGCCAAGCTTTATGGGGGAGATAGAACCCGCAAAGATAAGCTTCTTAAGAAACAGAAAGAGGGTAAGAAGAGAATGAAAAGCATCGGTGGCGTCAGCGTCCCGACAGAGATTTTTGTGAAATTGTTGCAGAGAGGGTGATCTATGCAATAGTATAAACACAATTAATAAACAAAGTTTCACATCAGTTTTATACACTTTAGGCATCCTGGGCTTTGCGATTATCGTTGTTCTTGTCGTGCAATGGTCCTTTCCTGCGAATAGAGAGCTTCCTTTATCTCCACCGCCACAAATTCAAAACGAAAATGAAGCGATTAACAATCGTAGCCGTTGGGTTGATTTTGACCAAGTGCTCAGCATTGATTGGTTATATGAAAATTTCCCAATTTCTAACGACGCTCCATTAGCCAGAAGGATCAATGTTAGCTTGAGCAATGCCAAGTTGTCAGATACTTATACGATAAAAGAAGGTCAAGAGGTGATAGATGGTATGTTGGTATCCTACCAAATGGATTACATCGAGTTGGAGGTTGGAAGCAAGCGTACCAAAGCAGTCCTTTCTACAGGTTTGTCCTTTGAAGAGATCAATGCTCGGTGGCACGATAAATCAGAAGAGCCAAAAGGTCTTGAACTTGCCGCTGAGAAATACGAGCTAAGTGCCGACGGCCATATAGTTGTCCATGGCCACCTAGAAGACATTTTTCTTTCAAAAGACCAATACCATGCTCCGTACTGGGTAACACTGACCCAGTAGCAACGGAAAATCCTAGCACTCTCTTGACACGAGTGCTAATTTTTAGTACCCTTTTTCAGTAATGGATGACAGGCAAAAAGAATTAGTGCTGACGATTGTTCGCGAATATGTCAAAAACGCCAAGCCAGTTGGTTCGGCTTTTTTGGCGAATCGGTTCAAGAAAAGCTCGGCCACTCTTCGTAATGAGATGGCGGAGCTAGAAGAGCTTGGATTTTTGAATCAGCCACATACCTCGGCTGGTCGCATCCCGACCTCGAGTGCTTACCGTCTTTTTGTTGAGCAATTACAGCTTGGGCAAAGAATGGCTCAAAAAATGAGCCGTTTAGTCCAGAAGCATTTGCAGACTGAACGTGAAAAACAAAGCAGATTGCAACGCATCGCCAAGGCTTTGGCCTCCGCCACGCGGGGTATGGCCGTTGTTGACATCAATAACGAAACTTTTTGTACGGGCTATACTCATCTTTTTAGTCAGCCAGAGTTTCATGCTTTTGACCAAAGTTATCCAATCTTGAAATTCATTGAGAATTTTCCAGAATACATCCGCACTTATCGTCGCAAACGTTTTGGTGATTTTGGTGTTTTTATCGGTGAAGACAATTTTTATCCAGAAGTTTCTGAGTGTAGCTTGGTGCTGATGCGAGTAAACAATTCTAGACATCGTGGAGTCATTGGTTTGCTTGGACCAAAGAGAATGGATTATGAAAAAGCGATTCATATGATTAGTGAATTAAGTGAAGTTTTGGAGGAAGCATAGGGGGTGAATGAAGAATGAAGAATGAAGAATGAAAAATTAAGAATTAAGAATTAAGAATTAAGAATGAAGAAGCACAAGAAAACAATCAAAAAAGCGGAAGGGGTCTCGTCAAACGGGACTGAAAAAGAAAAGAATTGGGAAGAAATTGCCAAAAGGGCATTAGCGGACTTGGAAAATTATCGAAAGCAAACAGAAAAGCGCCAACAAGACCTTCTACACTTTGCAAATTCTGGTTTGCTCTTGGATCTGCTGGAAATTTATGATAACTTTGTACTTTCTTTAAAATTTGAAGATAAGAATGATTCCAATTTTGTTCAAGGCGTGAAACATATCGTGAAACAAATGGAATGTATGTTTGAACGTGCCGGTGTCAAAAGAATTGAGACAATCGGCAAAGAATTTGACCCCACCCTGCACGAAGCAGTTGAGGAGAAAAAAGAAAAAGGATATGAGCCGGGAATAATTTTTGAGGAAATTAAAGGAGGCTATACATTAAATGATAAATTACTGCGACCGGCAATGGTCAAAGTAGCGAAATAAGAATTAACTCAAGGGGGAATATGAAAGATTCAGAAAAAATGATTTACGGTATATTAGACGATGAAAGAGCGACCATCAAGGTATCGGTGTCTTATCATCACAATGAGACGGTATCTAAAGAGGAAGCAAAAAAATCACTTAGAAATAGACTCGGCCCCGATTTGTGGAGTGGTCTCGATTCCATCAATGGGTATACGAAAAATGGAGAAAACCCTCCATTGGTTCATCACTATTTTCACTTTAAGTGGGACGGAGACAAGATGCAGGAGTTCTCAGGTCTAGGTATGCCCAGATTCAAGGATGACAAAATATTGTAGTAAGAATTTAAGCTTAGGAGTAAATTATGAGTAAAATTATTGGAATTGATTTAGGAACGACAAACTCGGCCGTAGCCGTGATGGAGGGTGGCAAGCCAAATATTATTACCAGCGCCGAGGGCGGGCGCACTATCCCTTCGATGGTAGCGTTGACCAAGGGTGGCGAGCGTTTGGTCGGTCAATTGGCCAAAAGGCAAGCGGTGGTTAACTCTAGCAACACGATTTTTTCCGTGAAGCGTTTTATCGGACGGGATTTTGATGATCCGGAGATTCAAAAGGAGCTGAAGAGTTTGCCATACGAAACTTCCAAGGGTCCGAAGGGTGAGATTTTGATTAAAATGGGCGACAAAACCCATACGCCGTCAGAAATCTCAGCGATGATTTTGCAAAAGATCAAAGCGGATGCTGAGGCTTATCTCGGGGAAGAAGTAAAAGAGGCAGTCATCACCGTGCCGGCGTATTTTAACGACTCACAAAGAAACGCAACCAAAGATGCCGGTAAGATTGCGGGACTGGAAGTGAAGAGAATTATCAATGAACCGACGGCGGCGACGCTGGCTTATGGTTTGGATAAAAAGAAAAACGAAAAAATCATCATTTACGATCTTGGTGGCGGGACTTTTGATGTCTCCATTTTAGAGATTGGTGATTCTGATGGCGATTCTGTTTTTGAAGTGAAGGCAACCAGCGGCGATACCCATCTTGGTGGTGACGATTTTGATCAAGTGATCATTGATTGGTTAGCCGCAGAGTTCAAAAAGAGTGACGGCATTGATTTGTCCAAAGATACGGTGGCTTTGCAGAGATTGAAAGACGGTGCAGAGAAAGCCAAGGTGGAACTTTCCAGCTCACAAGAGACGGAAATCAATCTGCCTTTCGTGACTAGTGATGAAAGCGGGCCGAAACATCTGAATATCCGTTTGACACGGCCAGAATTGGAGAAGATGGTGGGTAGCCTGGTTGAGAAAACGATGGGCCCAGTCAAACAAGCCTTAAAAGATGCTGGTTTAGAGACCAAAGATATCGACGAAGTCATTCTTGTCGGTGGGCAGACACGCATGCCAGCCGTTCAGAAAATAGTCAAAGACTTTTTTGGTAAAGAGTTGAACAAGGGTGTGAATCCGGATGAAGCTGTCGCGCTTGGGGCGGCTATCCAGGGGGGCGTCTTGGCTGGTGATGTAAAGGACATTCTTTTGTTAGATGTCACCCCGCTCTCTCTCGGTATCGAAACGCTTGGTGGTGTCGCCACGAAGTTGATTGAGAAAAATACGACTGTGCCAACGGCGAAAACACAGGTCTTCTCAACCGCGGCGGACAATCAGACCAGCGTTGATGTCCATGTTGTCCAAGGCGAGCGTGAAATGGCGGTCGACAATAAATCGCTTGGTCGCTTTGTGCTGGACGGTATCCCGCCATCACCACGCGGTGTGCCACAGATTGAAGTTTCTTTTGATATCGACGCTAATGGTATCTTAAACGTTTCTGCCAAGGATAAGGCTAGTGGCAAAGAACAGAAAATCACCATTACCGGCTCATCTGGCCTGTCCGATGACGAGGTAGAGAAGATGCGGGCGGATGCCGAGAAGTATGCCGCCGATGATAAAAAGAAACGTGAAGGCATCGAAGTCCGGAACAATGCCGAAAGTTTGATCTATACTGCTGAGAAAGCTCTCAAAGATGCAGGCGACAAAGTGCCGGCCGATGTCAAAAAAGAGATCGAGGACAAGACCAAAGAAGTAAAAGACGCGCTTGAAAAAGATGATGCTGAGGAAATCAAGAAAAAAACCGAAGAACTTTCCGCTACGATCCAGAAGATTGGCTCAGCCGCCTATGCGGATGCTAAGTCGAGTGAAGAACCGAAAGCAGAAAAGGATGGCAAGGATGATTCAGCTGTTGATGGCGAAGAAGTGAAGCCCGACGACAGTTCCAGTCAGACGGGCGGGGAGGATGAAAAGAAGAGCAAGGACACTGATAGCAAGTCTGATGATACTGCGAGTTAAGACGGACAGGTAGATTTGGATGAGGTAGAATAAGGATAGTATATAAAGAAAAATAAAACGTTTGCATGAAATCAAGGAGGGCCATATTTTGGACATTGCCAATTTTGGTTATGGTTTTTGCCGGAGCTAGTTGTGGTAGTCAAAGCACACAGCCGGTGAGCGAAGGCATTAGTACAGAGATTTTCAATGATTCAGGGAACGAAATTAATGTCGAGGATACAACGGACAATTCTTCCCAAGCTGCGGATGATTTGGCTGCTTTCTTTGACGATGCTGGTTTGCCCGACCCGATCAAAGTTTTGCCACAAGCCATTGCCGAGACAGGCTCAGCGACAGACTTCATCAAGAAAATCCAGGGTGACGCTGTGCTGACAATGGTCTCCAGTAATTACATCGGCTCCCTCTCTGATACGCGCGGGTTAAACACCAATTATTACATTTTCACTTCTGCTGAAAATCCAGAATGGTATTACTTGGTCAACGTGCCTCGTGATGGTGGTGGTTTAAAGAGGTTCATAATGCCGAAAGAAGATTTTTCTCTGGATTTTCAGATTGAGCCGATCCCGTTCCAATTCTGGAACGTGAATTATGCTTCAGCCATGGGGATTGCGGAGAAAAATGGTGGAAAAGATTTTCGCATCGAGCACAATAACAATTTTGAAACAGCTTTAATTCTGGCAAAACCAATCGCTAACCTGCTTAGCTGGCACATTACTTATGATGCCACTGATGGCACGGGCGATCGCTTCAAAATAAGTATCAATGCCAACACAGGGGAGATCCAGCCAGCTAGCTAAAATTGCTTTAGCCACAACGGTAACGTCATTCTGGGGAGTCCGTCGGCTGACGGATGACTCCAGAATCCCACATGTCTGATGGGGAGATTCTGGACAAGCCAGAATGACGGGACGTGAGTTTGGCTCAGCAATTTTTATTTTATGAGTAAAGATTATTACAAAACATTAGGTGTCGATAAGAATTCAAGTATCGACGATATCAAGAAGGCTTATCGCAAGTTGGCTTTAAAATACCATCCGGATAAAAACGGTGGAGAAGACTCGGCCGAAAAATTTAAAGAAATTAACGAGGCTTATCAAATTCTTTCTGATCCAGCAAAGCGGAAGCAGTATGATTCTTTCGGTGCAGCCGGAGTGGGACAAGGAGCCGGTTTCGGTGGGCAAGGCTTTGGTTTTGACGGCGTTAATGTAGACTTTTCGGCTTTCGAGGGTGGTTTTGAGGATATTTTTGAAATGTTTTTTGGCGGTGGCCGCAGTCGACGCCCGTCGGCTAAGGATAATCGTGGTGAAGACTTGGGGGTTAGCGTAAAGATGACCTTGGAGGAAGCTTTTTCTGGTGTGGAACGTGAAGTCACGCTTGATCGTTTCATGCCTTGCGAACGTTGCGGCGGCAAAGGTGCGGAGCCTGATTCGAAAATCGAAAAATGTTCAAAATGTAATGGAGTTGGTGAAGTACATATCGATCGTCAAACTATTCTTGGCAACATCCGGCAAAGAGCTATCTGTGATGAGTGCCAAGGACGAGGCGAAAAGCCAGAAAAACTTTGTCGTGAGTGCCGTGGATCTGGCCGGAGCAAGAAACGAGAAAAGTTAACTGTTAAAATCCCAGCTGGGATTCAAAATAGGCAAAGCATTCGTCTCAGCAATGAGGGTAGCATTGGTCAATTTGGTCAGCCAGCCGGAGATTTGTATATAGAAGTCAACATCGAGCCTCACAAAGAATTCAAACGACAGGATGACGATATTTATACCGAGATGGATATTTCTTACTCGATGGCTGTGCTTGGGGGAGAGGTCAATATTTCAACACTTCACGGTGAAGTTAAGATGAAGATTCCGGCTGGAACAAAATCAGGGCAAACTTTTCGTTTGGCAGGCAAAGGGATGCCAGTTTTGGGCACGAAATCGTTCGGGCATCATTACGCAGTGATCAATATTAATGTTCCGAGGAGAGTTTCGCGTAAAGCAAGGGAATTCTTGAAGGGTCTTGAAAATGAGGGGTTGTAATCATTTTTGAAAATGGTATATTTTTAATGTGAAATCCTGTTTATTAGTGAATTGTTCACAGGATCTTGAAAAATAGAAAATGTGCGGTGCACCTTGAATGAGGGCAAATAATATAAAGAACTACAAAAATTATTTACGCCCTTCGGGGCGATTATTATTCAAAGAAAACTTAACAAAATCGCCCCTTTTTCTTTATCTACATTTAGAATGATTATTTGTTAAAATAAAGACAGATAAAAACAAAAAGGAGGGAAAGTGACTTTAACTTGGGACCTGGTTATCATAATTTTTTTGATTGTTTCGTTGGTTTATGGCTTTATGCTCGGTCGTGAACGGGTATTGCTTACTCTAATGGGGACCTACGTCGGTCTTTTTGTAGCCGATAAACTTGGTGAGTCGGCTTTTAATTTGCTTTCCAGCAGTTCCAGCAATGTTCTACAAGAAGCGATTGTGGAACAGAACATCACTATTTTCACAGTACGGGTAGCAATTCTGATTTTGGTAACAATGCTTTTGGTCCTCAAGGGTGGGCTTGTCGTCCATCCAGATGCACATGGTGAGGGGGCGACACACAGTGTTTCCTTGGCTCTCTTTGCTTTGCTCAACGGCATTATCGTTACAACATCGATTATCATGTTTTTGCCACCAGATAGTCAGTCAATCATTCTGAATAGTTCCAGTCTGGCCAAAACTTTGATGCAGTTTTATTCTGGTTGGCTCGTGGTCCCTTTTGCGGTTCTACTCTTTTTGAGTTTTCGTAGAGCCAGGAACTAATTTTTTCGAACTATTTCACTCTTGTGGTCAATTTTGTCTTGCCATGAAGGTGAAAAGGTGTTATTAAATTACTTATGCGAAAAGTTGAATTCTTAGCTTTCTGGCAAGGCAATCGTCGTAAGCTATTCATCATAGCCATTTCTTTGCATCTGATTTTTTGGGTGCTGTGGGCTATTTTTATTCGTCCTTTTCCCATCTCTTTTAACATTCCATTCTCCATCACCGCTGGCCCAGTGACAGCAGCTATTCGTAACTATATCTTGCCGATGACGGGGCTGATATTTTTGGCACTAAACTTTTTGCTGGCATTTACCACCTTTGCCAAAGAGAGATTGGTCAGCTATTTCTTCATTGGCTTGGCCGTTTTCGTTCAAGTCTTTCTTATTTTTTTTGGCATCTACTTAATCCTTCTTAATCGATGAGACAGAAGAGGCTCAAAAGATTTTTGGAAATCTTGCCAGGAATGACTTCCTGGCTAATTTTACTGACGCCAATCTACCTCTCCATTGTGGCGCCCATTCTAGTAGCTGGGTATATAATCGTTTTTGATCTTTACTGGCTGTTCAAGTCGCTTATTTATGGAGCACATTTACTGGCTGGCTATTTTCATATGGAGCGTGACAAGAAGATCAACTGGCTGGATCGTGCACGAGGGACCAAAGAGCCGTTCTCTTTGCTAAGAAAATACGAAGAACAGTTAACGAAGGCTAAGGGCATCGAACAAACGCGTCTTAAAGAAGAGATCAAGGTATTAAAAGAGTATATTGTAAGGCCAGAGGGGCATCTTAACTTTGATGAGACTTATCAAGTCGTCGTATTTCCAAATTATAAAGAAGAGTTAGAGGTATTGGAGAGTTCAGTAGCGGCGACGATGCGTAGCAATTACCCAAATGACAAAATCATCGTGGTGTTGGCCATGGAGGAGAGGGAGGGAGAAGATGCACATGCCCGTGCAGAGCAGATTGTTAATAAATATGGTCAACAGTTCAAAAAAGTTTTAGTTACTTTCCACCCTGATGGGATTGTTGGGGAGCTCAAAGCCAAAGGAGCCAACGTTTATCATGCTATGCAGGAAGCGTTGAAAGTTATCAATGAATTTGGCATTCAGCACAAGAATGTTATTGTTTCGACTTTCGATGGTGACACACAGCCATCAAGTGATTATTTCGCCAATCTTGCTTATAGTTACATCACAAATTTGGAGCGCCGACATCGCAATTTCCAACCTGTGCCTCTCTTCAACAACAACATTTACGATGCTCCAGCTTTAAGTCGTATTATCGCCTTCTCATCATCGTTTTGGCAGATGATCGAGTCCACTCGTCCGTATCGTTTGGTAAATTTTTCAGCTCAAGCACAGGGTCTCGAAACTTTGGTTGATATTGATTTTTATGATCGAGCAGTGGTCTCTGATGATTCACGACAATATTTTAGAGCCTTCTTCCGTTACGGTGGAGATTTTAAAAGCGTACCGCTTTTCACACCGGTATATATGGATGCTGTTTTGGCTAATGGTTTTTGGGCGACCCTCAAGGCTCAGTACGAACAGAAGAGGCGTTGGGCTTACGGATTGGAGAACTTCCCTTATTTTGTAATTAATGCGTTGAAGCATAAAGAAATCAAGCTTAGCCAAAAGATAGTTCATATTTATCGACTCTTTGAAGGACATATTTCTTGGGCGACTTCATCTCTTGTAATCGCTGGTGTGGTCTGGTTGCCTTCGCTTCTCAACCCAGAATTTCGTGAAACAGTTTTTGCTTATAATCTGCCGGTAATTGCTAGAACGATTTTGACCATGACTTGGATCGGTGTTGTTATCTCAACAGGAGTTACTTTAAAATTACTACCAAAACGACCACCGAAGTTTCCAAAAATAAAAACTTTGGAACTCTTTCTTCAATGGATTTTGGTGCCGATCTCAGCACTTATTTTTGGTAGCTTGCCAGCGCTTGATGCTGAGACTAGGCTAATGTTGGGTCGTTATATGGGCTTTAAAGTTACGGCCAAAAAACGTGGTCGCATTTCTCGCGAGATAGTTATTAAAGGAGCGCCAAGGCAAGGGGCCGAGGCGAAGGTTTAAACATGATTGGTGTTTTTGATTCTGGGATTGGGGGGTTAACCGTTATTCGAGAATTAAAGAAAGCTCTGCCAAAAACGGACATAATCTATTTGGGCGATACAGCTAGAGTCCCGTATGGGAATAAGAGTGATGAGTTAATCCAACAGTATGCCAAGGAGGCCATCGATTTTCTCTTGAGTAAGAAAGTTAAGCTTGTTATCGCAGCTTGTAATACTGTCTCGGCTGTAGCTTTAGAAAAGATTAAAAATGATTACGATGTCCCGATTGTTGGGGTTGTCCAATCCGCGGTTGATAGTGCCCTGAAAGTTACCAAGAATAAAAAAATCGGGGTTATCGGAACAGCGGCTACGATTAAGAGTGGTATTTACACCGAGCTATTAAAGGCTGCCGATTCTAAAATAATGGTTTATGAAAAACCAGCTCCATTACTGGTACCTTTAGCCGAGGAGGGATTCACGGAGAGACCAGAAACAACTAAGATAATTCGGTATTATCTAAGAGAGTTGAAGGGGGCTGGTATAGATACTCTGATTTTGGGCTGTACTCACTTTCCTTTACTTGCCAAGAGTATCAAAAAAGCCGCTGGCCCTAAAATACAGATTATCAGTTCGGCCGAATCCTTGGCCGGTAGTTTCAAAGTGGACGATATGGTTAAAGAGAAAGGCAAGCTTGAACTATATTTCACGGATATTCCAGCAAAGTTCGAGGAGCGGGCGGCGCGGTTCCTCGGCTCGTCTAATTTTAAATTAAAGAAGGCGGGTTGACAAAGAAAAAATAAAGCGGTAGTTTATATAGGCAATAAATTTACAAAATAGGGTCACGAATTTATTCGGCAAGCTTAAAATGGCTGTCGAATATTTTTAACCGCCTTTTTGAGAAAGTTAACAATTTGGGACAAGTACAAACGGTTTGAAGCAGGCAAGAAGAGTGACTTAAAAACTCTTTTTGATCTGTAAGAGTAAATAAAGAAACAGGTCAATTACTTTTTATGAGAGCTTGATCCTGGCTCAGGATGAACACTGG